>Ga0163144_10000275_pt1 | contig 118014 bp, 101 predicted proteins | sample OliLak19BULKMAT1_FD_123175 | JGI IMG/M metagenome (GOLD analysis project Ga0163144, IMG submission 123175) | Freshwater microbial mat bacterial communities from Lake Vanda, McMurdo Dry Valleys, Antarctica - Oligotrophic Lake LV.19.BULKMAT1 | ecosystem: Environmental > Aquatic > Freshwater >...
CCCAGCAACAATAGAGAATATATGAAACAAGGGCGAATTATCGAGGAGCATAAAACACGCTATACGATCTCTTCAGAGGGCGGAGTATATTCCGCTGTCGTGCGGGGCATATTTCATAAAGATACTTCTCCTCAAGGAAAAATCTTTCCGAAAGTAGGGGACTATGTCGAGTATGAAGCGACGGGTGATCACGAGGCAGTTATCGAGAACGTTTTACCACGGAAAACGGCGGTTGTGCGCGCTATGTTTCCCAAAGGACTAAAGAGTACCAGCGTTGCTTCGGAGGTTATTGTGGCCAATGTCGACATTATTTTTATTATCGTAGGACTCGATAAGGATTTCAACCTTAGTCGCATTGAACGGTATATCTTGCTTGCACGACAGAGCCATGTAGACGCGGTCATACTGCTTAATAAATCTGATGTCATTCTTGATCCTACTGTGTATATTGAGCAAACCAAACAAAGACTGCCTCATATTCCAGTTCATGCCATAAGCGCTGAGACGGGCATCAACGTAGAAATCATCCGCACCTACATTTCCCCAGAGACTACGGCTGTTTTACTGGGTTCCTCAGGTGCGGGGAAGTCGACGCTCACAAACTGGCTTTTAGGGAATCAAGAACAACTGACTCGTAGTGTGAGAAAAAAAGATAGTAGCGGAAGACACACGACTACTTCTCGACAACTTTTTGCTCTTCCTACGGGCGGATACCTTATCGATACTCCGGGTATACGTGAGCTGGGAATGCTTAACACCGAAGAAGATGAGGCAGAGACCTTTTCAAGCATCAACCTCCTACAGGAACAGTGTCAATTCACCGATTGCGATCATGAAAAGTCTGAGGGGTGCGCAGTTTTGGATGCCATAGCAAGTGGTCAGATAGACGGGAAGCATTTTGAAAATTATCTCAAGCTTAAGCGAGAACGTGAGTATGCCGAAAGTAAGGTTGCTCCAAGCTCAAATCGACAATACAAAAATAAGAAAAGGAAGCAAGATACGGCCCACAACTCGATCCAAAAGCGAAAAAGAAGTGAGGGTGATTTCTTTTTCAAGTAAGAGAGTCATTGATAGAAGATTGAAACACAAAATTTTTGTACAGTTCTCCCTCTTCAGTATATACTAGAGACATCCTGAAAAATTTGCCATGAAACACTCTTCATCAACACGAGTAGCACAAGCTGACAAAGTATTTCATCTGGCGCTCGCTTTATTCTCAGCTTGTATCTTTCTTCTCGTCGTCATACTCATCTCGTCTGCCGTACAAACATACAGAAATAGTTCGGCCGTCGCTTGTACCGAAGAAGCGCGCTTGTGCGCAGATGGAAGTGCTGTTGCTCGGATGGGGCCAAATTGCACATTTGCACCGTGCCCAGAAGATAGCCTCCCAGATAAACCTGGTATCACTGAGGAGCCATTGGAATCAACCTTACCTATATCCAAAGAAGGGTCGAGCGACAACGAGCAAATTCGACCGAACCCAGTGGCCTGCACCCAAGATATCAAGCTCTGTCCTAATGGCGGTATGGTCGGAAGAAGTGGGCCAAACTGCGAATTTGCACCTTGTGTAAGTGAGCTCGAATACGAAAGCGACCACTAGAGAGCGAGCTCATCGTCCGCTTCAATTTTATTCTTTTTTACCGAGAGACTCGTGCTTTCTTTGTCCAAGACCTTGGTAGCTTCGGCTGAATCCTGAACCGAAGATGGGAGGGTAGCAAGAATAGTACGAAGAGCGATGCCATCTACTTTGAGTACCGACTCCCACTTATCGATTGGCTCAAGGAGGACCCGCAGTTTTTCCGCATCATATTTATACGTTTTCCGCATGGACTTGCCGATGATACCCTGCTCATCAAAGACGCGATCTACGCCTTCTTGTTCCATGTAGTCGAGTATCATGGTCTGAAGCTTCGCTAAGCGCTGTTTATCCGCACTCACCTTGCCTTTAAGGTCGAGATATTCACCGATAGCTACTTTGACGTCCTCGGTCTCAAGATGTCTATTTTCAGCAAATTTATGCTTCCAGAGCGGGCAAATTTTCTGATATCCACACCAGTCACAGAGTGGCGAAATGATTGGCTCGAACTTCGCCTCTTCAATGGATTTAATCACATCGAGAAACGTCTGGTCTACATGATCAAGTTGCTCGAGAGTACGCGTCGAAGACAGCTTGACGCCGTGCTTGAGGTAATAAAGGCTGACAGTTATTTTGTCGATGTTGGCTGCTTCTTTGGGATACCGGGCGAGGAAAGCGCGCAGATAGATAGAGAGCTGAAGGTCACTGTCGACCTTGTCCTGTGATGGCATTTTCCTCGTCGTCTTGTAATCAATAATCTCATAGCCGTCTTTCGTCTTATCAATACGGTCAATGATACCAGAAACGATGTGCTTTCCACTTTCCTCGTTCCCAATTTCAATAGCAAAACGACTCTCGAGATCGACGATGGTATAGTCACTGGGCTTGGTCCGGGCCAGATAGCCTTGAATGAGCGTCACGCCTTGGGTAAACGCAGAGCGCTCTTCCATCTCATTTTCGTAAATCTCACTATTCCAACTCTTGGCAAAGTAATCGAGTGCTTGGTCAACGCTCGGTGACAAGAGGGCAGGGGTGTGAATATACTTCATAACCGCATGAACAAGTGTCCCAAAGACCGCCTCTTTTGATTTGGGCTCAGGAATACGGTCAATATGTTGGTACTTGTACTTGAGCGGACACGTCTGATACGTACCGACACTTGAATAAGAAATACGCATAGGTACAGCTTTTTTAGCTACGAATCTTGTACTTACCTACCGGCAGAAAGAGCTTCATTAGACTTAAAACACAAGAAAAGCATTACTTCTATTGTAACAGAGAATCCCACCCACTTCAGTATTGACAAATAGTTAATTCTGTGCTAATATTAAGAATGTACCTTAAAATACTAGCCCAGCTCCGCTGGTTTCAAAACCCCTCAACAAAGGGATTGCACATGGTTCAGATTTCTTCTCAGTTCTGGACGCGTCTCGGTTACGGTATCGGAAAGCAGCTTCACAGGCTTTGGCCAACAGAGGTGGTGCCGATCCACAAGCTGGCCCGTGCCCGGCACGAAGCAAACGCCGCTAACGCTGCGGTGACACAAGAGCGAATAAGAAGGGTCGCCAAAGAGGCTGAGGTTGCTTCGCTACTTGAAATGATGAGAGACAATACCAAGACGCACTCAGTGCAAACCGCCTCACTCTTTGAGCACAAGCGTATTGTGGCTCTCCTTGAGTCAGAGCTCCGTCGCGTAGAAGAGGAGCGTGATTTCTTATTGGGACTCTCCGCTACCGACCCACTCACTGGCCTCGCTAATCGGCGAGGTTTGGTCAGTGCTACAGAAAAAGAAGTGAGCCTTTTGTGCCACTCGATTGGCAACAAGAAGCTCGTTCCGAAAACGTACGCGCGCCCAAAAATGACTGCGCTGGCGTTTGATCTTGATGGTTTCAAAAGAATCAATGACATCCATGGTCATCATGTTGGTGACAGTATCATCGTAGCGTTCGCTTCGCTACTTTTGACATACTTTGGTCATCGACCATCGGATACCGTTTGTCGACTTGGTGGAGACGAGTTCCTCGTCATCATGCCGCAAGCCGACGGTCGCCATGCCCATCGCCAAGCCGAATGCCTCTTGAAGGCCATGCGGGCAGACGCACGTTTCCATATCGGGCAGCGGAGCGTTACGGCCAGCATAGGCATTGCTCAAGTACTCATCGAGCTTGGGTCGGTACCAGACACCGTCCTTAGCGAGCTCATGAAAAAGGCTGATGACGCTCTGTACGAGGCCAAAAATAATGGACGGAACAGTATCAGTATGGCTGACGATGTGACTCAGTGGGGGGGACTAGAGGCCTGATACAGTTTCGTACCGAAAATGACAACCATCAGACAAGTGCCACGTGCCCTTGTCTGTTTTTTTATTAATAGAAGTAGGAGAGTACTCCACCGCTTGTTTATATTTTCAGTAGGGGGCTATACTCATATTTCTCCGCTTAATTTTTTTGTAACTTTTAATAAAAAATGAGAGGGAAATTGCGTACTACATAATCCGGCAACTTTCTTGTACTTAGGATAGGGGAACAATAGTAAGAGTCATCACTTCTTGAGATAGCGATTCGATCTTTATCTAAGTCTTGGCTTACCCGAGATAAGTATTTACTGCATGTCTCATAATGTAACTTATGAGACATTTATAAGGAAGAATGCCAAAGGAAGAAAAATCCTCGTGTAAAAGGATTGGCTGATCGCCACTACCATTTCATTTAAAAATAAATGCGTGTAATCGTTTGTGGCACGTTTGAATAAAAAGAGTATACATCTTCTATGCCTCCCCGTTTGACCTGAATCATAAGTCAAAAAGCATGCAGCTCGATTCTTTAAGTCAGTGGGCTTGAGCTCATATCTCATACCTCGTAACTCCTGTATCACCTAAAAAGACTCCCCTCTTTTTTTAAAAAATCACCAGGGGAGTCCCGCTAAAAAAATTAGCGACACGAACCACTTATTTCTTTCGTAAAAATGCCTCAATTTTTTTCCACAAGAATCCATGCGTCATACGGATGTTATGACCACCGGTTGGTTTGAGGTAGATGGCAGCCTGTGTTTTTTGAGCGAAATCAACTGATGTAATATACGGAACGGTAGCATCGTCCTTGGCATGAATAATAAAAACTTTGTGGCCATCAATTTTATCGATATGATCAATGGGATTATAGAAATCAGTCTTCACAAGTTTTTGCCAGTCACGAGGAGACTCCGGTCGAAAAGCCATACCAAAAGCTGACTCCGTCAATCTAACATGATCCTGAAAGGACTCTAACTCCCCTTCCATGCGCCAATTCGTTACTGGGGCAAGAGTAATAACTTTTTTGACAAGTGGATGTTTTGAATTCAAAAGCACGGCCGGCCCACCAAACGACGAACCAAAGAGATGGACCGAAGAAACTTTGAGGATAATAAGCTGGCCCGAAAAAATATCAGTAAAGTTTTTTCGCTTGGCTATTTCTGACAAAATATCGGCGATATCGTTGGCTGGTGATTCGCGCAAAAACAGACCACTACTTTCCCATGTCCCTCGATACCGTGGGAAAATAGCAACATATCCGTGCGAAGCGAGGAAGCGTAAAAATTCTTTTTTAACGGGAGGGGAAGGGAGTCCGCTAGCAATGAGAGCTATTTTGCCAGTTTGATGTTCCGGGAGAAGTATCTCCGCAACAATATCTTTGGCAAAACGGGTGCGGAAAGGATGGAAGTTCAGAGATTTCACTCTACAGATTATGGGAGGTACACGCTTGGATTGACCGAAGCACCGATAGGGATCTTGAGTCCTTTGACGGTCTTGGAAGGAGCAAGGTCATATGAGTCTGCTGAAAAAACTGTGAAGTGAAGATGCGTGCCCGTTGAATAGCCGGTACTCCCCATCCCACCAATCTTGTCACCCTTCTCGACTTTATCACCACTCTTCACCGTAACAGAACTCATGTGCCCATAAAGAGTCGCGATGCCGTTACTGTGATCGATGGCCACCCAGCGACCATAAGCGTATTTACCGAGATTGCCGGTCCCGATCACTTTACCATTAGCAGCAGCCATGATGGCTGTGCCTGTTGAACCAGTAAAGTCGATGCCATTATGCTTACCAGAGGCATAAGCTTTTTTAGAAAACTTCGTCTTACCGTATCCTTGAGAAATGCTTACTTTTTTTACTGGATAGGCGAGGAGGCCTTTTCGATAGCTCGGGAGTCCATCAGTAGAGAGACCGTCTTCCAAGTCCACAATTTCATTTTGAATGTCGTCACGCTGCTTCTGAAGATCATCAACCAAGACTGTGTACTTTGTCTCTTCAGCTTGCGTTTGATTCAGTATTATTGCTTTGTTTCTTTTGGTTGCAACCAAGGCATCATTGCGAGAAGCAAGATCCTGATACAGAACGTCAATCTCATTTTTCTTACCTGTTAAATCTCCTTGTTCCTTGGCGAGACCGCTTCGAAGTACCTTAACAGATTCCAGAAGCTCCCCTACCTTGTCACTAATATTTGCTGTCCAACTTTCTTTCTTAAAATACAAAAGACTTTCAGCGGAAGTAAGAAGCGTCGGGGTCACATCTCCCGAGTAATCAGAATAGTAAACCCTCATCAATTCAGACAGAATGCGCTTTTGGCGCTCAATCAAGATACTTTTTTCAGCTACGCGCAAGGTCAAGAGACGAATCTGACTTTCGAGCTCGTTTATCTGCTTGGTCGTGACACTAATCTCGAGCTCGAGTTTAGAACTTTGCGCTTCTAAACCTTCGATTTGCTCCGCGAGTGTAGCACCCTGACGCTGCTTAAGATCGACAATCTGTTTATAAGCTTTTATCTTAGCATCAATGGAATCAAGTTCATCTTCGAGATCATCCTTGCGATCCTTTGCATCTTCACTTAAATTGTTAACGCTATCATCTTCGGCCGCCAACAGAAGCGATGAAAATGAGGCACTACTACTGATACCCACAAGGGCAACCAGGAGAAGAATCTTAATAAATTGGTATTTTTGTTTGAGCATGAGGAGAGTATAGGCACTAAGACTTAGTATACCACAACAATTTTTAAAGCTTTTTTAAAGCTTTTTCTAGACGGGCTAAGCTTTCTTCTCGACCTAGGATCCAAGCGACTTCTGCTGGCGATGGCGAACGCTTGGCCCCTGTGAGGGCGACTCGAATTGGTGAAAGGAGGTCGCCACGCTTGTCCCCTGCCACTTCCAAAAGTTTCTCTTCCAATTGCTTCGGATTGCTCCAGACAGTTTCATCCAGCACCTTCAAGAGAGCGTTGGCCTCCAGAAGCGAGGCCGCCGTCATCTCTGCGGTATTATCCTTCCAGTGAAGAAGAGACGTGTCATATTTGAGCTCGTCAGAAAAAAAGAATGGATTCTCTCTGCCGATATCCGAGAGCTTGGTCAGGCGATCTTGTTCTACCGTAAGTACTTTTTTCAAAAACTCTTCACTTTTTTTCTCGGCCGGTACCGTTACAAAAAACTCATTTTGTAAGAGACCACTCTCGATAGCCCTAGCATACAAATCATCGAGTGACAGCTTTTTGATATAAGTAGCATTCATCCAATCGAGCTTCTGGAGATCAAACACTGCGCCACCCTTGTGAATCTGAGAAAAGTCGAATGCCAAAACGAGTTCCTCAAGAGAAAATATTTCCTGAGTGCTCCCCTTCCCAGGATTCCATCCCAGGAGTGCCACGAAGTTAAGAAGAGCTTCCTTCAAATAACCTTTCTTAAGATAATCTTCTACCGCTACATCACCCTGACGTTTGGAGAGCTTGCTCTTGTCGGCATTGAGAAGGAGTGGCAAATGAGCAAACTGTGGCGCTTCCCAACCAAATGCCTCATATAAAAGGACGTGCTTTGGGGTACTTGGTAACCATTCTTCCCCGCGAATAACGTGCGTAATCTGCATAAGGTGATCATCTACCACGTTCGCTAGATGATACGTCGGGAAGCCGTCTGACTTCATGAGAACCTGATCATCAATGTCTTTGACATGGATACTGACTGCGCCTCGCACCAAATCCTGAAATACTATAGCGTCCCGCTCAGATGACACGCTCAATCTGATAACGTGCGGCTCATCTACCGCGAGTCGATTCTGTATTTCTTCCTTGGGGAGGCCGAGACAGTGTTTATCATACTTTGGAGCTTGCTTATTCGCCGCCTGCTCAGTACGTAATTGTTCCAGTCGTTCTGACGTACAAAAACAATAATACGCTTGACCTCCTGCTAGTAATTTTTCTGCATATTCACGATACAGTGGCAAGCGACTGGACTGCTGATAAGGGCCATACTCCCCTCTTTCGACTACTGTATTGTTTTCGAGTACCACGCCTTCACTGGCTCCGACATGCATGGCGTCAAGCGAACGAATCAAGCTCTCCATTGAACCTTCAACGAAACGCTTTTGGTCGGTATCCTCAACACGGAGAATGTACGTGCCACTCTGCTTTTTGGCAAACAGATAATTATATAGCGCTGTTCGGAGACCTCCTACATGAAGGTACCCTGTCGGTGAAGGCGCAAATCTGACCCGAACGTTTTCTGCCATAGGAAGAATATTGGAAATATGGCTTAATTATAGCTTTTTCTTCCGCATGCGTCACTATTGACTTTATACCATAAATAAGCTGTATTAAAATGCTGTCCTGAAAAGGTCTGATACAGCTATGCCCGGGATGTCCCAGGTGAAACGTTGCTTGTCGGTCTCATCAGAAGACTCACCTGTACCTTGGAGATCATTGTGAACACAATCCACTAGCTTTACCTGGTCTTTTTCATCGGCCTTGCCTTTTTCTTCGTTGGACTAGCCATTGGAAACAAAGAAGGTGTCGCCTCTCAGAAGCCAAGGATCGAGAAAACGGAAGATAGGGAACGATCGCTACAACAAGCGGTCAATCGTCTGAACTCCGTTGTGGGCCAACTGAAAGCGCAACAGGACGCAAGCGGCGAGTGGATCGAGGTGCCGGTCATTCTCCATGGTCTGTCGTGGAGCAACGCCGCGCATACCTTCGTGCAAATGCACAGCATCACTCTGGAACTGCGCGCCTCCCTAATGACCAGAGACATCAAGGGTGAGTACTACGAATTTGCCGGCAAACCCAAGCCTGTTCTCGGCGCTCCGAAGTGGCAGCACATCGAAGGCAGACGCGACCTGCTTCTCTTGCTGGTACAGGTTTATCGGTGGACTTGAACCACGCTCTATCTAGTCACTACTAGCAACAAAGGCGGCAGAAATCGAAAGATCTCTGTCGCTCTTCATTTTCTATACTATTTCCGGCAGAACACTCTCACTGGAAAGACGATTACGGCGTTCCATATACGTTTGAAACGAGATGGCTGAAGGATAAACCGCCAGAGCCATTCGAGCCCGAACGATTGAAAAACCTTCGGCGCACGCGGGACTTTTCCCGTCAGATAATCAAAACTGCCCCCGACACCCATGGCCAGACGTATGTCACCCGGATCCTTGCGCAGGCTTTCAAGAAAGAACTCTTGTTCCGGAGCGCCGAAATTACAGAGGATGATGTTCGATGTATGAGGTATGACGTATGAAGCATTATCCGACTTTATATCCAGTTCAATACCATCAATGAGGAGACTCGGGTATTTTTTGAGCAGAGTGTTTTTTATTTCCGTATACGAAGAGAGGCCGTCTTTTTTAATTACCAGGAAGACCGAGAAATGTTGTACGCTCGCTTTACTTAAAATTTCTTCCATCAAGAGAGCGCCTGGGAAACGTGCTATATTTTTTTTCCCCTGGAACCATCCTACAAGAACAATACCGAAACCATCGGCGACGCAGAGGTCAGCGGATAGGAGGGACTGCTTAAATTCTTGGTTACGATCCCCTAATACCAAGAATTCCGGATTGACGGTCGCAATACGATGAAAGCCAGGCTTGGAAAGGAATACCTCTATTTTCTGATTAATCCCCTTTTTATCTAGAGGTGTCACATCGACGCCAAAAATTTCCATATACCTCTGATTATGTGTCTATACATCTCTTTATTCCTAAAGGAGCGCGAAGGTATCGATCGGCTCATAGCGACGCTTGCCATCTAAAGACAGGCTTTCAAATATACAGACGGTATCGATCGGTTCAATGAGGTGGAGTTTGTCTTTGAGCGATGGTTGCTCTGGCAAAGCAAGCCACTTTTGTTTCTTGATTTTGGAAAGGGTGACATGAGGGCGATACACTTTTTTCTCCGCCAAAAAAGAGGAGAATTCTTTTTCGATTGCCTCTCGTAGCGACTTGAGCCCCGCACTATCTTCCCCGAAAAGCTGAATCATTTTTGGATTCTCGACACTCTCCATGAGCTTGATTCCGGTAAATTCTAGCTCGAAGGCCTCTATATCACCACAAGCCTCACCTACTCGAGCGCAAACATCGGCAACCTCACTCTCATGGACAAAGCCCAAAAAGAACACTGTAACATGAAGGTTTTCCGGACGCGTCAAAAGTGAAGCGCCCTTGGGGAAACTGTCCATTTCCTGAGTGAGTCGTTTTTTGAGGCCCTTCCCTAATGGTAGTCCAACAAAAAGTCTTCTGGTCTTATTCATATACTTGAAGCGTAGCCTAAATGAGCCAATAAATCAATTTCCTGATAGAATGGGGTATGAGCACAACTCTCCTCTACCGTTTTGAAATCGCCCCGCTCTTGATACTTCCCCTTACCAAAGCGCCTTTTTTTAGCTATGTCCACTCCTCTCCCCTTCCCCTAGGTAGCTTGGTCGCTATCTCTTTTGGAAAGCAAATGACCGAGGGTGTCGTTTATACTTGCGAACTCTTGCCTGGAACAAAGCCACTCTGGATGAAAAGTATCACCGGACTTGTCCGTCCAAGCGCGCTCACAAAAAATCAGATGATGCTCGCTCAACAAGTAAGCGAAGAATACTTCACTCCCCTTGGGAAGACACTCAAGCACTTTCTTCCGAAAGAAACCAAAGAGCGGACCAACAAAAAATCTCTGCCTCTCTCAGTAGAGAAACAAACGCCACTGCGAGCGACGCTCGCTGAAAAGAAAGCACTGAAGGTACTAGCTAAGAGCACTACCCCCGTTTGGTTCGCCTCCGGCATGTTTACAGAGAGCAAGCGGTTTCTCTGTCTCATTGGGAAAATGGCAACCAAACAAAAGTCTCAGGCACTTTTCCTCGTGCCGGAAATCACCCTTATTTATGGACTGGTACGGGCGTTCCGGCAGTTTTTTCCCGAGGAGAAGATTGCTGTACTTCATAGCAAGCTCACACCAGGCGCTTACTTCAAAGCCTGGGAAGAGATACGAGCTGGCAGGGCCTCTCTCATCATCGGGACAAGGCAGGCTCTCTTTGCGCCATTTTCCAAGCTTTCGCACATTGTCATGACTGAAGAAGAGGCCGAAAGCTACAAACAATGGGACATGAGTCCTCGCTACCACGGAAGACGGGTCGCCCTCCTTCTCTCTAAAGAGACGAAGGCGACACTTATACTCACGAGCCATACCATGAGCACCGAAACACTCCTGGAAGAAGAGAGGGGCGCTCTCGTAGCACTCACGCCTCCGAAGACGAAGGCGCTCGGGACAGCACTCACCTTTGTCAACTTGAGACTCGAACGGTACCGCAAAAACTTTTCACCTCTATCATCCGTCCTCATTGAGGCGATTCGCGAAACTCTCAGTCAGAATAATCAGATACTCCTCTATATCAACCGTCAGGGCATGAACGCGTTTTCAGTATGCGAAAAGTGCAAAGCCACATTTCGTTGCCCGCAGTGTGAGCACCCTCTCACAAGCACTCATGAAGGACACTTCCGTTGTGTTGCGTGCAGGTTTGTGACAGGGCTCTTCCCGAGTTGCCCGACCTGTGGACACCTCGCGTTTCGTCATATTGGCTTTGGCACAGAAAAAGTAGAACGCGAGGTCGTCAAATTTTTTCCAGGAGCCCGTGTCTCGAGACTTGATCGGACCAAAAAAAACTTAAGCGAGCTTGATCTTCTTTCTGAGCAAGGGTACGCCGGAAAAATAGACATCCTGATTGGGACTCAGATGGTGCTCCGCGATCCTCCCTTGCCGAGACTCGGGCTCGTTGCTATGATTGATGCGGATAACCTTTTACTTTTTCCTCATTATCGTGCAGACGAAAAACTCCTGCACGACCTCGGTCGAGCCGTCGATCAGGTCAAAAAAAGGAAGGGTCGAGTACTTATTCAAACTTTTCATCAAGAAAGTGCTTTTTTCCAGAAAATAGTCGCGCTCGCTCCTCTCACCTTCCTTTCATCTATCCTCGAAGATCGCCTTGGTCTTTTCTACCCTCCTTATGCGCGCTTTGTAATCATCACTCTCTCCGGAAAGACTCTTGGCGAAGTAACCAAGAAAGGGGAAAAGCTCCTTGAGAACGAGACACTCCAAAGGGCCCTCTCAGAAGAAGGAAGAGAAGCGCGCATCGGTGCGTTGGGACTTCCAAAATACGAAGCCAAGAAAAAACTCTATGAATCAAGCACCCTTCTCCGCTTAAAAGCATCGGGAGGCCCCTTGAGTGAAGGACTCCGAAGCGCCCTTAAGAACATCTCCCGCGAAGCCACAATCGATGTAGATCCACTGACTCCACGCTAATATGCTCCCCCTTATCACCGGCGAAACCAGTGAGGTACTCCTCAAAAAGACGAAATTGGTTTCTAATCCACTCGCAGAGGACATACAGAAGCTCTTGCCAAAAATGGTCGCGACCATGCACAAAGAAAATGGAGTTGGTCTTGCCGCTCCCCAGATCGGGATCTCGCTTCGCCTGGCAGTAGCAGAGGTAAGAAAGCGTCTCTACTATCTAATCAACCCCGAAATCACATCATACTCCCAGGAAAAAATTGTTTCTGAAGAAGGCTGCCTCAGTATCCCGGGGGAATTCTTCCCGATCTTTCGCTCAGAGACAGTCACGGTCAAGTACATAAACGAAAAGGGCCTTCCGAAAAAAATGCGCGCGAGCGGATTTCTCGCTACTGTCATCCAGCACGAAGTCGATCACTTAGACGGTATTCTTATCGTCAATCGTTTTGACAAGCAAAAAAATAAACCCGATTGTTCTATGAATCCTCGTCCTCACACATCTAAAGTTCAAGCTCAGAAAAGCGTTACTCCAAAGGTCCGAGTGGTATTTTTTGGCACACCTCATATTGCCGCTACCGTCCTTGGGGCACTGCTAGAAAATAGCTACAACGTAGTGGGAGTAGTCACTAAAAAGGATGCTCCTGTAGGAAGAAAAAGGACAATCGTAGCAAGCCCTGTAAAAACACGGGCTCTCGCCCAACAGATACCAACACTCGAGCCAGAAAAACTAGACCGGGCGACTCTTGAACAAATCAAGGCATGGAAGCCCGACCTCTTCGTTGTCTTCGCGTACGGAAAAATCCTCCCACAAGCACTCCTGACACTCCCAGGTTTCGGCTGCGTCAACTTTCACCCATCTCTCTTGCCGTGCTATCGTGGAGCGTCACCTATCCAAAATGCTCTCTTAAACGGCGAAACTGAGACTGGCGTAACACTCATCCTCATGGACCAAGGGATGGATACGGGCGATGTACTCGCCCAAATCAAAATGGCTATTGCTTTAGATGACACCACTGAGACGCTCTCACGGAAATTGCTCGAGGTCGGTATACCACTTCTTTTAGATACTCTCCCCGCACTCGTACTTCGAACGCTCGAACCCAAAAAACAAGACGGGAGTCTTGCAACCTCCTGTCAGATGATCGAGCGTGCCGATGGACATATTATTTGGAACGATGAAGCCGTAAATATCTGGAATCGTTACCGCGCCTTTGCTCCTTGGCCAGGTATCTTTACGTACTACAAAAAAAACGATGAGCTGTTTCGACTCAAGCTCCAAACTATCTCGTACCAAAAGGAAGATACCGATGAAAAAAGACCAATTGGTCAGGTCTTTCTGCATGATGATCGGCTCGGAGTACAAACAGCTCGTGGAATTGTCTTTCTTGACACCGTCCAACTTGAGGGTAAGATAGCTCTGCCAGGAAAAGTATTTGCACAAGGCGACCCTCTTTTTATAGAAAGTTTTTTGGAATAATATTTTCTTGATGAAAAATAAAAACGACAGTCGTACAGTTATAATCGGCGGGATACTCATCCTCCTTATTGGCGCTGGCTTTCTTACTCGTTCGTATTGGGGCGCTTTCTCAACCAAAGATGCTTCTTCTGACCAAAATGAAGAAGAAGGTTCTTACGATCTTCCGACGCTTGATGCGAAAGTAGTTAAGCAAAAAATGGATAATGGCGAAATGGTACGTCTCCTCGAGGTGAGAAATAGCGCCAGCTACAAAATTGAGCACATTCCTCATTCCGAACTCATCTCTTTCTCTGCCCTTGATGTCTTTCTCCCTGATCCAAATGAACTCGTAGTCATCGTCCTTGATACTGAAGACGCCGAAACACTTGAGGTGGTCAAAAACACCCTTCGAAAGAAGTCTTTTACTACTTACCTCCTCTCTGGTGGCTACAGTGCTTGGAAGCGCCAAAACTTACCCACCATCTCATTTGGGGATCCGGGCTCGCTCTTGGATCAATCGAAGGTGGTGTTTATATCTGAAAAAGAGGCTCTGGTCTGGCTCACTGACCCAGACCAGACCGTCTTTCTGCTCGATGTTCAGTCTGAACAAAGCTACCAGAAGAAACACATAAACGGAGCCAAAAATATCCCGTTAGGAGAACTTGAGAAACGGTTCCGAGAGCTTCCGTCAAGCACAAGTATTCTCGTCTACGGAGAAAATGAACTCACCTCCTTTCAAGCAGGAGTACGACTCGCTGACCTCGGATTTATCACTACCAAAACCTTAGGCGGAGACAAACATCTTACTCCAACCTCGCTTTTTGTACTGGCGCCGTAAGAAAGAAACTCCGAGAAGTATCTCGGAGTTTTTTCTATCTATTTTTTGTTGACGATAGCGAGGACATCTTTGACTCCACAAAGAAGATACTTTTCACCGAAGAATGATAACTCCTCTCCTCCATAGAGACGGAAGATAACCTTATCCCCTGGGCGTACTGTTATTTTTTCACTTTCGCCAATGGCAATAACCTTACCAAATTGGGAGCGTTCTTCTTTGACTGTTTCTGGGAGATAGATACCTGACTCGGTCTTTTGTTCTGGCTTTTCAAGAGCGATGAGAATATTTTCTCCAAGCGGTTTAATCGGTGATGGCTCCCCTTTCAATTTCATTTTCAGTGTCATAGGCTTTTTTAAAAAAATATTTAGCACGACCCCTACTATAGGAAAAGGGGTGTTTTGTGTCAAGAGTTAGTGACGAGTACGAGCCCTATACAGTTTCTCAAGCTCATGGCCGACCATCGATTCGTCACTCACAAGGTGAGCAAAAAGATTTTTGCGTTTCGAAGCATAGCTTTCTTGCTCGAGAAATTCTTCGCGAAACCACTGTGAACGAAGGGCGAACTCTTCTTCGGAAAGCTCTTCAGTCTGAACTCCTACCCAAGCCATTTGCATCATATTGATCTTATAACGCTCTTCATCTTCAGGTGTATTGAGGTGAGCGGTATTTTCTTGAGAAAAGAGCTCCCGCGAATATTCTTGTGGTTTCTCTGGTGTCATAGGAATAGGCTACATTCAAGGATATTAGCGCACGAGCATTTTATAAGCCTCTTCGAGAGCTCGATCCAGTTGAGGATCACGTTTTTCTTTGAGGTCATCGGCCGTTATTCCAATCTCGACATCAGGGACAATGCCAACATTGTGGATTTGGTTTCCTTTCGGGGTCAACCAACGAGCAATCGTTATTTTTACTGCCGAATCTTTACTCACTGACACCAACTCCTGCACAGAACCTTTCCCGAAAGATTTCTTACCCACCAAGATCACATCATCGCGATTCTCCCGGAGTGCCCCCGCAAGAATCTCTGAGGCGCTCGCACTCCCCTGGTTGATAAGAATAATGGTGGGGAGAGATCCGATGGTGTTTCCGCCACGCGAGCGCAACTCTATTCGTTTACCATTGCCATCCTCCTCCATGACCACGACCTTGCCAGGAGGAAGCATGAGGCTTGCCATGTCGACTGCTGTCTCCAAAAAGCCGCCGGGATTGTTCCGAAGATCAAGCACTATGGCTCGCGCGTTAGCCTTTTTTGCTTCACTCACAGCACCCTTGAACGCATCATCGGTGTCTTCACCGAAACGGTTAACGCGGATGTAGGCAACATCCCCATCCTTCATTTCAAAGCGTACACTTTTGACTAAGATGAAATCTCGAGTCACGGCTATTTCTCGAGTCTCTTCTTCTCCCTCACGGAAAATAGTGAGTTTAACAATTGTACCTTTTTTGCCACGGATACGCTTGACCGCTTCATCGAGAGAAAAATTACTCGAAACAGTATCATCAATTTTGACAATTTTATCTCCCGCTAAGAGACCAGCCTTTTCAGCGGGAGCTCCCTCGAGCGGAGCAATAATCATGATGATGTCATCCTTGATTCCCATCTCAGCACCGATTCCTTCAAAGGTACCTGAAATATCCTTATTAAATTCCTCATTTTCTTGAGGACTAAAAAAAGTCGTGTACGGGTCCCCTGTGGCTGAGAGCATACCATCTATCGCTCCATAAAAAAGTTCGCGAGCATCGAGGTTGGCTTTATCGACGTACTTGTCTTTGAGTATTTCCCATACCTTCCAGAAAAGCGAAAAATCGATAGTCTCATTGGCTGATTTTTTATTGATGATGATGGCATCACTTGGATCAAGTCTCGGCAGGTCAACCGTTGTCTCGGATCCACGACCATTTTCATAACCCGTATAATAGACCCCACCAAGGAGAGAGAGCGCAAAAAGAAAGAAAAAGGCTCGCTTAAAAAGAAGGTGTCCTCGTTCTTTCGACGGAATGGCTTCTACTTCTGATTCATTCATAGGGGAATCTTGATAGGTAATACGAGGGAGTGACTTACCGCGATACTTCCAAAAATATCTGAGGGCACTCTCAATATGATACCAAGTGAGACGATTAAAGAGAAGGGAGCCAAAGAACCCGCCCTTGGCGCTCCCTTTGGCGTGATAGTGATAGACAAAAGCTTTCGGGTAATACACTACTGTGCGCCCCTTTTCCCAAAAACGACGGCACCAGTCCACGTCTTCCATGTACATAAAGTACCGGTCATCCATTGGGCCAACTGTGCTGGCATCTTTCCGTGAGACAAGCATCGCTGAGCCAATCAACCAGTCTACTGATTTTGGCTGAGTGAGATCATGATCGGTGTAGGTAAACCAGCGCAGATGGCGCCTAGCAAAAGCAAGTCGTCCGAGAAATGTACGTCGGTAGATGATGGTAAGCGGATGATAGAAACGGTAACAGCTCTGCTGGGGTGTACCATTGAAATTAAACTGCCTTGGTCCCAGTATACCAATTTCCGGGTGCGCCTTAAGGTAAGAAAGTAATTCTGGTACTGCGCCTGGACTGATAAGTATATCGCTATTAATAAGAAAAATGTATGTTCCTCGCGCCTCCGTGATCGATGTATTGATAAGCGTCTTAAAACCAACGTTTTTCTTAAAAGGAAAAAATCGGACATCGCTAAACTCTTCACGCATGAGCATCTCAGTCGTTTCCTCGGTAGCGCTATCAGCGACGAGTACCTCATAGTCAATGCCGCTTGCACTCATCTCTTTGGCAATCGACTGAAGGCAAAGACGCAGTATCTCAGGGCTTCGGTACCCATTGACCGCTATGGTCAGTTCCTTGGTGTCCATATACCATCTTCTTCCTAGTAATCAAGCGACTTACGGAACAGCTCGTGTATCCTATCGTAGTTGTTGCCAAGAGGCAAAAGAATATAGCCTGATTCTTTGGTTTGAGTCGGCGCGTAGAGTAACCCCTCCTCAGAATTTTCTAAGACCTTTTGATTGATACTTCCAGCATCCCCTGCTTTTTTATAGAGATCAAGAAGGCGCTTAATTTCCCACACCTCCAGATTCGTTGAAGTATTTTTACCAAGACTTTCCAAAATTGCGCTTACTTTGGAAAAGTCGGTAAGCGTCCCAAGACTGAGAGCCTTTTCTTTTATTATTTTGATAACTTCTTGCTGACGCCTCGCCCGATCAAAATCACTTGACGTGTAGCGAGCGCGCGCATAGCAAAGGGTCTTGTTGCCATTAAGGTTATTGATTCCTGCTGGTAGCTTGAAGTTACCACCACATTCGAGTTCGGCGAGTGCCTGAGTGGTAATCTTTTCAAAACAAAGCGGGTAACGCTTGGGGTTAGCATAGTAGGAACCATTGGCTCTTTGCACTCTCTTTTCTTCGTAATTTCCTGAAGACACAGTATAGGTGAGCCCATCACAACGCTTCTCAAGGCCACGGAACTGAATACCCTCTTCAAAGGGCTTTTCCAAAGTGATCTCGATGCCGCCCAAGGCATCTACTAGATCTTTAAAGCCCTGAAAATTAATCGTGACACCGTAGGGAATATCAAGTCCAGTGACTTCTGAAACAACGGTGCGCATATCCTCGATTCCGCCCCCGCCATGGGAGCGCTCTTCACCGAGAGCATAAATAGCATTGATCTTCCTCTGTTCCGATTTTCCCGGTCGAGTCACATAGATATCTCTCGGAAGAGAGACGAGCGACGCTTTGCTTACATCGGTATCATTCGCTTTTGGGTGGATAGAAAGGACCATAATGGTATCAGCCAGGAGTCCTCCTCCTGCCACGCCTTCACCTCGCATACCAAGAAGGAGGATATTAACCCGGCCTTCAGTTTCACCTTTCAACGTTTTTTCAAGGCCAGGGAGTGTTTTGACGAGGCTTTTAAAAATACTGCCATTTCCCTGGGTAACTTTATCTAAAGTCAGGCCAGTTTTCACTGCAAAAACGGCGGCGGCAATGGCCACAAGGATCACAAAAAAAAGGACGATTCGCCAAAAAGGCTTTTTCTTTTTTTGAGGGACCACCCCGTTTGTTTCTTGTGGGCTTTGGATTTTCCTTGGAAAAAAATTTTTCATAACGCCAGACTCTCTAGAATAATTTAAGAAACGGCTTCGTACACCCCGTAGAGGAGGGTACTACTTTTTTCCCAGGAGAAAAGAGAAAGACGGCTCTTCCCGAGAGAAATAGCTCGTTCTCTTGCATTTTTATCAGTAACAAGATTATACAATTTTTCTTGACAGGAGGCAAGATTACTCGGGTCAAAGTACAAAGGTGCGTCTCCACCTACTTCTCTCTGGCTCGGAATATGAGAGGCGGCCACTGGAACCCCCTGACTCATAGCCTCAAGAAGTGGGATACCAAAACCCTCATAGAGGGATGGGCAGACAAAGACACTCGCCAAAGCCATGAGACTTGGCAGATCTTCACTATCCACATATCCAGGAAAGTAGACATGGGTTTCGAGATCAAGCTCTTTTATCACCTGATCAATAGCGGGGTCGACGTGATGAGCCAGGCGATTCCCCACAAGAACGAGCGAGAGCCCTGGTAATTGTTCTCGCAGTTTTTGAAAAGCGCGAATCAGAAAAGGAATATTTTTTCTCGGCTGAAGCGTTCCGACGTACAAGATGAACTCCCCTCTCAGATGGTACTTTCTATCAAGTTCAGCTCGTGTCTTCACATCCTCCGCCAGAAATTCACCCCCTAAAGCGTTTGGGATGACTGCTATTTTTTCTGGCGCTATACGGTAGTAGCGAATTATCTCGTCTTTAGTAAATTGAGAAGGAGCCACAATACAATCTGTCCGTTGAAGCGAGCGCGGAATAAAAACTGAAAGGAAAAATCTGTCCAAAAAACCAATCAGTTTTGGGTAAGCGCGAAAGGAAACATCATGAATATGGGTCACTACTTTGGTTCTTTTTGGAACAAACAAGGGCAGAATATATTGAGTATGGTAGAGGTCAATGTTGCGGGTGAAAAGAAACCATGGAACCGAAATAAGATTCCAGACGAAACGATTTTTTCCAAACAACGAAACAATACGAGTATTCTTTTGTCCTGAAGAGAACAACTGAGATTCAAGCAGGCTAATTTTCTCTGGATCAGTCTCGTCTGTCAAAAGTAGGTAGTCATTTGTTTTGTCCAAAGCGAGGACGCCTTTGGTCAAATTGAAAAAGACTGCCTCGTCACCAGTGCGTTTCTTACCAAGAAGTCTAATATCGATGGCGCGGATACTATGCATAGGTATTTTTTTGATGAGATCGTTTCTCGTACCACTGTTCTACGCTCAGTGCTCCAATCGAGAGAAAGATGAAGAAAAATCCAAGGAGAAGACCGGAGTTGAAGAGATTGAAAACGACCATGCCTACCAGTATTGCAAGGTACGTCAGAGCAAAGAGACTGTCCTCTGGACTGTTCGCATTTCGGTATTCTTGATACGTGGCAAAAAAGATACATCCAAGAAAGAGAAGAAAAGCTCCTATACCAAGAAGACCGCTTCCAAGCCAGACTTCAAGAAAAATATTGCTGGCATTGAGCGCTTCACCTCGGCCATCGGACCCGAAATAAAAAGCGCTCCCTCCGAACCCGATACCTAAAAGCGCATGCTCTTTGATAAGAACGATAGCTTTTTGGTAAATCGCTTGCCTTATAGCAACATTAGGATCGTTTTGGTAAATTTCAGTAACGTACTTGCCGGCGTTTTTTTCATTTACTCTTTCTTCGAGATCAATATGTCGACAGTCATACCCTGCAAGCTCATCTAAACTCTCAATTTTTATTGGAAGCGACACTATTCCTTGACACGAAAGTGTGATTTTTTGAAGTCCACTTCCAGTAGATTGGATACGATCGAGGAACTGAAACGGGCTCAAGTGAAGAGTAAAAACTAAAAATCCAGCAAGAACAAACGCGCTCCCGCTCAATCCGAGAAGGAGTGCTCCATGGCGCACCCGAGACTTCCAAAGAGAAAAGTGTCGTCTCAAGAAAAGGAGTATGAAAAAAGAAAATGTAAGGAAGAACGCCCCAAGCCAAGCGCTCCGAGCGACCGACAAAATAAGAGCGAGAAAAGTCAGTACTAAGAAAACAAAGAGGAGTGCTGTTTCAACAAAGAGCACGGGATTTTTTTTGGTGTGCGCTTGGTCCTTTACGCGTACCAGGAGGAAAGATGTGAGAGCGTAGCCAATCCCTAGACTGATAAGTGCGAAAAGTCCCAGCCAGTCAGCTTCGGCGAAGGTTGCATTGGGACGACCAATCATCACTTGAAACCCGTCTCTCCCCATGAGGGCACGTATATTTTGCCAGAGGGCATAACAAAAAACGACTGCGCTTGATACCAAAAAGAAAGGTAAGGCCTGGCGCACATCGTATTTGGTCCGAAAAAATATCCGACCAAGAAAATAGATGCCTACAAAAGAGAGGAGAATCAGCGCCTGTTTTGTGGCGACGAAAGGGACGGGCGCACCCAAAATAGCGAGGCATGATCCCGCGCCAATCAGAACGGGGAATAAATCGATACAGCCTGGTCGAAACAGACGAAACGGCAGTCTTTTTACGACAAAGCGTAGAGCGAGAGCGAGCGACAAGAGAACAGTAAACCACTGATAGGGTCGTATGCTCCATCCGCCAAAGGTAGGTGGTGCGACACTGACCATCTCAAGTGGCAAGACAACAATCAAAAAGAGGAAAAACCAGCCCGGGCGATACAGAGCGCCTAAGAAAAGGACAAAAGAAAAGAAAAGAAAAGTCACTGTATCGAGGGGAAAAAGTCCCTTGTTTTGAAGTACGATAGTCAGAAAAAACGCACAGGTCGACGCGAACAGAAAGAAGAGTTTGTCGAGATGAAGAGCAAAGTACTGGATCATACCGTAATCCTAAGTGATTGGAGAACCGTTTTGGTGAATGCTTCCCAGCTATAGCGATGACTCGACGCTTTGGCTATACTCTGAAACCCTGTGCGCAAGTCCGCATCAGACAGGAGACGCTTGATACCTGAAGAGATCGATTCAAAATTCTCAGCATCAACCAAAAGCCCCGCGTCTCCCACGATCTCAGGTAGAGACGAATTATTACCAGTCAAAACTGGAGTACCGCAAGAGAGCGCTTCTTGAACGGGAAGACCATACCCTTCATAGAGAGATGGGTAAGCAAAAAAAATAGCGTTTTTATACAACGTCGGCAAATCTTCTTCCGGTACAAAATCAAGCAGTTTTACCGTGTCCTCAAGACCTAATTTTTTTACCAGAGCTCGTACTGGCGTTGCTAAAATATTTTTTTCTGAAAAGATCTTGCCGGAAATAACGAGGGGTGGGAGCGGTACTAAGAGCGTCCCTGCTACCGCTTCTTCTCGAAGCCTTTTGTAAGCACATAGGAGTCTCTCGGTATTTTTACGCACCTCCAGTCCTCCGCCGTGATAGATGTAGCCTGGTATCAAAGCATACTTTTCCAAAATCCGCTTTTCATCAGATCCAGTAGGCGGAAGAGCAAACCGAGGGCCAACTGCCGGATAGGCAATTTCTATGTCTGCTTCCTTGATACCAAACCGGATCAAGTCGTGCTTGGTCGATTGTGACACAACGATAAAAGCCGTGGCGTTCCGTATTCCCCTTTCTACCAATTGCCAGTGTATTTTTTGACGAAGATTTCCCTGATACGACGGAAAAAAATGTGGAATGAGGTCATGAACAACCATGACATGATGAATACTCTTAGGAAAAATAGTGCTCGCTTGGTAAAGGCTCAAGAAGGTATCACACCCGTCTTTAAAAGCTTCGCCCTTTAACTTACTTTCCCACAGCATCTTTCGGATAAGGTCGTCTCGTTTCCACAAAGGTAAAAACGTACGCACACTAAAGTTTTTTGGGAGCGCAAAGGGAAGGACTGGCTTTTCCTCACAATACAAAAAAAACTCCAGGTGACCTTGTCCGGCCGTCGAGTTCTGACTTTGACTCTGACCCTGAAAGAGTGCGAGCTGCCTCAGAAACTCTATGTTGGCCTGGCCGATACCCGTGCCCTGCTTCCTCAGAAATGAAGCATTAATACCAATACGCATATGGCCTCATTGTAGCAAAACTCTTCACTTTCCGACAGACCGAGCTTTTTCGGAGAAGAGTTGAAGCGTTTTACGAAGCTCTAGAACTATGGGGTGCTTCAGCCGAGCATCGATAATTTTCACGACTTCTTCATAGAACCACACCATGTCTCGCTCTCGAGAAAACTTCATCCAAGCGCTCTTGCCACTTTCTTCAAAAGCGGTGAGAAACGAGCGGAGGTTATGAATTTTATCAGCAGCGGCGATAAGGAGCGCTTCCTCACTATCATTTTTTAAATTTTCCAAATATTTTTCCTTTCGCCTTCTCCAGCTTTTATTTCTCGTACTATGATCTTTTTTTTCGGCTTGGGTGAAGTCTTCTGTCACTTCTTTGACGATTGTATAGACGCGCTCACCAAATTCTCTTCGCAGCATCTCATCTGTATATTCGGGGATATCTTCCAAAGTGTCATGAAGAAGCCCTGCAATGATCACGTCCTCATCCTCCACGTAGTGGGCCAAAAGAAAAGCGACAGAATACGGATGGACGATATACGGCACACCGCTTATTCTTCGCTTTTGTGACTGGTGAAGTACCGTCGCGCGGACAATGGCTTTTTCAATTCTTTCGGTGAGAAACATAATGGGAGGAATGGTTTTTCTTCATAGTAGCCCCTTCCCGAAAGAATGCAAGCCCTCCTTTTTGTCTTGCCAGAAAGAGCCGAATTTCCTATACTGAAGCATATTACTCCTTACTGTGACCCTATGACCGAAGAGGCGGAAAAAATCGTTTCTGTGATTGGTCTTGGTTATGTCGGCTTGCCACTCGCTGTCCGTACCAAACAAAAAGGCTACACTGTCATAGGTTTCGATATCGACGAAAAAAAACTCGCGTTACTGAAATCGGGCAATCATCTTTTTAAAGACGGTTTTCTCGAAGCCGAGTTCGCAAAGAATCCTCTCGAGCTCACGAGTGACAAAGAAAAACTGCGAGTGGCAGATATCCATATCATCTGCGTCCCGACGCCAGTCGATACGCAGCATCACCCCGATCTCGGACCCGTTATCGGTGCGAGCACTACCGTTGCCAAGCACTGTAAAAAGGGGGCTCTCGTCATCCTCGAATCCACCGTTAACCCCTACGTTTCAGAAGAAGTCGTCCGACCTATTTTTGAGGAACACGGTTTTACGGTCGGGAAAGATATCTTTATTTCTCACTGTCCAGAACGGATCAATCCTGGTGACGAAAAATGGAACGTTACCAATATCCCTCGCGTCGTCGGCTCCTTTGACGACACAGGACTCGCCATGACACTCGCCTTCTACCGGAGCATTGTCGATGCCGAAATCAGGCCGATGAAAACCATCCGCGAAGCCGAAGCCGTGAAAATTCTTGAAAATTCTTTTCGCAATATCAACATCGCTTTTGTCAATGAAATCGCCCGTTCTTTTGATAGACTAGATATCGATGTCAAAGACGTGATTGAAGGTGCGGCCACCAAGCCCTTTTCTTTTATGGCTCACTACCCGTCTTGTGGCGTCGGAGGACACTGTATCCCAGTCGATCCCCACTACCTGGTAGAGAGGGCAAAGGAATCCGGTTTTGACCATGAATTCCTGAAGCTTGCTATCAAGACCAATGACGGTATGCCCGCCTATACGGTCGAACGACTCCAAGACGCCTTAAATGAAAATAGAATGCCCATGAAAGACACGGTCGTCGGTATTCTTGGCCTCTCGTACAAAGCAAACGTCTCGGACCTCCGTGAGTCACCATCGTTTGTGATCATGAAGCACTTAAAAGAGCACTACTGTAAGATTGAGACTTTTGACCCGCATGCTCCCGAAGAATCAAGCGTTGCGTCAATCGAAGCTCTCATGGAAAAGTCAGATGCCCTCATCCTAGCTACGAACCACCGAGAATTCGTGACGTCGATCACTCCCGAACTCCTCAAAAAGTATGACATACGGGTCATCGTCGATGGCAAAAACTGCCTCAACCGAGCACGTTTTATCGATGCCGATATCATTTATAAAGGCATTGGCCGATAATACGTATGTTTGCAATTTTGAAACTCATCATTTGGATGGCGGGAGTAGTCACGGTTGCTTATTTCGTTTTACCCTTCATCGGCTACGAACTCAACTTGCAGTACTGGCAGGATCAGAAGGGTGCTTGCCAAAAGGAGTTGCAACAGTGTCAGAAGGATCTCATCAAGGGAGGTCTCGAAGGAGCCAAAGAAAATTGTACTATCACCTGCGTTGACCACAAGCGTCTTATTGAAAAAATAGCTAAATAGATTATAGAGTGAACCCTATGCGTCTCATCATCAACATCCCTGCCTACAACGAAGAATCAGTGATTGGAAATACTCTCAAGAACATGCCACGCCAGTTCGTGGGTATCGATGAAGTCCTGATTCAAGTAGTCGATGATGGATCAAGCGACCGAACGGCCGAAGTAGCCAAGGAGGCGGGGGCCAACTTTGTGCTCAAACATGGTATCAATAGAAAGCTTGGTGTCATGTTTGCAACAGCAAGCGAGAACGCCCTTAAAGAAGGCGCTGATATCATGGTCAATATCGATGCCGATGGTCAGTTTGATTCCGGAGAAATTCAGAAACTCATTGACCCGATACTACACAATCAGGCTGATATGGTCGTAGGTGATCGCTTTTCTCAGTCCAGTGCAAAAAATATCCCTTGGATTAAGGATTTTTTCAACCGGCTGGGTGCTTCGCTCGTCGGCTGGTTTTTGAATGTGAGGACTGATGATCTCACCTGCGGTTTTCGCGCCCACAGCAGAGAGACCCTGCTCCGCTTGAACAGCCCCACCGGCTTCACCTATACCCAAGAAACCATCATCGATGCCATCGGCAAGAACCTGCGCGTCCTCTGGATACCTGTCCAAGTCACCTACTTCGCTGATCGCAAATCCAAAATCGTGAAAAGCGTCTATAGCTTCGTCAACAACAGCGCCCGCATCATTCTGAAAGCTATCCGGGATGTTCGCCCCATGAAATTCTTTGGTTTCCCAGGATTGTTCCTCATCACCATCGCTTTGTTTGGATTCACAGCCTTCTTGGTTCAGTACTTTGGGAGCGGTTTCAAAGTGACCCCCTATTTGAACTACTTACTCTCATCGAGCATCATTTTCATCATCGGTATCCAGCTCCTCATCTTTGCTTTCATCGCCGATATGATCAAGAGCAACCGCAAACTGACCGAAGATCTGACGTATCAGATGAAAAAGGAACGATATAGTAAATAATACTGACACTTATGAATGAGAGCGCTGCTTTCGGCGGAGTACCCGAGACAAAATTTGCTGGCTCCGGTACAGAAGACCAGAAAGGTCGGGTCGGTGCTCGTATCGAAAATAATTTCGTCAATAATCGTGCCGAGATTACAGATGGAGAACTAAAAAGACTGCGATCTCTCGAGTACCCAAAGCAGGATTACGAAAAAGTTGCTATTGCCGACATTAATAAAGCCTTAAATAGTATTCTTACCGAAGTCAACGTTGAACCTTTCGATGTTCCAGAAAAGAATATTTACATCATCCCCGAATCACTCGTACGAGAAGTAAACGGTGAGGGATCTAATGCCTTTGCTTTGCCAGAGAGAAAATCGATCATTATAAACGCCGAGAAATATGTGCATCCTCGAGAGAGAGTAGAAGCTATACTCCACGAAATGATCCATCTCAAAGGCTTCCTTTCTATGGAGGTACGCGCCGATGGAGAAGAGGATATACGCAGAGTTGGTATCGAGGCTCACTCGACCCTGAAAGATACCTCTGGCGGACCATCCTTTAAGCATTTTATTGGACTCAACGAAGCAGTTGTCAGTGAACTCGAAAAAAGACTCCTCCCGTTGATTCTCAGGACGAACCCGCTGACAGAATTACAATATTCCCAAGACGAACTCGTTCGAGTACGGAGAATAGCTTCCGAAAGGGACATACCAGAGAGTGAGATTATTTTTGCGCAAGGCATGGATAGCGAAAAAGACGAGAATAGCCAATGGTCGCTATTCCCTTACAAAAGAGAACGTGACGTGCTTAATTATATTGTTGACGGAGTATTCAAAAAAAACCCTGATACCTTTACCACACGTGATGATGTATTCAAGCTTTTTTTACAGGCCCACTTTCAAGGATCTCTCCTTCCGCTTGCTCGAGTTATCAAGTCAACATTTGGATCAGAAGCTCTCCGAATGATTGGCATGATGACTCCAAAAGATCAGGAATCTCCAGCCAAAGTGATGCAGTACCTCAAAAAAAATATCTGTTGAAAATCGAAAAAATCCCCTCAGCGTTGAGTGGGATTTTTTTCATTCTTCAATACTCGTTCGAACCCCAAGGTACGGTTGTGGAAAGTCCACAGGGTGTTAATCTAAATTTTATTATACACCTAAATTACTAAAAAGTCAATAGTGACGAGTTGGCGAAAAAAGGGTAAAATTAAACCATAATCTGGCTCACAGAGCCAGAAAATCACAAAATAAAAATTGCAAAAACTAAACATCCTTTTTATGATTTTGTTTTAAAGTTTGAAGGTTGGTTTTTGTGTTTTGATGACTGTGCTTTTATGAAAATACTCTTCATTTCCCGGGCGTATCCTCCTATTACCGGTGGTATCGAAAACCAGAACTACGCCCTCTCAGTCTGGCTCGGAAAGCATGCCACCGTCCGGACGCTCGCCAACGTAAGCGGTAAGGCTGGGCTCGTTTTTTTCTTGCCAAAAGTATTCCTGCAAAGCCTGTTTCTCTTACGCAATTACGATGCTGTTCTTTTGGGTGATGGCGTCTTGGCACCTCTCGGGTTTGTGCTCAAACTCTTTTATCAAAAAAAGATCGTTGCTTCCGTCCTTCATGGGCTCGATATCACCTTTGCCAGCAAAGAAGGGTTCCTGCCACAGATGTATGCCCTCATCAATATCCCCTGCTTGAGAAAGCTTGACCTCTTGATCACTGTCAGTCACGAGACGGCACTCGTCGCTCATCAAGCGGGTATCCCACAGGGAAAATGTGTCGTCATACCAAACGGTATCGACCCAGCCACACTTTCCGGATCCGGCACTTTTAATCGCAAAGACCTAGAGATATTTTTGGGAAGAGATCTCTCAGACACTCTAGTTATCCTCCGCTCTGGACGTTATGTGAAACATAAAGGAGTCGAGTGGTTTATCAGGAATGTCGTGCCTCATCTCCCCAAGAATACTTTGTTCGTCGCAGCAGGCCCAGTCGTCAAGAAGAACACGCCTGGTGATAGCGACATCTATCCAGAGTGCCAAGAGGCCGTGCGAGAACTCGGACTCGAAAGCCAGGTGATACTTCTCACTCATATTCCTTGGGACAAAGTTGTACTCCTCTACCACACGGCGGATATCGTCGTTGCCCCCAACATCTTGGTCCCAGGGACCATGGAAGGGTTTGGTATTACGGTCATCGAGGCAGCGCTCTGTGGCCGTGTAGTCGTCGCTTCAAGTCTAGAGGGTATAAAAGATGCTATCACTCATGGAGAAAATGGCCTGCTTGTTACACCAGGAAATGCACAAGAATTTGTATATGTGATTACGCGCCTCCTCGCTGATCCAGAAGAACGTGAGCGCCTCGGGAAAAAAGCGAGTCTCTACACCCTGTCCCATTACCACTGGGATGCTATTGCCAAAGAGTACGTGAAAGCACTGACCAAAAAAATGCCCCACTCAATATGACCGCTCTCCTCGATGCTACTCTATTTTTCCTCACTACCGTGGTTCTTTTCTTTTTGCCAGGACTCTTTGTTCTGCGTATGTTTCTCAGGAACAAGAGCTACGTTTCGGCACTTACAAGCCTGACACTTTCTTTCGCTTTGGGACTGACGTTTCTCAACTTTATTCTCATCCTCATGGGACACTTGGGTATCCCTTTTAGTCGGACTTCACTCATTCTCGGGATTGCGGGTAGCGTATTTTTACTGACGGCTCTTTCCATGCTCTCTCGAAGATGGTTGAGTCATCCCGCCCAAGGAGACGTCGACTCGCGTCGTTCTTTTGATTTTTCTCGAAAACAGACTTGGCTGTTCGTGACACTCCTTGTTCTTACTTTCCTTATAAAAACGGTGTACCTCTCACATGCTGTTCTCCCGACGTCAACCGACCTAGGACATCACATGTACTGGTCCAAGCTCATAGCAGAAACCAAAGCACTTCCGACATACGCCAAACAAGAAATAGTTACCACTCCTGATGGAACCTATGAGATCACTGCCCCCGAGCCGATTGCCGACTTTATAATAGGTGAACACCTCCCTTTTTCTGCTATCCATATACTTTCCGGTCTCGATTTTCTGTCGGCCTTTCCCGTACTCTTTCTCTTTCTGATCAATCTTCTGGCACTTTTGGCCTTAGTAGCGGTAGCGCGTTTTTTTGGTGAGAATCTCAAAGGTCCAAACATACTGAGTCGCTTCTTTACCCCCCAAAACATCGCTCTTGGAACACTCTTCTTTTTTGGTCCCCTGTACACCCTAGCTTCACCGCAGGCCAAATTTGTATCTGGAGGCGTGGTAGGGAATACACTTGGGAATCTCTTTATCCCACTTATCATCCTCGCTTACGGACGAGCCTTTACAGAAAAACGATCTGATTTTTTAGCGCTTGGATTTTTTCTCACTTTCTCGCTGGCCTACATTCATCATCTCAGTATGCTCATACTCCTTTTTATTCTCTTCGCATCGGTAGTTCTCTTTGTGTTCATTCATAGAGACACCCTCAAAAAAACTCTCCTCTCTTGGTGGTATCTTTTCGCTCGACCCAAGCCACTCCTTGTCGCTGTCCTCGCTTGCCTCTTTTTCTTTGTGGTCGCTATGCCGACCTACATCGATACGAGCGCGGTCGGCACTGCTATCGGCACCCCGACCAAGAACACACGCACCGGGCTCACGTGGTTTCAAGTGACTTTTTCGTCAGGTGAAGCCAGGGTAGCCCTCGGTGTTGCTACTCTTTTATTTCTCGCTCTCCTTCGCACTCGTACGACGTATGCCGGCGCCCTTCTTTTTGGTTGGGGCGGGATCCTCTTTATCATGACCCTCTTTCCTCACTTTCTTTTTATCGATATTCCCTCAAACCGTATAGGCTCTTATTTGTCTTTCCCTCTGGGCATATTGGCTTCGGTTACGTTCATTGCGCTTCTAGCTTTGTGTCAGGGCCAGCAGAAACAGTTTTTTCTTCCGAGCAGCCTTATCATCCTGCTTTCGTTCTCAGTTTTTTTCTTTAGCGTCGGGAGTGGCTCATATGATAACAGCCAGACACTCCTACCAAAAAGCAAAGCCCTCTCACTCCTTCAAACCTTTGAAGCCTCACGTTACCTTAAGGAACATACGGGCGATGAAGATGTCATCCTCAAGGACCATAACTACATCGTTGGTGATGCTTGGATGAAGCTCTTTTTTCTCCGTGACTATAGCTACCCGCTCTCGCGAGGATTTTTCAAACGTTACGAAGATAACCCTAACCGCGAACAGTGTACCCTCCTTATGATTTCAGTTCCCAATACCGCTCGTGGTGAAAAATGCTACACTGAAACTGGTACGAACTTCGTCGTCGTGAATCCTCATTTCGATATCACTCCTTTTGAAAAATCATCATCCTTTGCCCGCATCTATGCTTCAGATGATATCCACATTTACGCTCGTACCCGATGAATCATTTATTTACCACTGAAAAATATCTCGTCCTCTTGTTTCTCGTGCTTTTTTTCACAAGCGCCTGGTTTCTCTTTTGGAAAAACGAGCGTGAGCTTGATTCAAACTTTGAAAAGTCTTGGTGGACACTTTCTTTTATAGAGCCACAGTCAAAAGAGAGTCTTGATTTTCGAGTCGACAACTCGAGTAACCATACAACATTTTACTATCGAATATTAAATGGAAAGACGGTGCTCAAAAGCGAATCATTTGAAGTCGCGCGAGGCGAAAGGAGAAGTATCGTGCCTGGCTTATCAAAAACAAGAGACGTCCGCACGACGCTCGAAGTCACTGCTGGCACAGAGAAAAAATCATTGTATCGGTAACAAAACTGTATGACAAAAAAAGTCCTCCTCGCTACGCGTCCCCTTATCCCACCTTGGGATGAAGCCTCAAAGAATTTTGCTTACTTTCTAGGAAAGACAGTCACCGCGCACTCGCTCACACTCATGACTGGCAAGGGAGTTGATCTCGTTTCGCTCTCACCTCAAGCAAGAGCCGTGCCAGTTTACGATTCTTCTCACTTTAACTTTCATGCCAAGTGCGATTTTTTTTCCTACCTCTTACGTCACCGTACAAGTTTTGATATCACGCATTACCTTTTTACCCCAACCAAGTGGAATACCACCATTCTCAAAACTTTTCTCAAGCCCAGCGGAAAGACGGTGCAAACCGTTGCCACTTTGCGGGATGATCTCTATACGGACAACGATTTGAAGCGCCTCTTGTTCGCTGATCGAATCGTGGTTTATACGGATCGGTCTAAGAAGAGGCTTGAGGATCTCGGTTTTACGAACGTCAGTCGTATTTATCCGGGAATTGACCTCAATCTCTATAGTCCGCAACCAAAAAATGAGACCCTCCTCACTGAACTTGGTTTCGCCAAGAACCACTTTGTCGTAAGCTACCCTGGTGAATACGCACGACTCGGAGCAACAGACATGCTGACAGAGAGCTTTATCAACCACTTCCAAAAGAACCCAGAAACGAACCTCCGATTTGTTTTTGCCTGTCGCGTAAAAAATGAACGGGATAAAGCAAAGAAAAAAGGAGTCTATACGCGCTTTGAACAAGCAGGCCTCCTCGATTACGTCGCTTTTTCTGACACCATTTCGGATATGGCTGGTCTCTATAACGCGAGTGACGTCATTATTTTTCCGGTTCTTGATATGAAGGGAAAGTTCGACGTTCCGCTTATCATTATCGAGGCTTATGCCTGTGGTAAGCCAGTCATCCTCTCAGATCTCCCTCAATTTCTCGAGTTTACAAATAGCGACATTTGTGTTACCATCCCGAAAGGTCAAGGTGAAAAGCTCATTGATTCTTTGGCTTATTTAAAGGATAATAGTGCCGAAAGAGCTCGTCTCGGTGAGAATGCTCGCCGTTTTGTCAAAGACCACTTTGACCTTAAAAACACAGCGAAACAATACGAGGAAATTTATAGCTCACTCTAAACCAAGAAAACGTTAATTATTCAACAGAAAGACTTCCCTTTTCTTACCACTTTCGTTCCGTCGAACATTTCTTACTCGCTTCGCCGAACAGGGAGCGGTCTAGTCGAAACCATCCTGCCTACGCTCGACTGTTACCGGCACGCTCATAAGAAATGTTACCGACGTCACACGGAGAAAGAAAATTAAAATCTTTCCGTCTCAAGCTCCACGTCATACCTTAAGGTGCTATGTACGAAAAGAATCTCACCAAGCTCTCTCCTCATAAAAGCGAATTCCAAACGGAAAGAATGAAAGTTCCGGTGGTTTTTCATGTGGGAGAAAAATTGATGCCTGGTGTTGAAACGATGGAGCAGCTGGAAAGCGTGGCTGGTAACGGCTGTATTTTTCATCATGTCGCTGCTATGGCAGACGTACACAGCAAGCCCGGTCGCAAAAATGCTACTGGCACCACGGTGACATCCAAAGACTTTATCTTACCCCAGCTCAATGATTCTGATCCAGCCTGCGGTATGCGTATTGTCCGTCTCAACTTAAACGAAAAAAATATCACCCACGAAGAGATTGATGCTATCTTTCAGGCTGCCACAGCGACTATTCCGACCAAAAAGTATGTTGGGACCGTACTTCCCTTTCGTGTCATTCTCGACATCTGTCGCCTCGGCATACAACCACTCATTGACTCCCTCGGTATTAAAACCAAGAATGAAGCTACAAATAGTATCGATGGAGGTAATTTTTTTGATAGTCCGCCAACTCGCCGTGGCATCATGAATATTATTCCCCCGCTGTTTCTCTTTTTTGCTCAATTTCGCTCTGGTATCATAGGCGCTGCTGGCAACCACTTTCTTGACCTCATGAAAGTGACTGAAGTAATCGACCCTGTTGTGGCCGAGAAATTTGGACTAAAGTCTGGCGACTATGTCCTTATGGTCCACTGTGGCTCTGGAATCCTCGGCCAGTACACCATGTATATGTTTACCGCAAAGAAACGTGAACACTTTTCAACTGCCATCCTCATGAATATCGGACGTTTTTTCTGGTTCACGCCACACAAGAAAACAATTCAAAAAATTGCCGAAAAGATTCGCGCTTCAGATTTTGGCAAAAAAGAACCGCTCATCACGTTCGATGGAACGGGTGATGATGGCAAGCTCTATATGGCTGCGCGCTACGCCTGTTCTAACTTTGCCCATGCCAATCGCGCCACGATCACTCACAATTTTGTGACTACCGCGGAGAAAGTCTTGGGCCGGCACGTAGAAGCCGACCTCCTCTATGACATGCCCCATATCTTAGTTTCTCGAGAAGAGCACTACGGCGAACAAACTTGGGTGCATAGAAACGGCACTACTCGCGCCTACGGTCCGAGTAAAATGGACAGTCATCCACTTTTCAGAGATACTGGCGAACCAGCTTTTATCCCTACCTCTATGAGTACCGAAGCCTACCTCTGTGTCGGCCAGGATGGAAATGACTCCAGTTTTTACTCTTGCAACCATGGTGCCGGAAAGGCTGCTACAAAAACGGAAGTTATTGTCCCAGAAAACACAGTTGCTCTCCGAGAAAAGCTGGCTAGTCGCGGCGTCAAACTCTACAATGGCCGTTCTTCTAAAGTTATCGAGCAAGACTCCTCACACTACAAGCGAGCTACAGATGTCATTGAAAGCGTTGTGGAGAATAGTGTCGTGAAGCCAGTCGTAAAAATGCAACCTCTTTCGGTCATCATGTACTAATCACATGCAAATAATTACTTTCTCTGGTGTCGACGGGAGTGGCAAGAGCACTCAACTCAAGCTCTTAAAGAGAAAGCTTGAAGAGCAAGGGCACAAGGTAGCCTATATTCACACAATCGCTTTTAGCCTTCCTCAAGTTGCTCGCGCTTTGTTCGCTCGACCAAATAAAGAAACTCCGGCGGCCCTTGCCAAAACCAAAAGTGGCTTTATCGGTATCACTCTCCGAAAATTACTTCTCGTGATCGACCTCTTCCGCTTTCGCATTTTTGCAAGACAGTTAAAAAAAGCGATGGTGGACTTCCTCCTTTCGGATCGCTATTTTTATGATACCCTCGTCAACATTGCTTATCTCGACGGAACCAAACTCGACACCACCTATGCCCGTTCGGTCGTACTCCTCATCCCCAAACCAGCTCACGCGTACTACCTAAAAGTGACGCCGGAAGAGGTGATGGGACGCACAAGAAAGCCTGAGCAAGGACTACGGTACCTCAAAGATAAGACCCTACTCTTCAATGAAGCGGCAACTCTCTGGTCATTTACGACCATCGATGCTGACCAGGGAGTAGAGAAGGTAACCAATCATATCCACGCTTCTTTATGAAGCACAAATTCACCCAGGCCGTCCTCTGGCTTACCCTCGCTGAAATCATCTACAGCCTTTCTGGCTATGTTGTTCATGCTCTGACCGGACGCCTCCTGGGACCAGCCGAATATGGTCGCTATGGATTGGTGATTACCCTCACCACGATGCTCATTGTCTTGGTGGGAAATGGTATCCCGACCGCCATGTCCAAATACCTCTCTTCCGTTTCTGAAAAGAGCCCAGAACAAATCTATGGTATCCGCCGGAGCGCCTTTTTTCTCCAGCTCACCTTCATCGGTAGCCTCACTATCCTCTTTTACTTAGCCGCGCCCCTCTTCGCCTGGATACTTGGTGATCCGAGTCTCACTCCACTCCTACAACTCTCAAGTCTCGTGATCCCTACTTTTGCGGCCGCCTCATTCAATCTGTACTTTTTTGTTGGGCTTCATTTCTTTCGTGTCCAAGCTGGTCTTAAGATACTGCGCTCACTGTCGCGAGTAGCCTTCATCGGTGGCCTCGCTTTGACGAGTGGGACCTGGGGAGCAGTCACGGGCAATATCCTCGCTCCGCTTATGGTATTTCTGGTTGGTCTCGCTATCGAGCCCTGGCTTATGCGTCGCTATTTCCCTCAGGCGGTGGAGAGGAAACACTCCAGTCCACGTTTTCCCTGGCGTGATATCCTTGCTCATGCCTGGCCACTCACTCTCTTCCTCCTTTTTTACGAACTTATCTTGACTGTCGATCTTTTTCTCGTCAAAATTCTGCTCGCCGATGATCACTTGACTGGCCTCTATAATGCCGCTGTCACTGTGGGCCGTATTCCCTACTACCTCTTTTATGCCCTCGCCCTCGCCCTCCTTCCGACAATCGCCAAGAGCGAGGCCGAACAGAATCAAGGAGAAACCAAAATACTTCTCACGAAGTCATTTCGCCTCATGCTCTTCTTCCTCGTGCCCTTAGTTACTCTCCTGGCTCTCTATGCCAGAGAAACCCTCAATCTCTTCTACGGGAGCGCTTACCTCGAAGCGACTCTTCCTATGGCCATTCTTTCAATCGGCGTCGGCTGTCTTACTGTTTTCTACGTCTTTACCTTTGCTCTAAATGGCGCTGGACTCCTTCGTTTTCCCCTTGTACTCGCTATGGCTGGCCTCGCTCTCGGGCTGGCCTTGAACCTGACTCTTATCCCGCTCTATGGCCTCGTCGGTGGGGCACTCGCCGTCACCATCACTTCGAGCCTTCTTATGATCGGCATCCTCATCAAAGTCACTACTCATTTCAATCTTGATTTCCCGTGGCGTTCGGTCAGCCTGTCCTTGCTCGGTGCCGCCCTTATCTTTACCGTGAGCCTCGTCCTCCCTGCTGGTTCACTGTTTATACTCTCAAGTGCTCTCTTAGGGAGCCTCTACCTTGGCTTCCTCTACCTCACCAAAGTAATCACCGAAAAGGATATCGTCCCTATCCTCAGAATTTTCTCCAAGAAAAAAATCATATCAAACTAACGACTTATGCCCTGGTGCCTCAGACTTTTTTTTGGTACTGGGTTTCTTATTACTTGACAAAAACATTGATTCTTTGTTCGGTCAGGAATAGACTGTAATCATCCTAGAAACACGTCTTCTCTAGGGCAGATGTTCTTTGTTCTTCAGCCACCCACACAGGAGATGACCATGTCTGTTTCCTCTAGTAATTGGTTACTGAAACTGGCCGCCCAATATGAGCGCTTGTCGATGGGCTTCTTGGAAACCCTCCAGGCACTTCTCGTGACCGCGCCTTTCCCCTCCTCGAGTCAGAGTGCGGAGAGGCAAGCCAAAGCTGAAAGGGAGCGCGTCAACGATGCATTGATAACACTCCTCTTCAAAAGGAAAAATCCTGACTACTCCAGGCGGAGTTCTACCGCTGAAACAACAGGACTTTTTCACACTTGGATACTCCAGCACAAGCGAGATCTGACGACACTTCTTGAGCGCCAGGGTAGCGACTGGATTGAACGCTTCAAGCAGTTCGAGAAGCGAGCAACCACGCCACCGAGCCCGATGGCTACTGAGGCAATACTAGCGGAAAAACGTCGCCACGAAAAAAAATTCGAAAAGCTCATTCGAGAAATCGAAGCCGAACTCTACTGACAGCGGGCAATATGAGCCGATCTGCCACAGAACGCACCAAGTAAAACGCCCCCTTCAGAGAAGTCGGGCGCTTTTTTCTTGACTCTTGCTTCTTCGCCTACCAGCGGTAGACTTCGACTGGTCCGCGAACGTCAGCGTTACTGACTGTCTCCATCTCTTTTTTGAAATATACTTCGGCCTCACGCGAGATGTAGTCATAGTCATTTTTAGAGACAATCACCCAGCCATGAGGATGAGCAATCATGATATCCTGTAGCTCACTAAGTGAAAATTTTTCTTCGGAGAGCTCTCCACCAAAATCAAACACTGGTACTTTCGCTCCCGAAAAATAGTAGTTCCGAAAATTACGGGTAATAAGTACTTCACCTTCTTCTTTGTTTTTCTTGAAGTAACCAAAAACCTTGCGATAATTTACAGCCTCACCAGAAGAAGTCTCATGATAGGTATTGTTCTCTTCCAGGAAGTACCCATAGTTCGGCAGAAGAATAAGAAGGAGGGCGAGAAGAGCTATTTGACCCTTTTTACCTAGTGTCGCTTTATATTCCTTCATGAGAGTAAGTAAACCGTACATGCCTGTCGCCACTAAGATGAGAAGAAAAGACTGAGCAAAAAAGATATACTGCGGTCCGGCATTACGGCTCCAGAGCCAAATAGAAAAAGTAAGCGGTACACCAAAAGAGAGAGCGAGCCACAATGCTTCCTTGGGTCGACCAATCTTGACCCAGAGCACATAACCCCCGAAAAGCGTGAATAGCGCACCTAAGAGTGGGTGGGCAAAGTCACGGAAGACATATCCAAGATAGGAATAGTGATTATCAAAAAAGACGAGTCCGCTCAGTCCTAGGCGCACCAGCTTGGGAGCGAAAAGGATAGCTAGGAGAAAGAGCGCAAACCCAAGAGCCAGCATGACGGTATACTTATTTCTCAACTTCCCTTCTTGCCTCCATGCTCGATAGGCCATGACGAGAACATAGACACCAAAGATCGGCACAATAGTAATAGTAAGGCCATGGACCAAAAACGAAAGAGTGGCGAGAAAAAGGAGCGGTAAAGCATACAGGAGATTAATCCCGTACTCATGATACGCTTTCAAAAGAAACTGCTTTTTCCCCTCGTACTTTCGCTCGAAGAAAGCAAAGAGAGTTGTTGCAAAAGAAAGAAACACCGGAAAAAACATAGCATACATGCGGAGACGCCTGTCAAAAATAATAGCCGAAATACTCACAGCAAAGAGAAAGGCTGCCAAGAGTCCAATCATTTTTTTTCCCGTATAGAAATAAGCGATGAAGTACATCAAAACGAGCGAAAGAAGCCCCCAGAAGACACTCACGAGACGCGCCGTAGTCTCAGTGGGTGGCAAAGCATGAAAGAGGGTGGACACCTGCCCTTTATAGACAAAGGCTCGTTCATCACGGGCATCATTTTCGTTCATAACTGCTGGAACACCGTAATTGAAGTCCCAAGCCTTCCATTCCCCTGTTTTGAAATATCCATAGCTTCCGTTAATATCCAGAAACTCATCGGCCACAAATGAGTTCGTTCCAAGTCCAAAGAGTCGGAGGGTGGCCCCGAGAAGAAATATGATCACAAGCCATTTGTAGACAGAAGATGTTTTCATAAGCCGCGCTTATTTGCCTTTAAATTAATTTTTTGAGCTCATAAGTATTTTACCATCTTCACCAGACAAGATTGTACGCTCTTCCCATACCAGATTTCCCTCCTGGCCAATAGTCAGTCCTACGGCGAGCCCTCCTCCGGACTCACCTATACCCCCCCAAAAGTTCCCGAGCGAATAGTAGATCTTTTTGGAGCCAGCTTCTTCACCTCCCGGTAGAATAGAGAGGCCAGTCCCAATAACCAAGTCCGCTCCTGATTCGGTAAAGCGACGCATGAGCCTTTTCCGCTCTTCCGTTATCTCTTTCCCGAAAAGTTCACTGTGGGTCACGTACACTATGACCGCTTTACTTGTAGATTTGGCTTTCCGGATAGCCTCAAAATATGTCTCTTGGTTATCATCTTTGGACTCAGCGTACTCGATAAATGTCACTGGTATACCATCTAGGTAGACGGTTTTTAGCCACTTACTTCCTCCGTAAGTCTCGATCCCCCCAAGCAACATGTTTACTTTTGTTTTTTCATAGCTTTTCGGGGCATTGGCACGGAAAAGTGGCGAATTTTCCATGTAGAGGAATCCAATATTATTGATAGAAAGGATGTTAGCAAAACGACCCGGCAAAAGAAGTGAGTTGAAAGAATTTTGAATCGGAGCAGGGTCCGCTTCATCTAACATTGGCGAACCAACACTCGCCACAACCAAATCTTGTTGACGGAGAGACTCCTTAATATCAGTAAAAGAAAAATCATCACCGCCCTTCAAGACTTCTTGCCTATTCTTGGCTCTATAGGTGAGAGAGCCAAGAAAAAGAAGCTTCCGATCAGTATTTACTGGAAGAAACGAAAGATTATTCATCGCTTCCTCAGCCACGAGCATGCCCGGTGACTGCCTCTCGGCAAACATATTTCCAAACCAACCAAAAAGCGCATAGCCGCAAGATGGTCGAGTAACACTTGCTTGAAAAGAGAGAAGTGCCTCTTTTTCGGTTAAGAGCGTCTCGGCTATCAGGCGCTTATTGCTTTCATAGTGTAACTCAGCACTTTCCCTCACTAATAAATCAATTTTTTTCTCCAGCTCTAAAGCCGTGTAGCCGAGTGAGCGTTCGCTATAATAGTCATTTCCGAGGAAAAAGCACTCTGTCCAATTTCGTTTCTGACTTTCTCTCTCTGCTTCCTCGAGGACGGAGAGGAGATCCTTCACCTGAGTTAGTGTCGCTTCGACTCGCTCTCGTTCTTTTTGCTCTTTTTGATCTTCATACTCACGGCGAGCCAGAGCATTACGTTGGACTCGTTCCGCAAACTCTGCCGGAGAGAGTGTCTGATCAAGGGAAACTGTCGTCTTTGTAGCGAGTACTGTGCGCTCTTCATCGGTAAGCAGGCGACACCTGTTTGATATATCCCCCTCTCTATTTTTATTGAACTTGTTTCCAGAAACACTGATAGAGTTTAAATAGTAGTCTTTCGTTTCGAGTCCTCCAGAAGGAGCCTTACAGTCAATGCCATAATTTGAGTTGCCGCTAATAGCATTATTTTCAATACGCACATCACCATTTTTCTTTAAAGCTTCATAAAACTGGGTAGCGATGCCACTGGCACCGTTCCCAGAAAGGGTATTGCCCGTTATGAGGAGATCAGCGCTACCGAGAATCACCTCAATACCAGATTCGCCATTGTCACGAAAGGAGCTTTTCTTGATACTCCCAGAAACGTTCGCTCGAATATCAATCCCCTCCTCAATATTGGAAGATATTTCCAGGTTTTCAAACAGGATACTGATTCCTTTTTGGATGTACATCCCTTTTTTGTTTTTTTCGATAGTGGTATCACGCACCGTAATCGTCCCGTCGCCCTCTTCTGAGTCGATACCAGATCGCAGAATATTTTTTATAACAACCTTCTCAATACTGACATCCGCATTTGAGGAGACTATAATGCCATTCGTTTCTACCGTCACTCCCGAAAGTTTGGACTTGTCTTCCATGCGAATTCTTCCCTTCAGAGTGACTTCTTTTTTATCAGAACCCACAAGCTCTACCCCTTTCGGGAGCGTAAAAACTGAGTCATAAGAACCCCGAGCAACCATGATTTTTTTTCCTCCCTCTTCTTTAGCTTCAGCGACTGCATCGGCGATTGAACCAAAAGGATCACCCTCTGAGCCATCACCATCCGATCCCTCTTTGACATAATAGGTAGATGAAGCGAAGGCAGTTTCAAAAAAAGAAAACGTCATTCCTACAAAAAAAATCATAACAAAAACAGGGAAGAAGGATTTGACGCTACGAACCAATTTTGTTTTCATATATCATTCTTTATCAAAAACCTCTTCTTCGTCGGTTGTTCCTGCTTTCTGTCTTTGGAAAAATTCTCGAAGCGTGTAGCGAGGAGGCGCCTGTGAATGAGCCTGTTTCTCAGGGAGAGAGAAAACTTGACGCTCCGCTACAATGGCCTCTTCTTTCGGAGTAAGTTCAAGAACCACAAGCGTACCAAAGGGCGTAGTTTCTGTCAGTGTGTAGCTATCCAAATATTTTTCGAGCGCATCCTCTCTATCGGATTGAGTACGAATAATGAGGAAGTACCTCCCTTCACGATAGATCTTACTAAAGCCGAGCACATCATTTAAGACACCTCTCTTTTCCAGTAAATACTTCAGCGCGCGTCTATGTTGAGGTTCGCTAAACATATAGATTGGGACGTCTCTTTCCTCCGAGCGATCCGCGAGAAACTCAACAATCTGGTTTTGCTGAGACAATGTCACACGTACTCGTTCCTTCAGTATGCGGTCTGGAGCGCTTTCGACTGCATCAATGTGGGCGCGATCAAGTTCATTGAAACGACTCGAAAGAAAAGAGATGTTGAGAACAATCAAGACGAGAATAATTCCATACCCTATAAATTCGCCACGCTTTGCGTGTGGAAAGATGAGGCGTCTTCCCGCTTCTAAGAGGAAACCAAGAAGAAGGAAAAATAGCGGAGCATTCAACAGGAAAAAACGAGGAGCTATACCGTAAGAAAGTGGCAAGAACAAAAGAAACGTGACTCCAAACCAAAGAAGTGAGAGGAGGAGCACGTCTCGCTTGCGCTGCTCCTTTTCACGAAGCCACAGAAAGAAAAGGGCGACGACTGACATTCCTAATACGAAAACGGAAAGGATGCCATACCATTTCCCTTGGTCACACTTTGTATCGCAGACCGAGCCGAAGATCCCATCTTTGGCGACGACAGCGGGGAAGGCTCCTCCTTCGAAACCAGTAAGAATCACCAAAGAGTGAAGCCCGAACTCACTCACATTCCGAAAAAGCTTTTCAATAAGCGGATGGTCTTCCCTGGTCGATTTCTCAGAAAGAGCAGCGATAAATTCCTGCGCATTCTGGCCACCTGTAGCCACTTCGTTCAAAACCATGGGGGCATAGAGGAGAAAAAACACTCCTAAAGCCATTGTCCAGAACTTGAGCGCAATGACTGGTCTACGGAAAATAAGGAAGAGGAAAACAATTGCGGGCAAAGCGAGAAAGGCCAGAAAGTGCATATGGGTCGCCATCCCAATAGCGAAAGTTGTCAGAACAAGAAAGCGTCCAGGATGACGTTCTTCTTTATCTACCACACGCAGAAGCGCGTAAAAGCCGAGGAGCGTAAAAAATGGAATAAAGTTGGGATTCCAAGCAAATCGTCCGTATAGAACCATGTAAGCTGAAACCGCGAACAAAAACGTAAGACAAAGAGTCAAGCGAGTAGCAAAAAAACGCTTGGCCAAAATAAAGAAAACGATGATCGAAGACACAGAGGCAAGCGCAATCACAACCACTCCCCCTACGACTGCTCCTCCAAAGAAAATCGCCCCAACATACTCCAGCCAGTAAAATCCAGGACCAAGGCGTAGAAAAGTGCCTCCGGCTTTGGGTCCAAGTAAGGGAAGGTCAAAGACATCGCCCGAAAGGGCTCTATCGACCACCCGCGCATCACGCGCCTGATCAAGCTCAAAATGAAGCCAGTCAGAATAATTATAGAAACGAAGAAAAAACCCGACGAATACAATAGCTACGACGAGAATTGGGATTTGATATTTTTTCCACTGCTCCACACTGTTATTTTTAGCAGTATTCCTTTATACTGAAAAAAGTTTATCATACTATAAAGTATATAAAGTATAGCCTTTTTTTCGTGTTTTTGCCAAGTCAGTATGACCATTCCCTTTCGTCTCCAACTCACATGCATCCTTTTCTCTCTTGTCACCCTGCTTTTCGTTTCACAGCAGATTTCTTGGCTCTCTTTCCTCCACCTCTCCACAGACAATACTCCATTTTACGGCGCTCTCTTTCTCTTAAGTGGCATCGGTATCGTACTCATACTCAAAAAGTCTGCCCCGCAACATGCGAGTTTTACGAGATCTGTCCTCCGTTTCTTTTTTCCTGGTATTCTCCTCTTTTCGTTTGGCTATGCCATATCTTCAAATTTTCATTTTTTAGTGCCACTTGGCATTGGCCTCTATGTTATTGTAGCCTTTGGATATCTAGTCTTTTCTCTTGTCCAGAAGGGATCTCTCGGACAGGTCACTACAAAGATGCCTGTCTTTGAGAATGCCGTCTTTCGAAAAAAGCACGGAAACTTTTCACTCGCGAGCGTCTTCTTCGCAACGCTTCTCTTTTTCTCTTTTGGGCTTTTCCACCTCGCACAGTTTGCAGCGGTTGATGAACCCCTGTGGATGGATGGCCGCATCACTCGCTTCTGGAAGAATTTGGCTGAGCGCGACTTCGAAAAGACGGATGTAAGCGATAAACCAGGTATCACACTTGCTATCGCCTCCGGTCCTGGACTTTTTTTTGTTACACCCAAAGACTACCGTGATACCCGTTTTATCTTTAATGCCAAGGATGCCTCCTTGGACATACAGGACCTTTACTTCGCTTTTAGGCTCCCGCTCCTTATTGTCATTACTCTCTTTTTGCCACTGTTTTACTTTTTCCTTGTACCGCTTCTTGGAAGTACGGGCGCTCTTTTCGGCTATTTTACTATTGCTTTATCCCCGGTACTGATAGGCATGAGCAAAATCGTAAATCCAGACTCACTCCTTTGGCTTTTTGCGCCCCTGTCCTTTCTTACTTACCTGGTCTTTCTTGAGAAAAAAACTCTGCGTACCCTTGTCTTCTCTGGCATCTTTCTTGGTCTTGCATTGCTCACGAAATATGTCGCAAACTTCTTAATTGTTTTCTTTTTTGGTTATATTTTTCTCCGCTACATCACTCAAAAAAATAATCTCCCTTTCCGGGAGTATTTCAAACAGTCATTTTTAACTTTTTTAGTATGGCTTGGAATAGGTCTCGCTACCCTTTACCTCCTGCTCCCTGCACTGTGGCTCAAACCCGGGCAACTCTTCACGAGTACCATCTTGAGTCAGGCTTTTGAAAAAGTGGCTCCCCTCTTTCTCGTTATGGTCTCACTCATCCTCCTTGATCAGTACTGGCTTCGTTCACGCTTGATGACTGGGCTTATGGATACCGCAACTCGATTTAAACGTGAGATCATGCAAAGCATTCTTGGAGTTTTTGGCATCCTAGTCCTTTTCGTTGTAGGAAACAGCATGTTTGGTATGCCCGTTATCAATTTCATGGAGATTCTCGCTTCGCCCAAGAGTATTTATCAATTAAGTGATCGGGTCGTCATCTTTCTCACCAATTTCTATCCCCTCTTCCTGGGCGTACCGAGTGTTGTCTTATTGGGAGCATTCATTGCCCTCTTTCCCAGACAAAAAAGTGATATTCTCTCACGTCTTATTCTCGCTATCGTAACTTTCATTCTCCTCTACTCTTTTGCTTCTGCTATTAATCAGGTCGTTCTTATTAACCGCTACCAGATCATCCTTTACCCACTCATAGGCATCCTGTCTGGTATCGGGCTTATGACCGCCACGGAATTTCTGGTCTCTCGATTCTCCTTTGTCCGCGCGTTACCGCATCCCTACTCGATAGCTTTAGGCTTCCTACTCTTCATCTCTGTCACTATCCTCGCACATACGCCCTTCCCTCTCAGTTTCTCAAGTAGTCTCTTGCCTCGCGCCTACACGACCGATATCAAGGACATGGGAAGCGGAAGCTATGAGGCAGCCGAGTACTTAAACAATCTCCCAGATGCCAAAAACCTGGCCATCTGGACCGACAAACGTGGGGTTTGTAAGTTTTTTATTGGCACCTGTACTGACGGCTTTGATTTTGCTTCACTCCCCGAAGGTGGACTCGACTATGTAGTTATCTCCGCTGGTCGGGAGAGTCGTACTGACCGTATGATGCGAAACCCATACCTCTTAAATGACGTCGGCTTGGTTCGTTATGATACCTACTATGAGCAGTTTCAACCTCTTTGGGAGCTCCTTATCAATGGCCGAGAGGCTCAGTTTGTGAGAATTTTTCCCTTTGATACAATTGATTCACCCATCCCCTAGCTTCTTGTATGGTTACCCACCTTTCTCAAACTCAAATGAAAGCCGCTCGCTATGAAAAAAGAGAGCGATTATTTATTTTTTCTCTACTTGGAGCTACCACTATTGCCTTTTTTTCCTTTGGACTCTTCCACCTCGGAAAATTTGAGACGACCGATGAACATCTCTGGAAGTACGATCGCATCCCGGCGTACTGGCAAGCGCTTAAAGAACAAGAGTGGGAAAAAACGTACATCAATGACAAGCCAGGGATAACAGTGGCGCTTGTTTCAGGCGCTGGACTTCTCTTTGAACCTGATCCTGAAATTAATGAAAGGCGTTACGAAGGAGACCCAATCAAGCGGGGACTATTCAATGCCTATGCTGTCGACCAATCTGAAAAAACAAACTTCACTTTTCGGCTTCCCGTGCTCATATTTTCCACGCTTTCACTCCTCCTCTTTTTTTGGTTGACCTATCAAGCCTTTGCCTCACTTCCCATCGCACTCATAACGACGATTTTGATGGCCGGAAACCCAATTCTCCTCGGCATGTCACAGATCGTCAATCCAGATAGCTTCTTTTGGATTTTTGGAGGCTTGGGCGCTATCGCTTACCTCGCTCTCCTTGAGCAAAAGAGGCAAATCTTTGTTCTCTGGTGTGGTATTCTCACTGGATTTGCGCTTCTTTCTAAATACACGGCTTTTACCCTTTTTCTTTTTTATGGGCTGGCTCTATTGGCTTTTCTCCTCTTTCCTAAAAAAGAGCCGGGGAATACTCTTTTGTATGTGCCAATTCTCAGAAAGTCACTGATCGACCTCTTCGCTATTTTTTCACTGAGCCTCCTCGTCTTTGCGATCTTTCTCCCTGGGGTGTTTTTCCATCCAGAATATCTCTTCAAAGGTATTGGTCAGTTTTTTTCCTTAAAGGATCTCCCCTTCTTTATAGGATCTCTCACATTACTCGCTGGTCTAGTGTTTATTTTCTTTCGCTTTGGGCTCAAAAAAACAACTCTCGAAGATGCTTTGGCATTCGCTCTTTCTCTTAGGCGTTTTCTTCTCACCACAGTGATTCTACTTTTTCTCGGTCTCTTCTTTCTTTCTTTTGTAAACGTCTGGATGGGACAAAAATTCATCCCCATTGATGCCCTCCGTGATACAGCCTACTCAAACGAACCTCAGGCTTTTAATTTCCGTCCCATTATCCCCAAAACTGAATTTGAGCCAATCAAGAACACCAAGCTTTATTTCATGAATGCCTACCCACTCGTCTTTTCTCTCACCCCCCTCCTACTCGTACTTCTTTTTTTCGTTTCTCTCCAGGGCCTCGGGGGAAAACTGGGGAATCGCACCAGGCGGGTACTCTTTACGGTCCTCTCGTTCATTCTCCTCTACCTCGTTTCAACTCTCTTTGCCAAAGTAGTCACCAACGTCCGCTATACGATTTTATTGTATCCGCTTTTGGCGCTCTTGGCAGCAATCGCGTTTTCAGAATATGGTACAGTGAGTCGCTTTGGACGAAAGCGGGTATTTATAGTCGGTGCCATCATCCTCTTTCTCACGAGTCAGTTTATTTTTTTCTGGCATCGTCCATTTTATTTCAGTTACACCAATACTTTTTTACCAAAAAGTTTTACAATTCATGATTCTTGGGGGCATGGTTCGTACGAAGCAGCCTCATACCTAAACGCTCTTCCAGAAGCGAAAGACTTGGTCATCTGGTCAAATAGCGATACCGTATGTCGTTTTTTTGTAGGGAAATGTTTACGCTCAAGAAAGATTGATCTCGCACGGGTCACGCCAGACTACTTTGTGGTCTCAAAACGAGGTCTCCTCAAGGAAGGAAATCATTTCACGCTCATAAATAATCCGACTCCGGAAAAAAACACTTCCTACTACCTGGCTAAGCTTCAGAGTAAATTTGTCTGGCAGCTAGAGATTGGTGGTCGACCGGACAACTTCATCAAAATAATTTCTTTTGAAAAGTAATCTGTATGAGCAAAGACGCTCTCTCTTCTTTCCTCCGTTTTGTAGAGTATTTGAAAAGCCTTCCAATGCAAACCAAGGTACTCCTTATTCTTGTCTCTATTGTTTTTTTTGGTGGCATGCTGAGACTTTCAGATTTTGAAACTCTCGTCCGTTTCAATGCTGACCAGGTTCGTGATGCCAAAGTAGTTGATGCCATGGTTATAGGTACAGATCTACCGCTTCTTGGGCCCAAGGCCGGCGGCACTACATTTAACCTCGGACCAGCTTATTACTACCTCCTCTTTCTCTCTGGGAGTATTTTCGGTCAGTCTCCGGAAGGTATAGCAACCATCGTACCGCTTCTTTCTATTGCCTCCATCATTCTCCTTTTCATTTTTTTACGCATGACTTTTTCTCCGAGACTAGCTCTCGGACTCACTCTCTTGTACGCTACATCGTTTTACGTCATCAAATACTCTCGTTTTGCCTGGAATCCAAATCTCGTACCATTTTTCATGCTCGCTTTTCTTGTCCTGCTCCTCGTAAGCGCACGCACTAACAAAAAAAATTCTGTCTTTTTTTCAGTCCTCTTGGGTCTTGTTATCGGTATCGGTACCCAGCTTCATACTATTCTCATGGTACTCATGCCACTTCTCTTTGTGTTTGATCAGCTTTATCTGTACCTCCGCGACAAACAGTTGGCTGTGCGGAAACTCGCAATTGTTTTTGGTATTGTTTTTATAAGCTATATACCTGTCTTCGTGTTTGAGTGGCAGAACAACGGTGAAAATACTCGCTCATTTCTTCAGGGCACTGAAACCAAGACAGAGCAAACTGGATCGCTTCAGGAAAGTCTCCTTTTGGAGAGCGAGCTCTTTGTAAAGGGGACAGCCTATGTCCTCACCGGAGCTGAACCACAAAAAAATTGGCTTAGCATCAAGAAGATTGTTGCCACGCGTAACTTATCCGAGTACCTCCTTCTCTTGTGTGGGGTCAGTGTTTTTGGCGCGGGCATCTTTTTCCTCCTCTCACGTCTTAGAAAAGAGAAGGACAGCGCGCGCAAACACCTCTTTTTTCTTGTGTTCTCCACTCTCTCGATCGTCATGCTTCTGTTTTTTATTATTGCCCACGAACTCAATATTCGCTTCTTTATCCTTCTTATCTTTCTCCCCTACCTCTTTCTCGGTCTCATGATCGAAGAGCTGGCACACCTTCTACCACGTCCCGTCTATACGGTAAGCGTCGTTCTTCTTTTTTCTCTTCTCATCGGACTGAACCTCGTTAAGTACAAACGTGCGTATGATTTTTCTTCTGCGAAGCCTGTACCTTCGAGCATTTACGGCGGGATAAGCACGGGCGAGGCAAGAAAGATGGCAGACATCATAGAGAAAGTTCATCTCACCTCTCCTCTCAAAACACCGGTTACTTTGCTTCCATTTGAATTTAGTCGCTCACTACGTTACTTTACGGAAAAGAAAGGCTTGACTCTGTCTTCTGATACCCTGCCTCCCATTGGTACCCTGGCTTTTCTCATCGTTGAAACAGGGAAAGAAGAGAGTGCCTTCGAGAAATATCACACTCACTTTGTCATAGAGCAACGAGACCGGGTGGGGCGATTTACGGTACTCACGCTCCTTCGAACTTCCCGTCCTGATGAGGAAGCCTGTCGTATCGGACTGATTACCGATATTCATGCCTCGTACTCAAAGTCGAGCCCTGCCTTCATTCGCAATGAATCAGCTCTCCCTCTCCGCGCTTTTACAAAACACATGAACGAAGTATTTCGACCGGACGTCGTTTTGGAACTTGGAGACTTTATCGATGGCTCCGAAGACAATAATGAGCGAGCTATGGAAACCTACAAAGCCACCGAAAAACTGTTCACTGATGTCGATGTTCCAACCCTCCATGTCATGGGAAACCACGAAGTTCGTGGTGGCGGCATCACAGAGAGACAGTGGCTCGATTTTGCGAAACAAGACCGCACCTATTATGCTTATTCTTGTAAGGACACAGACATTATTGTGCTCGATGGCAACAATGCCGAAATTCGCAAGCAAACCGGGAAGCAGTTTGAGGGCGTCTACTTCGTGGACGACGCCCAGATGAAGTGGCTCTCCCAGACTCTGGAAAAAAGCACTGCCAAAAAGAAGCTCGTGTTCATTCACGAGCCACTCTCCAAACGAAACGAACTTCAGTCACTTTCGCGCGTCAGTGGGGACAAGGATCTTCGGAGTGAAGATGTAGAGAAGCTCCAAGCTCTTTTCAAAAAATATAACGTCGAGGCTGTTTTTTCCGGTCACGTTGAAGTCCTAGAGTATCAGATGATGGATAATACCGCTTCGTATATCCTGCCAGGCATCCACAAGAGTAAGAATCTGGCTGTCAAATGGCTACAATCATTTTATGAAATTACGGTTCCTTCCGAAAAACCACTCAGCGTACGGATGTACTACAAACGAGACGTAGCCACACCGTATCAATCAGTGTTTATCCCATCAGAAGAATATAAAAAACTTACTCGCTAATACTCGTACATCTCACATCACACTTATTATGAACCTGTTTTCTTCAAAAAAATATAATTTTATTGTCTTGTCTCTCTCTACTCTCATTATCTTCGCTCTCCTTTCTTTCTGGCCGAAGGATACTGTGGTCGCCCCCGAAATAGACTTTCCCGTGTTTCCAGTGAAAGAGTACAAAATCGGCATTATTACCGATATACAAACAACCCGCAAGAAATCAATCGGCTATGGTCTGGACCCTGAGCTTATCGTCGCCCCCCTTGAGCGCTTTATCGCTCATACCAATGAGACGTTCCAACCCAATCACGTAGTTCACATCGGTGATTTGATCGAAGGAACGAAACGGCGTGGACAGAAGTCTATCGATGACTGGAAAGCTATTGATGCGTACCTCGCTCGCCTGATTCCACCACGACTCCATGTCATCGGTAACCATGAGCGCAGAGGATTAAGTGACGATGAATGGAAGACGCTCTCCGGCAACATAAGTACGTACTACGCGTATGATACTGATACGCTTCGGGTACTCATTCTCGACTATGATGATTTCGGAAAACAAAACGATACTGGCGATGAAGGCGAAAACGTAGACCTCCCAGATGAGGGGAAAAAGACCTACCGTATGTCTCAGGAGCAGTTACAATGGATTGAAGAAAAACTCAAGGAGGCTCGTGGCAGGCAGATCGTCGTATTTGTTCATGTCCCTGTCGATGATCCAATCAATCCGCCAGAACAACAAACAAGACTAAAGCACCTGTTTGCGGCCTACCGAGTCAAAGCAGTCATAGCAGGACACGTTGAAACACTCTCGTACAAAGAAGAGAGCAACGTTCGTTATTATACCCTCCCAGGATTTTTCCGTAGTGAGAACAAGTCGACAGCACACTGGTACGGCACCTACTACGATGGAATTGTTTCTGACATCTTCTCAATAAAAATGTACTACAAAAAAGATATTCTCGGCGAATATGCCGAAGTTACTATCCCTTCTCCAGAGTATGATCTCTTAGGAAAGTAACTCTATTCACCTCATCGCTTTCCACTAAGACTGTTTTGTGCTTGAGTACGATTGAGCTTCCGAAGCCCAAGGTAGTGTGGCACGGCGATAAAGGACATAATCATCTGAATGAAGCGTGAGAGGAGCGCGGCTGTCACTGCTACCTCAGGACTTATACCGATCAGACCAAAAAAGACAACGTACGTCCACTCTTTGATACCAATGTTGTTGATTGAGAGAGGAATACTCGACACGATAGCGACAAGAAGAATGACGGAAAAGAATGGAAGAAATGAAACATCTGTACCCAAGGAAAGGAAAAGGACGTAGTTTGAAAGTCCGAGCCCAACAAATATAAACATGGCGGACCAGAGGCTCGTTTCCAGCCACATCTTTCTTTTGGAATAAAATATAACTTCTTGGAGGAGGCGTCGTACTTTTTGAAAAGGCAGTTTTTCTAGCAAAGGAGAAAACCAGGGCTGGCAAGAGAGACACGCCACGATAAAGTCCAATACGAGGAATCCAAGAAGCGCAAGTAAGGTAATCACTAGAGGCGTATTCTCCGGAATATACATCCAGAGCGGAAAGCTCAAAATAAGCCCCAGGAGAGCCGTTGTCCACAAACCGATAAACCTATCAAAGATAACGGTAGAAACAGCAGCCGCGCGTGCCCCAGAGCGTTTGGCGAGCCACAGGCCCCGATAAGTATCACCTCCAATAGTGGAGGGCAGGAAATTATTGATAAATGCGCCAGTCATATAGGTAAAGAAGCCTTCTTTCAGACTAAAAGAGAATCCTTTGTAAGAGGAAATAATCTGCCATTTTTTAGCCGATATCACGTTACCAAAGAGCTGTAAGAAAGCATACAAAAAAAGGAGGGGCCAGGATACCCCTTGAAGCTCTTTCCCTACTCCGGTCCAATCTACTTCTCTCGCCAGCCAGAAAACTAGACCGACCGTCACGGCTATTTTTCCGAGCGTGAGAAGGTATTTTTTCATAATCATAGCTATCGTGAAGAAGATTGTTCTAGTACCGTTTTAAAATTTTTGGCCACCTTGTCCCAGCCACGAAGCTCTGCTCGGCGCCGGCTTTCGAGGCCAAACAAAATGATACTTCCCTGGTTATTGGCGAGGCTGACCAGTGCCTCTGCAAATGGTGCGGTCAGTTCCGGATCGATAAAGAGTCCGTTTTTGCCATCTGTCACGAGCTCCTGCATCCCACCTGTGCCAGAGACCACAAGTGGCAATCCAGAGGCCAGTGCTTCAAGAGTCGCGTTACTCATCCCTTCATTTTTCGATGGGAGCACAAACACGTGTGCCTGTTGATAAAATTGCGGAAGAAGAGTGTGCTCCACCCGACCCAAGAACTCTACCTGAGTCTCGATACCAAGCTCTTTCACTCGCGTCTCGAGCAACGCCCACTCCTCCCCTTCACCAATGAGACGAAGTTTGAGCGGTACCCGCGAATGTTGTACTGCCAGAGCAAAAGCCTCAATCAGATGATGGATCCCTTTACGTGGCGTCAGTCGTGATGTTGAAAGAAATACTACCTCGTCTTTGGGACGATTGTCGTTTTTAGGATGAAACGTTATCGTATCAACGCCATTTTCGATGATGTACATAGACTGTTTAGTGCAAGTCTTTTTGGCCAGCTCCATGATACCAACACTATTTGGGATGACGGCTCGAGCATGCTTCCATAGAAAACGAATCAGCGGTTTGGCAAACACATAGAAGGTGTCATATTTTTCACTAAAGCCAGGAACATCGGCTCCACGAAGTGAAACTACATACGGAATGCCATGAACTAATCTCACTAGGTAAGCGAGAAATCCACACGGAACCGTAAAAAAGGCTAGTGTTAGATCAAATGGCTTTTTCTTGGTCTCAGCACGAATGAACGACTGAAGGAAAAACCACGATTTCACTGTATACACAAAAATGTCTCGAAGCGACTGAGAATGGAGTTTTTCTTTATTTTTTCCAATAGAAAGACAGTGAACATGCACATTGCCACCAACGAGGATGTGTTCGAAGGTATCTTTTACTCCTGAGGTTACCAGATGAACTTCGATATCAGGAGTTTTAGCCCACTCCCGAAGCAAGGCTTCAGTGGCGACACTGGCTCCTCCGCCTATAGGTGGATATTCGTAGTTCAAAAAAAGAATTTTCATAGTTTTGAGTATATCACATGAGAAAAACCTTTTTTTAATAGTTCAAACAGTTTTGAGGAGGCATTGCTGTATCCCCTTGAAAAAGAGGCGGCTCAACTGAAATACTAAGCGTTCCAAATTCCTGAAAATCTGCTGCGGAGGCCAGAGCGTCCGCCTCGTCCGTGTAACGAAGGAGGATATGACTCATATTTTCAGGAACTGCATTTTTTTCGCCACGCATGTAGCAACCAGCAAATCCATACTCGTGAGAAAGTACGTAATAGAGTGATTTTACATAGAGATTCTCACCAGAAACAAAGACAGGGGCACTGACATCGAGGGTGTCTCTAGCAATACCTGCAATATCTCGGAGTTGTCTCAGTGTAACTTTGGGAGCAGTACCAAAACGTAAATCTTCATGCGATTCGACGGCACTTACTCTTGCTTGTTTCATTTCAGATAAATAACGAGTGGTTGTCTGAAACTGAAGGACAAGAAGGGTCACCCCCATAGCGACAACAAAATAGCGCAGCGCCTTATTCTTGATCAGCCGCCCGAGAGCCTGGAAAGACAATCCAAAGAAAACAAAGAGTGGCGTGATAATTCCTAAATAAAAACGTGTCTCGAGTTCGTAGGCAATGGGAATAGTAAAAAGCGCAAAACCAAAAAACCACAAAAAAAGAAAGGTGAGCTCTCGCTTTTTTTTAATATCCATGACACCTGCAAACTCTCTTCTTGCCAGGAAGGCAAGCACAAGAAACGAGACAATAATCATGCTGGAGAGCGGCAGGTCTCTACGACACTCTTTGTCACATTTAATTGCAAAACCACGTGTCTCAATATTTTTTGGACCAAGCTCCCCGGTAGTCAAAAGCCACACAAACTGCGCCCCTTGCTGAAAGCTTCGAAAGCTTTTTTCCAAAACATTATGTTTCCCGTTTTCAGTCCCCCTCTCTCCAAATTCCTCCCAAAGAAGCCTGGTATTCTCTCCGCCAGACTGCAGTTCGCTTTTGATCATAGGAAAGTGGAGCACCATGACAAAGAAAAGTACCAGGACGACTTCTCGCACAGAAAATGATCGATACCAAAAAAGGTACCCAAGAAGTCCCAAAGTGAGACCAAAGCTCGCAGCTACATGGAGCTGAAAAATAATAGCAAATGTAACTGCGGAGAGAACAATAAAAAGAGATCGTCGTCTACCTTTCGACTCTTCTGCAAGGAAAAAAGTATAAGCAAACAGAGTAGTGAAAAAAGGTAGACTATTGGGATTCCAAGCAAAACGGGAAAAAGTTACCAAAACAAAAGAGATGCTCCCAAGAGCTGTAAGAAATAATGAGAGCGTGGTAGCAAAAAATCTTCTCAAAAAAAGAAAGAGGAGCGGAAGCGTCAAAATGCCAAAAAAGACATCGGGGTAAGCGAAACTTTCTGGATTGTCTCCAAAAAGTAGTCCGGAAACGTACTGAAAGTAATATGTGACTGGACCCAACCGAAGTGGCGTCCCGCCAACCTGTGGCCCCAGGAGAGGAATTGCCTCCCCCGAAAAAACTCTTTCCATCATGAGGGCGTCTCGGGCCTGATCAGACTTGAATACCAGGGTATCGCTAAATTCAAAAACCCGAAGACCAATCCCTGCAACAAGAATCAGTAAGAACACTCCGAGAAAAAATCGTTGACGCGATATACTGTATTGGTCCATAGGGCTTCAAATCTCGAAGAGGATATCTATACCCCAATACCGTAGTAGGTAAAGCCAGCTGCTTCCACTTCTGAACGTTCGAGGACATTGCGACCATCATAGATAACCTTGCCCTTCATCAGCCTCTTCAATTCCTTATAGTCCACCACACGGAATTCGTCCCATTCGGTGCAAATGACTAGGGCATCAGCACCCTTCACAGCATCAAGAGCTTTTTTCGTATACGAGAGATTTTTGTGAGCCAGCACTTTCTTGGTATTCGGCATCGCTATCGGATCAAACGTTTTCACCACACACCCTTCTTCGAGAAAAAGTTTTATATTTTCAATGCCGGGCGCTTCACGAATATCATCAGTTCGGGGTTTAAAGGCAAGTCCCCACACAGCAATAGTTTTCGTTCTCAATTTTGCTCTGAATTTATTTTTGAGTTCGATATAGGGCTTGATTCGTTGCTCACGATTGATCTCGTCTACTGTTTCAATGAGACGAAAAGGTGACTCATGTTCTTTGCCTGTTTTGATAAAAGCTTTCACGTCTTTTGGAAAACACGACCCTCCATAGCCAATACCAGCGTAGAGGAAACGTTCTCCGATGCGTGCGTCGTAACCAAGACCCCGAGCAACTTCTTTCACATTGCCACCAGCGACATCACAGAAATTAGCAACCTCATTAATGAAGGTGATTTTCATCGCGAGAAAAGCATTGGCAGCATATTTGATGATTTCGGCACTTCTGACGTCTGTAAACATGATTGGCCGACCGTTCCTGGCAATTGGTCGATAGACTCGCTCCATGATTTTTTTGGCTTTTTCAGAACGGACACCGATCACGACTCGATCAGGATTCAGGAAGTCTTTGACGGCGGCTCCCTCACGCAAAAATTCAGGATTCGAGACTACCTCAAAGGGGTACTTGCCTTTGGAGGCTTTTTTAATAATTTCTCCGACTTGCTCAGCGGTCCCGACTGGTACCGTGGATTTATCAACAAAGATTTTGTAGCCATTCAGATACTTGCCAAACGTCTCAGCCACGGCAAAGACATACTGAAGGTCGGCCTGTCCAGTCAGCTTGTCTTCTGGAGTGCCCACGCCCATAAATACCACTTCGGATTCTTCTATAGCAACTTTTAGGTCACTCGTAAAGCAAAGCCTCCCCTCCTTGACGTTACGCTCGACAATCTCCTCCAAGCCGATTTCGTAAATCGGAATAATACCCTTCTTAAGCTTAGCTATTTTCCCTTTGTCGATGTCAGCACATATAACCTCGTGGCCAATTTCAGCCATGCAAGCACCGGAAACAAGGCCCACATACCCCGTCCCCAAAAACGTCAATTTCATGGCTGTAAACAATTATCGATAAATCTTTCCATTCTAAAAAGCTACTAACTAAAAAGCTGTTACTGCTTATGTGTCTCTCGGATATTGTAGTTCATGTGGTGTCGCACATGGTAGTAGTTGCGCACCGCGATGTCGGCCAAGAGGCCGGAGATAAAGAGCTGGATACCAACGAGCGTGAAAAAGATGCCCACAAGTGGCCAAAGTCGTTCAGAGATTGAGGACCCAAAGTAGAGCTTTTCTACGAGCATCCAAAACAAGATGGCTACCCCGAGCGTTGACAAGATCACTCCGGAGGCGCCAAACAGATGAAGTGGTCTGTTAGAATACTTGCGCCAAAACCAGATAGAAATCATATCAACCAAACCCTTGAATCCACGCTTCCAGTTGTATTTGGTGACACCGTGGATGCGCGGGTGGTGCGAAACTTTTACTTCCCCGACCTTGTAGCCTTCCAGTTCGAGAATCGCTGGGATAAAACGGTGCATCTCGCCAAAGAGATCAACATTCGTGAAGCACTCACGTTTGTAGGCTTTGAGACTACAACCCGAATCGTGGATGATGTCGTTTACGAGAACTTTGCGAAGCAGATTGGCAATTCGAGAAGGGATCTTCTTACTCCATGGATCCTGACGTTTATGGCGCCAGCCAGAAACCACATCGTAGCCTTTATTCACTTCCTCCAAAAGAAGCGGGATATCAGCGGGGTCATTTTGGAGGTCTCCATCGAGCGTAATAATAATCTCCCCCTGTGCCTCCTTAAAACCAGCATCAAAAGCAGCTGTCTGTCCAAAGTTCTTGCGGAAAACTATAACCTTCAAAGGTGAGAGATTTTTTGCCTCCCTGACAGTGCCGTCTTTGGAGCCATCATCTACAAAGATAATTTCAAAAGGCCGCCCAATTTTTTGAACCGCCTCAACTATTTTTCGGTGTAATTCCCGCACATTCCCCTCCTCATTATAGAGCGGAACGACTATTGAGAGATATGGTTTCACTTCATTCATATGGCTTTATACTAGCTTAGACGGAGAAAACGAGCAAACTACTCTTTTGCCTTTACGCCATCCTCACTTTCACCGTTACTAATTTCGATAATAGCTCGAATAACCACCATAACGAGAAAATAGTAACTGTAAATAGCAAATTCTTCCGCTCGCTCCTGTCGACCCATCAAAAGAAGAATGGGTGAAAAGGCTAGAAAAAAAAGAGCAGGAAAAACAAGCACACGACTCGGAATAGGCCATACCAAAGAAGCGATGAAAACTGCAAAGAAAAGCGTATGGAGAATCTCCCAATCAAGAAACGTTCCAAAAAGCATAGCGAATACAATACAAAGAATATCGGCATGCTTGCCCTGAAAAAATTGCTTGATAGCGGAACCTCGAAAAGATATATTCATAAATACGTGGTTACATTTAATGTCGTCGTTTCCGATATATTCTGCCCAATCCCGCCAGAACCACAATGAGAGAAATACCCGAAATAAAAATCCCTATTTTGAGCAAGTCGGCTGGAATATAGGTGATCACTATTTTACCAGTGGAAAGAGGGAGTCCTTCTTTGTGCCACGCATTTGCATAGCGCACCTCGTCTTGCCTCCGGAGAAGAATGCTCTCACCAGTGTCTCTGATATATTCAGCTTTCCAGAGAGAATCGTATCTTTCATTCAGAAAAATATACTGATTTTTGGAAATTTCATCATGGGGAATCTCAATCTTTTTTGGATTAAGGAGCGTATAGCGTGCCTCCTCTACTCCTTTCTTCAAAATAGGCACCTGTTCTTGCAATGCCTGTGGTGAAAAACGAAGCGCTGGCGCGGTATTACTCGTATACACATACGGGAACACCTTGTTCTCTGCTACCTCATAAAGATCAACCTCTGGAAAACCGACCCTCTTCTTCAAGAACCCTTCCGATTCTAGATATGTCAAAATAGGCTCAAACTCTACCAAGAGTTTAGGCTTCACATCATGAGGATACAACACATACCGAATACCAATGAGTCCATAGAGATCAACAATCCATTCGGGGTCAAGGGAGCGGTCGTTTAACTCTTCTCCAAAATCCCACTTAGGAAAATAATAGTCGTTTGGTTCTACATATTTTTTGGAGTAGAGCACCACAGCAGGATGAGGGCCATTTATTTTGAGACCGGGGAGACTCACTCTACCGACACTTGATCCTGGGGCATATGGAAGCATCGAAATTTTGCTAGCGGTAGGGTCAGAAACGAATACATTTTCTAATTGAATATAGGAATCAGGGATTTTGACCAAAGCACTAAATTCAGAGGTATGGAAATCTTTTTTCTTATTTCCGGATAGAATATAACTGAGCTCTGTCTGAATACCCCCAAAAAAGAATGGGAGCGCTAATAGGAAGGCCAGAAAGGAAAAACAGAGTGTTACAATTTTTGCATGCTTCTTTCCTTGCATGTTGAGAAAAAAGAGAGTCAAAAGCACGCTCAAAAGAAACGGGGTAAAGAGCGCGAGCTTCTCCCAGCCTCGCAAAGCATTGAGTACTGGTAGCTCGAAAAGAAATGAATTCAAAGTATCAAATGGAAATCGCACTCTTGCTACCAGGGCGATAAAGATGACAAAAAGTCCGAAAAAAGCACCGTAGAAACTTCTCTCAGATGGCGCCTTCCTTAAAAAAAGTCCGACTAGTATTAAAAAAAATGGAGCAAAGGCTATGCCAATTACAACATCTTCAAGCCAACCAAAACTTGGGTAGGGAAAATTGACAGGATAGTACCTATTTTGTTCGCTGGTCGGCAAAAGACGAATAGTGTCAATGATAGCATTTGATGTTTTCTCAAGTCGCAGAGCAAGATTGATCTCTGTGGAATTGGAGAGTTCATCGACTCCACCTCGAACCTGAGGAACAAGCGGAAGTATCCAATAAGCATTGAGGAGGAGGGCCCCTAAAAAAAGAATAGCTACCCGTTTCAAAAGAATATAATTCCACAAAAAAACGCGGAAGAGAGAAAATGCGAGAGTGAGTAGCAGAAAATAAAGCGCCAAAGACAAAGCAAAGGCCGGGTTACTAAAACTTATAGAGACTAAGAAAGCTGTCAGCAGAAAGAGGAATAGAAATTTCTTACCAGTTTCCTGAACGGCCTTGATATACAGCGCTGTCAGAAGAGGGACAAATATGTACAGTATCTGGAAACTCGTAAATCCCCATGTAGCGGTAAATATATAGAGGGTGTAGAGATTGAGCGCGTAAAAAAGAGCGAGGAGGGATGCTGATCTCGTTTCAAGTTTTTGGAAAATGCTACGACAAAAAAAATAAAATGAGCTGTACGCGCCCACAAGAAATATCCCGAGATACCAGGAGAGCTGGCCTGCCGGCGAGATACCCATCGCTTCCAACGGAAAAAAGAGGGCATAGAATAAACTCACGCGACCAGAAAACCATCCAAAGTGGAGGTGCTTCCACTGTTCAGAAAAATTTATCATCTGGAGCACGTCACCACCAATGACCATATAGCCACCTGGAAAGATATTCATCGCTATCACAAAAAATATCACAATCAGACCGATACAATACCACTTGTGGTTTTCGTAAAAATGTTTCATAGTCTAAAGCTTCTTTTTTTGAGCACGAACAACGAGGCTGTCTAAACTAAAAGACGCTGTCTTCTTATTTATACCAATAAATGTGACCCGAAGATAGACGGTCGAATGCGAGCTATCTACGAGATTGAGCTCGTACAGAGGACCACTTTCTAGTATCGGTAACCATACTTGAGCATCTGTCGAATATTCTATTTTGAGCTCTTTTGGCGCTTCCCGTTCTTGACTTGCGGTCAGGGATATTTTTTGAAAGGGCTCAGTAAGATCAAATTTATATACAAAGTAGGCACCATGCTCCAATGAACCAACCACCCTCTCTTGCGCCACGTCGTATTTCACGGAACTACTTTTATCATGCAAATCGAAGTAGGCATGCTTATTCTTCGGTAACGCATAAGAGTAGTGGATATTGTTTCCGTCATCTTCGACTATGGCTCCGATAAGAAGCTCATGGCCATTCGTGACTGAGGGTCTTTTTCCAGTTATAAGGCCGACTGTAGATAATGAATTTTTTGGTAGAGTATACCCCACAAAGGATTCTATGGGGAGAAACTTGAGATTAAGACCAGTCTCACCAAGCGCCTGAATATCAAAATAGTATTCTGCTCCTTTCTCAAAAATAACTGGAAAATCAATCTTTTGGTATCCAGCCGAATCTGAAATATCCCCCAGCTCACCAGGCTTTAAGATAACTTTTTTGATACTGATACTCTCTTTATTAGAGCCGGGGACCGCCCTCTTACGAAGCTCAATAATGAAGCCCTTGTTATTTCGGATATCCTGAGCACGAAGAACGATAGCATCGAGAATGCTTTCTTGTGCTACGAAACTACTTTCAAAAACAGACTTCGGAGAGAGAGAAACTTCGGCTTTATTGAGACCAACTAGCCCATACTCCACCATGCCCACGAGAGAGGGCCGGATCCGACTGGCCGCGTAATTATTTTGTATATCAAGTCGGAGAAGCGAGACGTTCTCAAAATCAATCTTTCCGGCAAAAGAAACGTCATCTGCCTGCTCCCCCGAAAGAGAGAATGACAAGTCCGTGAAGAGACCCTCCTCTGGTACCCTAAACACAAGCTCTCGGTACTGAGCATTTCTATCATTGGCTATCGTAAAGCTCCCGATATTGACTGGGCCCTCAAAGACAGCCTCCATCTTTACATCAATCTTTACTTCCGTATCAGAGCGGATCATAAGTTTAAGTCGATACCAGTCATTCTGCTTCCCTTGAAATATATTTTTATAGCTCACCTCTTTACTCTCTCTTGTTATTTCTGGATCGTCATAACGCATGACTTCGACACCCTTAACGCTGGCGCTCGGCAGAGGAGTATATTGCTTGAAGATAATCCCGTAAAGCACAAAAATCAGAAAAACAAATCCAACCAAAATATACTTCCCTTGTGTACGTGCAAGTAAACTTATTGTATCCAAAAAATGACTGATCTTCTCTTTCATCCTAAAGTTGTTATCTCGATTATCCTTCATACTGTATCACATCCCTTGAGACATCTCGCCATCTTTCGCTCTTTTTTTCTGAAAACGACGCATAGCACTATACACAAGAGTCGACAGAGCAACGAAAAGAAATGCGCCTGAAATCACGCCAAAGACATAGAACCAAGACTGAGGCTTATAGTAGGCAGTAAGCACAACATCCCACGTACCATCATCATTCTGTGTATAACCAGCTTGCTTGAAAATATCTCGCTCTTTCTCGATATCCAGTATCCAGGAATTTGCATACCCCCGACTCACCTCATGACTCTCTTCAAAAATAGGCTCCTGGAAGAGGAAGGCGAGCTCATCGCCTTTCAAGAACTGCTGTGGCGAGGCGCATTCTCGCCAAGAGGGAGCGAGTACTCTCTCGCTCTCCCGGCACAAAATACGCTCCGACGGTGCGTTGAGAAATAATTTCCAGTGTTTACTGTAGCTCAGAAGGAGCTCGAGGCGATCCCCTTCCTTCACTCCCCGTAACTGCACATCGATCCTGACTGGATTAACCACACGAAAGGCCGCGTCATGTGCCGCGATGAGTGACACCTGATGTTTAACCTCGTACACGGTGAATATGGCATTTTCGAGTATTTTTTCTAAAAACTTGCCAGCGTCCTTTTCTCTGATATGCGCACATTCAGCACAGTCAATATCTGTACGCACGATGATAAAGCGTATTGGAAAATCTTGAATCTCCGTACGAAAAGTCTTTTTGAGGGCAGCAGATAAACGAAGCAAAGTAGCACTCGCTATACCAGAAGATTCGGACAAATAGACAAACGGATGCTCGATAATTTTTGGGAGAATATCTTGCCCCGTATGATGCCCTGTTTTGTCACCCTCCAAAAGATAATGTCCGTATTCAAACGAAGGGAGGGTGAGCACGTACCCAAATCCCTTGCGAGCGTTGATGACGTCAGCCACTTCTTGGTATTCATGACTCACAGAAACAATGCGGTCATAGTACAGCCCGTCCTTGTTTTCACCCCGTACCGCCTGACCGAAAAAAAGTGGGTAACTTTGGACTATCATACAGACTGACAGAATTACTATGAATACTATCTTTGGCACAAAGCGAGCTGAAAATATGAGAAGTATGGCCAATGAGAAAACAACAGCAGATCCAAATCTATGGTCAGCACTTCGAAAAACAGAAAAGAAGGGTACGTGTTGATAGAGAAAGATAAAAAGTTCGCCAAAAGGATCTTGAGCACCCTTGGCAAAGAAAATCGACGCGAACAAAAGAAGCGCAAAAACAATAACGGGACGAAGTGCCTGACCCGTCACATACATTTTCAGGTGAGCATACACTGAACTTCCTGAGACAAAGAGCCTACGCGCCTCTACAATGACTCCAGCTATTGCTAATACGTAGACACCAATCGTCGCCAGCATATAGGGTGCCCGGAAAAAATACTCTCCAAATGGATACAGTGCCCGTGGCGTCCAGACAGTGTAGATACCCCAAGAAAAAAGCATCAAAAACTGGTACCAGAGCCCTCCCTGCTGACTCCCAAAGGATGGGACAAAGGTGGCATTCACGTCACCAATGTTGTTGACATGCTCGTGGAATAAGGCAAAGAGGATAATACTCATGAATGGGACCGCGTACAGCACAAAAAGCAATACTCTTTTGGCAACAAAGAAAAGCGAAATACGGTTCAAAAGAGCAATGAGAATGGTATAGACGAAGAGAACGAAGACAGAAACAGCGAAAAGCCAGAACGTAAACGAAGCAAAAAACATGAGCGAAGCGCAGAGCCATCGATCATACCGCGTAACATTCTCAGAAAAAATAACAGTGTGAAAAGCACACAAGAGGAAGGGCATGAGAGCATAGCAGAGTGCAAAACCAAGATTGTACACTCCTCCATGCCACATGACGAGTGTATACGGATTAAAGCAGTACCAGAGGGTTATGAAAAGCAAAACACTCGTACTGGATGCAATCTTAAATTGATTAGCAAATTTTCGAAAACCCAGGAAAGAAAGTGTCAGTGAAAAAAAGAGGGTCAGAAAGAAAGAGAGCTTTTCTACTGTAAGAAGCGGTACACCGAGAGCATACACCACAAGATAGTACATCTCGTCCCACCACTGCACCATTTGTTGCCAACTATTAAAAACGCCAAAGTTATCCAGCTTGCGAATGAAATAAGAATTTCCAAAGGACTCTTCTCCGGAAAATCGAAGGAGCTGGTCACCAGAAAAAATAAACTCACCAGGACGAAGCGAGGAGAAGGAAATAGAGACGAAAAGAGTCGCCACGCAAAAGAAGAAGATAAATGGAAAGTACCCTATAAGCTTTTTTCGAATATCCATACTATTTGAAAGGTTTTGCTTACTCGTCTACTCTACTCCTTGAGAAAGGCGTCGTCTTTGATGAAGCCATCTCTGGTTTACTGGCTCCATTGCTACTTGGTAACTTCCTTAGGAGTACGAAGCTATATACTCCGAGGGAAAAAACGGCCCCCAGGAAACCCCAATGGAGATACGATTGGGGCTTGTAGTAGACATCTAAAACCAAAGACCCGTTCTGATGTGGCGTAACCGTCCATTGGTTTGAGCCGCTCTCCGAAATAACGTGAGACCCCTCAAAGGCACCCGCTCTCCAAGTATAGGAAAGCGTCTCGGCGTATCTTGACCAGGCGCCGAAAAAACCACCTTTTCTCGAAATAGATGCCCCCTCTTCTAAAGCATAGACTTTCCAGTCCGAGCTAAAATTTTCATGAAAAAAAAGTTTTTCTGGTCCATTCATATGTTCAAAGCTTACGCGATAGTGTGCAGGACTTATCTTTTCAAACACAACCTCCTCGTTCGTACTTCTTTCTAGGATACGAGCGGCCTCCGTATTCTCAAACACTTGAAAAGTCTTATTTTGAAAAACAAGAGGAAGTGTCTCGGGTAAAACTTTTGGTACAGAGGCATCAAAAATGCCTGCATCAGTTCTCAGAATAAAGTAACGAATAGGATACTTTCGGTACTGCGAGATTTCGCCATCCTTTAGATCTTGATAGATGTCTACTGGAAGACTACTACTCTCCGCAAGTGAAACAAAGGGAAGTTGTACCAGCTTTAAAATGAGATCTTGGCCGATAAACGTATCATCTCCGAGTCGGAAAAGCCCAAACTCGACTGATGGGAAGTTTGCAAAATACCCATAGACACGATTCGCATCATTGAGGTATGTCGCCACTTCCTTGTAGTCACTGGGAATCCTAATCACCCTATCAAATGATTGAGGGGAATTTTTTCCCACAATCGCTTCGCCACTTAAAAGTGGCCAACTCTGAATAAGAGTAACGCTCACGAGAATAAGGGCAATATATTTAGTTGCCCTGACACCGACACCTTTGAGTGAGAGTAGCATCAAGAAGGCCACCAAAAGCACAATAACGAAACCAAATTTAGACTCCGGGGAACGAAAGGCACGAAAAAAAGAAAAAGTATCAAGAAGGTAGAGATAGATGGCACCAAATGGCTCTTGTGCCCCCTTTACCAAGAGAAGGAGCGCAAGAAAAGCGCCAGAAAATGCTAACAAGTACACACTCTTAGCGCCCTGCCTCAGGAGTCCATACCCTATAATACCGTAGAGAAAAAACGGGGCTACCAGAGCTTGTGCGGAATGAAGATACTCATAGAACGTGAAGGTGCTTCGTGGCTCCCAGTACGTATAGATACCCCATGAAAACCACATAAGAAGTGGGTAAAGGACACTCCCCTGAAGGTTGCCGTACCCTTCCCCGCCAGTTTGGTACATGGACTCACCAGAAGTAAATACCATGGCATACACAATAAGTCCATATACAAAAGAAAATGGGATGTAGAGGAGAAAGAGCGTATAGAGATGACTGAGAAAAGAGACAGGCGAAACTATATTTTCTAAGCCCGCTTTCTTTGTGCCCGATATCCTGTGACTGAAGACGGACTGTGCACAGAGCAAAATAATGCTATACACAAAAAAAGTAATGGCGAACGCCAGGAAAAAAGGCAGTGCAAACGACATGAAAAAGAGCAGAATGGCAGAGTGCACCCTATCGTACGCGGTGCCATCTTTTCTAAGAAGCGCTCGTTCAAGACAAGAAAAGGCCAGTGGCGCTAAGGCATAGCACACTAGAAGCGTGAGAGAGAAGGCGTTGGCATTCCAAAAAATAAGCGTATAGGTGTTGAAAGAATACCAGAGCGATATACAGACGATGATAGCGCTTGGGATAGTAACCGAAGATCTTTTCTGGTATTGACGAAACCCTAGGTAAGGCAAAAGAAGCAACAAGAAGACCTTGAGAGTATACAGCGCTTTTTGGGCATCGTGCGTATCAAAACCGATACTGTACATCAGAAAATAGTACAGTCTATCAAAGAAATTGACAAAAAGAATAGAGGCGTTGTGTGATCCAAAATTATCAGAATCATACACAGAAAGCGATGACAACGACTCTTCTTTTGTAAGAGTCAGCATCTCATCGGAAATGAATAAAAACTCTTCTTGGCTGATGCCCAGGTAAAAGTGCATCACCAACATATACGCGAGCAAGAAAAAAAGTGTATTTCTGAAAATCATTCCGTCGTATCATTACAGAGCCTCTTTTCTATCCACCTTCAATTTTCACAATGTCCTACCGTACGCGCTTCAAATAGCCATTTGTATTAAAGCTGATATAATGCTTCTCTCTTTTTTTATCTATCACGAACTCATCGTGCTCTCGAAGGAATTCCTGAAGAGCCTCCATGGGGCCAGGTCCATGCTCCGGGTTCACTGGATGACCGTTAACATTCGAGTCTTCGACAATCAAATAACTACCCACAGTGACGAATCTGCTATAGAGCTTCATTTCTGCGAGTACATGCGATTTACTGTGATCAGAGTCCAAGATAACAAGAACCTTCTCCTTTCCCTGAATTCTTGACTCCACCTCTCTAAAAATAGTCTCCGAAGTAGAGGAGCCCAAAAGATAAGTAATCCGCTTGTGCTGTGGGCTCTGTGCGGTATTTGTAATATCGATAGTAATAACTTCTCCATGTCCCATCAAATCGCATATCGAAGCAAGATAGTACGCTCCTCCACCAAACGCTGTTCCAGCCTCAATAATCACATCGGGCTTCTCTTCGAAAAGAATTTCCTGATATACAAAAAGGTCAAAGGGACATTTCTGCGTCGGCACCCCAAGAAATTTTGTACTCCTCCACGTTCCTCCCATCTCATTCGAATCATAGTACAGGGCATGAAAACGATTGATAATTTCTTCTTTTGTTTTTGGAAGAAGTGTCTGCACAAAAAAATCTAGACGGATACGAATTTTGTTGCGCAGTTTATTAAAAATCTCCAAAAACATAGTGTACTTTCTTAGATTATTTATACTTCGTAAACCCTGTCTTTCTTTCATCTCTTGTTGCCCTATTGAGAGAGTTTCGGTATACGGCCAATCCAGTGGAATATCCATGAAGAGTAATTAATTGTACTACATAGGCAACCTTTAGTACAAGGGTGGGTATAATGAGCTTCATGAGCGGAAAAAGCCGTATAATAAAGCTCTGCCAACCATAAAATTGACGTATCTTCTTCCATGTTTCTTGCGTCGGCTTTTGCTCATAACTAAATAATCCGATTTTTTGAGACAGGTAGATAATAAACGCGAGAGGTAAACCGCGTTTCATCCAAGTCACAAATTTCTTATTCTCAAAAACATGATTTACGGCGAAAATAGCCTTGAGGGTATCTGCCAAATAAAACTTGAAAAAATCTCCGTACCGGTAACCTACATTCCGATGAATAATGACATCACCACATTCAAGAAAGCTAAACTTCTTACTCAAAAGCAAAAGCCCGAGAGATAGCTGAAAAAAAACATTGTCAGTTTGAACAGAATCTGGAATTTTTGGAAGGGAGGCGTCTCTTCTCACTACTAGAGCGGATAAAAATGTCATGCGCATAAGAGGCTGATAGTCCGAAAGTCTCTCTAGATCGTCATGTAAAACATCCGTCTCCTCCACTGCTTGACTCTCCCTTCCGTACGGATCTCTCCAGCGATGATTGAACACCGCGACCACTGGCCGATACTTCCGAAGGGCTCTCTCTATACTTTCTATTGCTCCAGGAAGCACAGTGTCATCATCACACAGAAACCATACATATTCAGTATTTGCAAGTTCGTAGAGCTTGTTCACATTTCCACTATACCCAAGGTTAATGTTATTTTTGTGATATACCAGATGCGGAAGAGTCTCCTGAAATTTTTTTACCACCTGCTCAGTATCGTCTTGGGATTGATCATCAGAAACGAGTACCTCAAAAGAGGCATTTTTTTCCAGCACTAAATCGTTCAGTATTTTTCTGAGTGTTTCCGATCGATTATATGTTGGGATAGCTACCGTAAGGAGCGGTCGTTCATTCATGGTATTTATTTTCTCCTAACCACCTCTTCTTTGGTTGCTACCAAAAGAATCTGGTAAGCAAAAAGCGAGGGGACCGGTGGCGGATCAAGGTATCTGAGGATCCCGAATTGATTATACGGACGAAAGCGGACCACTCGAAGTCCTGCCTGCTCTAAGAGTAAGCGGCTCGATTGGAGCGTATAGAACTTCAGATGCGTTTTATCAAGTATCCCAAAATCCTTATACTCCCAACGCCCAAAAAGTAACTGGAGTCGGTTCATACAGAACGCAACATTCGGAAGAGAGACAATAATTTTTCCACCCGGACGAAGCAGTGAGGCAAAAAATGTCAGCACAGCCCCTGGATCAACCAAGTGCTCTAGCACATCCGCAAAAATGATAACGTCATAACGCTCGTTCGTCTCAAATGCCGTAAGCGGGTCAACATTGAGATTCCACTCATACGTACGACTATAGCCCACCCCTTTCGCTTCATCGAGGACGCTTTTGAGTCCATCGAGACCATGCACTACGCACCCCTTTTCTTCAATCAAAAGTCTCCCCAGGTTGCCTGTCCAGCACCCCACATCCAGGCACCGACTGTTTTCTGGCACAACGTTAAAAACGTGTCGATTTACTGATGCTCGGTAATCTACTGATGACTGCATCGTGCTTGTTTCCATGTGAGTCAGGATACTTTTTTGAGATCTATAACAACTTCAGTAGCACCGCCGACCAAGTAACACCAAAATCTTTCAAAAAATATTGGCGAGCAGGCAATCAAAGCATCTACCATCCGCACAAAAGGACGGAGTACAACAGGACATTGGTTTGCATGGATATACTTTTTATAAATACCTGTATTCGGATAGAGCCCAAAGTATTTAATCTTCTTCCGCAGAATCTCAAATGATACCGAGGTGTAGAAATGATGATAGTCACCAGGCTGAAAGCAATCAAAGCTGCTATACCCAAAGGGGCGGATATGTGTCATGTCAGTAAAGGCTCCCATGCTAGAAAAATGCGGTACGCGGATATGGAGCACACCTCCAGGTTTCAAAATGCGGTGAAGCTCTTCCATTTTTTTAATGGGATCATGAAGGTGTTCCAAAACATGATAGAGATGAATCTCGTCCACCGAATCAGAAGTAAACGGATACGGTATCACATCGAGGTCGTGCACAACATCAACGTACTCTTCTATTTTGACGCGATCAACTCCTAAAGAACCAGGGATGCGGACTTTTCCACAACCAAGATTCAGTATTACTTTATCCATATTATTGTTTCAATGACCGCAGAATGTTATTTTTGTCTGATTACTTTGAAGAAAGGCTTTCGTATAGATGCATCATCTGGAGAACCCGGTTATGGTAGGTATGCTTTGCAAGCACCCTGTTCCTTCCTGCCTCGATAATAGACTGACTTTCTTCTGGATGCTCTATATAGTACTCAATCTTTTGAAACCAGTCTTCTTTGTTCTTAGCAATCACTATCTCTACATCTTCTTTCAGATACCTCCTGATACAAGCCACATCATCAGTAATCTCAAATCCTCCGCAGGCAGGGATTTTAAAGACTCGCTCATTACAGTCACCGCCAAACCGCTTCTGATACTCCTCGTGAATATTGAGCGAAATAGTAGACGAGGCGTAGATACGACGCTCATCTTCTAGGCTGAGTTTTGGCTTTTGGACATGGCTCAAAAACGGAACATTAAAAAACTGGCCTGCTTTTTGGATAAGTCCCATCCCTCTATCGTACACTGTCCAGTCTTGTCCGTACAGACGTAAATCATATTTTTTTCTAAGCGGGAAAAGAGCCTCCTTCATAAATTTTCTTTTTTCAGGAAGATAGGTGCCGATATAGGAGAGGTCAGCATGAAACCTTTCTTCCTCTTCTTTGAAGTGCATCACCTTATCCGCTGCCAACAGTATCGTCTCATACGGATAACCCGTTGCCTCTGAAAAACCCGCCATGCGTTCATCATCTTGTTCGCAGTTATTATAATAGACATCACCGAATGTGCCGGAACGAATGAGCTCTCTGTGCTCCCTATTCTCAGAAAGACTTGGTGTCTCATTAATGCGGAGACGCGACATTGGTGAATGCCAAAATGGTATGTTTACAAATACCTTCATTCCCTCTTTTTTTTGTTTCGTCACAGCTTCCACATCAAGAAATTTGAGACTGTAGTGTGTCAGTGAGGTAATGAGAATATCAGGGCGCTCCTCTCGAAACAATGTTGCCTGGTCAGACTGGGCAGTCAGCGTCACAAACTCATGTCCCATATCTTCGAAAGCATGCTTGTATCCTGCATGGATAGTACGACCAGCATAGATGGTACTTTCTGATGGCACATGAAAGAAAACTTTCATAAGAGGTCTCGAAAAATTTTTTTATAATCAAAGGCCATCGCATACTGCCTTGCTCGTTCTCGAGACTGTTGATTTCTTGCTGGATCAAGAAGTAAAAGAATTTTTTGCGCAATGTCTTCTGGCGTTTCAGCGATAATCTTGCCACAACCACTTCTTTCAATCTCCTCCGCATTCCATGGCACATCAGTCAAGAGCACCGGCACTCCGCAAGCAAGGTATGTTTTGACCTTGCCCGGATCCGCATAGTAAGTCCAGGTATCAAGGGCCCGTATATACGGCGCCAGAGCAACCGCTCCAGTTGCTATCTCTTTTTCGAGCACAGTGATATCATCAATCTTTCCGAGAAAATCACACTGTTTTGACACGCCATACTTTTCTGCGAGCCGTATCAATTCCTGTTTATATGGACCAGTCCCAATAACCTTAAAGCGAATATCGGGGATACTTTTTAAAATAGCCGGCAATGCGTTAAGAACGAGTTGTGCCCCCTGCTTTTCAAGCAGATGCCCCATGAAAACCAAGGTGTTCTTATTACACTGATTGTAATCAAATGTCTGTATTCTCTCTCCCCAGACTCCATACGGTACAACTCTGTGTTTTTTATATATACTCGGACTTACTCCCAAAAAATGCTCTCTCGCCTCCGCCATCCTTGGTGAAAGATCCCACATCTGATCAGCGTTCGTATATCCAGCTATATTCACCCTATGATAGAGAGCGCTCTTAAGCCCAGAGGAAAAGCGATTCTTCGGTACAAAATCAATCGCCCAAAAAATAACGGACTCCACTCGACCGAAATATTTAGAGATTCTCCCAAAAAGACAAAGCAGTCCGTCCATGGCTACGTACTCATTCCAAATGATACCGCCTCTAAAAAGCCAAAGAATTGTAAAAAACATCTCCTTCACATACAGGAGGGGTTCAGGGAAGAGTCGATAGTCTCTTGAGTGTCCCCTCTTGTAAAGCTGTCCTTCTTTGTACCAAGCATAATAGCTCTTTCGATCTGGAGCGTCAGAAAAACTATGGCAAATGTGAAGGACATTGGCGTACTCCTCCTTAATTAAAAACAGGACCAAATCATCATCTGGTTGAGTCAAAAATTTATGTGCCACTACAACAATATTTTTCATAACACTTGGGCTATATCCAAAAAATCAACGTGTACCCCGTTCGAAAAAACAGATGATATTGCTCGCGCCCCATTTACGGTCAGTGTTTTTCCTATCCATGTTTTCTATATACCTCTCATTAAATGTGCGCATCACCATGTTACAAAGGGTCATGCACACCTTAGCAAAATGACCTGTGTAATATGTACGCGTACGGCGAAATGCAGGTAATTTTTGAACGAGTGAATTTTCGTCATACCTTCTCAAGTGCCCGATACGCTTATCATGAATAAAATTGATTGGAAGTAAAAGCGGGTTCAGATATCTATACGCTAGCGGTACAGTGATCATGACGCCAGCTTCAGGCTTACAGATACGTTCAATCTCAAGAAGGGCGCTTGGCTCATCTGGTAAATGCTCCAAGACCGCGTTAGAAATAAAATAATCAGCAACGGCATCCTTGAGTGGGATCTTCTCGGCACTGCAGCAAAGCGTGAGGATACGATCCCCAACCCCCTCCTCTTTGGCCGCGATACGTAGCCGTAACAGACTCTTCAGTGTCAGGTCGCACGCTATTACGGTAGCTCCTTTTTTTGCGAGCTCTATAGCCATGTATCCAGAGCCAGTACCACAGTCCACTACTACCTTATTCGTTAACTCGGGGAAGGTCTCTACAAACCGATCGAGGTATGACTGTTGCCACGGCAAAAGCTTGTAGCGAGTATCTGATATTGACTCATGTTCAAAGTACTCTACCTGGGATCGCAAATGATCCGGGAGAGTTTCCAGGGCAACCATAATGAGTGTTTCCTCCTTAACCTCATAACGAGTGGCGCACTGCATACAGGCAAACGTAGGCAAGGCACCTCTCTTGAGTTCTCCGCGACAATGCAAACAGAGAAAGAAAAGATGGCTACGCTCTTGACTCAAAACTTCATTCATAGCCTATTTTCTTTAAACCACTTATACGTATGAGCGACCCCCTCCTCGAGTGACAGTGTAGCTGTCCAGCCCAGTCCATGAAGCTTTGAAACATCAAGGAGTTTGCGCGGGGTTCCTTCGGGTTTTTCAGCATCCCACACAACCTCTCCTTCAAACCCGACTACCTGATGAATCATTGTTGCCAACTCTTTAATAGAGATATCTTCTCCGGTACCGATATTAATAATATCCGAGCCTGAGTACGTATTCATAAGAAACAAAAGTGCACCTGCCAAATCATCAACATGGAGAAACTCGCGCCTGGGCGTACCAGTGCCCCAGAGGGTTACTGCTGACGCACCAGACATCTTGGCTTCATGGAATTTACGAATAAGAGCTGGGAGGACGTGTGAACTTTCGAGATCAAAGTTGTCTTCTGGCCCATAGAGATTCGTCGGCATAACTGCTATATAGTCCGTGCCATACTGTTCATTAAAGCTCTGACAAAGCTTGATACCAGCTATCTTGGCGATCGCATAGGCATCATTTGACTCTTCCAGTGGCCCCGTCAGTAAATACTCTTCCTTGATAGGCTGAGGACAGAGTTTCGGATAAATGCAGGATGAACCAAGAAACAAAAGCTTCGTGACGGCAGTCCTTCGAGCACTCTCAATAACATTATTTTGAATTTCTAAGTTTTCGTAAATAAAATCGGCCTTTCTTTTTTTGTTGGCCATGATACCCCCGACAGTAGCAGCGGCCAAAAACACAAATTCTGGTTTTTCAGTCTCAAAAAAAATTCTCACTGCTTGCTGACTCAGCAAATCAAGCTCCGTTCGACTCCGAGTCACGATATTGGTATAGCCAGAGAGCGTGAGTATGCGTATCAAAGCAGATCCAACTAATCCACGGTGACCTGCGACATATATTTTGGAAGATTTTTCCATAGGACTAGTGCTTATTTTGGCAAACAAGGTCCCTGTCAGCCTCCGCCATAATTCGTACAAGTTCACGAAAGTTCGTCTTCGGTTTCCACCCAAGCTTTTGTAACGCTTTGGTATTATCACCAATCAAAAGATCAACTTCGGCAGGCCGAAAATACTTTGAGTCAATCTCAATGATTGTTTTTCCGCTTTTCTTATCAACACCGCGCTCTAAAGCTCCCTCCCCCTCCCAGGCAATATCTATCCCAAGGACACGACAGGTCTCTTCAATAAATTCTCGGACCGTATGGGTCTCGTTTGTAGCGAGAACATAGTCATCAGGCACATCCTGTTGAAGCATAAGCCACATGCCTTCAACGTAGTCTTTCGCGTAGCCCCAGTCGCGCTTGGCATCGAGATTGCCGAGATAGAGCTTTTCGTCGAGGCCCGATACGATGCGTGAGAGACCGCGCGTCACCTTTCTCGTGACAAAGGTCTCACCACGACGAGGAGACTCGTGATTAAACAAAATGCCATTACAAGCAAAGAGTCCGTAGCTTTCTCGATAGTTAACAGTAATCCAATACGCATACACCTTGGCCACTCCATACGGAGACCGAGGATAAAATGGGGTGGTTTCTTTTTGAGGCACTTCTTGGACCAGTCCAAACATCTCAGACGACGAAGCCTGGTAGAATTTTGTCTTGATTCCCGTCTCTCGGATAGCGTCTAAAAGACGAAGTGTTCCAAGGCCTGTGACATCCCCCGTATACTCTGGCATATCAAAACTCACGCGCACATGACTTTGGGCACCGAGGTGATATATCTCATCAGGTTGTATTCTCTCCAAAAGACGTGAGATGTTACTACTATCAGAGAGGTCTCCATAGTGAAGAAAAAGCTTGGTATTCTTTTGGTGAGGGTCACTATACAGATGTTCGATTCTCTCAGTATTGAAAGTTGAGGCACGACGAATCAACCCATGAACTTCATAACCCTTAGAAAGCAGCGATTCTGTGAGGTAGCTTCCGTCTTGTCCAGTAATGCCCGTAATCAGAGCTTTTTTCATAATCATATCAATGTTTTCTCCATACAAAAAAAACAATTTTATCAAACATAAAGCCCGGTAAACACCTCTGGAGCGTATGGATGATAAAGGCATCACGTCCAATCCGCACCTGAGCTGGCACTCGCTTCGCCCGAACCAGTTTCGCGATCACCCGTGCTACATCTTCTTTTGTAGTGAGAGGCATCAGCCAATTCAAAATCTTTATTTTTTCACGAGCGGTTTTATGAGGCATCTTTTTTTGAGATTCTGCCAAGAGTGCCCCCGGAGAAACATTGACGACCTGTGTCGTAGCACCAAGCTCGTAACGCAAGGCCAACCCCAAGGCCTCAGATGCAAATTTTGAGGCACTATAAATGCCAAAATTCGGAAAAGAGAAAAAGCCATTGAGCGAGGTGATATTAATCACGCGCTCGGGCTTTTCATTGTGCCGGAATACTTCTTTCAGAATACGGAAGCCCCCAACGACATTGGTATCAAGAAGCATCTTGAAGTCTTCTGCGGAAAAATCGAGCGTTGGTCCAGAAAGCGTTACTCCAGCATTGTTTATAATAACATCAATAGAACCTTCTTTATTTCTTATCTGACTTATTGCTTCGCGTACATCGCTTTCAGAGGTTATATCCATACGCACATATCGAATACCTCCCTCTTGTTCCTGCTTCACATCGCGAGACGTACAATAGACGGTGTGCTCACGACAAAGCTCTTCAGCAATCACGTGACCGAGACCAGTCGCGCCACCCGTAATAAGGATAACTTTTTTTTTCGGAGGGAGCATACTATTCATTGCGAAAATAATTGTAGAGAGAAATCTTGAACTTGGCGGGAAAAAGATACACGGAAACCCTCTGGAAAAAATCATACACGCGATCGAGAACACCCGACTGATACGATCCATCACTTCGATATTTTTCTCGAACACGAAGAGTCGCGAGCTCCATTTTCTTCGTGGAACGAAAAGTGATTGAATCAGGGACCAAGCGGTACTGAAGTAGTGTGTCTGGGAGATTGGCAAACTGAGTCACTTTACCCAAACGAAACCACAGGTCGTAGTCATCGGCCGGGGCAAAAATGTGATCATAAAAACGACCTGCTTGATCGAGGCTTGACTTTCGTATCATGACAAGCGGATGAGCAAAAGGACTATAGCGAAAAATCTTTTTTCTAATATCCTCATCAGAGAGCTGGTACTTTCTCCTCCCTATCACTCTATCTTCGGTATCAATAATTTCAATGGTACCGCCCACTATCCCTATATGCGGGTACGCCTCTAAAAAATCCCACTGTTTTTGCAGTCGATCAGGATACGACCAGTCATCATTGTCATGACGGGCCAGATACTTTCCCCGAACAAGACTGAGGCCCTTATTGAGATTCTCACAACCGCCAAGGTTGCGTTCATTTCGTATCGCTCGAATTCTCGGGTCCTGCTTGGCAAAGCTCTCAATGATAGACCAGCTGGAGTCGACCGAACAGTCATCAAGAATAATGAGCTCAAAATCTACACATGTTTGTGCTAAGACACTTGAAATAGCTTGCGTGAGAAAGGACTCAGCATTATAGACGGTCATGAGAACAGAAATTTTCGGGATGGTAGCTTCCATGTGAGAGTACGTAATCAGACTGATGTGCTCTTACCTATTTCCTGTCGCACGATGTAGAGCGGCCTATCAATGACCTCGCTATGAATCCGAGCAATATAGAGAGCAATAAATCCAAGCGATATAAGAACAATGCCAATAAGGAAAGTATTTCCAGTGGCCAAAATAGCAATCGGGGTGAAGAGCCCAGGATTGAAAAACCAGTTATTGAGGAGCATGACGGCAAGCAAGCTTCCGCTTACTACGGTAATAAAAACACCGAAGTAACTAGCAAAGCGAAGTGGGAGGAGCGAAAAAGAAGTAAAACTATTCATGGCGAGATGAAAGAGCTTCTGATATGAGTAACCCGCACTTCCAAATCGTCTTTCACGCGCATCAAACTCTACTTTAACGCGACGGTAGCCCATCCAATCAATCATACCGCGAAACATACGCTCGCGTTCTGGAAAACAACGAAACACCTCAATCACTTTTTTGTCCATCAAGCGAAAGTCGGTGGAACGAGGCTCGGTACGCACCTCTGCAACTTTATTGAAAAGCCAATAATAGAGTGCTGAGGTCAACTGCTTTGTAACACTGGCGCTCTGATTCTTTCTGCGAACCGTATACACCACTTCGGCGCCTTCTTCCCAGTGACGAATAAACGTGGGAATGAGAGAGGCTGGATGCTGGAGATCAGCGTCCATAGTGACCACAGCATCACCCCTTGCCTTGTGACAACCAGCGGATGTAGCCACCTCTTTTCCGAAATTCCGCGAAAAGTCGAGACCTCGTATCCTAGGATTTATCTCACTCAGGCGAATAATCTCAAGGAGGCTATTGTCACGACTGCCATCATTAACAAAGATTAGCTCATAATCGAAATAAAGGCCTGAGAAAACGCTGTCAATTTCTTGAGCTACCAGAGAAATATTTTTTTCTTCGTTATACACTGGAATAACTAGAGAAATCAGCTTACGCATACTTTTTTTGACTTACAACAAAAACTCCTCCGAGTAAAACAGCTACAACCTGAGCGCTAATCGTTATACTGATTATAGCATAGAGACCCTCTCCAAAAAAGAAGAGCGCCCCTATTTCTAGGCTTGCTAAAGCCAATAAAAATAATGTTACTCGTGTTTCATGAAGCGAGAGTAAGTATTGCATGAAGAGGTTGGCCACAGAGTACACACCTGCCGCTAAAGCAAACCACCCCAAAAGATGACTCACTGCCAGATATTTTTCACCAAAGAAGAGAGACATTACGACCTGAGGAAACAGAGAAAATAAGACCACGGAGCAGAAGGAGATACAAACAGTAAGCCAAAAAGCAACATGGAATGTTCGGACTGTTTTTCTGGATTGTCGATCGCCTTCAGCTGACATAGCAAACAGCACCGTTGTTAACACGCCCGTCAGAAAAAATATAGTTTTTGCCACAATAGAAAGCGCCCCGTACTCACCGGATACCGATGGGTCCAGATGGTGCTTGGCGAAAATCATATCAGCATTTCCCAAGATAGCCATAGAGAGCGTCCCATAAAAAACTGGAAGGATATATTTTTTAAGAGAAGGTGTGGATGGCGCCATCATTGTTTCTGTAGATACTAGAGTGGCATGACCCTTAATCAACTTACCAAGAAAAAAGAGTGAAAGGAGGTATCCGCAAAGTGCCGCCAACACGAGCCCTCCCCACACGCCGTTTACACTTAATCCAAATTGTATCAACAGAGCTACGCTCACGAGCTTAAGTGCGGTCGAAGAGACGCTGATTACATTGATATCTGAAAAACGTTGCCATCCTGTAAGTAGCCCGATGGTGATGGCGCTCAGAAATGAAAATGCCATAACCACCCAAAGAAATAGCACAGGGAGACTACTCTTGATACCAAGAAAATCCCTCACGAACGGAGTAAAAAGGAGTGCCAATAGAAAAAGTGGTACTCCGTATATCAGTATTTTTTGGTTAAAGTAACGAGAAAGGATGGCCGTGCCTTGATTATCTTGCTTTGCTTTCATCTGAGCAGCATACTTGGTCGCGATGAGCGTGAGCGTACCTGCTGGTACTGAAATGATTACTAAGAGAGAAATAAGTGACTCTATCTCACCGTATGCCTCCGGCGTAACCATTCTTCCTACCAAAAGATGAAAAATATAATTGAGGATATTAACAATCATTGTACCCAAAAAAAGTACCATGCTATTTCGGAGAAAATGGTTTTGGACAATTTTGCCGATCCAACCTTTCATACAGGGTGGCTATTCGCTCTTTTGGTTAAGTGCCCACTGAGAGAGCGAGTTTATGACTGAGAGGAAGAGGGCGCCTAAGACTGCCACCCAAAAGCCCTGTACTTCAAAACCCTTAACGACACCGCCGAGGAGCCAAAGAAGAAAGCCATTAATAATAAAGGTAAAGATACCAAAAGTCAGAATATTAAACGGAAGGGTGAGTAGTAGAAGAATCGGCTTGATAGTAATATTGACCAGTCCCCAGAGGAGCGCCAAGACGAGCGCCGTCCAGAAACTCGCCACCGTAATACCGGGTATAACGTAGGAAAGAGCCAAAAAAGCCAACCCACTGACAATCCATCTGAGCAGAATCATAGACCTCTATATTAGGTGTTTATAGTCGAAGTATAGCACTTTTCTCGTCTTTTCACCCGAATAATGAGGATGGAGTATAATGGTACTATACTCTATTTTGTACCACCATGAAAAAACTACTCATCTTCGTTTTGTTAGCCTCCATTCTCGCCATTATCTTTTCCTGGAACAAAAAGAAAGAGGCAGTGCAGCAGGAAGACGCAACAGAAGAAATTCTGGTAGTGGTAGAAAGGAAAACCTCCTCATTTCAATCTTTTGGAGAAAAATCTCTCAAGCCAGACTTTTTCTTGGCAAGTACCGGTATTGAACTCGAGGCACCAGAATTTTTTGAAGCGAAAGAGCCAAGGGAGACTACCCTCTTCGTGACTGCCAAGAAAAGTAAACGTCTAGAAGCTTGGTCATTTCCCTTTCAAAACACTGAGGCAAAAATCTTTCTGCAAGAAGACAGTCCCAATGGCCTGGTGATTGACCAGGAAAATCAACTCTTATTTGCGACTCAGAGTAAAAATCAGACCGTACAATCTTTTTCTTTGCCAGCACTTTCTCCTATCGTTACTTATGGAAAGAATATTCTTGAGTCAGGTGAGAACAACGTCGATATACTGACTCTCACTGACGGCTCCAAACGTCTCTATGCTACTGATAATGACGAAATATTTGGCTTCACTCTACCAAGTGGCACTCATAAACTCACATTCTCTCCCCAAGTCGAGAGCATCGAAGAAATACTCGCCGATAGCAAACATCAGATTCTTTATGTTCCCGATGAGCAAGGAGACAAATCGGATATTAATCCAGGTGGCGCAATCTTGGCTTTTCATCCGGACGGTCGCCCCTACGAGAAAGACGGTGACAACGTCTTTGCTCAAGGCCTCTACGGTGGTGATGGAGAGGGAATGACCATGTATCGTTGTTTTCGGGAAGGCAATGACACTGGGCAAGGATTTATCATAAGTACTGACCAGCAGACTGGACTAGAGAACGGCTTTGAGTTTTTTGATCGCGAGTCTTGGAAGCACCTTGGGACACTGCACTTGGAGGGAGTCGAACAAACAGACGGTATCGACGTCACCGAACGCGCCCTACCAGGCTACCCGACAGGACTCTTGGCGACTATCAATTTTGATAAAAATATTGCCCTTACCTCCTGGGAACGTATCGTAGAAACAACCGGCCTCACTTGTCCTAAGAAAGACTGACATCGCCCTAAAGGAGATGATCATCTGCCCGCCAAAAGAAAAAAGCCACCTACAGAGAGGTGGCTTTTTCTAATAAAGCAACTATGTTTATTTGGCATTTTTACGACGCTTGAGGAGCGCGCGAGCAGTCTTGAGACAGATAACGACATCGAGCCAGAGTGACCAGTTTTCAATGTAGAAAACATCAAGGCGGTACTCATCTTCAAAAGCCAAATCTGAACGACCCGATACCTGCGCCATACCAGTGACGCCTGGCTTGATAGTGAGGAGACGTCTATGATACTCAGAATAACGCTCCACCTCTCGCTCCTGGTGGGGACGTGGACCAACGAGACTCATGTTGCCTTTGAGGACATTCCAAAACTGTGGAAGCTCATCGAGAGAAAAGCGTTCAATGAAGGCGCCGACTTTCATCTTCCGAGGATCATCTTTAATTTTGTAGAGAATGCCACCTTTCCGGACATTGCGCTCAGCGATGAGCTCTTTTTCGAAAGCCATTGCTTCTGCCATGTGAGGGTTTTCTTTAGTCACACAATACTTCCACTGCATATAGCGAAACTTGTAGACAAAGAATTTCTCGCCATTCTCTCCGATCCGTTCATTTTTGTAGATTATAGGACCATCAGAATCTTCAAGCTTGATGAGGATCGCCACCGCAAGCATGATCGGCGAAAAGAGCACAGTCAAGACAAAGCCCGCGATGAGATCGTATGCACGTTTGAGCACTCTCCCCCAGCCATCAAGGGGCGTATGCTGAAATTCGATGAGAGGCTCACCATTAAAAATCTTCATGGAAAAACGCGGGGTCTGAAGCGTCGTTGGAAAATACTTGTAGGTGATGTTATTAATCTGACAGTAGTCAAAGAGCTTTTCCTGCTCGTCATCAGTCAGGGTCGGGTCACCCACGATAATCTCATCGACACCCTTGTTTGCCCGAATTTCTTTGACCTCTTTGACACTCGCGGTATCGATCTGGTCAACGACTCGATAGCCGAGTTGCTTGTTTTTGGCCAGAAGTTTCCGGAGCGCATAGACTTTTTGGTTGGACCCGATGAGAAGAATACGATGAATACCCACGTTTTTGTGAACGAGGAACCAGCGTTGGATACGTTGGACCAGAAAACGGGCGATAATCACATAGACAATAGCCAGTGCCCAACCGACCAGGATCACAAAGCGTGAAGAAAACCACTCTCTATTCAAAAAGACAGCGAGCACCAAAATAATAAGACCAAAGGTGATAGCACGAGTCACTCCGTAGACTTCTTTCGGAAAGCTCCGAGTGGCGCGCATGACATACAGTCCCTCAAAGGCGAGAATGACGATGAAAAAAGGAGCAACAGTCAGTGTGAAGAGCAAATAGTCTTGAAGAGAAAGGTTGAAAACACGAGAAACATAGCCCTCAAAGATCGGGAGGTTGCGCAAAAAATACGCCGAAAGTCCCGCCAAGACAATCATAAGAAAGTCGACGGGCACCTGGATGGTACTGAAGTATACTTCTGAGCGCTTCATAGTCAAAGCTTTTTAGATACAAAAATTCTTTTTCAAAACAGATCGATAAGCCGGATTCTGTTTCTTCTTACGAAGAATGATCATCATTTATCTTGCCTGTATGTTACCATACAGATCTTTGCGGCTCTCCCCTCTTACCGAAGTAAGGGAGGCGCGGCCTTGCACCAAGGTAAGGATTTAGCCGTTTCAACCCTCGTATTACTACGAAGACTCACCCCAAGATTTCTCGAAGGGTGCCTGAGATCTTTCGAATCAGGCGTCTCTGCTCGCACCTCGCGCCTCACGGCGTATGGGAGTTACCCATTACCCTTGCTCTTCCGAAGAATTACTTGGTGTCCGGACTTTCCTCACTCCAGGCGTAAAACGCCTAGTTGCGCGATAATCTGATCTGTTCTGAAAAAGAACTACTAACGGTCAATTTTAGCACAAAAATGACATTTTGTCAATGAAAGAAAGCTACCTAAGATACCTCCCCATTCTACAAGAAAAACCCCTTTCCTGACAGTATATCGGCGTCGCTCCGTCCGTACCTTTACAAAAACACTTCTTTATGTGACAATGGCCTGTCGTCTTGAGGTGACGCTTCCGGAAAATTCAGGATGTGTCACACTCAAGGAGACAATGTGGCCGAAAAAATCAGGCAGATCAAGATTCTCAGAACCCCGGCTGGCGAAGGATACCTTTTGAAGCGTGAATATTTCATCGGGTGTATTTTTGCCATAGAAGGCAAGCAGCCTATCGCTCGTCCGCGCGCCGGCGAATTCACTGAAGCAGGTCCGGAAGAACTCGTCTACCAGGTGGCCTTTATCGAGGTAGTCGATGGCCTGAGGCGCGGTGGCAAAGATGACTGGGCCGACTATTGGGAAAATATCCGCTACCCCCCAACCATCGTCTACTTCCCCATTGACTGCTGTTAGGCGGCGGAAGAAGGCTGACGTTCGGTGCCGAAACGACGAAACCACGCGCAAAGCGCAATCAGACGTCCAGAACCTGGCCGTCTTTTTTCTTTTCCATTGACCTTGACGTACGTCGCTCAATCTAGTACTGTAAGAAGTCCGTCTGGACAACTGTCTATAGTTATTTAACAACACAACAGGAGAGCAATCGTGATCATTCCAGTCACTGTTACCGTTGGATCGACGGTCCGCATCCAAACTGAAGAAGGTATCGAAGCTGGCCCAGACTACGCCATGGGACACCTCACGCAACTCATTGCACAGCTCATCACTCACAGGCGCGAAGGACTCAGTCCCTGCAGATCAAGTGAAGTCGGGTTGACACTCTTCCTTGCGCCACAGTGTCCGGTGTACACGATGAATCTCGGCCCAGTGTCACTCTCGCTCATCTTGCGCGAATGCGACCTATCTAAACCGAACCAAACAATAGTCGACAACCTCGCCCTGCGTATTGCCGAAGCTGTCTCGGCCGAAGGGCCGTTCGCCTCTGCCAGCATGAATTGCGTGACGACGAGCTGTAGCGTTCAGTGTGGCCGGTATTTCGGCATCACCATGGTCGTCGGCTGACCAACCCACCGCGTGCCACGCACATCAAAAGGCGACCCATCCCGGTCGCCTTCTTTCTTTACAACATGGGGAAAATTAATCTTTGACAACGTAAGTTCCCACTGCTAGTATCGCTCTGTACAGATAGTATCTTTTTGATTTTTTCTTCATTTCATCCTCATGCAAGAACGCCTCATAATTCTCATCGAGCATCCCTGGTTTAGCCGTGTCGTCATCGGCGCCATCCTCGCGAATGCCGTAACCCTCGGACTCGAAACGAATCGGTCGCTCATGGAGACACATGGCACGCTCCTTCATGCGATTGACATCGGCTTCATGAGCTTTTTTGTTGCCGAGCTTCTATTGAAGCTCTTCGCATACGGTCGTCGCTACTTTCGAGAAGGCTGGAACATTTTCGACTTCACCATCGTCCTTCTGACTCTCCTCCCGTTCATCGGAAACCTCTCAGTCCTTCGGGCACTCCGTATCCTTCGCGTCCTCCGGCTTCTCTCTGTTGTGCCTCAGTTTCGCGTCGTGATCAGTGGATTCTATCGATCACTTTCGGGACTCGTGGCGGTCGGGGGCATCCTCGTCGTCATCCTTTATGTCGCCAGCGTTCTTGCTTCAAAATTTTTTGGAGACCGTTTCCCTGAGCTATTCGGGACCTTACCACATGCACTCTTCACCCTCTTCCAGCTCATGACGCTCGAAGCCTGGACATCCGAAATTGCCCGACCAGTGATGGCCACTTACCCATATGCTTGGATATTCTTCATCATGTTTATCCTCGTCACAACCTTCACGATTCTGAATCTCCTCATTGGTGTCGTCGTGAGCTCAATGCAAGAGAGTGCGGCAGCCGAGCAAGAAGTCACCCGCGTCCTAATCCGGGCCGAGCTGGCTTCAGATGCTGTCATCACAGAAAAGGTAGTCGCGGTTGAGAAAGCGCTCACTGAGCTAAAAAAAGTTATACGAGAAAAAAATGAAGCTCCGTAGCCCAATCCCCGTGCCACGCACATCACAAGGCGACCCCTTCCGGTCGCCTTTTTTCTTTTGAAAAACTGCACTGCAAGACTAGACTTTGTAGTATATCCGGTACCAGTCCACGAAGTTTTTGATCCCTTCTTTGATACGAGTCGTTGGTTTCCAGCCGAGCTTGCGGAGTTTTTTGATATCAGCCACAGTCGCCACGACGTCGCCTGGTGGGAGCGGCATCATTTTTTTCTTGGCTACCTTACCAACATTTTTTTCAATCTCTTCTATAAATTCAAGAAGCGTATTTTCACGGTCACCTCCGATATTCATGACACCATAGGTAATGTGGGCATCAAGCGTGGTGAGAATACCCGAAACAATATCGTCGATATAGGTAAAGTTACGTGACATCTTCCCATGATTATTGACGGGTATGGTCTTCCCCGAATAGATACTATCGGTAAACAGAAAAAGTGCCATATCAGGCCTCCCCCAAGGGCCATAAACGGTGAAAAACCGTAGCCCTATGGTCGGCAATCCGTAGACATGACTGTAGACGTGCGCCAAGAGTTCGGTTGCCTTTTTGGTAGCTGCATACGGTGAAATGGGAGTATCGACACTGTCACATTCAGAAAAAGGAAGCTTTATATTGTTCCCGTAGACCGAAGATGATGAGGCATACAGAAAATTTTTGACTTGGTATTTGACGGCTAGATCAAGGAGAAGAATCGTACCCATGACGTTTACGTCTGCGTAGAGGCTCGGGTTATCAAGCGAGTTTCGCACCCCGGCCATGGCAGCCAGGTGAATCACCTTGTCGGGTTGCTCTTTGTGAAATACTTTCTCCAAAAATTTCTGATCACGAATATCACCCCGGTAGAGTGAAAAACCTAGCGCTCGTTTGGCTGATTTTTTGTAGCCCTTAAGAAAAATTTTGATACGGTCTTCTTTGAGCTTGGGGTCGTAGTAGTCGTTGAAGTTATCGATCAAAACCACGCTGTTGCCACAATCAATCAGTGCTTTCGCCGTCGCCGAACCGATAAAACCTGCACCACCAGTAATGAGTACCTTCATACTACTGTATGTAATTTCGAATTATGAATTTTAAATTTTGAACCAATACTGAATTTTTATTCTTTCAATATTGATACTATCTTACCAAATATCAGTGTCAGCTCTTGTGCTTCTTTCCAAAGAGTTCGAGCCCGATCCGAATGTTCTACTGAAGCAACAGAAATCATTCTCAGCCAATGTTTCGTTTCTGGAACTTCTTTTTTACAAATGTAAATTTTATTTTTAAAATCTTTTTTTGAACTTGCTCCGTTAGCATCCATATAATTCGCGCCAACGCTTGTGGCAGAACGAATAATCTGTGAGATGTTGGGCTTGGTGATAGTATCTTGTTTTATAGATTTACAAAACTTAATAACCTCTTCTCCCAACAGAGCTGTCCTTTCTTCAAGATCAAATGTCCGAGCGTTTTTTTCCATTCATTTGAAATTAAAATTTCAATAAAAATTTAAAATTCTTTTTTTACTTTCAATCGGAGGTACTCATAGTATTCATAGTTATCGGCATTTTTCGTTATGTACTTCTTTAGCACTGTCTCTCGAGCCTTCTCTCCCATAGATTTTCGCAGTTCGTCGCTTACGATCAGTCTTTCTATCTTCTCTGTCCATTCCGTAGGTGTACTCGCCACAAAACCATCAACTCCATCGGTGATAGCCTCACGAAAGGTCCCAGTTGCGGAAGCGACCGTCGGTACAGAGACCAACCCAGCCTCGAACCACTTGAGTTCTGATTTGGAGTCGCAAAACGGATTGCCCATTTCAAGTGGCGCCAAGTTAATATCGGCACTGGCGATATTTGAAAAGTGCTCTTTTCTCGGAGCAAAGGCTACTCGCTCAATCTGTGACTCAAAATCATGAAGGATGTTCGTGACATCAAGCGGACCCGCCAAGACCAAGCGAAGGTGCGAATATTTCATGAGGAGGTGCGCCAAGACTGGGGTAATGACCGCAAAGTCCTTGTTGTGACTCTGTGTCCCTGAAAAATAGGCTATTCGGACATGAGGGAGAGTTTTGAGCTTAGAGTTTTGAGCTTTTTTTTCTATTATCTCTTCTGCCCACTCTACATCCTCTTGGGACAACGTATTTCTCGTTACAAAGACTTTTTTCTTCCTTTCCTCAAGTTTGTGAGCGAGGTAGGTAGTCGAAGCCGTACAAACCGTGACTGCCGGATCATCAAGAATTTCTCTACCTAAACCTTTTTCATAGAGTTTACGCTCCAAGGGATTCATCGTTTGGTAACCATCCATGTAAGGAAGAAAGCTCGGGTCATACACGAGGTCGTCGGTATCAAACATAATTTCGTGCTTACGCGCTTTGATCTCCTGTCCGAAAGTGGCAACTCGCGGAGTAAAGAGGACTCGATGAAAAACAAAAACAGAAAACTTGCTGGCATACGAAACCAAAAAAGGATTATCTTGGACCGTTACTGATACTTTGAAACCCTGTAGACGTAACTCCTCAGCTTTATGTTTCGTACGATAGCGCGCACTGTCACCGACGCCATTCGATATAAACAAAATGTCACCAGGCTCTACCCTCTGAAAGAGCGAGAGGAACGCACCCAAGATACGCTTGGTACCGCCCAAGAGACCGTCGCGCTTGAGAACATTCCAAGCTTTTCCAATTTTTATCAAAAAAAGATTCATCGTTGTAAAATTTTCTGGTAAATACTCTCTAGTATTTCGGCACTTTTCTCCCAGCTAAACTCATGGGCGCGGGTGTGGTTCTCTCTTCCTTTTTCTTCGCGAAGTCTAGGATCGGCTACCGCTTGGAGGATAGCTTCCGCGAGCGCTTCCCCACTCACGGTCTTGGCGTAAAAGGCACCGTCACCTAAATACTCGCGGTTATTGTGCGTATCAAAACAGACTACGGACAGTGATGCCCCCATATACTGAAGCGTCTTGCCGCTTGCCTCACGGGTAGCCTCATCTTTGGGGTCGACACCGATGTCACTCATCTTCAAAATCTTGGGGAGGTCGAAATATGGCGATGGACTGATAATCGTGGTGCGTACACGGAGCGTCTCCGGAATATCGTGCTCTATCAAATCAAGCGGGAAGCCGGCAAGCACAAAATGGACCTGTGGAAAGCGCGTAGCAATGAGTGGCATGGCCTCGAGAAAGAACTGGATGCCTTTATTTTTGATAAACGCGCCGGTGTAAGTGACTACCACGGCATCCGTTGGGACGCTATATGACTCACGGATACGGGTCTTCTCTCCCAAGCCATCGAACATAGAGAGGCGAGTCCCATCAAGGAGGATAGCGACAGGCCCCTTCCGGATGCGTCCAATCTCTTCTCTATTGTTCCAGGAGCTCGTGACAGCGTAGTCCCCCATATTATTGATCTTATTTTCCAGAAAATGAAATGCCTGGCTTAAACCAGAAGCTCGAAGGTACTGATGTGACACCATTTCTTTCGTGAGGCTCCCATGAAAATCGGCTACCACTTTGATGTCACGCCAAAAGAGGAGCTTTTGAACAATCCAAGCGATAAGTGCCCCTTCGTGGAGGTGGCCATGGATGATATCGGGACGCTTGGTACGCGCGAGAAAGAATACTTTTTTGATAAGAAGAAGATCGAGAATAATTTTTTGCCAATCCGGACCGGCCTCTAGTTTTTTATACCAAAAAAGAAGTCTCCTGATACGACGGATATCGATATGACTCTTCAGACTCTCTGGGAGATTTTGTCCGATATGGTAAGTCGCGATCGTCACTTGGTGTCCCCGTTTTTCGAGAGCAAGCGCTTCCTCAAGAATACGGATGTGGGTCCCGCGATCAGAGAAAAATGGCGTTGGCGCAACAACAAGGATATTCATACTCATAGGGAAGAATCAGGGAGTTCCTCCGGAGTAACAGTGAGACTCCCTCCAGAAGCGACTGAACCAGAAATAATTTGCGACACGATAACATCTTCGATACTGTCTTCGATATAGCGATTGATCGAGCGGGCACCGAACTCTGGCTCATAACCAAGACTGACGACTTTCTCCGACACTCCAGGAGCAAAGGTGAGCGTAATGTCTTTGTCTTTCTTGAGTCTCGTAGCGAGCGCCTCGAGTTTATGAGTGGTCACTACCAAAAGCTCATCGGTCTTTAGGGGTTCGAAAAAAATAATGCCATCAAAACGATTGAGAAACTCCAAGCGATAGATCCCTTGCTCCACTACAAAGTCGAGGACTTGCTTCCGTACCTCTTTAAACGGAGTCTCTGCCTGTATTCCAGCCTTGATAAGAGCTGCTCCGGCGTTTGAGGTGGCGATAATAATAGTGTTTCGAAAACTGACCTTGTCTCCCGCGCTATCAGTGACGTAGCCTTCATCAAGGATTTGGAGGAAGATATCAAGGGCTTTAGGGTAGGCTTTTTCAAGTTCGTCCAGAAGCACAATTGAAAAAGGATTTTCCTTGATGCTATCGGTGAGCTTGCCTGTTTGGCCCAGGGCTTCCGAACCAATCAGACGTGCCACAGCTTCCTCGTTTTGGTACTCACTCATGTCAAGCCGGATCATGCGATCTTCACTCCCAAAATAGCTCTCAGCGAGGGCTTTGACCATCTCAGTTTTTCCGACACCGGTTGGTCCAAGAAAGATAAAGCTTCCAAGTGGGCGCTTCGCATCTCCGAGGCCCGCCCGAGCACGCCTGAAGGCCTCGGCCACCTGCTTGACGGCCGTATGTTGGCCAATGACCCGAGCATGAAGAAGCTCTTCGAGATTGAGCAATTTTACTTTTTCATCTTCTAAAATAGCGCCAGTTGGCACACCAGTTTTGAGCGTCACCAAGGCCTCGACTGTTTGTGGCGTAATAAAACGTTCGCTTCCTTCATTTTGCCAGTACGCAAGCGTCTCTTGAGCGAGATCAAGCGCCCGCTCTGGAAAGGGTACTTCCCATTTATAGCGACTCGACTGTTTCACAATGGAGAGAAGTGAGGGGAATGTAAAGACTGGAGTTTTCCCTTCGAGATGCCTCGCCCGCTCGAGTAGCACCAGAAGCGTTTCTTCTTCTGTTGTTTCTCGTACGATGACCATTTCAAAAAACCTGAAAACCGCCTCGTCCCTTTTAGCAAGTGCATGATAGTGAGCTGTAGAAACGGTCGCAACAAAACGAAATCTGGGGAGAGCCAAAAACTCTGCGAGTACCGAAGAAATATCAGGATGATTGCTCGTGCCACCGATAACGCTATCGATATTTTCAACGACTAGAATAATATTGCCAGCAGAGGCCGCCTCTATAAGAAGAGCACGGAGTGCGCTATCGACATCTATCCCCTGATTAAGAGCATCTGAGATCGCACTCCCGATATCAAAGAGAAGCACCCGAGCATCTCCGAGCGACGTGTCCACAAATTCATTTTCCCGAATCAAACGTGCGAGCTCGTGCACGAGTGTTTTTTTACCAATGCCAGGATCCCCGATCAAAAGCACCGAGTTTTGTGACGGACGCTTTAGAATAAGAGTCATCATCTTCCACTCCTCTTTTCTCCCGACGAGCTGTGTATCCTTATACGGAGTCGGATCATATTCCGAAAGATCGAGAGCATAGCGATCAAGGTGTGGTGTATACGCATAGTGCCAACCCTTACCAATCGGGATTCTTTTGCGCAAGTTTTCCCAAACAAAGGACTGACTCTTCCGTCTTTTGTTGTGAAAATGGATGTATTCTTCATGTACGACTTGTTCAAATACTGGCCACTGTATACCGCGAGTCGTAAGGAAGCGTTGGAACGACTCAGTATTACCAAAAACCCCTGCTTCTTGATCTTTTTTGAGGAGCCCGAGACGAGCAAGGAGGGTTTCAAACCAACGCTCTTGTGCGAGCACTGTGATGTCAGTCGTTTCGAGCTGTTCTCGGTCGCGCTTGAAATATTCAATCACTGAGCCGAGAATAAAAAGCGCTCCGAGACCAGCGACGAGAGGAGAACGCGTCAGTATGCCGACCAAAAGAAGTGGTGGTGCAAATACAAAGAAGAGGAGTATGAAAAGAGAGCACACAGCGCTCACTCCGAGCACGAAGAGGCCAAAGAGGAGAACAATACCCCGAACAAGAGCGCCTAAAAATCGTGATACTGCATTTTCGGCGAACGCCTGAAGAGACCGGAGCGGATGAAAGCCCAGCCAGTCTTTGCTGGTGACGTCACGCTTCCATGGCGAAAGAAGCGTGGTGAATAAACCCGAGATATGAAAAAGATGCAGCACAAAACGAAGAACGTCGCGAAGAGTCGCAACCAAAGACACGAGTCCTCGTGTGTAGTACCAGAGAAAGAAATTCTGATTCATGAGTGACATTGGAACGTTACGACACTTTCTATTGTAGCTCTCGGACAGAAAAGGAGCAAATTGAAAAAAGTGCCGATTTTCGCTATACTGCGAAGTATATGAACTTATTTCCACTCCCCAAAACGGCCAGTCTTTCGGTGCTCTTTGGTCTCTCTTTCGCTTCATTTGCGTGGTCAGCCCTTTCCTTGACGCTCGCGAGCCTCTTTCTTTTTCCGCTTATTCTTTTTTGCTTTCTCTTCTTTGGACTCTTTACCCTCTTTATCGGCTATCGCCTCTACCGTCTCGCCCCACGTGACCTCTGTGTTACCTTTGTTATCACCCTCCTCTACGCGAGCACGATCGGATATATAAGTGAGCCTACTCTTTTTTCTGGGCGCGACCAAGGATCAATCGCCGAAGCAGCCTACCGTTTAGCTGACCAGGGAGAGCTCGCCTTTACCACTGGTGCCAGTCAAAGCTTTTTTAACATCTATGGCCCTGGGACGGCCCTGAATTTCCCAGGATTTGCCTATACGAATGAGGGCTATCTCATGACGCAGTTCCCACTCGGGTATACTGCCTGGCTCGCAAGCTTTGTTTCGCTCTTTGGCCTCGCTGGCTATGCTATCGCAAATAGTATTCTCCTCTTTTTATTTCTCTTCTTTTTCTACCAACTTATTCGGCTCTTTACTCATCCCTTCTATGCTTTTTCGGGTATAGCTATCGCCATGACTTCATTTCTGCCAAGCTTCTTTGCGAAGATGACCCTGACTGAAAACTTTGCCCTCTTTCTTTTCACCTTTCTCTGCTACAACGTTATCCTTTTCCTGCGTGAAGGCAAATTTCTGTATTATACCGGCATTCTCTTGACTGGTTCGCTCTTTGCTTTTACTCGCATCGAAGGTTTTGCGTTTTTCTTTCTCGCTCTGGCCCTCATCGCTTTTCACAAACATACGCGACACCTCTTTCGTACGTATCCATGGAAGAGTATCGCACTTCCGCTACTCCTCTTTGCCTTTGTTTTCCTTCGTGACCTGTTTTTGAATCTTCCCTACTACAAAATGATTGGCAAAGCTCTTTTCAAGTTTACGCGTGGTCTCTCGGGTGAAGTTGTGAGTGGGCCCATTTCAAACGGAAGCGCGATGGGATTGGGCTCGGTGTTTCTCTTCTCGGGACTCCTTTTTATTGTTCTTTTGGGACTCTTTGGTATCATTCTTTTTTTCAAGAAACGCGCCTGGTTTCTCCTTGTGCCGGCAGCCTTGGCTCTGCCGACCTTTCTCTATCTCTTTGACCCCAATATTACCCCCGACTACCCATGGATGCTCAGGCGTTTCCTCTTTTCTCTCTTTCCCCTCTTCGTCTTTTCTCTCGTCCTCGCGGTGGCACTCCTCTTTTCAGAACGTGAGACCCTACCACTCTCGCCGGATAAGTATGGTCAAAAGAAAAGCCTTTTCTTTGCTGGGGCGCTCTTTCTCGCTCTTATTATTTTTCAGTATCCCGCCTTTCAATCTGGCTTCTTTTTTGCTTCTGCTCGAGGACTGGATGAACAGGTAGAAGTGCTGACTCGTGAGTTTTCTGACCAAGACCTTATACTTGTCGACCGCGGAGTCACCGGTGATGGTTTTAGCATGTTGACTGGTCCAGGCCAGTTTCTCTACGGAAAAAATACTGTCTACTTCTTCAATCCTGACGACCTCGCGAGGCTCGATATGACACCTTTCGAAAGGGTCTACCTTTTAACTCCTGAGGAGAATCAGAGTCTCTATACCAACGTCTTTGGCGAACGCTTAGTCTTCAAAAAAAATGTTACCCTCCGCCTGACAGAGCTTGAAAACATCTCGCTTCGAGAAACGCGCTCACTCCGTCTCCCGCAATCAGTAACTAAGGAAACTACAAGCCTCCTCTTTCAAATCTACTAGTCGCCTATGACCTTTTTTAAAGTACCTATCACTATCCCCTCTTCTCTTGAGAAGCAGTACCATATCTCACGAATGATACTCTATTTCGTCATTCTCATCATGACCCTTCTCTTCATCTCAAGCATGCTTTTCCCCACTATCACCAAACGCTTTGATTTTCGCACTCCTGACTCGAGTAGAAATACCCTCTTGTCTCCACGAAGTGAAGAGCGGACACCGCGAACCAACGGCAAGGTAGAGAAACGTGGTATCCTCCTCGCTGATACGGCTGTCATCGGAACCTTTTCGACAGGCGTAGTGAAGGTGGCTCTAGAAAAAGATTTGCCTATGCCAGAAACCATGCTCGCCTCTATCCGTCGCTCCTATCAAAGTTTTTTTCTCGAAACGGGCGAAACTGTTACTGCATTCCCTGTAGAAACTACCTACCGAGTCGGCGACACCTACTACGCCTTACGTGAGGGACAACTCTTTCCTTATGTGAGCGATGGAGCCTACCTGTCGCGCTTCGAAGCAAACCAGGCACAAGACGCAAACGACGAACTCCTCCTTCGTTATCCGGTCAGAGAAGAATGGATTGGGTATAGGGCAGGAGCGCTCCTTGGTAATGCTACAGGTGTCTTTATCGTGACGAGCGAAAGCGAAGCGAGGCCGGTCGGTAGTGCCGAAATATTTCTCGCTCTGGGTTATACCTTTGACGATGTCATCACAGTAAGCGAAGAAGAGCTCGGGATCTACAAGCGCGGTCGCATCATCGAGCTTGGAGCGACTCACCCCGACGGGACACTCCTGTTGGATCAAGACACAAACGCCTACTTCCTGGTTGAAGGTACGACCAAACGCCTCTTCCTTCCGGGCGCCTACCGCGACTTTCTTCTAAAAAAAATGCATCCTATCGTCGTCTCGAGTGCAGAGAGAGAAAAGAGGGAGATCTGTACCCTAGCTCCTTCTGTTATCGGGAGCACTCTTTCGTGTAAACTCGCACTCACTCCTCTCACTGCTCTCTACGGTAATGACTTTGAGCTTCGTCTTACTGAAGCAGAAAGTGCTATCGATATACGAACCATAAGTGTTTCATTTGAAACAGCAAAAAGTAAAGAAAATATGCTCACCCTTTTTTCCAAAGTCAAACAGCGCATGGTGGCCCGTTTTGGTGGGGGCGCATAACACAACTCTATGAATGTCCTAGCAAGAACAATAGTCGCGAAAGCAAATCATCTCCGCTCGACCGGCCTGCTTCATATCGTCTACGCCCTGCTCGTAGAGACACTTTTTATCTGCTTTCTCTATTTTTGTGGCCTCTTTACACTTGAGACACTCCTTCCTACCTTTGTGACAGAGCGCGTGAGTCTAGCTACCTTTCTCTTGATTTTGGTCACTTTTACCATGTTCACGTCACTTCTCGGTCGCTTTCTTAATATTTCTTTTCCCTGGCAGATCACAAAAAAAAGTCCTCTGCTCTGGCTTGGTCTCGTCTGGGGAACGAGCCTCCTCCTAGTCTCTCTTATCAAATTTCCCGTGGCTTTGATCCCGGTCCTCATCGTCCTCTTTCTCTTATCCGGTTACCTCTTTTGGAGTCTCTTTTTCGCTGACGAAGAAAAATAACAGTTATTCACCTCAGAGTAGACTCTAGACTCAAGAAAGAACTTATGCTCGTTTCTTTCTACAGAAAGCCGCTTGGTATTCGCCTGAATTTACCAGTACTCCTTCTAGAGACGGACAGGCACTCGGAAACGAAAGTAAACCTTCGTTTGGTAATAAAAAAGCCTCCCACAAAACTCTCAGGAGGCCGTTCTATTTTTTGGTAAGACGAACAAAAGAATCTTCTACGCGGAAAGTGATTGAAGGTCAAGGACTTCGTCGATTCTGATTTGAGCCACGAAGTCTGGGACGTGACTGACTAGGATGAGCGCTCCTTTGTAGTTATCCAGCGCTTCGGCAATCACTGGAAGATGACGGAAGTTGATGTGGTTCGTCGGTTCATCGAGAATCAGGAGGTCAGGCTTCTCGGCATAGAGACAGGCAAACATGAGCAGTCCCTTCTGTCCTTCCGAAAGACTCTCTACTTTGTTTTGGAGGAGTTCGGCTGGCACCAAAAACTTGGTGGCTACTTTGTAGGCTAGTTCGATATTTTTTTCTGGCAACGAATCGAGTAGCGTCTCGGCTACTGACTTGTCAAAATCAAGCGTGGAAAAATCCTGGCGATAGTAGCCGACCGTGACGCCTGGCGCGATCTCAGCACGGTCCGTATTCCCAGTAGCTAATTCTTCAAGAAACGTACTCTTTCCGATGCCATTGGGGCCAGATACCACGAGATGGGTATTCTTTTTGAGTATCATGTTCACCTGCTTCACGTTGGGACCAAACTCTCCCAGGACCGACACCGTCTTAATATTCACTATAGTTCCCACGACGTCATGCGTAGGGATTTCAAATGAGGGAAGTGTTTTGTCTTCTTGGCGAACATCAACCTTGTTGTCTTCCAATTCAGTAGCGAGCGTCCGCATACGTTTGGCGACAGCACGAAGCTTTCCTCCTTTGTTGGCAAAGACGTTGGCCTGATCTTTCTTTTCTTGGATGGTGCGTTCGAGACGGACGTTTTCACTCTGGGCCTTGGCAATCCGCTTAGCGATTTCCTCGACCACATCGTAGTAGTCGCCAGTATACTGCTCAATTTTGTGTGTAAAGATGTCAAGGTAAAAGACGCCCGCCGTAAACGAGTTTAAGAATTCGGCATCGTGGGAAATAACGATCACCGTTTTTTTGTATTCGATGAGAAATTGGGTCAGGTGCGAGATGCCCTCATAATCAAGGTTATTGGTCGGTTCATCGAGGAGAAGGATATCAGGGTCTTGGATGAGCGCCGAAGCGAGAAGGAGACGCGCCTGCTGGCCACCAGAAAAAGCTCTGATTTTCTTATCAATTGGCGGGACAGGCAGATTGACCACCTCAAGCACATCCTTGATCAGGGCCGGAAGATTCCACTTTTTCTCATGAAAAAACTGTTGAAAAAACTCCTCCACTGTGAAATCAAGCTGTTCCCTTGGAATAGTCTGGCGTCCAATCGCAACCACAGCATCATTATCGATAGAGATGCGACCACTCTGTGGCGCCTCCTCACGGGTAATAAGTTTAAACAGCGAACTCTTGCCAGCGCCGTTCTGACCCATAAGAGTAATCTTGGAGCCTGTCCGCAAACTAAAGCTGACCTCATCTAAGATAGGCTTCTTGTGTCCGTATTCAAAGGACACCTTGTCAAACCTGAGGACGACATTATCTTTTGCCATGCTTTTTTTATAAACAAAAATGCCGTTTTTCGGCACAGGTATTGTGACACAAACTCTAAAGAATTGCAAGATGACGACAAAACACCACTCTGATGCCGCTTCTCACAAGCTGTCCATCGTAGGCGTATACAGAGAAAAAAATTAAGAAAGAATAACGTCGAGCGTCTCCTTGGCGCATGTATCCCAAGAAAACTTTTTGAGCTGTTCGTTCCCCTGCTTCACGAGTTCTTGACGGAGTGCCTCATCACCCCACAAGCGCTCTAATTTCTCGGCCATATCAGAAACGTCACGAGCGTCACAGTACAGAGCCCCGGCACCAGCGACCTCAGGAAGGCTCGAGTTGTTTCCAGTGAGTACCGGCACCCCCGAAGCAAAGGCCTCAAGTAGCGGTAGACCAAACCCCTCATACAGAGACGGAAAAGCAAACACCCGTGCTCCCTGATACAGTATCCGCAGTGTTTCAAATGACACCCGTCCTGGAAGCACGATGTCGTCACGCGATGGGGTGACTTCCCACGTCCGAATAATTTCTTGAGCGAGCCAAGCTTCTTCACCAGCCAAGACGAGCTTAGCCTCTGGCACTGACCGCTTCATGATCTCAAATGCCTGAATCAATCGCACGAGATTTTTCCGTGGCTGAAGGGCGCCAACGTATAACATGTAGGTTGTAGGTTGTAGGTTGTAGGTTGTAAGCACAGAAACAAGTTCGGGCTGACTGATCCTGGTGCCAAAAAAATTATCGTCAAAACCATGGTGTACGACCGTGACTCGACTCTCTGGAAGTTCGGGGAAAAATTCTAAAAGATCACGTTTGGTTGATTCTGAGACCGCAATCAGCTTGTCGGCTCGCTTCACCGCTGTTTCGAGCATGAAGTTTAATTTCCAAAGATCCTTGCGAGGGAAGGTCTCCGGATAACGCCGAAAAGCGAGGTCATGGATGGTTGCGGTAATCTCAGTGTCGCGAGGAAGTATGACTGGCGCCGCCTGAATCGGGAGAAAGAGTTTATCTGGCCGCCTGAGAAAGAGCTCGTAGGAAAAACGAGTCTGCATCCAGGCATAGGGGAATGAGATGCTCTGCTCATGATAATTCTCACGCTTTGGCGGTGTCAAAAGCGGATTCCAACTCCCCTTGTGATAAAGAGTAAATGCCTGATTCGGTGCCAAAGCTCCGAAACGTTTGAGAAGTTCAAGGAGATACACCCGTGTCCCATCGATCCGCGCATGATCAAGGTCTGAGGCCTGAATGGCTATATTTTTCATAGTAATCAAGAAGCAAATCAATCTGCTTTCCGAACAATTTTTTTGCGTATCTGCATAAGCTCGAGCGGTTCGGAAAAATGCATGGTTTCTGGTTTGACAATAAAATCGGTTACTTCTACGTTATCACCAAAAGTAGTAATCCTCTTCACGATCTCTTGCACCAGATGCTCGGGGGCACTGGCACCAGCACTTACTCCGACCATTTCCACCTTATCAAACCAACTTTTTTCAAGTTCGGAGACATCGTCAATCAGATAGCTCGTCGCCCCACAATCTCTAGCTGTTTCCATGAGACGATTTGAATTCGACGAAGAACGCGAGCCAACCACAAGAACCAGATCAGAGGCTCTCGCGAGTTCTTTGATTGCCTCCTGACGATTGGTCGTCGCATAGCAGATATCTTCCAGGGGTGGCGCGATAATCTGTGGGTACTTCTTCTTGAGAGCCTCAATCACGAGTTTGGTATCGTCGATCGATAGGGTTGTCTGAGTCAGAAATACCAATTTTTCTGGGTTCCCGATATCGAGTTTTTGTACGTCTTCTATCGTTTCAATGATTGGGATCACAACGTCTGGCGCTTCACCGAGTACCCCGATTCCCTCAATGTGTCCTTTGTGTCCAATATAAACAATAGTATATTCATCTCGAAGGAAACGCTGCACCTCCAGGTGCACTTTAGTCACCAGAGGACAGGTAGCATCGATCAGGCGTATCTTTCTCGCCTTCGCCTCCTCATAGTGAGCACGAGGAGAACCATGAGCAGAAAACACCACCACAGCCCCTTCCGGAGCCTCACGTAATTCTTCGATAGTAATCGCTCCTTTTTGGGTCAGTGCCTCCACAACATGTTTATTGTGGACAATTTCGTGCTTCACGTAAACCGGGGCACCAAAAATTTCGAGCGTGTCTTCCACAGCTTTGACTGCTCGAGTCACACCAGCACAAAACCCACGCGGGGAAGCCAAAAGTACATTTTTTACAGTATGCATAGCGCGTAAGAGACGAGGATGAGACAGCTTAATCTTTGATGAGCGTCCCGACAAACGACTTACCAGCAATATAGTTTGTCACATTGCGGAGGTCACCGCCGTTCATGATCGCTACTTCCATTTTTTCTTTTTGCGCCATTTCCGAAGCAATCGGATCAAACGGTACATTCATACCAGGGTTCCACTTATTGCCAACGATCTTACGGAATTCTTTCCAAGTCATCGTATCGTACGGGATAGCATCAGCGTGAACACGTGGATCTTTGTCATATACTCGCTCGATATTGGAGAGATTGATGATACGGGTAACATCGAGATACTTGCCGATCACCACGGCATCAAAGTCCGTCGAAAACCCTGGGCGCCATCCAGCAGCTACCAGTATTGGCTCCGGAGCCGAATAGAAATCTTCCAGATCATGTGGATTGGTATTGATGCGCGGATGAGCATATTCACGGAAAATAGTACGTACCAGATGGGCGTTCATACGGGTGGCATGGATACCGAGCCAGTCGCGGTCTTCATTGGTAATTTTGGTAATCTGGCCAGCCGCCTCAATATAGCGACGAGCTGTCTTTCCTCCACCAGTCACCAAAATAAAATGGTAGCCCATCTTGATATGAGCCACAATAAACTTTTTGAAATTCCCGACAAATTCGGCATCGATACCCTCCGGAACGAGAAGCGATCCACCAAGCGAAATAATAATCCGTTCTTTTTTGGGATAGGCTTTCATGAAGAAATAAGAGAGTAATTATCGTTTGAAAAAGGCTACGACATCATCAAATGCCACTTCCTGTGCTTCTGTATCGGTACGTTTCTTGACCTCGGCTTTGCCACTCTCGAGCGAGCGCTTGCCGATGACCACCCGGTACGGCATCCCGAGTAAATCACTTTGAGCAAACTTTTCACCTGCCGACAGATCACGGTCATCATACAACACTTCCACACCGGCCGCAGTCAAAACATTGTATACCTCACCGGCCTTTTCATCTGCCCCGAGCGAGAGCAGGTGCACTCGAAACGGCGCCACACTCTCCGGCCACACCAGTCCCTTTTCATCAGACAAAGTTTCAGCAATCGTTCCCATCACCCGGGCTGGCCCGATGCCATAACTCCCCATCACCACTGGGACTGCATTTCCTGCTTCATCTTTGTATGTCAGACCCAATGGTTCAGAAAATTTAGCACCGAGACTGAAAATATTTCCCACTTCGATGGACTTTTTTTCTACCAGATTCTCACGTTTCAATCCGAGATCTGCTAAGACTGCGTCATTCAATACTTCTGTATTGAGCGCTGTACCACTCGCCTCGTCGACATAGACAACATCTTCGCCGGCGTCGCTCACGGTCTGAAATTCTTCTGAGTATTTACTAAATATCCCTCCCGAAGCAAACGCCGGGTAGGTCACTCCCCCCAAACCCACGCGCTTGAACACATTAATATACGCTCCACGCACTGTCGCGTACAGTTTTTCATGCTCTTCTTGATTGCGCGCAAACGAATAGAGATCCTTCATGATGAATTCGCGCGTGCGCATGATGCCACTCTTGGCGCGCGTTTCGTTGCGGAATTTGGTCTGGAATTGATAGGCGAGAAACGGCAAATCCCGATAGGAGCTGACATGCTGCGTCATGATATTCGTTATCGGTTCTTCATGCGTCACGGCCAGGCCGAGCTCGCTGCCATTCTTCAATTTCGTTTTGAACCAGACATCTACTTTGGCATCATCCCAACGGTCAGTCTTTTCCCAGAGCGTTTTCTCCTGGAGCGAGGCCATGGCCATCTCCTGACCGCCGATCGCATCCATTTCTTCCCGAATCACCTGCATCACTCGGTTGAGTGTCCGCAAGCCGAGTGGCAGATAGGAATACACTCCCGCCATATCTTTGTGGATGAAGCCAGCTCGCAACAACCACTGAGCGTTCTTGCTCACTTCATCGCGTGGAGCCTCCTTTTTGGTCTTGGTAAACAGTTGTGATTGCCTCATAATCAAGAGTTTTTCTTGGGTAATTTTCCTCTATATTAGCCGAAAAATGGCTTCCCGTCAAAGAAAAGAGCCATTTTTCGGCTATTGACAAAACTCTTTTTTAGGTGTACAATACATATTTACAAATTCGCGAAGCGATTTTGTGGCACCAATCACAGTCCGGCTCACGTTTGAGTCTTTATTAAGAAAGGCAGGTAAGGAAATGACGAGCACAGTATCGCTCAAAACAGTTCGCAACGACCAGCGGTCCGCAGTGCTATCGCTGGATGGCAGCGCGGACTTCATCAAGGTTGACATCATTTTTTCGTGGATGCCACCAGTCGACGTCAAAGCACCCAAGGACCAGATCATGGCAATCGACCGCCAGAACAGGATCCATCTGTAGGGAACCCCCTACTTGTTGTACAGGCGGGTTTTCTAATTCCCGAAAAGCTCAAGGAATTTCTCTCGAGAAATGCCACAGTCTTCTTCGTTGTAATCAACCCCTCCTCCTCGTCCAGCTTCTTCCTGGCTAGGAAAGTCGAAATCACCGGTATAAAATCCGAGTGATGATAGAAATGACAGCTTCTCCGATTCAACAGAATAATCGGTATTCCACACAGACTTATCCAGTCCATATGCGGATAAGTACACCTGCTCAACCTGATCCGCGCTCAATGTTGGATCCATCTTCATATTTGCTGCTAACATCCGCAAGCCATCTACAAACAACGCTTTCTCCGTTTCCGTGGTAAGTGCACATCCTTCTGGCACAACAATACGAACTATTCCTACGTCTGCTTTTTCGCGGACATATGCAAATGCAGCATTCACCTCAACCAACCCTTCTTCGACTATCTCCGCAGCTGGCTCTGCCTCAGGAACTACCTTAGGCACACTCGGAACCATCTCTTCTGGACTCGACATAGGTCTTTTGGTTAAATATATTATTTCCTTATAGACAGCACTTTCAGTATAAAGAAAAATAAAAAAAATACAACCACTATCAGAGCCTTCTCCGAATCGTAGGAATACGCTACCATATCTATATAATGCACTCTATGTCAGAAGCAGATCGACAAACAAACAAAAACCAGGAACATGAGATTCTGGCCCAGGTAGCCCTCGAGCATCCGGACCTTTTTGAACGACGCTCATATACCGAAGACGATGCTCTTCTTCAGGAATTCGGTATCGCCATACCTGGGAAACAGGCGTTTTCTCCAGGCTATCTCAAGCTCTGGCCAGAGGACTTCATCGTGGAAGAAATCAGCCCCGAGAGCGAGGTCTATACTGTGACCAAAGAGAATGTTCTCTCGGATGATACTGAAATCGAGTACGCCCCCACTCTTTTCGCTACTCTGGTCAAATGTGGCATCTCTACTATCGAAGCGATAGATGACATGGTAGCGCAACTCGACTGTGACCGCACCGCTATTGGATATGCCGGCATCAAAGACCGCGATGCTCTCACGGCTCAGCGTATTTCTTTCCGCAAGATTTCTCCTCAAAAAATAAAAAAACTTTCCTCGCCCTATTTCTTTCTCAAAGACATCTCCGCGAGCAAAGGCACCATAGCCACGGCAGGGCTCAAGGGTAACCGTTTCACCCTCCTCATCCGCACCCCGCAAAATTTTTTTCAAAAAGAACGGTTTGATGCCTTTGTCACTGCTCTCACTCATGTCCGAAATACTGGTTTCGCTAATTTCTTCTACCTGCAACGCTTCGGCACCCCGCGCCTGCGCAACTATGTCTGGGGATTGTTTATCCTACGTGGAGAATACAAGGAGGCCGTGTTTGATGTCTTCACCTACGAAGCTCCGCGCGAGCTGACCTATTTCAAAATCCTGCGCAGCGAATGTGGCAAACGTTTTGGTGATTGGACGGCGCTCGAGGAACTGATCGCTTCTTTCCCTATCATCTTCCGTCACGAACTGAAATTGGTACACTATCTAAAAGACCACCCCGATGACTTCGCCGGCGCTCTCGCTGCTATCAGCGACCAGACGGTGCTGTGGGTCTATGCCCTGGCGTCACGCTATTTCAACGAACGTCTCTCAGCTCTAGCCGCCTCTGGTACCCCGCTCCCAGCTACCCTTCCCCTCATGCTCGGGTTCAATAAAAAAAGTTGGGCACCGTACGAGGCCGAATTGAAACGTGATGGTATTTTTCCGCCACCGTTTGAAAATCTGAAGCCCTTTCCTTTTCTCCAAATTCGTGACCGCTCGCTTCCGACCAGTGATCGGCCTACCGTCCTCGGTGTGCAGGCTTGCGAACAGGGTCTCGTTCTATCGTTTGAACTGGGCAAGGGTCAGTATGCAACCACCTTTCTCTCGCACCTGTGTAACCTGGTCAGTGGCAAGCCACCAGAATATCTCAATGCTGAACGCATCGACACAAAAAAAACCCTCTCAGAAGGGTCGATACTGGAAACGCTGGCATACTTCGCTCCTATTATTCACTCCAAACTGGAAACAGAAAGCGCGCTCGGCGATAGCAAGGAATAATTGCGCTCAAATACTCGCGGTCGTGAGCATTTGAGCATTGTGTTTTTGAATGTTTAAACGGGCACCACTTTGTTCAAGTGATGCCCGTTCGTTTTGCCCCGCTTTGCGGAGCATTGTGTCTTCTTCACTGCAGCCGGTATGTATTCCCGTCGATGACGAGCTGTCGGCTCGGCTCGGCACTCCGACGGCCCACGGCTAGATTGACCGTATCGAGCCGAAACTGCCCACCGTCGCGATCACGAAGATTGCACCAGACAGTTGCGTGGCTGAAGCGGCAGTCGTCGAGAATGCCGAGCGTCTTCTGCATCAGCCGGATCTGGGGCCGGTCGCCGGGCTTGAGTGTGAACTCGAAGGTATTGACAGGGCCCTTCTTATTTTGATCCTGCCAGTGTGCGCCGACCAGTTGGTAGCCCGCGTTCCACATCTGCGTGAGCAGGTCGTGGATGCGAACGCCCTCTTCCTTCTGGAAGAGGCAGAAGCCGGTGTCCGTACGAGCCTCGCGGATACCCATCGGATTGAGCCCTTTGTCGATGGCTTCCAATGTGTGTTTGGTCTCTACCTTGAGGTTGTCACGGGGCTTTTCGGCCACGCCCTTGAGCGGGCCCATCGCCAGTACCTTGATCAGGATGATCTCGGGCTTCTTCAGGAAGACCGCAGCCCGGATTTGGCCGTCAGTGCGGGGAGCGGTCTCGACCTCTGGGGGATGATATGCCATAGTGATCTCCTTGATCGTTGTGGCGTTGCAGATTGTGAAGGAAGGTTTTGCACCCTCCCTCGCGGTGGATGCTGTTGGTTTTCTATTCCAACATACCAGTATAGCACCTTTTGACTGGAAAGTCAAGGTTAAATACTAAATAATGGCTTTAATAAAACAAAAAAAGACCATCTAGGGCCTTATTTTATAGACTCTATCAAGGTTTTTTCTGACAAAAATTCTCTTGGGCGACCTTGTAGACGAAAGCAGGGTCTTTTCGTGTCACAAAAAGTTTCGGCGTGCAACGTCAGTCAAAACTACGCCGAAGTTTTGACGGCACAAGAGAGTTGTTTGTCAGAAAAGAAACATTCACAAAAAAACGACTACAATTTCACTTCTACAGTGCGCTCTGCGCCACTGCGCAAGATAACGAGTGTGATGGTATCACCGATGTTGAAACGAGAGAGCAGTTTCGGCAATGGGTTGTCGAGGTTGATTTCGACGTCGTTGACTGAAGTAATAATATCCCCTGCCAAAAGCCCAGCCCGCATGGCGGGTGAATCGGCAATGAGAGCGAGACCGGTACTGCCAGAACGCGAGTAGATGAGCGCTCCTCGATCACGAGCGAGTCCCCTACCTAAGGCAAGCGCTTTTGTGATAGGCAGGTAGTAGACTCCGAGCATCGGGCGCTTATCGAGCGTGCCCGCGATCACCTGGTTGAGTGAGTCACGAACGACGTTCGCTGGAATAACAAATGTTTCAGAAGCATTGTTTATAGTGAGAGCACCGATGATGCCCACCATCTCACCATTAAAACCAATGACTGGGCCACCGACAAACGCTTCTTTGGTGGCTAGGTCCATCTCAAAAACTCCTTCCCACTTTTCTGAAGAAGCAACGGTTTTGCCCGAAAGATTAAAGATGCGATTGATATTACCTAAGAGGCCAACAGCGAGGCGGTTCTGGTACTCGGCGAAAGTGTTACCAATAGCGATCAATTTTCGTCCTACCCGAGCGTCATCAGAGTTCGCAAAGGCAATAGCGGGCGTATTCGAGGTGTCGCTCACTCGAAAGAAGGAGAGGTTCGTCAGGGAGTCACGCACAACAAAAGTAGCAGCGTGAATAGAGCCATCAAAAAGAAGAATCGAGTACTTGGTTTTGGTCGTATCAAAAGGAAGTTCGCTATAGGTCACAACCAGACCATCGTTGGTCACGAGAACGCCTGTCGTCGTGACGACTGTTTCAGCGGCGGCTCCGAGGGTAGCAGTATCGCCCTTGGCATCAGTCGTTGTTGCTGGGAGTGCCACAATGTTCACGACCGCAGTGGCCGGCTGAGAAACGATTCTCTCGACGGTATCATCTTCGCGGATGACGATCTGCTCAGTTTTGTTCACCACCGTCACTCGGTCGGTCGCTTCTCTGAAGAAATCCATGTTACCAAAGGTATCCGATGCTGCGAGGCGTGGCACGACCGAACGCTCAAAAAACACTCCGCCGATCCCGCCTAAAACAAGGACAAGGAGAGCAATGAGCACAAAAAAAATGGCTTTTTTGATAAGATTTGACACCATAGAGGTACTTTACTTCTATCACGTTTCGGCACCCTTGGCAAACCAAACGCTCTACCAATCCCCGCGCTCGGGATGGTCAGTCGTGGCACTCGTTTCTGGTTGCTTGAGGATACGACAGAGGATGAAACGTTTCATACGAGCGAGCTCTTCTACCCTGAGTGCATGCGCAAAAAAAACATAGGCGCTTCCACCAATAGCGAGGCCCGTCACAAGCTGGAGGAACACTTCTATGAAGGTGTCGAGCTCGTTGGTCGTGAGCGCAAACACCGATTTCGAAACCTGAGCGACCACGCCAGCCAAGATGGCAGCGAGGAATATCTTGGCTACCGGCAGAACAATGGCCTTATCATCCCACACCGAAAGATTTTTGCGCAAAAAGAAATAGAGTAGAGCGAAGTTAAGAAGAGCACTGAGTGAAAACGCGATGGCGAGGCCCTGGACTTGGTAGAGAGGAAGAAGGGGTGGAATGAGAGCGATATGGACTGCTTCACTCACGATTGCAATGTAAAGCGGGGTTCTCGTATTTTGGAGAGCGAAAAAAGCGCGGGCAAAAAGTGGAATAAGGCTCTGAGCAAAGAGGCTTATAGCCAAGAATTTCAAGACCTCAAAAGTAGTAATGGTATCTTGCCAGTCAAAATTTCCGGATCCAAGAATAACACGTACGCACTGAGCTCGAAAGATAATCATGAAAATTGAAAGTGGCACCACGAAAAAAAGAATCTTTCTGGCGGTTTCTGCGAAGGTCGCAAAGAACTCGCCTTGCTGTTTTTTGGCTGCAAGAAGCGAAAGTGAAGGAAAAGCAGCGAGAGCAAAAGCGATCCCAAAGAGCCCGAGAGGAACGCTTTGGATGTTGTTGGCGAGTGTAAAAGCAGCGAGGCTCCCCGACACCAGGGTCGAAGCAAAAACAGTCATAACAATGAGGCTCACTTGGTTCAATCCCATGCCGAGAGACCGTGGGATCATGAGCATAAGCACACGCCTGACATTTCTGTCTCGCCACGAAGCTAAGAGTGCCCACTCAAAGCGAAAACCGGCCAGACGAAGACCGGGATACTGTACCGCCATATGAAAAAAAGCACCCAAGACGACTCCCCAGGCAAGACCCTGTGGTCCGAAGAAACGTGTGAGGCACAAGGCTCCAAAGATGATACCGATATTGTAAAAAACAGGCGCAAAAGAATAGGTCGCGAACTGCTTGAATGAAACAAGGACCCCGCCAAACACGGAACTCGCCGCCAGAAACAATGGCGAGATGAGCATAATACGAGTGAGGTCGGTCACCAAATCTTGTTTTTCTCCGGAAAATCCAGGAGCCAGAAAAGCTGTCAGCGGTGTAGCAAAGATGATACCAAGAAGCGAAAAGATACCAACCGAAAAAAGTGTCATGTGAAGTACTCCAGAAGTCAGTTTCCAGGCTTCCTTTTTTTTATCATCCGAGATAAGCTCGGTAAAAACTGGCACAAAAGCAGCGCTCAGTGCTCCGAGAACCAAGAAGCTATAGATAAGGTCAGGGAGTCTAAAGGCTGTGTAGTAGGCATCAAGGACATCTCCAGCCCCAAATGAAGAAGCCAAGATACGGTCACGAATAAAACCAAGAAAGCGACTGGCGACTCCGGCAAAGGCAATAAGGAGTGCGGCAGCGCCCACGGTGGTACTTGGCGTACTCCCGAGTCCTCCTGCCCTATCCAGCCATTTTTTGATCCACTGTTTCACAGAATTTTTCTTGCGTTTTCTTATTGACCAAAGACTACCCCCTGAAAAACATCTTTTTTGAGGTCTGTTTCACGGCGCCACTGACGTCCGTACGGTACCAGATTCGGAGCGGTCTGCCAAATAGCCTGCAAACTTTCGGGGTAAGAAAGAGAAAGCGTCAGGGTCGATCCCGGTGAGCCAGACTGCTTTTGGACGAGAACGCCGTACGACTGTGGCTCCCCTCGCTTCAGTGCCTCATGGTCAATTCGAAACGGCAACCGGTAACGAAAGGTGAGGGTGACCGTTTCTTTCGGGCTCACATAGGCCCAGGCGCCAAATACGGTTTTTCCAGCATCTTCTGAAATACGCACACCGGTCTTTTGATCAATGATCATATTCTTCTCTTCTTCCTCGACCTGCGCATCTCTTTTGAAGCCAAGCGCGTCATAGTCGAGTGGCTCTTTGGGAAATTCCCAGGTTGTCCCAGTCGATGAGAGAAGCTCTGAACCCTTTGGCACATACACTCTGACATAGTCAGCATTTACCTGGTTCCACCAGTCATAAAGCGTATCGCCTCCGTTGTGTTTTCTTTTGATTGTCACGGTATCAATGATAGAGCCGTCTTCTTCGATCTTGGCCTCATGCTCGATACTTTCATCGATCACCCCGTCTGTTTTGTAACCGTTTATATTACTGTGAATGACCGAGAGGTAGTCTTTGGGAGTATCCATTACCCGTCCAGACCACCCTACTTCGTCGATCAATTTCTGAGTTTCTTGGTGCCTGGCATAGATAAGCATATGCTTTTCATTGAGGGCTTCTACCAATGCCTCGGCGATCAGCCCGAGTGCTTTTTTGTCTTGAAGCGCGAACACCTTTTCGATGAGTACCCGCGTCAAATCGGCCAATACTTTTTTCGGCTGATTCAGTGTCCGATCATAGTTGACCTCGACCTCTTCCTGAAGCACGGGAATGAAGTTCGTCGCATCAACCGTAAGTCCGTATTCAGGCAGATTGATCGGCCCTATAACCGTAAGCAGTTTTTGTAGCGTCGTTGGTGTGAGCGTAATCACACCATCAACAGTCGGGCCGCCGGTCTTTTCGTAAAAAAAGATGGCTTTTTCCGCAGAAGTAGGAAAATCAGGAAACCAGTTACTATCGTGAAGGCTCCAGCCAGCGCTAATCTTTTGGATTGGCTTGGGTGGAACGATGTTTTCTTTGAGTTGACCATCGGGATTGTAAATTCCATCGACAAAAAACCTCCGTATCACACCTTGATGAATATCAACCAAAGCATACGTGCCGATAAAGCCACCAGTTGCCCGCAACTCATGGTTGTTTTGGAGCAAGAAGAGATAGGTCCGCGGACCATTACCACCCAAGAGCTCCTCGATGAGTGTTTCGTTTTTTTCGAGCCCGGAAAGAAGCGCTACAATAACAGGGAGATTCATTTTCACTTCAAGAAATTTTTCTTGCTTGTCGGCGGGGATATCACGGATGTTCACCTTACCAATCTCCGAAGACGCCTGCTTGAGAAATGCACTCGCTTGTGAGAGCGGCACCTTGGCCTCGAGAAACGTCTCAAGAATGGAGCGCTTCTCTCCTTGTTGATAGGAGCCTTTTGACTCCGTAATGATGCCTGTCAGCGTAGCGAGAGGCTCACCAGCTAAAGCAAAGTATTTACCAGCAAGCACCGCGTGTCTCCCGGAAGAAAGCTTGGAGAGAAACGGGATGGGACGTGTCAGTCCAAGGAGGGGGCCGCCCAAAAAATCAAGCGACTGATCTGCTCCCTCAAAGGATCGACGGGCGCTCTGAAATGAAACGAGTGCTTGCTCGTAATTTTTTTCCTTCAGAAGACGCGCCGCCTCATTTAAAGCGTCAAAGCCGCGCTCGCTCTCTCCTATCACTGTGTCGCGAGCAACGAGCGCTTGTTTACCGTAGGCATATCCTCCCAAGAGTAGAACGAGGATAAGCGCTCCGAGAAATGGTGCTTTGCCTATCCTTCTTTTCTTGGTACGAGGAGGGAGCAGTGGCGTCGAGTCTACAGTGGAGACCTGAGGAAGTGTTCTGAATGCCACTTTTTCTGCGAAGGAAGGGGTTTGTAGAGAGGGATCAGAGTCTTGATACGAGGCATACTCATCCTGAAAAGAGGCCTGCCTCAATCGGGCTACTGGTCGCCTGACATCAGAGAGAGACGGCTTAGTATTATTTGATGGAGTCGGAGGGTGCCACATGAAAATGTTTTTTATTTTTGAGTGATGTTTTGTACACCTCTAGTGTTTGCGAGGCCATGGTCCGAAAGTCAAACTGGGCCACGCGGGCGTACCCCCAGCGTACCATCTCTTGCCTACCTTCCTCGTCTTCTATAAGGAGCTTGGCCTGGCGGATGAGATCAGTTACTCTTGTCGGATCAAAATAGCGTGCACTCTTTCCAAGAATTTCTGGCAGCGAGCCTCGATTGGAAGAAAGTACAGGCGTTCCACGAGCCATCGCTTCGAGTGGTGGAAGACCAAAACCCTCGTACAAAGAAGGAAAGACGTACATGCGCGCAAGACGATAGAGCGAAGAGAGCTCGCTATCTTTCAGGAAGGAAGTAAACACAATATTCTCCAGTTCTTCTCGTTTAGCTGCTTCCTTGAGGCGAAGATAGAAGGAATCCTCGCGACCAACTAACACCAAGAGAAACGTCGGAAAGGCTCGGGCTAAGTCAAACAAGATGCGGAGGTTCTTGTGTGGATAGGCATTTCCCACGTACAGAAAATATGGCCGTACTTCCGAATGAAGAACTGGTCCGAACTTTTCTAGTATACCACGAGGAGATGCTTCGTCGCTTTTAGAAATATTGTCCGAAAAAAGACCAAGGGAACAAAAAAGTGCTCGCTCTTTTTTTGGGGACAGGTACTGACAGAACCAGTCTGCCGCTTCATAGGTCACAACTATTTTTTCTTGTGCGTGAGGATACTTTTTTTCGAGGTCATCTTTGGTAAAATTCGAGACCGTAATAATACACCGGGCTCTTTTGACCGCGCTTGCTATCACTAAACGATAGGCCAGAAATTTCCCCCAATAAACGAGAGGGAACCGCGTGGTATTCCGGAGCGTCGGATAGTGAAGCAAAATAAGGTCATGAATAGTCACGACAAAAGGGCGACAGTACAGAAGTGGCACGTTAAAGTGAGGAAAATGGACGAGATCAAGACGCTCTCTATACAGGCGATAAACAAACAAGGTTTGCTCAGTCAGTCCGTACCACGGGTAGCGAGCGAGCACCTTTTTGAAGCGTACGTTTCGTGGCACATACTCCTCAAAGTTTTCTGGACGCAAAAAAACAGTGTATTCATTCACGGTGTCGAGTACTTCGAGATGCTCAATAAGTTTTTCGGTATAGCGTCCCAAGCCTTTGCCAAGAGAGCCATAAAACCGTGCATCGATACCTATCCGCATAAGATCTAGGATGAGATGCCTCGCTCCGCACAGTAGAGGAGGAGTGCCTGAGAAACTAAGATCTGAAAGACCTCCCCATCTTCAAAGTGATTTCTCGTTTTTGAGAAAAGAAGAAACGCGACTATGTCACCAGCTGGTCGAGGGGTTCGAACGATCATCGCCTCGCCTTCTTCCCAAAAAAACTTTTCTTGCTGAAGCAGAATCTCCGGACTAAAACGTTCGTGCACCAAGAAAGTTCGGTCATTTTGATAAACTCCCTTCCACTCTTTGGTCTTCTTATTCGCGAAGCAGAGTGTCACTTGCTCAGTTTTGGCAAGGAGGCTTGCTGTCTCAAGGAGCGGTCGATAGAGAGCCTCCTCTTTTTTCCCGAGACTATCCATGGTCATTTTTGGTAGTGAAAAAATCAGGTCTTTCACAATATCAAGCTTGCGATTCATCTCACCGATATACGAGTACGAGTCGGACAGGTCACGTGTGATGATATTGGCTTGCTTTTGCAGATGAAGCTTTTCACGAAAGACCCTGAGCAAGGTTTTTTCCTTAGCCAGATAGATCATGAACCCAAAAGCTCCAAAGCAAAGGATGAGGAGAGACTCAAGATCGTCTTCTCGAAGCCAAAGGACGTGACTCGCCACAAACTTAGGAGTGAGGACGGCCAGAATAAAAATCAGTAGGTATATCCAGTACATATATTGAGTACAAGAATCCGGAAACGAGTAGCGCGACTGACTACCCTTTATGTATAATCTGTCGCATATATTCTTTGACCTCTTCTCCGATATCCGGGCGTTCCACCGCATACGAAAGGATTGTCTTCATGTAGTTGAGCGGATCCCCCGTAGTCATCCACTGGCCACCATCCACCGTCTTCGCATAAAAGGTACCTCCCTTAGCAATGTAGTTATGAATGGCGTCCACGAGCCAGAGCTCGTTTCCTTTGCCAAGCGCAGTCGAATGGAGAATATCGAGAATTTCTTGGTTGAGAATATAGCGTCCGAAGGAAGCGAGCCGAGATGGCGCCTCTTCCTGACTCGGCTTTTCAATAATGCTTTTGACCTGCAAAGTGACTGGATCGACATCTACAATACCATATTTCGAGACTTCACTCTCGGGCACCTCCTGAACACCGAGCATCGGCTGACCGTGCCTGTTGTACTCATCTACCATTTGCTTGGTAAATGAAACAGTGGACTTTACCAGGTCGTCTCCAAAGCAATAAATGAACGGTTCATCATCTACGAGACTCGCTGCCGAGAGCGCTGGTGTGCCATTGCCATATGGCCCCTTCTGGCGAATGTGAACGAAGTTAGCAAGTTCAGCGATACGATGCACCTGCTCATAACGCTCTTCTTTCCCATTTTTTCTGAGATCATCCTCGAGCGCTGTGGAGTAATCAAAGTGGTCCTCGAGTGGCTTTTTGTCCCAGCGCGTCACAAAGATAATGTCCTCAATGCCTGCTTCGACGAGCTCTTCTACAACGAGCTGAATAATCGGCTTATCCACAATCGGGAGCATCTCTTTCGGCATGGACTTAGTGGCGGGTAAAAGACGGGTGCCACTCCCAGCTACTGCGATAACGGCTTTTCGAATTTTTTGAATAGGCACCTGAGGCATAATGAGGTTACTTATTTTTTAAGAGAGATGATCTTCTTATACTCGTCATTAAACGAAGCGATGGCCTCATTGATCATAGGATGCGACCTGGCACCAAGATTTTTTTCTCGCGCAAAAGCACTGGCCTCGTACAGAGACTCATGTGTTCCCATATCAAACCAGGCTCCAGTAATGACTCTCACATCGAGATTCTCCTTGGCGAGATAGTGACGCTGAATATCAGTAATCTCAAGCTCTCCCCGATGAGAGGGCTCAAGTGACTTGGCTATTGCTACCGCTTTCTGGTCAAACATATAAACACCAGGAATAGCAAAAGTACTTTTTGGTTGTTCTGGTTTTTCTTCAATAGAAAGAACTTTTTGATTCTCATCAAACTCAACCACTCCGAAGCGCTTTGGATCCCCAACTTCTTTGGCAAAAATCCGTCCACCGGTCTCAAATGTCTGGATAGCCTCGGTAAAGTCATTCTCAAAAATATTGTCGCCCAAGACCAGTGTCGACGACTCACCATCCAAGAAGTCTTCAGCTAATATGTAGGCTTCGGCCAAGCCACGAGGTGATTTTTGTACTACAAAAGAAAGATTGACTCCGAACCGACGAAACATTGAACCGAGCAAATTAAGAAAATTCCCCGAATGTTCTGGCGACACGATGATGAGGATATCAGTAATCCCCGCTTTGATAAGGGTATTGAGCGGATAAAAAATCATCGGCCGATCATAGACCGGAAGGAGCTGTTTCGACGTGATAGCAGTAAGTGGCAAGAGCCGTGTTCCTGTACCGCCAGCGAGAATAATACCTTTCATATGTTATCTCTAGTAAAGAGCAAGTAGATGTAAAGGAGAAACTCTCTCCCGTGCTACTTGCTGCATACTACTTACTACTTTTTATAAACTGGAAACTGCTTACAAAGTGTTTTAACAGACTTACGAATATCTTGTAAGACCTTCATGTTTCCGCCCGAACGGAGCGCTTCATCAATACAACCAGCAATAATCTTCACTTCTTGTTCTTTCATGCCCCGAGTCGTGATGGCTGGCACACCGATGCGCACTCCACTTGGATCCATTGGGCCACGCGGATCATCTGGGATAACGTTCTTGTTGATAGTGATACCAATGATATCGAGCCATTTTTCCGCTTCTTTGCCCGTGATGCCGTACGTTTTCACGACATCTATCATAATCATGTGATTTTCGGTGCCGCCGAAAAGAATAATTGCTCCCCGCTTCGTCATCTCCTTTTCCAATACTTTGGCATTCTTGAGTATTTGCTTGGCGTATTTTTTGAAATCAGGCTTGAGAGCCTCACCAAAAGCCACCGCCTTGGCAGCGATAGTATTCATCAGTGGTCCACCCTGAATCCCTGGAAAAACAGCTCGGTCTACGGCCTTGGCCAATTCTTGTCGGCACAAGATGACGCCACCACGCGGACCGCGCAGCGTCTTGTGTGTTGTCGTTGTCACGATATCAAAATAAGGGACGGGGTTAGGAACAACCCGACCCGCTACCAATCCAGCGATATGAGCCATGTCCATCATCGAATAAGCGCCTACTTTTTTGGCGATAGCTGCTATTTTTGCATAGTCGAGCTGGCGCGTATATGAAGAAAATCCAGCCAGCACCAATTGTGGTTTCACCTGTTTGGCAAGCTTCTCGAGTTTCTGATAATCAATCGTACCATCAGCCTCAGTCTTGTACCCCACAAAACGATATACCTGCGCTGGAAGCGTGAGTGGATGTCCATGAGTCAGATGCCCTCCGTGTGAGAGATCCATACCGAGAATAGTATCTCCGGGCTTGAGAATGGCTGAATAGGCTGCCAGGTTGGCTGGTGCCCCTGCATGAGGCTGAACGTTGGCGTGTTCGGCCCCAAAGAGCTTCTTCACCCGATCAATAGCCAGGGTCTCCACCACATCAGTAAATCCCTGACCGCCGTAATAGCGTCGCCCTGGGTAGCCTTCGGAATATTTGTTGGTGAGGACGGTCGCCAATGTTTCTAGAACTGCCTGCGAAACATAGTTTTCGGAAGCAATCATTTCGAGACCCTCTTCCTGGCGCTTCTCTTCCCCTTGTACCGCACTATACACTTCTTTGTCAGCTCGTTTCAGCGTGTCTTGTTTCATAGAAAATTTCGTTGATAACATCTCTATGGTATCAAGAAACCAGGCTTTCTGCACCATTGACAAAAACACTAAAAAGGTGTATAATTATACGATAGTGTCCGAAAGAATCAATCGAGAAATCAATCGCCTTTTTGGGCGACTTTTTTATTAGCGCAAAAACTCCGCCAAGGCCTCGGTATAGTGACGCAGTTTTGGCCGCTTGGTATTGAGGAGTGTCGAAATACTCGGTCGGCGCGCTGGACGAGGAAAGGTATCACTCGAAACAGCAGTCGCTTTCGTTTCTTTTTGTGCCAATCGATAGAGCTCTCCCGCTGCCTCATACCAGGATGACGTACCCTCATTGGTGAGATGGTACGTACCAAACTCACTTCCCGATTCTACGAGTTCCTTCGTCGCCATCGCGAGATCAGGAGCATAGGTGAAGCAACTTTTTTCATCGTCTACAACCTGTACTTCAGTCTTGGTGGTGGCCTGCTCAAGCATCACGGCAAAAAAACTTCGCTTCGCTTCGGTACTTTTTCCAGGATTGCCAAATAACTTTGAAAGACGAATGAGATAGTACTGCGTTGCCTTTTCTCGCAGAGCTCGCTCTCCCGCATATTTGCTCTCTCCATAACGAGAAAGTGGGCTAGGAAGCGACTGCTCATCGTATCCCACCTGATCTGCACCAGCCCCACAGCAGCCTCCACCACAGCAGCCCGTGGTGGCTTTGTTTTTTTCCAAGGCACCATCAAACACATAGTCCGTTGAATAGTGCACCAGGAGAAACCCGAGGCTCGCACCTAACTCTGCCAATTTTCCCGGCACATCACGATTGAGGAGGAGCGCCCTTTGATACTCCACATCATCCTCCTCACACCGATCCACCGCATTGTAGGCAACGGCATTGATAACAATCACTGGTTTGAGCTCTCGTAACTTTTTTTCCAGTACCAAAAAATCTGTCGCATCAATATCGTCCCGATCCCAAGCCGTAACAGTATATTTTTCATCAGCAGAAAAAACCTGGACCAATTCCTGTCCAAGCATCCCGAGACTCCCGAGTATGAGTACCTTCTTTGTTTCTATCATTCCCCTATCTTAGCAAGAAAACTCCCACCTTGAAACCCATGGGCATGTTTCCCGAAAGGAATACCGTACGCCCTGGCCCATAGATCAATGGCTCGTTTTTCCCCATTTTTGAGTGTCGCCACGAGATACTGGTGCGGTGAGAAAAACCAAATCTGAGTCCAGCACACATCGATATCTTCTGGAGCAAACTGGCCACTAGCTACGAGAAGCGTCCGAAGCAAATAATTCATATGGTGACAATGGAGAAATCCTTGTTTTTTCCACAACGTTCCAATATCCGTTATGAACAATCGATCCATTCGCAGAAACGTCAGTACACGATAGCCACGATATTTTTTCCCCAGTGCCTCATACGCAAAACGCAAAGCTGCTTCTTGGCTTTCTTGTTTCGCTATCTCTTGTGCCAACGCTTGCATCTCTTCCGGTAAATCTTCCCTGACCAGCACTGGAGACCTTGAAAGAAATGGATCTGTGATACAAAACTAGGTTTTTCTCATATATTCTTATACACTCCTTAATACTTTTTAGTATACCATCCCCATAGCATACACCCTCCTCATTTCCCTCCTAAAAACACAAGTGAGTGCGACCGCACTGAGATGTGTTTATTGAAAAATGGAGATCATTATCGTCATACCAAATCAAACTTCTTGCGCAGCCAGGCGTCATTCTCGATATCACCAGCAACAATGTAAACGAGCTCCTTCCCAACTTTATATTGCGCCTTCAAAAGCGTCACCACTTCTTCGCACTCATACGGATACACCCACACGCTATCCTGTAGCTTTTCAAAGCCGAACGATTGCATAATGATTCGGACACGGTTACGTACTACGCGTCGCTTTTCTTCAATGTCAAATACTACGATGCGCCACTTTTTATCCCAAGCGTGCTTTTTGAGCAGTTTTTCACGCAGTGTATACTTCAAGAGTTCCTGTTCGCCCTTGTCAGTCAAGCGCACTTCCATCTCTCCTTTCTGACGCTCAACGATCCGCACCATCCCACGTCGAGCTAAACCACGCAACGTCTTTCGGACATATGACGGTGTCTGATAACGATGGGCGATCATTTTTTCATACTGACGAAACCATTTTACTGCCTGAAAAATACCTGGTGCAGCCAGAGCCACAGTGAGCACTCCTGCTACCGCGACAGTACCCAGCAATACTCTGCCCACATCACCATAGGATATTGGCGGGATTCTACTTGCCTCTTTTTTGTTTTCTGTTTTCTTGTCAACATTCATACGTTTTCCTCATTGCCCCTACAAACACGAGTGAGTGCGACCGCACTGAGATGTGTTTTTATGATAACACGGAAATTTTACACAATGAATAATAATAATCGATGAAACAATGAGGTAGGGCGTTTTGTTACGAAAGATCTGAGAAATCGTGTGTTGATCCTTCGGTCATGTCGACATACTTGATACCGAGTGGTTCGAGAAGGAGGGTTGGGAGGCGCCGGGTGGGCCCGAGCTCAATTCCCTGGCGCAGCATGCCATCGTGCACCGGAAACACCACCTTCGGCTTGATGAGTTTGGCATACTCAATCGCTTCTTCCAGCTTCATCCATGGACCAGCAACCGGAAGAGCGAGGATGACCACTTCTTTTTGGGGGTTATGGAAAGAATCACCGGGATAAAAGAGCGTCTGGTCAATCAAAAACCCTGTGTTCTGTACTTTCGGCAGATCATGATGGATACAGGCATGCTCACTTCCTGAACTCTCGATACTTACACGCTTGAACACATGTTCCTCACCATCTGAGATAGATGTATATAGTATATCGGCCTCATCCAATATTTTCCCGACACCGGCATGCGTCACCACTTGCGCCTGCGGATTATTCACGAGAATCTGTTTCAGACTCTCCGTATGCACATGATCCTGGTGTTCATGAGAAATGAGAACAACATCTACCTTCTTTACATCAGGGGTGACATTGTAATTCCCCGGATCAGTCAATATCCGCAGTTCTTTCACTTCGATGAGCAGACAACAATGTCCGAATTTGGTGATCATCATAGCTTACTTCCCTAATTTCAGAAATTCCCCTTCTGTTATGACTTCGATATTCCCATTCACTCCTTTCAGTGCCGATTGGTCGTCGAGGGCATAGACGGTGGTTTCAAAGCGCGACGCCAGGGAGTGGATGAGTTCAGGACGAAGGTGAGCGAAGTATTCGGAATTGAGATGAGGGAGAATTGAGAGTTCAAGTAATCCGAGGCCGGGTTCATTCCCTTCAAATGATTCTTCGGGACAAAGCTCTCGTACCAATACTTGCGACAAAAGCCTCCCTACTACCATGCTTCCCGCGCTAATGCCCATATAAACTTTTGATTCGAGGAGTTTTGGCAAAGCCTCTGCCACGCCACTCGACTGCATAGTACGCGCCAAAAACTGTTCGTCTCCGCCACCGAAACACAGAATGTCAGCTGCCTCAAAACGCTTCTGCCAATTCTCTTGTGGCACAGCAGCGATATCGACAATATCAATAGACTGAAACCCACGCTCGGTAAAAGCAGTCAAGTTGCTAATCAGCCACCCCTTGTCACCATTCAACATGGTCGCCGCGGTCGGCACAAACGCCACACTCGTCTCACTCGCTGATTTCCCAACCAGTTCCAACAGCGCCTTTTCAATGGACGCATTTGATATTCCAGCTGAAGTCAGTAAAAATTTCATAACAACACTTTATACAACTTTGACTTCTTCCAAATACGGAAAATCCTCCGGTGTAACTCGCAGACGAGCGACAGGAGCAATGAGGACAGGAGAAACCCACTCGTCCGTCAATTCACCATCGTCATTGACACTTTGTGTAAACTTTTCTTTTGGAAGGACATAGATAACCCCATTTTTCCAAGGATCTTTCTCTGAACGCTTGCATCAATCTGAAACCTATACGTTTTTACGCCATTCTCATCAATATTGTAGCCAGAGCGAGTCATACCCAGCAAATTCTTCCTATCTTTTATAGCATAAAAGATAGGAAGAATTGGATCCGAAACAGCGTAGACAGCCACTTGATTTCCCGATTTCTTCGACGCATCATTCGCCTGACGAGGTTCGAGTGTTTCCACATCCTCCACCGATGAACCATGCAGTAAATACCCTTGCTCTAATAGATAAGCTAGAAATCTATACTTTGGAAAGCCTAGCCTATACTCGATAAATCCACTAGGACTATTTTTCACCTCAGCCAAAAGCAAAGTAAACTGTTCTTGCTCTGAATGAGGAGTAGGATGTTCAAAGTTCATAAACCAATCTTATCGTTTTCCATACTGCTGTTCGTAGTACTTTTGATAGTCACCAGACTTGACGCTTTTCCACCAGGCTTCGTTTTGTTTGAACCACTCAACGGTTTTGATCAGACCCTCTTCCAGGGTGACGGTCGGCTGCCAGGCGAGTTCTGTTTTAATTTTTGAAAAATCGATAGCATAGCGGCGATCATGACCGGGGCGATCTGTCACGTACTCAATAGCACTTTCGTCTTTGCCAAGTAACGCGAGTAGTTTTTTTACGATAGCAATATTGGTTTCTTCGGCATCGCCGCCGATACAGTAGGTCTCGCCAATTTTTCCCTTCCGTAACACCAGATCAATAGCAAGACAGTGATCCTCGACATACAACCAGTCACGCACTTGCAGGCCATCACCATAGACCGGCACGGTTTTCCCTTCCATCAAATTGGTGATGGCGAGCGGGATGAGTTTCTCCGGGAAATGATAGGGGCCGTAGTTATTGGAACAATTCGATATGGTCACGGGAAGTCCGTAGGTATGGAAATACGCTCGTACCAAATGATCCGAAGCAGCCTTCGAGGCACTATAGGGACTGCGTGGGTCGTAAGCAGTCATCTCGTTAAACGGCACATCATCTGGAGCGAGGGCACCAAAGACTTCGTCGGTCGACACGTGATGAAAACGTTTGTTATATTTCTTGGCTGCCTCGAGGAGCACATAGGTGCCATGAACATTGGTTTCCACAAAGGCTCCCGGATTCATAATAGAGCGATCGACATGCGACTCAGCAGCGAAGTGCACCACTGCATCACAGTTCGCCACCAGTCCATCAACGAGTGTCCCGTCCCCAATATCACCCTTCACAAACTGGTGCCGAGGATTCTCCTCGACTAACTTCAAATTTTCCAGATTCCCAGCATAGGTGAGAGCGTCGAGCGTCACCACTTCATCCTCAGGATACTGAGCAAGAATATATTGAACAAAATTTGAACCGATAAATCCAGCACCTCCAGTGACAAGTAGCTTCATAGCTTATAGCTTTTTAACTTTTTAGAAAAAATTCTTGCTCAATATCTCCAAACAACGGATGCTTCTGATCTTTCTCTGAAACCATCGGTGCATCATTCCCCCAATCGATGCCCAAACTCGGATCGTTCCAGAGAATGCCTCGATCATGTTCGCGCGAATAGACATTGGTACACTTGTAGGTAAAAATCGTGTCGTCTTCGAGCGTCAGAAAGCCGTGGGCGAAGCCGGCTGGTATGAAAAACTGTTTATGATTATCAGAAGAAAGCTCTACCATCACATGTTTGCCATACGTCGGCGAGCCACTTCGGATATCGACAGCAACATCAAGTACTCGCCCCTTGAGTACCTGCACCAGCTTGCCCTGAGCAAACGGCGGTGCCTGATAGTGGAGCCCTCGCAAGACGCCCTTTTGGGAAAGCGAGACGTTATCCTGCACAAACCGATCTGTAATACCGAGCGCTTCCTGATAGCGTTTTTCCTGAAAGCTCTCAAAAAAATACCCCCGCTCATCAGTAAAAACATCCGGCTCGATAATCATGACTCCTTCCAAAGCAGTTTTTTCAATTTTCATAATCATTCTTCAAAGAAGGCAATATTTTTCATTGAAGCCTTTAGTCCAAGTATAATCCTGGCATTTCTTTCATAAAACATCGAGAAATGAGCATTCCAAAGTTGTTCAGCCGTATCATAGTCACCCATAAAGTGTCTCATCATCTTATCTTTGTCACCCTGATAATACTGCTTCACATATTCAATCACTGATAGCGAAAGAATATGTGCTTGGAGTCCATTAAACGTATCCTCAACTGGTGGCTCAAGACTCGGCGGATCGACAGCCACTCGAATACCTGGAAACTTACTCCCATCCGGTGCCTCAAGAGCCACCCCACCAAAAATACCCGAATCAGCATGGCGATCATGATATCGCCAATTGCCTTGGAAATGTTCAGTCACCACTTTCGCTGCCTCTTCAAATGAGGCCTCTGGAACATAGACAATGACAGAGTCCCGTGAGTTCGTATCACCAAGAAGCGTTTTTATCTGAAAACCCGCTGGCAAAGCATCCTTTTTCTGCAGTAGCTTCTCAGAAAGCTGCTTGACCAAATAAGTAGGACGGTCAGTCGATGCTGCCTTAATATTGATACGGTATACCCGACCACCTTTTTGCCAGTTGTCGCTCTTGATGATATCGAGAGAGCTTCCATTCCCAAATGTCTTGAGGCCCGGAATGTTTCCTGTTCG
>Ga0163144_10000277_pt1 | contig 117858 bp, 106 predicted proteins | sample OliLak19BULKMAT1_FD_123175 | JGI IMG/M metagenome (GOLD analysis project Ga0163144, IMG submission 123175) | Freshwater microbial mat bacterial communities from Lake Vanda, McMurdo Dry Valleys, Antarctica - Oligotrophic Lake LV.19.BULKMAT1 | ecosystem: Environmental > Aquatic > Freshwater >...
ACTCTCCCAGCCTCTGACGCTCGTTGCTTTGCCGGCAGTTTCAGATCGCGCAGGCCAGAAATGATGGTTGGACGTGATAGCCCGGTTACCTTCGCGACGGCGGTGACACCGCCCCAGCCCAATCTACGAGCTTCAGCCGCAGCCCACTGCCCACGCACGCGCTCGTCCATGCCTGGCTGAAGGACTTTGAACTTGCGGCGGATCTTCGCGAGTGCGGCGGCGTCGAACACGACCCAAAGGTCGCAATTCGCGACGACGTTTAGAAGAACAACTTGTAAAAGTTATTGTTGCGCGATCCCTAAGTGGCCGACGGGCACGAGACCGTGATCTTCCAAATGGCCCCAGCGCGTGCAGCCACGGCGCAAGTGTCGCTCCCGGGCTCATCAAACTCGACGACGACGCTGCGAACATTCTACGGGTGCTGCACCACAGGTTTGCTCTGTCTCCGGCACAATGCCAGGCCTGCCAGCGTCCAAGAGGTGTCCCTTCCAGGGAAAAACTCAAGAATGCGGCAGCGCTCCAAATGTATATCTCGAAAAGAGTTATGAGCTGGAGCTGGAGCTGGAGCTGGAGCTGGAGCTGGAGCCAAGAACCGGCGGATGTAGACTATCGCGCAGCGGAGACATTCGCCGGCGCGCTGAGTCGAGAAGCCGAGCACAATGTCAACTCCGCCCAGAGACAAAACGAACAGTCTGTTTTGAAAGGCAAGGCATGCAGTTTCACGCTCAGCTACCCATGATGTTGCTCGCGGTGTTGGTTGCGTCACCGATTGCTCCGGCGAATGGACCGGAGTGCACTGGCGTTACATGTCTGCCGCTCTTCAACACATCTACTACACCTGGATCTGGCTGGACCATCTACGCCATCTCCTCGAGCCCGGGCAAGTCTAAACCCGGCCCTGTTCGCATACCTTGCTTGCCGTGCAAGGGTGGGGTGTCCTGGGAATTCTACGGAGGATTCTGGAACCAGGACAAATGGCAAAGCACTACGCCAGGAAGCACGACCACGGGGTCAGGAAGCGCCTCTGGTTTTTATCGTTGTTCAACGGAGTGCGATTCGGGTCCGGACTACTTTCTTGGAGAATACGACCCCGGTAGCGGGTGGGCGATAGGGTGTTTCGCAGGTCTGGATTGTGTCTGTCAATAGCGCCGGATCCACGACGATTTCTACGAACATGGCCCGAACTCATTTGATGTGGCAACGGCCGGAGCAACATGGCTAAGATGAACTCAAGGTACACAGTCGGAAGCGCTGCCGCTTCAGTTATTGCGGGCATCTGTGGACTTGCGTGGTATTTGAACAGTAGCGGTCCAGTCGCGCCTACCGATCCAACCCCGAGCACTCACTCTGCACTCGAACCCAACGGCCATGAATTTGAGCCCAGATCCACCGTGCTGGACGAATTATCGCTCGAAACACGTGAAGAGGCTGTGACGAAGCCGGGCAGCGGCGAACTTCCTGATTCCCGAGTCTCTGCGGATATCCCCCTACGCTTCGATCTGCGCTCATATCGGCTACAGATGATCGTCCGATTCAGGAGCGAATTCGAAGCATCCCCGAAGGGTGGTGATCCTGAATGGGAGAGCGCATACAGGTTGATGTTTCAATCAATGCTCGCGCAGCAGGACTCCCTGGGCCGTTACGTCGACGGCAAGGGAGAACCCATTAGGGCTAAAGCGGAGGACAACATCAATGAGTTCAAGTCCTTTAGTGACGGACGGATGTATGAATGGACTCGTGCCGAGTACCCAGTCCTGGCCGAGCTTACTACACGCAGGCTGAACAAGGCAACCGAGCGGGTGATCGAGATAGCACATTTGGCGAGTGATGGTCCCAACTGGCCTCCCCTCACAGACGAACAGCGCGAGGCAATTGATGTGCTGTACGCAGCGGCGTTGGCAGAGCTCGAGCACTCCCCAAGATAATCACCTTCTTCAATCTTGGGACCAACGAGGTTCTGGCGGACTGACTTCTACGTAGCTCCAGAAGACAGGCGAGCGTGGAAATCACTGGCTTCGCTGCGTGGTGCCCGAACATCGCGGAAGCGATCATGCGAATCAGCCTGTTCGCGCACCACCGCGGCGTCGTAGGTACAACGCACTTCGGCTGATCGGGCCGCTCAAACTTCAACGCACTTGTCGTGGTCGGTATAACCCATAACGTATCGCACCTTCAGCGAGTGAAGCTGAAGGGCAGTAGGGCGAGGGTGCGATCGTCAACCTTGCTCAGTAGCCCAGGCGCTGGGTGGATCAGTTTCCGCAAGGGTTCAAGGATTGGAGTGCGAAGCGGAAGAATGTGCTGGGCGGAGAGAAATCCCGGCTGGGGTCGCGGAGGCTGGACGTGAAAAGGCGTCATCACGAGTCCGGAATGGGGTTTTGGACTTGGAACCCACATTGCTCCATGGCTGGAGCATGGATACCGGGATCAATCATGGCGTGGCAGCGATGCGCTCGACGGAGAAGCGTCTCGAGACGATCACGTCGAACCTCGCCAACATCAACGCCACAGGTTTCAAGCGCCAGGCCTCCGTAACGCGATCGTTCTGGATCGGTGAGGGCAAAGACCGGCACATCGACATCGCGACTCAGCGCGCGACCGATTTCAAGCAGGGCCCTCTCGCGCATACGGGCAACTCGCTCGATCTCGCGCTCGAAGGTTCGGGCTTTTTCGCGATCGAGACGACGACGGGTCGCTCGTACACGCGCGACGGTGAGTTCCACCTCGACAACACGGGCACGCTGTTGAACGTGAACGGTTATCCGATCGCATGGGACGGTCAGCGCGGCAAGCTCGATCCGACCGGCGAGACGATCACGATCGACGGCTCGGGCCAAGTGCTCCAAGGCGATCGTCGGGTCGGCAAGCTCGTCGTCAACGACTTCAGCGACCTATCGAAGCTCGAAGACGACGGCCAAGGTCAGTACCGGCCAGCGGACGGCATGAAGCCGCTCGCGTCGACCGCGCTGATCCACCAAGGGAACATCGAGCGCTCGAACGTGACCGTGATGGACGAGCTCGTCGAGATGGTGTTCGCGCAAAGACGCTTCGAAAACAGCACGACCGTAATGCGCTCGATCGATCAAACGTACAAGCGGCTCAATCAACCGCACAACTGACGAGTAGAGGAAAGTCCCCATGATTCGCGCACTGATGACCGCAGCTTCGGGCATGAAAGCCCAGCAAATGCAGATCGACACGATCGCGAACAACATCGCGAACGCGAACACTGCCGGGTTCAAGAAGAGCGAGCTCTCCTTCCGAGCGCTGCTCTACCAGACGTACGAGGAGCCTGGTGCGCCGACCGCGCAGAACCAACGCCGTCCGATCGGATTGCAGATCGGAACGGGTACGGAGATCGCCGGCTCGGACAAGATCTTCGAGCAAGGCGCGCTCGAGCCAACGTCCAACGCATTCGGCGTCGGCATCCAAGGCGAAGGCTTTTTCCGCGTGAAAGTGCCCAGCGGCGAAGTGCGCTACACGCGCGACGGCAACTTTCACCGCGACCGCGACGGCCAGCTCGTCACGTCGGAAGGTTACGTGCTCGACCCGCCCGTCACGATTCCGGCGGAAGCGTTCTCGGTCACGATCGGCGGCGACGGCACCGTCAACGTGCTGACAGCCGAAGACGGACAGCTGCAGCAGATTTCGTCGATCAGCCTGTACCGCTTCCCGAATCCCGGCGGCTTGAAGGCGCAAGGCGGCAACTACTTCTCCGAGTCCGCGAGTTCGGGCACGGCCACGCAAGGCACGCCGGGCACGACCGGCACCGGGATCATGCGTCAGCGCTACACCGAGCGCTCGAACGTTGCCGTCGTCGACGAACTCGTCGGACTGATTCTCGCGCAGCGCAACTACGAAGTGAACAGCAAGGCGATCCGCGCGAGCGACGAGATGCTCCAACAAACCAACCAACTGATTCGCTGAGGCGCATTCATGATCTTCGCCATCGCCAACACGCTTCTCGCGATCACCGTGACCGTCCCCGAAACGGCGCACGTGCGCGGACAAGAGCTGCACGTCTCGTCCATCGTCCGCATCGAAGGCGCCGACGTTCCCGAGAAGGCTCGCATCGACGCTCTGACGCTCGGCTACACGCCGTCGCCGGGCTTCGGTCGCGTCATCACCCGCGACGAGATCGCACAGAAGATCCGCGCAGCGTTGCCGAATCAGACGGTCAGCGTCATCGGCGCCGAACGCTGCCAGGTCGCAGTCGAAACGGAAGTCATCCGTGGCGAGACACTGCGCGCGAACGCGATGCAAGCGCTGCGCGACGCGACGGCCGGACTCGACGCGACGGTGAGCGACGCGACACCGCTCCAAGATCTGATCGTGCCGCGTGCTGAATCGAAACTCGAGATCCGCGCGACGGCGGACAATCGCAATCTGCGTTCAGGGCTGGCGCAGGTCGCTGTTCAAATCTGGATCGACGGCGCTCCGTACCAAACGGTGCAGGCGCCGCTGACGCTCGAAATGTTCGAGAAAGTGCCTGTTTTGGTGGTCGACGTCCGCCGCGGCGAAGCACTGTCGGCCAGTGTCGTCGAGCTGAAGCGCCAACGCATCGATGCAACTCTTCAAGGCGCTCCGCTCGCCTGGGCAGCCGTCTCGGGAGCGACTGCGCTGCGCGACCTGCGCATCGGCACCGTCGTCACCGATCGTGACGTTCAACGCACGCAACTCGTCAAGCGCGGCGACGTCGTGCAGATCCAAGTTCGCAAAGGCCCGGTCGTCGCGCGCTCGACGGCGATCGCGAGTCAGGACGGATTCCTCGGCGACAAAGTGCGCGTCACGACGACGGACGCGAAGCGCGAACTAACCGCCGTCGTCACCGGTCGCGCGAGCGTCGAAGTCGACCTCGGCGAGATGCGCTGAAGAAAGTAAAGCACATGAAGAACATCATCCTCACACTCGCTGCTCTGACCGCGATCACGACGACGATGACGCTCGCCTCCGACGGCACGCGTCGTGGATCCATCTACGATCCGGATCAAGGTCCGTTCGGTCTCGTCAGCACGCGCACTGCAGCACGAGCCGGCGACTTGATCACGATCGTGATCCAAGAAAACCAAGACGTGAGCAACCAGGAGTCATCGGCGCTGACCAAGGGCACGACGCTCGACTACCAGTTCACCAACCTCGCCATCAAACCGAACCTGTTCAACCCGCTGCCCCGCATCGCTGGAGAGTCGGAAGACGAGTTCCGCGGCACGGCGAACTACGCCAAGAAGGGCAAGTTCACCGCGCGCGTCACGGCGATGGTCGTCGACGTACTCCCCAACGGGAACATGGTCGTGAACGGTCGCCGCGAGATTCGCATCGATCAGGAAACGAAGTTGATCGAGTTCAGCGGGATCATCCGCCGCTGGGACATTTCCACGGACAACTCGATCGCGTCCGAGCTCGTCGCGAACGCGAAGGTTGCCTACACGGGTACGGGACCGCTCACGAACAGCACGAATCGTCGAGGAATCGGCGCTTGGGTACACGACGCGATCGCTTGGATCTGGCCGTTCTGATTCGGAGCAACACACATGATCACTGCACTCCTCCTCACCATGCTCCAAACGACTTTGCCCGTCGACACGAAACCGTCGGACGCAAAGGCCGTCGACACGCGCGTCATGGATTCGAAAGCAGCCGACGAGGCCGCGGCCAAGCTGCGGCTCGAATACGGCGGCATCGAAGCGCCTGCTCAACCGACGAGCGTTTCGGAATCGACGTGGACGCGCACGCCGCGCTTCGCACCAGTCGGATTGACTCGTCCGGCCGGCGATTTCACGACGCCGATCTCGTCGCTTGCCGCCGTTCGCGGACAAGAGGACAACACGATCATCGGCGTGGGGCTCGTCACGGGCCTCGCCGGCACGGGTGATTCGATCGACGCGGGCAAGCAGCTCATGTCGAACTTTTTGCGCACGCGCAACATCCGCCTCGATCCGCAAGCACTCGCTTCGAAGAACGTCGCGATCGTGCAAGTCGAATGCAACCTACCTGCCGGCATCAAGCCTGGTCGTCGCGTCGACGTCACCGTGTCCGCGATCGGCGATGCGGACAGCCTCGTCGGTGGAACGTTGCTCTTCACGGAACTGACGGACGTCACGGGCCTAACCGTCTATGCAACGGCGTCGGGTCCGCTGACGGTCGGCGGATTCTCGGCTGGCGGACAAGCCGCGAGCGCGAAGAAGAACCACACGACCGTCGGCATGATGCCGAGCGGCGGAAAGGTCGAGCGCGAAGTGCCGACGACGCTCGTCAGCGAGCACGGCTTCATCTATCTCGACTTGAAGCTGGGTCACGACACGATCGCGAACTGCGTGCGCATCGCCGAGTCGATCAACTCGCTGTATCCGAAGTGCGCGGCGACTTCGGTCGACGGCAAGTCGATCCAGGTCTCGGTGCCTCGCGATCTTCCCGACAGCATGCACGCCGCGTATTTGCAGACGATGCTCGAGCGCGAAATCGTGTCGAAGAACGTCGCGCGCGTCCTCGTCAGCGAGCGCAGCGGAACGATCGTCATGGGCGGCGACGTGCGCTTGCGTCCGGGGGCCATCGCGCAAGGCGCGATCACGGTGACGATTGCCGAATCTCCGACGACGAGCCAACCAGGACCGCTGTCGGCAGGACAAACGCGAACGCAATCGCGCACGAAGATCGACGTGAAGGAAGACGACACGGGACTCGTGTTCGTGCCCGGGGCGGTGACGCTGCAGGAAGTCGTCGACGTCCTCAACGTGCTCGGCACGACGCCGCGGGACTTGATCACGATCCTCGAATTGATGGCCCAAGGCGGCTTGCTCGAAGCCGAAATCCGGAGGATGTGATGGACGCACCCATGATGCCCGTCGGATTGGACACGAGCGCGATCCGCTCGCTGTCGGGAACCACATACGAAGTGCCCGCTGGTGCTTCGCCCGCTGAAACAGCCGAGAAGTTCGAAGCGATGCTCGCGACGATGCTCGTCAAAGAGATGCGTCGCGCGGTGCCCGAGGGTTTCTTCGGCGAGGGCGCAGCCGGCGACATCTATTCGGGCTGGCTCGACGAGCACGTCGGACAAACGCTGGCGGGCCACGACGCGCTTCACGTGCGCGAAATGATCGAGAAGAGCGTCATCCAGAAGATCGAGGCCCAACAATGATCGCCCAGAAATTCATCAACGCGCTCGAGGCTTGGCTCGTCGACGAAGTCGCAGGCAAGGAACGACTCGTAGTCGGACTCGAGCGCCAGGAGAACGCGCTCGTCAACGGAACCGCTGAAGAGATCGGCGCGGCAACGCGGGCGATAGAGGCAGAAATCAGCCAAGAGCTCGATCGTTCACGCCGCCGCGAAGTGATTTTCGCGCGGCTCGGAGCCCATTGGAACGTCGCGCCTGTCGCGTTGACGCTCGGCAGTATCGCCGAGCGTGCCGGACAGAGCGGTGCGCGCATCGAAGAGTTGCGCGATCGATTGCGTTTGCTGGTCGCCGAATCGTTGCGTCGCAATCGCCGCGTTGCACGGCTCGTGCACGTCCATCAGAGCGTCGTGCAAGAAACGCTGACCGCGTTGGTCGGATCGCAAGGCGCCATGACGGAAACCGGCGCGTTGTTCGACGCGCGGATGTGATCCATGTCGAACATCAGCAGCCTCAACGTCGGTCTCAAAGCACTGCTCGCGGCGCAGTCGGCGCTCGACACAGCTGGACACAACGTCGCGAATGCGACGACGCCCGGCTATTCGCGGCAAGAAGTCTTGATGAGCTCGTCGGGCTCACAAATTCTGCGTGGAATCGCAGTCGGAAGTGGCGTCGAAGCCGGCACCGTGCGTCGCCTCGCCGACCAGTTCATCGGTCGACGCATCGCGGCCAGCACGGGCATGCTGAACTACCTCGACGCGCGCGTGAACGGCTTGTCGCACATCGAATCGATGCTCGGCGAACCGGGCGACGACGGCCTGTCGAAGAAGATGCAGAAGCTCTTCGCGAGTTTCTCGAATCTCGCTGCTGATCCGTCGGAGCCGAGCGTGCGCCAGAGCGTCGTTTCCTCCGGCATCGATATCGCCAAGCGTTTTCATTCGCTGAGTGATGGGCTCGGCGAACTGTCTCGCGACACGCGCACAGAGATCCGCGGTTCGGTCGATGCCGTCAACGCGCTCGCCAGCCGCATCTCGAGCCTGAATCGCAGCATCGGCGAGTTCGAAGCGGGCGGCGATCCTGCCAATGACATGCGTGATCAACGCGATCAAGCGATCACCGAGCTCGGCGCGTACGTCGATGTTCGCGCGTACGAAAGTGCGAGCGGTTCACTGACCGTGCAGGTCGGCGGTCAATTGCTCGTCGGTCCGGTCAACGCGTACAAGATGACGTCCGAATCCGGCACGACGGGATCCGTCGTGCTGAGAATCGCGGGTCACGCAGCGCCGCTCCAACCGCGCTCCGGCTCGCTCGCAGGTCTGTTGTCGATTGCGGACGACGCGAGTGGCAGCAAGCTCGACGAGATCAACTCGATCGCGCACAACCTCGCTTTCCAGCTGAATCGAGCGCATTCCACCGGTGTTCCGTCGGGCGGACCGTTCCGTTCACTCGTCGGCGCGTACTCGTTCGTCGATCAGGACGGCGACAATTTGGTGACGGACGAGACGCTCGCGCACGCCGGCCTGTCCTTCACCGTTTCGTCCGGTGACCTGCGCGTTTCGATCACGAACAAGACGACGGGTGAGGTCGAGACGACGCGCATCGCAATCGACCCCGAAACGATGACGGTCGGCGATCTCGTGTCGCAGCTCGACGGCATCGCCCACTTGTCGGCCTCTGTCACGAACGACGGCAAACTCGACCTGACGGCCGATCCGGGCTTCGGTTTCGATTTCGCCCAGCGTATGGCGACGTCTCCCGATGTCGCGGGCACGTTCGGCGGCGCGGCGGCGAATCTAGGCGGGCGACAAGAGCCGTTCACGATGACGGCGGGCAGCACGCTGCAAATCACGACCGGTGTCGGCACGTCGACGATCACGTTCAACCCGTCGGACTTCACGAACATCGCTGCCGCAACCGCCGAGGAAGTCGCGACTGCCGTCAACGCGCAAATCGGTTCGATCGGCGCGCGCGCAGTCGTCGTCGGTGGACGCGTCGTGTTGCAGACGCTGACGCAGGGAACATCTGCGACGATTCAAACGACGAGTGGATCCGCGCTCACGGCGCTCGGCTTCACCGCCGGGCAATCCGCGGCGGGGCAAGCGAGCGCGGCGACGCCGACGATCAGCGGCACGTACAGCGGTCCTACGAATCAATCGTTCACGTTCGTTCCGACGGGCGATGGTGTGATCGGCACGACGAGTGGTCTCGGCGTCGACGTGTTCGACGGGACTGGGAACAAAGTCGCGACGCTCGCGGTCGGCGCCGACTACGTGCCGGGCACTGCGCTCGCTTTCGGTAGCGGATTGTCCGTGTCGTTCCAGCTGGGAGCGATCTCGAAGACGAACGGCAGCATTGCGTCCGTCGAAGCAGTCGCCGACGCGGACACGTCCGACGTGCTCGCGGCGCTGGGCGTGAACGCACTCGTGACGGGCACGGATGCCGCATCATTCGAAGTGCGCGCCGACATCGTCGACGATCCGAGCCGTCTCGCCACGAGCGGCACTGGGGCGAGCGGTGACAATAGTGCGTTGCTGGCGCTCGCGAACGTCGACGAGGTCGCCATCGACTCGATGGACGGCCAAACCGTCAGCACGTTCTACGCAGCGCTCGTCGTTTCGATCGGATCCGACGCGAGCTCGACGCAGGCGATGTACGACACGGAAGAGACCGTGATGGCGAGCCTCGATGCACGCCGTCAATCGATCTCGGGCGTGAACGTCGACGAAGAGTTGATCGATTTCGAGCGCTATCAACAGGCCTATTCCGCGGCGGCGCGCTTCCTGTCCGTCGTCAACCAAGTCCAAGAAGAGCTCATGCGGCTCATCTGAAAATCATGGCCGTTCGCATTTCACAAAGTCAGTTCTTCTCCGTCCTCGGCTCGAACTTGAAGTCGAACTACGCGAAGCTCGCGTCGTTGCAGAACCAAATTTCGAGCGGGAAGCGCATCAATCGACCGTCGGACGATCCGCTGGGCGCGTCGGTGGCGCTCGCGATTCGCAATAGCCAAAGCGACGTCACACGCTACTCCGCTGCTGCTGCAGACGCGCGTACACGACTCGACGAAGCTGCGAGTCTCGCAACGGACGCGAACACGACGTTGAGCTCGGTGCGCGAACTCGTCGTGCGCGGTTTGAACGACACGATGGACGCCAGCGCACGCAAAACGCTCGCGACCGAAATCGAACAGCTCGGCAAGGAACTGCTGCGCATTGCGAACACGAAGTCGGAGGGTCGCTACGTGTTCGGTGGAACGCGCACGTCGGGCGCGCCGTTCGCAGAAGTCGAGAGCGGCGGCCGCACGAGCGTCGTTTGGCAGGGCGGCGCAGGTTCGGCGAAAGCGACCATCGGCGCCGGCGACGAAGTCGAGATCGGCCTGCCCGGTTCACAACTGTTCGCGAGCTTCAAACCGACCGGCACGAAATACGCAGGAGTCACGGGCGCGGCCGCAGGAACGAGCAACGACCAAGGCTCGGGCTTCGAGCAACTGATCGTGCGTCACGACGCGACGACGGCGACACTGGGGGCTGGGATCGCGCTCTTCAATGGCGGGCAAGACGACACGATCGTCGGCGCGCGTGCGATCGAAGTCGACGGCGCGAGCAGTCGTGTGCGCATCGGCAACGGCACGTGGACGTCGATTCCGACGGCTGCGAGCGGTCAGCGACCGGACGTCACGGTGAAGGATGAATTCGGCGCGGTGCTCCAGTTGGATTTCAGCTCGTGGACGGGCGCCGATTTCAATGGATCGGCGACGGGCTCGGCCTCCGTTTCGCTCGACGGAACGAGCTTCACCGCCGTCACGTTGAACGAAACCAACCTGCAACTCACCGATGCGACCACGGGTTCGATCGTGCACGTGAACACGACACGCATCGTGCGCTCCGGACAAGATCTCGTGACGTTCGGCGGAACGGCGAACGCGTTCGACACTCTTCAAGGCATCGTCGCCGATCTGCGCAACGACGCCGGATTGTCGACGCAGGAATTGCAAAAACGTTTGGGCGCGAGGCTCACCGAGCTCGACTTGAAACACGACGACGTGTTGGTCGGTGCCGGAGCGCTCGCCGCTCGCAGCGCGCGCACGGCGAGCGTGCAAGAGCGATTGGGCAACCGTAGCATCGATCTCGCCGGCCGACTCGAAGCGGTCGAAGACGTCGACTTGACGACAGCGGTGCTCGGAATCACGAAGACACAACAGACGCTCGAGCTCGTGCAAGCGACGGGTTCGAAGTTGTTGCGCACGTCCCTTCTCGATTACTTGAGGTGAGTTCCATGGTCGACCCCATTTCGATTTCGGGTGTAGGTTCGGTCGGTGGTGCGCCGCAAGCTCCGTTGACGGTCTCGAAGGATGGCGGCGCGGCATTCCGTGCGCTGCTCGATTCGCTCGCCGATCGTGCGAAGGAACTCGAGAAGACGAGTGCTAAACCTGTCGACGCGAACGAGCTCGCGGGAGCTGTCGACGAAGCGCGCGACTCACTTCAAGACGCGCTGAGTTTGATCGAGGCTTATCGCGCGAACGTGCAGTCGTCGTCCGCGACACCTAAGACCGACACGCAGTGATTCAGCCGGAGTAATTGGCCGGGAACATCTCGCGCTCGACCGCTTCGATCACGATGTGCAGCACTTTGATGTGGATCTCTTGGATGCGATCGCTGGTCGTCGCGAGCGGGACGACGATCGACACGTCGCACAGTGCTTGCGCTTTGCCGCCGCCCTTGCCGAGCAAACCGACCGTCGTGATGCCGCGTTTTCTCGCGAGTTCGAGCGCTTTCAAGATGTTCGGGCTGCCGCCGCTCGTCGTGATCGCGACGAGCATGTCACCCTTCTTGCCGTAGGCCTCGACCGAGCGCGCGAACACTTCGTCGAAACCGAAATCGTTCGCGATGCACGTCAACTGCGACGGATCACTGAACGCGATCGCCGGTAGAGCCGCGCGATCTTTGCGGAAACGTCCGGTCCATTCCTCGGCGAAGTGCATCGCGTCGCACATGCTGCCGCCGTTGCCGCACGACATGAGCAAGCCGCCTCTGCCAAGGGTCTTCGATGCGGCCGCGACGAATTTGCGCACGCCGTCGAGACACGCCGGATCAGCGAGGAACGCGTCGAGCGTGGCACGGGCGTCGTCGAATGCAGTGCGGATCGGATCGGGTGCAGTCATGGGCGCGATTGTGGGCTGAACGTGCGCTCGTCACAACCGCGCGCCCGTTAGGATCGGGCCGAAACCCCAGGAATCATGGCCATGTATCGATTCTCGCTCGCGCTGGTTCTCGTGGCGCTCCCTCTTTTCCACGGCTGCCGAAGTGCACAGCCCGCCGTCCTGAAAGCGCATGAGTACACGCTCGTGCTCATCAAGACGGGCCCGCAGAGCGGTAAGCTCTCGAAGGAAGAGAATCAGCGCCTGTTCGCGGGTCACTTCTCGAACATGGAGCGCCTCGCGAACGAGCGCCACTTGCTCGTTGCCGGTCCTTACGGCAAGGCGAAGCACGACAATTCGCTGCGCGGCCTCTTCGTCCTCGACACGGGGGATCGTGCGCGAGCGACAGCATGGGCCGAAACGGATCCGCCCACGCAGGCCGGCGTGTTCGTACTCGAATTCCACGACTTGCGCACAGACGCGCCGCTCGCAGCTCTCTTGGAACGCGAGCTCGAGCGTCAAGCGCAGCGCAAACGGGAAATGGAGAGCGCAGGTCGCGGGGCGACGCCGGGCGAGGGCATGCGCAGCTACGTGCTGCTCACCGCCGAACACGGCGATGTCGCGCGCCGCGAGTTGGCGGACCTCGTCGTCGCGAAACGCGTGTACTTGCTTGCCGATCTCGACGCCGGTCGAGCGCTCGCGATTCTCGACGCACCGGACCTGGCTGCAGCGCAAGAACTCCTCGCGCCGGTCACGAACAAGTTGGGCACACACACGCTCGACGAAGTGGTTCGCGACGGACGGTCTTGCGCAGCTTGCGGGTGGTTGATCGCGCCGTAGCTCATGGGCGAGACGATCAGGTCGCCAGGTCGATCTACGTTTGAACGACTTCTGCAGCGTCATTGGAATTCACGCGTGAACGAGACAGCGACAAGCTGTCGAGATGCCCGGGACACGCCGCCGACGCGGAAAGTTCGAAACGTCGTCGTCGGTAATGCAGCTCAGCGTTGGCCGAACGAAGCCCCTGGAGGCGCGTACACGGGCTCGCGGGGAACGCGCATGATGCCTTTCAGGTACTCCAACTCGAGTTGAGCGGCGTGGAGTGACGGATAGTCTTGGCTGTGGAAACTCGTGATGCGAGAAACGAGCGCGCCGTCCGCGCCGATTTCCTGCGTGACCGACATCGTGGAAGCTCCAGCGCCTCTGCCGGACACGGTCTCGAGCCCCTGGCCGTCATCCGCACGTCGCTCCTTGAACTGACCCTGACTCATGCGCTGTTCGATGATCGAAGCGCGCTCCTTCTCTGTGCGCTCGTTCAGCAACAGCATGGCGGCGCGCGCGGCCTGGAGGCTCACGCCGCGGTACTCGAGCTCGAACTCCGCGTCGGAACCCTCTCCGATCGGACGATTGCGCATGGCGCGATCCAACGACGCGAGGGCTTCCTCGACTGTCAGCTCTTTCGGCTCAACAACCGTCGGTGCGAAGGTTTCGCTCACTGCAATTCGTCTCGATTCACCTTCGGCGAGCACGACCGATGATGCGGTTGGAACGGTTTCTACTCGTGACGCAGCTGTCCCCAAGACCGGACGCTTCGAGACGGAATCCGGCTTCGACGCTCGGCCGGCGGCAAAGCCCGCGGACAAGGACGCTGCTGCGACGGCAAAACAGCACGCGAACAGTTTCGAATTCATCGAGTGATCCTCGCGAAGGACTCGTGAGCAGCTTTCACCACTCGCTCGACGATCGCATCGTCGTGCGCGCTCGACACGAACCACGCTTCGAACGGCGACGGGGGCAAGTGCACGCCGTGTTCGAGCATCGCGTGGAAGAAACGCTTCCATGTCTCGCGATCACTCGCCATGGCTTCAGCCAGCGTCTTCACCGGTGCCTTTGCGAGGTACGGACACAGCATCGAACCTTGTCGACCGACGTGACACGCGATGCCGTTCTTGCGAGCAGCCGCTTCGATTCCGGCGGCGAGCTTCGCACTCCGCGCTTCGAGTTTGGCGTAGAAACCAGGCTCGTCCGTCGCGCGCAACGTCGCGAGTCCAGCGGCGACGGCGAGGGGATTGCCGCTCAACGTGCCGGCTTGATAGACGTCGCCCGACGGAGAAATGCGTGACATCACATCGGCTCGACCGCCGTACGCGCCGACCGGAACTCCGCCGCCGATCACTTTGCCGAGCGCGATCAAGTCGGGCCGCACTCTGCAGATCTCCTGGTATCCGCCGCGAGCGACGCGGAAGCCCGTCATCACCTCGTCGAAGATCAGGAGGCAGCGATGTTCGTCGCACAGCGCGCGCAAACCTGCGAGAAAGCCGGGTGCAGGCAGGATGAGTCCGACGTTGCCGGCGACAGGTTCGACGATGATGCACGCGACCTGATCACGATTCGCTTCGAGCAACGTGCGCACGCTGGCGAGATCGTTGTACTGCGCGACGAGCGTCAAACTCGCGAGCATCTTCGGCACACCCGGTGAATCCGGCGCGCCGTGAGTCAGCGCGCCTGAACCCGCTTTGACGAGGAACGAATCGCCGTGGCCGTGATAGTTGCCGTCGAACTTGAGCACGATGTCGCGGCCCGTGAAGGCGCGCGCAAGCCGGAGCGCGCTCATCGTCGCCTCGGTGCCCGAATTGACGAGACGCACCATTTCGCACGGTGAAACGCGCTCGCAAATCGTCCGGGCCATGTCGAGCTCGCCCTGCGACGGAGTGCCGAACGTGGTGCCGGTCGCGGCCGTTTTCGCGATCACGTCGACGATGCGCGGATCAGCGTGGCCGAGGATCAGCGGCCCGTAGCTCAGCACGAGATCGACGTACTCGTTGCCATCGACGTCCCACACGAGTGCACCTTTGCCGCGCGCCATGTGCACGGGCGTTCCGCCGACGGATCGGTATGCACGCACAGGACTGTTCACGCCGCCGGGGATGATGTTGCGCGCCGCTTCGAAAATCGCGCGCGAGCGTTCGAGGTTCAGCATGAGCGCAGTATGCCTCGTCACGCCTTTCGATCACGAGTGCATCCGCCGGAGAGTCGTGTGCGCCGGCCGGTCCTGCGTGCGCGCGAAAATCATGTGCGGCGCGTGTCCCCGGAATCGTGCAGCTTGGGTAGGGTGAATCCGTCCAGCGCCGCACCCAGGAAAACCACATGATCCACCGCACTTTGGTCCCGCTCGTCGTCGCGATCGCCGCGAGCGCGCTCCACGCTCAAACGATCTCCGTACTCGTGAAGGACGGCGACACTCCGACCGCCGGCCCGGCCGTCATCTCGATCGACAACCTTGCGGTCAATTCGACCGGCACGTGGATGGTGCGGGCGTCGCTGTCCGGAAGCATCTCGGTACTCGTCAAGAGCGGGTCCCCGTTCTTGGTCGAAGGCGACGCGCTGGCCGCACCGGCGGGCTCGTTCATCAACGCTTTCGACGACATGACGCTCAACAATTTAGGCACGAGTGGCTGGAACTTCTTCATCAACAACCCCGTGACGCCCGCGGCCGACTCGGGGATCTACGTCGATTCGACACTCGTGATACTCGAGACCGCGACGTCGACGGCTGCGCAGTTCTCTGCCGGCACCAACTACACCGGCTTCTTCGGCACCAAGTGGAACGATGCGCGGCAGATGCTCGTGATGGCGAGCGTCGACGATCCGCTGATCCCGACGACCACCGATCGCGCGTTGGTGAAGCTGCAAATCGATCCATCGAACGCGCTCATCTCCGAGATCGTGTTGATGAAAGAGGGCGACACGCTCGCCGGTTTCGGCGCGGAAACGTTGGTTGATTTCGAAACGACTCCGCACGGGTTCGCGATGAACAACCAGGGCAGCGTGATGTGGGTCGCCGACATGACGGGCGCGACGACGGACGACATCGCGATCGTCGTCGACGGCGTCGTGATCGCGCGCGAAGGCAGTCCTTCACCGCTCTCGGGTCGCAACTACGAGCTTTTGAACGGCAAGGCGGTGGATCTCGGCGACGGTGGTCACACGGCGTTTCGCGCCAACCTAGACGGAACGACGACGGACGACGAAGTGATCGTGCGTGACGGCGTGATCGTCGCGCAAGAAGGCGCGGGACTGGCCGCGATCGGCGCGTTCACGTTTACGACCTTCGGCACAGTGGTGCGCGTGGATTCAGCGGGCCGCGCGTTCTGGTTCGGCGACTGGAACGATCCCGACACGACGCGCGACACCGGGCTCTTCGTCGACGGAACCTTGCTCGTGCAAGAAGGTGTCACCACCGTCGGCGGCATCGTGATCTCGAACATCGCGAGCGTGCAGGACACGTTTTCGATCAGTCCCGACGGTCGCTATCTGATCTTCGAAGGGCAGCTCACCGGTGGAATCGACGCTGCTTTCCTGGTCGACCGCGGTGGGAACACGACGTCGTTCTGCTTCGGTGACGGAACAGGCACGGTCTGTCCGTGTGCGAACAACGGAGCGATCGGCCGCGGTTGCGCGAGTTCGACGTTCGCGAGCGGTGCGTTGCTCACGAGCTTGGGAAATCCGGGCGCATCTGCGGGCACCGACACGTTCGTCATCCGCGCGAACGACATCCCCGGCCCGGGTCTGTTCTTCCAAGGCACCGGACAATTCGGCGGCGGACTCGGAATCCCATTCGGCGATGGACTGTTGTGCGCGGGTGGATCGATCTTGCGCTTGGGTGTCGTGTTCCCCAGCGGAAGTGCAGCGTCGTATCCGGGTGGCTTGACGCCGAACCCGATCCACGTCGGAGGCGCGACGGCCGTGGGCGACGTGCGTCACTACCAATGTTGGTACCGCGACGCGCTCTCCTTCTGCACGGCGAACACCTACAACCTCACGCAAGGTTTGACTGCGACGTGGGGGCCGTGACGATCACGCCTTCAACAGTTTCGCCATCTCTCTGGCGTAGTACGTCAGGATGAAATCGGCGCCCGCGCGTTTGATGCACACGAGCGATTCGCGCATCACGCGCTCCTCGTCGAGCCAGCCGTTCTGTGCTGCGGCCTTCATCATCGCGTACTCGCCGGACACTTGGTACGCGCACACGGGCACGTCCACCTTGTCCTTCACCTTGCGCAGGATGTCTAGGTACGGCATCGCCGGTTTCACCATCAACATGTCGGCGCCCTGATCGATGTCGATCGAGGCTTCTTTGATCGCTTCGCGCGCGTTCGCAGGGTCCATCTGATACGTGTTGCGATCGCCGAACGCGGGCGCTGAATCGGCTGCATCGCGGAACGGACCATAGAAACCCGACGCGTATTTCACGGCGTACGAGAGGATCGCGATGTTCGTGTGATTGACCTCGTCGAGTGCCGCGCGAATCGACGCGACCATGCCGTCCATCATTCCGCTCGGCGCGACGATCTGAGCACCAGCGTCGGCCAGCGCAACGGCTTGCAGCTCCAAATTCTCGAGCGTCGCATCGTTGTCGACATCGCCTTCGGGCGTGAGCACGCCACAGTGACCGTGATCCGTGTACTCGCAGAAACACAGATCGGCGATGCGCAACAAGTTCGGACTGACGCGCTCGATCTTCTCAAGCGCGCGCTGCACGATTCCGTCCGGACTCCACGCGTAGTGACCTTCGGGATCCTTCTTGTCGGGAACACCGAACAGGATCACGCCGGGGATGCCGAGCTGCTCGGCTTGCATGCACGTCTCGACGATGCGATCGATCGATTCGCGGTACACGCCCGGCATCGATTTCACCTCGTTGCGCACACCGCTGCCTTCGACGACGAAGAGCGGAAGGATCAAGTCGTCACGCGTGAGCGACGTCTCGCGCACCAGGCGACGGATCGCGGGATTGCGGCGCAAACGGCGCGGGCGATCGATCAAGAAATCGGGCGGGAGAGGCGGCAATTCTTCGCCGGGGCCGGGCGTCATGCCCTTCGAAGGTGAATAGCTCATGTGGTCTCGCTTTCGGGCGCAGAGGGTAGCCGCTGCGTCGCGCGCTGTCGCTTCTACAGATCCAAGTCGACGTGCGCGAGCGCGTCGCCGAACGCTTCCGGAGTTGGCGCGGGGAGCACCATCAGGCGTTCGAAACGAGCTTCGGCCTCGGCATGCAATGCCGAAAGCGTCGTGGCGCCGATCGCGATCGCGAGCCGCGGGCCGGTGTCGTCACCAGGATGTTCGTGCCACGCGGCAACGGCCGAGGGGCTCGCGAAAAACACCACGTCCGCAGCAGGAATCTTGCGGTCCTCGCGCGATCGCGTCTCGTACACGATCGGATCGACGACGGTCAGTCCGCGCGATCGCAGCAAGTGCGCAAGCTCGTCCGAGCGATCACCGTGCGGCCACAAGACGCGAGACGCTTTCGTCGATCGAGTGAGCACGCGCTCGGCCAACTCGGTCGCATTCGCGGATGGTTCGAATGCGATCGAACAGCCGATCCGTGCGAGCTCGTTCGTCGTGCGCTCGCCGACTGCGGCAGCGGTGACGTGCGCGAGGATCGGAAACGTTGCGAGCGCGCGCTCGACGAACGAAAGCGCGTTCGAACTCGTGACGCAGATCCAATCGACTGTTGGGTCGTCGCTCAAGACTGCGCGCGGATCGACGTTCTTCATCACGACGTCGACGAGCGGAAAATCGATCGCCGTCCAGTGAGCGCTGTCCGCAGCTCGCACGTACTCGGCCCGCCGATCGACGGGGCCCGTGACGAGGACGCGTTTCACTTCGTCCTCGCCGCGTCGATCAAGCGTTTCGCACCGAGCGTGATCAATCGGGCAGCGAGCTTCTCACCGAGCTGCACCGCATCGCGTGCATCGCCCCGCATGTGGTCTTCGAGGCACTCGGTTCCGTCGAGCGACATGACGCGCCCGCGCAGTTCGAGATCGTGACCATGACACCGCGCATGTCCGCCGACCGGCGCATTGCAGCCGCCGTGCAACGCGTGGAGCAACGCTCGTTCGGCTCGAGCCGCAGCGAACGAGGGCGTGTGCGTGATCTGCTTCAGCGCATCGATCGTCGGTTGATCGTCGACGCGACCCGTGAGGCCGACGATGCCCTGGCCGACCGCCGGAACCGAGCGCTCGATGTCGAACACGTCGCTGATCATCGACACCAGGCCCAACCGTTCGAGCCCGGCGCGCGCCATCACGAGTGCATCGCATTCGTTGTTTTGAAGTTTTTTCAGGCGCGTTTCGACGTTTCCGCGGATGCCGACGAGTTCCAGATCGGGCCGCAACCGCTTGATCATCGCGACGCGACGGACGGATCCTGTGCCGACGCGCGCGCCGCTTTCGAGGTCGCTCAGTTTCGATTTGTCGCGTGTCAACAACACATCTTCGACCGGTCCGCGCGCGAGACAACCGGCGAGCGTGAGTCGCTCGTGCAGCGTCGTCGTCATGTCCTTCAAACTGTGGACCCCCGCGTGCGCCGCGCCTGACACGACGGCGTGATCGACTTCGGCGGTGAAGATGCCCGTCAATCCGAAGCGCGCGAGCTCGGTCTGTTTGTCCTTGTCGCCGGCACTCTGCACGACGAGCAGATCGACGGTCATCTCCGGAAAGCGTGCGAGCAAGAGGCGCTTCGCTTCGTTCGCTTGCCAGAGCGCTAGCGGACTGCCGCGCGTCGCCAACGTGAACTTCATTGGTTCTCCAAGAAGCGGTGGTATTCGCGATCGAGCACTTCTTCGGAGCTCGTATGACGGGCGCTATCCTTCATCTGATCGAGTGCGACGTCGAGCAGTCTACGCGCCAATTCGTGAGCCAATTGCACGTCGCGCGGATCGCTGCGCGCGCCAGCCACGGCGTCGAGAACGTCCTCGCGCGTCTTCTCGAAGCGTTCGCGCAACACCGCGATCGCTGGCGAGAACGCAGCGTACGTGCGCAGGCTCAAGAACTTGTGCAACTCGGCGACGACGATCGCGTCGGCCGTTTCGATCGCGCGCTTGCGACCGCTCTCGTTCTCGGAGACGACGCGCCCAAGATCGTCGAGGTCGTACACGAGCACGTTCGCGCCCAACTTCGCCACGTCGACCGACACCGCTCGCGGCATCGACAGATCGATCACGAGCAACGGCTTGTCGCGACGGGCGATCGCGCGCTTGTCGAAGACGGTCGCGTCGATCGACGACGTCTGTCCTTCGATGCAGGCGACGACCAAGTCGGCTTGGCGGATCAGGTCCTTCAGCTCATCGAGTCCGTGCGCGCTGGCGCCTAGTTCGGCGGCGACGACGCGAGCACGCTCGAGCGTTCGATTCGCGAAGGCGAGTGCGCCGATGCCGCGCTCTTTCAGGTGTTTCGCTGTCAGAACGCCGGTTTCGCCGGCGCCGATGACGAGTGCGCGCTCGTCTCGCAGTGAACCGAACGCGCGTTGTGCGACATCGATGGCGACACGGGCGACCGAAAGTGTTCCCTGCCCGACTTCCGTTTCGGTGCGCACGCGCTTGCCGACGCGCAAGGCTTGTTGAACGAGCGCGCGTAACGTCGAACCGAGCGCTTTGGCCGATTCAGCCGCGTCGATGCTGCGCTTGATCTGCGCCAGGATCTCGCTCTCTCCGACGATCATGCTGTCGAGGCCCGACGCGACGCGGAAGGCGTGGATGACGGCCGCAGTGTCCTCGTACGAGTAGATGTGATCGTTCGGCAGATTGCGGAACAGCTGCGCTTTCAGGCGCGTGGAGACCTCCACGCCGCGCGGGCCTACGACCAGAACTTCCGTGCGATTGCACGTCGACAACACGAACGCTTCGGCGACACCGTCGATCTGCTGCAACGACGAGAGGCACGCAGCGAGGTCCTCCTGATTCACGACGTAGCGCTCGCGCACACCTACCGCAGCAGTGCGGTGTGACACGCCGACGAGCGTGAGCGTCGTGCGCGGATCCATCTAAAGCCCCGAATGGAACGAGTTGGGCCACAGGACGAGCAGCAGCGACAAGAGCAGCGCGACGAGTCCGCCGGCGGCTGCGTACGAAGCTCGGCGCGCGCCGAACCCCCGGATCTTCTCGCTGAAAGCAATGACGCCGAAGTGCAGCCACAGGAGGAGCGACATCAGCACTTCGGGATGGGTGTAATTGAAACCCGGCACTTTCTCCGCGTGGGCGAGTCCGATTCCCACGTTGAGTCCGATCGTCAGGCCGATGAAACCGAACAACGCGGAGCGTCGCATCATCTTCGCGAGCATGTCGAGATCGGGCAGGTGATCGAACCACGCACCGAAGCGACGCCGACGCATCTCGCGCAGGAGCAGCAGATACAACGCGCCGTGGACACCCGACAATGCGAGCGCCGCTGCTGCGACTGCACTCAACGACACGTGCGTGATCGCCCACGGATTCATTCCGGCGGCGCGCATGACGGGCGTGAACGAACCGAAGCTCGACGACAGGAATTGCAGAACGAAGACCAATCCGAGTGCGACTCCGCCCGAACCCGAGTGCCCTGTGACGCGTGCGATGACCGCGTAGAGGAGCGCCGTCGAGAACGCGATGAACGACACCGTCGTCCACAGGTCGTTCGCAGGGAATTGTTCGATTTCGACAGCACGTGCAGCGAAATACGCGAAGTGGATCGCGATCGTCGCGTTCAAGACGTTGCGTCGCAGCGGATCGATTTTCGTCGAGCGCTCCCCCGCGAACACGACTCCGTGGAACAGCGCGGAAAGCGCGTACAACACGGGCAACGCCACACCGAGTGCTTGGATCGCTTGAGTCACGAAAGTCGCTCTCGCCGTTGTACTTCACGCGCCACGCGACGCCCGGTCGCGATCACGGAATCGACGGAGACGCCGCCGATGAACGAGCCGGCCAGATGCAGCGTCGGTTCGCGCTCGATCAATGCGTTCGTGATCGCGTTCATGCGACGATCGTGACCGGGTTCGAGTCGGGGAATCACGTCGCTCCAGCGTTGGATGTGGTGAACTGTGGGTCGTGGCTTCGCGTCGGAGCGCAGCACCAGCGCGAGATCGTCGCACGCGAGCCCGACCAGCGCGGATTCGTCGAGCGCTTCGACATCCGACGTGCGGTAGAAGCTCGCGATCGACGTTCCGCCTCCAGGCGTTCGGCCGGGGAATACGTTCGACGCGAAGATGGTACCGAGCGCTGTGGGTGAGATCGAACCGCGCGCCGATGCATCCGGCGGAACGAGGTAACCGAAACCCTCGGGCAGCACGACGTCGCGCGCGAATCCGACGTTCACGACAGTGATCGCAGCATGACGAATCGACGTGAGCGAGCGCGTGTCGATCACGTCCGCGAGCAGTGCAGCGGCGGCGCGAGCTTGCGTCGCGATCACGACGCGATCGGCGACGAGCGCCGAACCATCCGTCGTCCAAACGACCCAGCCGTGATCGCGTCGTTCGATGCGCTCGACTGCGACGCCGGCGCGCACTCGACCGGCGAGCTCGCGACCCAACGCGTCCACGACTTCCTGCATGCCTCTAGGAAACGACACGAGCGCCGACCGCGGGATTGTCTGCCCCCCGGAACGACTTTCCTCCTCCGTCCTTTTTCGACCGGCGACGAGTCCGCGCACGAGTCCTCCGCGTCGAACCGTCGCTTCCCACAAGCGTGGGAAAGCGCTGCGCGCTCCCAGTTCGTCGATCTCGGCTGCGTACACACCGCGCACGAAGGATCCGGCGAGAACACGCGCGGCCTCCAAGCCGATGCGCTCGGCCAGGAATTCTTCGAAGCTCGGCTCGCGATCGTCTGCGGGCGGAACGAATCGACGCAGTGGCTCGGTGAGAAGCGTGCGCCGCGAACGCGCACTCAATATCGGCGAGGTGAGGAGACCGAGCGGCGAATGGGGGAGCGCGACGAGCTGCTCGTGGAACCACAACCAACGTGTCGCGCTGCGCGTGTGAATCAAGCGCTGGTCCAGACCCAGATCGAGAACGAGCCGCCGAAATGCCGCGCTCGACGCCAGCACGGTGTTGGGACCGAGCTCGAACGTGAAACCCTCGCGATGGAGAGTTCCGACTGCGCCGCCGATGCGCGACGAGCGCTCGAAGACGACGACGTCTCTACCGCTGCGGGCAAGGTCGAACGCGCACGCGAGTCCCGCGAGTCCCGCTCCGACGACGACGGTTCGCGATCGAATCACGAATGGAGGATAGACGTGCGCGCGCGAGCTCTCAAACGTGAACTCGACGATCGACGGCACCCGACGATGGGCGAATCGACGACACCGCTCGACGTCGATTCGAAAGTGCAGGCCGCAGAGTCCTCACTCCGGTAGCGGCGTGTCCCGGGCCGGCTTCGCGATCGGTCTACTGCACGAGGAACTTGTTGCGGTAGATCCGACGCACCTTGCCGCCCAATCCGATCGGCACTTTGCCGACGAACTCGGGCTCGATGGTCGTGACATCCAAAAAAACGTGCTCCTTTTTGGCGTTTTCGACCTTCAGGTCGCGCTCCCTGCCTTGGTATCCGACGCTGGGACCGTCATCGAGCTTCACCGTTTTCTCGAGAGCATTCACTTCGACATCGTGCTCGTGCAGCATGCCGCGGAACGTCGCGTCCGCGATCGATTCGCCGACGCGCAAGCCTGATTTCTTGTCCGGCATCGTCTGGCCGTGACTGTCGCCGACGCAGACCGGGAAGATCAGCGGGTCCACCGCAACGCGCACTTCTTCGAGGAATGAATCGATCTGAACCTGATCGGTGACTTGATCGCGCGTCTTGCGTGCAGCGATCTTGAGCACCGAGTCTTGGAACATCGCGAGGTAGAGCGGATCGCCCGCGCTAGGCGGACCTCCGTGCCCGTCTCCTCCGGCGAGGCCGGTGCCGAGACGCGACGTCGCATAGCTCTCCTCGTACGCGAAGTACTCGACGTTCAGATCCATCACGAGGTAGCGCTTGCTGCCTTCCCCCGCGAGGTTCACCGTGATCTCGCTCTTCGAGAGCTTGCTCACGAACGGACCGCCGAGCAGATGTCGTTCGACCTGCTTTTTCGGTGTGCCCATCGTCGCTGCGATCGCACCGAACAGGATGACGGCTCCCGCTCCACCACCGAGCAAGAGCCCTTTCTTGCTCTTCTTCGGCACCTCCGCTTTGTCGTCCTTCTTCGCTTCTTTGTTTTCAGCCATGTTCGAGTCCTCGGGCGTGAATCACTTCTCTTCGTTTTCGATGGGTTGAACGACGCGTGCGTCCACGCCGCGGCTACTGGATCCTTCTCGCGGCACGTCGCGCGCGAAAGCGCGGGGTTCGACGCGTACCGAGACGAATCCGTGTTCTTCGATGAAGTACTTCGCGACGATGTTCGCGCGACGCAGAGCCAGCAACGTGTTGTCTTCGTCGAAGCGTTCAGCGGCGTCGTCGGCGTGGCCTTCGAGCACGAGCACCTGGCCTTGTCCCGGCCGCAACGTGCTGGCGATCAAGTCGAGATAGTGCTTCGCATCGTCGCTCAAATCGGCCGAGTCCGCCGGGAACGCAGCGACGAGCGGTTGATCGAGCGAGAACGACGAACGTAGTGACTCTTTGATGAGCGCTTCGATGTCCTGCGGATCGTGCGGCGCTTCGATGCCCGACTCCCACTCCTCTTCGGTCAACGGCTCGAGACCGAAGCGAATGCGATAGCGGTTGATGCCCTCGAGCATCGTCGAACCCTGCAAAGCACCGTCGTTTCCGCTCATTTCGAGGCTGGCGATGAACGGACCCAGGCCCTTCGCCATGAGTCCGGCGTCCTGAGTCTTCGCCATCGTCACGAGCATGATGAAGAAGCACAAAAAGAGCGTCATCATGTCGCCGAACGAGATCAACCACGGCGGCGTGCCCGGCGGATGATCGTGATCGTGTTTCTTGTGACCACCGCCGTGCGCGCCGCCGTGACCACCGTCGTGGCCGTCGCCGTGCTCACCCGAACCGCCAGGTTTCGCGCCGTGCGTGTCACCGTGTTGTTCGATGTGATCGTGCGCGTCCTTCGCAGGAGCATGCGCGTCGGCGACCGCTGTGCCGTGAGCGCCGTGTGATGCGTGGTCGCTCACTTCTGACGCTCCTCGAATTGTCCGCCCGCTTGACTGGGCGTCGAGCGACGAATCGTCGGCACGACGCGCAACTCGACACGACGATTGCTCGTGCGCCCCGTCGGCGTCTCGTTCGGTGCGCGCGGACGCAGCGATCCGAAGCTCGAAACGAATACGCGCTCGGACGGGATCGCGCAGCCGTCGAGCAATACGGTGGCGGCCTCGCGCGCGCGCGACAGACCCATCGCGATGTCGTCGGTGTAGTAGCGCGTCGGTCGGAAGAGCGAGTCCGTGTAACCCTCGACGATGATCGCGAAGCCGAAGCGCGAGAGCACACGACCGACGCGCAGCAGTTCCTTGCGCAGAGCCGGCGTCACTTCGTCCGAGCCCGGTGCGAACGAAGCGTCGAGATCGAATCCGATCGTGAAGCCGTCTTGAATCGGCTTGACGGTCATCGGTTGTCCACCGCCCATGACAGACATCAACGAGCACATTTCTCGCGCGAACACGTTGAGTTGAGCGAGGTCGACGGTGGATTCGAGCGGAAACGCGAGCTGGTTCTTCCACACGCCGCCGCGACCTTTCAACAAGCCGACTCCCGCCTCGGTCATGTTGTGCTGATTGCTCGTGGAGAACGTCATCATCATCAAGAAGAACGTGACGAGCAGCGAGATCATGTCGCAGTAGCTGACGAGCCAGCTCTCCGAGTGCGCGTGCTCTTCCTGTTTCTTCGGGCGTGCCACGTGCGTGTCGCGTTCGTCACGCCGGGATCGCTTTGCGCGCGCCCGGAGAGAGGAAGCCTTTCAAGCGCTCTTTGATGAGCTGCGGTTTTTCGCCGGACTGAATCGCGGCGATGCCTTCGATCACGAGCTCACGTCGCTGGTATTCCTCTTTCGCGCGGATGTCGAGCTTGCCCGCCAGCGGCAAGAACACCATGTTCGCGAGGAACGCGCCGTAGAACGTGCCGACGAGAGCACCGGCCATACCTGCACCGATCTTCGAAGGATCGGACAAGTTCGAAAGCATCTGCACGAGGCCGATGAGCGTCTCGACCATTCCGAACGCCGGCGCGAACGTGCCGAGTTGTTCGAGCATTTTCTTGCCGACGGAGTGCCGCTGCTTCTCGACTTCGGCGTCGAGGATCATGATGTCCTTGACCGTTTCGGCCGCGAAGCCGTCGATCACGAGTTGCACGCCCTTCGCGAAGAAGGGGTCCTTCACTTCCTGCAATTTCGATTCGAGCGCCAGCAAACCGTCGCGTCGCGCGAGGTTCGCGTAACTGATGATGCGCTCGATCTCCTCTTGCGGCGGCGGGACCTTGTGCAGGAAGTTCTTGAGGATGACCTTGACCAGGTCCTTCACGTTGTGGAGCGGGAAGTGGATCAAGATCGCCGCGAAACTACCGCCGCAAACGACGGCCGCCGCCGGTCCGTGAAGGAACAAAGCCAACCCGGCGATGCCGTTGTGCGCCATCGACCACACGATGAGGCTGAGGCCGAGCACGAAACCGAGCAGTGTTGCGATGTCCATGGGGCGTGGGCGCGCAGTTGACGAAGGGGCGGAGACTGGGGAGAGACAACGCTCTATCGGCCCGTTTCGCGTTGCGGTTGAACGCGCGGAGAGTCACGCGACGGGATGTCGCGGAGCAGGAAGACTTTTCCGTGTGTCGTCGGACTCTGGTTGTCTGATTCCAATCCGGCTACTCAGCTGTCGTATCACTTGCTGGCGACGCGTGGAATTCATCTGCGCAAGCGCGGTAGTTCGCGTTCAACTGTTCTCTGAGCAATGCGATCACGGCCAAGCGCCGGGCCATCGAGGTCACATGGCGTGCTTCGTCGATCGTAAGGGAGCGGACGAGCATGTCGTGCTCGCGATAGCTCAGCCATTTCTTGATGACCTGATAGCCGCCGATCACGAACTCCCACACACTAGACGGGACGTTACGCCAGTAAGTCACGGCGTTGAGTTGCACGTCACGTGTGGTGCGGCCGAGTGCATCGAGCGCTTGCTCCAGAGTCAGTCCCAAAGCCTTGGCGCCTTCCTTGAGCGCGTCTCGTTCTGCGTTGGTGTATTCGCGTGCGATCCATTTGCCCTTGCCCGGCATCGTCGCGCCATCCTTGCCTGCGTGACCCCAACCGACATCGACGTCGAGGTGGCCCGCATCCGGATTCACAGCAGAGGAGTCGAAGCGCGCGAGCGTGCCGATCACCTTCAACTCCGCCCGTGGTGCTCCCGTATCGACGTGCTTGATCGGCGTATCCGTGTCAAGCAAAGCAGCGATGCGCTCGCCCAGTTCAGCGGAGGTCATCAACGCAGCACGTGATTTCGGCAGCGGAATTCGGGGCCAATCCTGGCGCACGCCATCGGCATTATCGCACAGGTATGCCGGTGCAAAGCCGATCGCGAGGGCGTGCAACCAGATCAGCGCCGCCGAGTTTGGATCGCTGTCAAAGTCACGGAGTCCGAGGGTACGCAGGTATTCGCGCGCGCTCGCCGAGAGATTCGGCTTCCAACGCGCCGCCGGCTCATCCGCAGCAAACAGCGGCGTCTCAGCGACTTGGTCGTCAGCCGCGAGACGCAGAGCGAAATAGTACGCATGGCCGCGCAACGCGTCGTTGTCGCCCAACAGCTTCGTGAAGAAGAACGGCACACCCTCGGGTTGCGCGACCCCGGCCGGTCGACAAACGAGGAATGGTGTGCCTGCACGGTGCAGCGCCCACAAGGTGGGACGCGGTTCATTCCATAGCGGGCGAACTCCGCTGTAATAGCACCAACGAGAATCGAGGGGCCGAAGGAAGTAACGACGAACGCGATCCGTTTCGAAAGTCTCGGCGTTGATCAATTTGTTGCGAACGGAACTCGGGGAATCGAAGCGCGCAGCCTTGGTCGTCAGCCCCGGTACGATTTCTTGAAGCCCACTCCATTCGACTTTGGGGTCGAAGTAGGCGCGCATGCGCCGTTCGAGCGCGGCGCGATCGATGTCGATCAACGCTCCACCGCGCTTTTCCATCAGTCCATTGGCTGGGTTGATAGCGCAGAGATCCACAAGCTTGGGCCAGGACAGATACCTGTCGCTCACAGTTGAAGGAATGAAGGAGTAACGATTTGTCTGGTCTGGATTCGCGGCCTTGTAGGCGAAGCGTTTCTCCTTGGCGTCCAGCGAATTCAGGAGATCAGCGCGCTTCTCTCTTCCCCAAAACTCTCGGAATTCAGTGGCATGCACCTTTTGCTTTGTCCGCGTCCTCGGTCTGCGAGCGAACAGGCCGATTGCGGTTCCAACCTTGATCCCTTGTGGGTTCTGCTCGGTCGAGAACGCACTCGGATCAGGCTTTCCATCCGGTGTGAGCTTGCCTGTCTCACGACTGTCACCGTTCAGGCAGTCGATCCAGATGTGATCGAAGCCCTGCTGCAATCGGCGCCGCATTTCGACGAACGAGGCGTCGCTCAGGTACGAGAAGTTGGAGACGAAGCAGACGATGCCCTCGCCAGTCTTCTCGACGATGCGCTGCTCCGCGATTCGAAAAAAGCGCACGTAGAGATCATCGAGGTTGAACTTGCGAATGCCCCATTCTTTGCTGAGGCCCTCCTTGTACGGCTCGACGAGCCCGTCCTCTTCCGCCGGACTTACTCCGGCGAATGCGTTGTAAGGTGGATTGCCCAGCACGACGAGGATCGGCTTGTCGCGCTTGACCTTCTCGGCTGCGTCGCGCTCCGCTTCGAGTTCCTTGAAGAGCACGTCCTTCGGCTTTTTCGGCGGTTCCCATCCGGTCAGCGCATTCGTCAGATAGACGCCGACGCGCTCATTGCCGCTCGTTTTCAACGGTGCACCGAGCGTCTCGAGCAACAATCCGAGCTGCAGGTGCGCCACGACGAACGGTGCCGGCATGATCTCGAAACCGAATACGCGCTCACGCGCCGCGGTCTTCAAGCCCTGCGCAACTAGCGCGTCGTCGCCCTTGTCTTTCAACGTGCGTTGAATGCGCTGCAATACTTCGACGAGGAATGCGCCCGTGCCGCAGCACGGATCGAGCACGTAGACGCGTGGATCTGCGAGCCCGTCTTCGATGCCGAGCTCGGTGCGCAGCACGACGTCGACACGCTCGACCATGTACTGCACGATCTCTCGCGGCGTGTACCAAACGCCCAGGTCTTTGCGCAGCTCGGGATCGAAGGCCTGCAGGAACGGTTCGTAGAAGTACTGAACAGCCTCCGACTCCGCGAAGCGCGCAAAGAACGCTGGTCGATCGACGCGGTTCAGAGCATCGGCCGCTCGATCGAGCGGCGCGACGAGATCGCGCAGGTCCTCCTCGTCGAGCTGCTGGGCGTTCGCGACTTGACTGAACAAGGCGCCGATCATGGGAATCTTCAAGTCCCACTGCGCCATACGCCAATCGAAGCGTGCGTCGGGTTTGCGCGATTCCGGCTTCTTGCTCCAGACGACCCAAGCGGCGAAAAGCCCGTAGAAAAGGGTCTGAACGAGCGTCGATTTGAAGAAATGGTCGCCCTTCTCGCCTTCGAACTTCAGGCCGAGGACTTCTTCGAGAGCGCAACGAATCGGCGCGAGTGTCTCGAGTTCTTTCCACTCAACGACGGTCTTCGCTTGCCGTGCGTAGGAGGCGAGAAACCAGGCCAAGTCGGCTGGTTCGCTCAAACGCGTTTTACGAGTCAGCACACGACGCAGGTACTCGGGGAAAAGATCGACGTGCCGTTGCGCGCCTTTCTTCGGCTGATCACAGAGCAGCCAAAACGCCTTCTGGTCGACCGCGAGGTCGTACGCTTCGATCTCGACGGCACCGCCATCGTCGCCGCGTTCGAACAGTACGAACTGGCGCAGATTCGTCACCAACACGAGTCCGTAGCGACTGAGATACTTTCGCCCCTGATCTGATTGAATCGTTTCGCGCGGGTCTTCGTCCGGAGGCTTCACCTCGATCGCGCCGCGTTCGGGAATTTGAATCGAATCGTCGTTGTCAGCGCGCTGACGTTTGAGTTGGTCGGCCGAGAAGATTCCACCGTCGGGAATTCCCGCACCCGCATTGGCGAGGTTGATGATGCAGCGAACTTTAGGGGTTAGCGTCTTGCCAATCTCGCTGAGCAGTGTTTCGAGTGCCGGGTAGTACGAAGTTTCAGGCACTCCGCTGTGGCTGCGATGAATCTCGCCGAGACTGCGGTAGTACTCTTCGACCGGGTTCATGTGTGCCTGCTTGGTTCCGTACCGTTGCTCACTGCGGATCTTCACTGCGGGAGGTGCAGCAATCAACAGCCGCCGGGTTCAAAGGGCGCTAGAGGGTATGCCTTGCAACAAACAGTCGGGCACACTCGAGAATCGGTGACCGGCGACACGGCGATCAGGCCGTGCCTTCACCAGCCGACGCTCACAGCGTCTTCGAGAACGTGCGACCCGTATCGCCGCCTTGGGCGGAACGAGCGGCAAAGTAGCGATCGAAAGGCAGCGCGGCATTGCGCATGAACACTTGGCCGAGGTCGGTCAGATGGATCGCATCGGCGGTCAGGTGGAGAAGGCCGTCTTGTTCGAGAGGGCGCAGCGCAGCGAGCTCGGTGGCGAACGTCTCGTCGAACACGACGCCGTGACGCGCTTCGATCTCGCGCTTCGACAGGACGCCGTTGCACATCAGGCCGACGATGACGTCGCGACGCAGTGAGTCGTCGGGCGAGAGTTCGTGACCGCGGTACGTGGCGAAACCGCGCGCTTCGATCGCGGCCAAGTAGTCCGGCTCTTTCGCCGCGTTCTGCACGAACGAACCAGCGACGTCACCGATCGACGACACGCCGAGGCTCACCATGTCGCCACCGCGGCGCGTCGTGTAGCCCATGAAATTACGCTGCAATTTGCGCTCGTTCAGTGCGACGGCGAGCTCGTCCGTCGGCAGCGCGAAGTGATCGAGACCGATGTAGACGTAGCCGGCTGCTTGGAACTGCTCGATCGCGCGCGTGAAGATCGTGAGCTTGTCTTCCGAGCTCGGCGCGCGATCGGTTTCGAGCGCGTTCTGATGCTTCTTCATCCACGGTACGTGCGCGTAGTGAAACAGAGCGATGCGCTCGGGGCGGATCGCGATGACGCGTTCGATCGTGCGTGCGAAGCTCGCGATCGTTTGGTTGGGCAGACCGTAGATCAGGTCGATGTTGATCGAGCGAATGCCGGCCGTGCGCGCTGCGTCGATGACGGTTCGCGTCTCCTGTTCGCTCTGCACGCGGTTGATCGCCTCTTGCACGGCGGGATCGAAATCCTGCACGCCGAGCGACACGCGGTTGAAGCCGTTCTCGGCGAGCCACGCGACGTGTTCCTTCGTCGTCACGCGCGGATCGACTTCGACGGCGACTTCGGCATCTGGTGCGAGAGTGAACGCGCGATGAAATGCGGCTTGGACGCGCTCGAGTTGCGCGATCGACATCTGCGTCGGCGTGCCACCGCCCCAGTGATATTGGCGCACACGACGCGCTCCCATCCCACGCGCAGCGACGAAAGCGAACTCGCGCTCCAGTGCGTCGAGGTACGTGTCCATGCGCGACGACGAGCGGCTGATGATCACGTTGCACCCGCAAAACAGGCACAATTCGGCGCAAAATGGCAGGTGCGTATACACCGACAACGGCTCTTGCGACGACGACGCGCGTTCGAGCAACTCCGGGTAGCGATTGGGATCGAACGTCTTCGACCAATCGACTGCGGTCGGATACGACGTGTAGCGCGGCGCCGAAGTCGCGTACTTCGTCAGCAACTCGCGCGGGACGACGAGCGGACTGCTCAACGCGTCCTCCAGGCGTGCACGGCTCGCGTCGAGTGCGAACAGCCAACGCTGCGCGAACCGGAGAGCATCAACGCGTCCTCCGCGCACGCACCGCCGCGAACAGGGCTTCCATGCTCGCCACGGGAACAGTCGGAAGGATTCCGCTGCCTAGATTGAAAACGTAGCCGCGTTGAGACGCGAACTCGTCCAGCACGCGATTCATTTCGCGCGTCACGACGGCGGGCGCCGCGAAGAGTGCGCACGGATCGAGATTGCCTTGCAGCGCACAACGTTTGCCGACGCGCGCGATCGCATCGGCGGGAGCGACGCGCCAATCGATGCCGAGCACGTCGGCGCCGCTGTCGGCCATCACTTCGAGCAGTTGCGAGGCTCCATTCACGTACATGATCACCGGCACGCCGCGCGCTTTCGCTCCGGCGACGAGACGCTTCACGTGCGGCAAAATCTGCGCGCGATACACGGCTGCGTCGAGTGCTCCGCCCCATGAATCGAACACTTGCACGACGTCGGCGCCGGCTTCGATCTGCATCTCCAAGTAGGGGATCGAGTTGTCGACGATGCGCGTCATGAGTCTCGCGAACAACGTCGGATCGTCGTAGAGCATCTTCTTCGTGTGGTCGAAGTTGCGACTCGATGCACCCTCGATCATGTAGCTGGCGACGGTCCACGGTGCGCCGCAGAAACCGATGATCGCTTTCGTCGGCCCGAGATCCTTGCGCACGATCTTGATCGCGTCGGCCAAGAAGCGCGTCGCTTGCCACGGATCGAAATCGACGAGGCGTTCGACGTCTGCTGCTGTTCGCACGACAGGCGCGAGCGCAGGCCCCTCGCCCTCGAGGAAGTCGACTTTCATTCCCATCGCCGCCGGCGGCACGAGGATGTCCGAGAAAATCACGGCCGCATCCATGTCGAAACGCCGCATCGGCTGCAACGTGACTTCGGCCGCGAGTGCACTGTCGTGCACCATGTCGAGGAACGATCGACCTGCGCGCGCTGCTCGATACTCGGGCAAGTAGCGCCCGGCTTGTCGCATCACCCACGCCGGCGGTGCGTCGAGCTGTTCGCGACGACATGCGGCGAGGAAGCGCTCTCGTGAATTCATCGTCGGCGTCATGCGTTTCTCCGGCCCCGGAGTCTATCGACCGCGACCGCCCGTCCGCTTCAAGACGCCATCGCGATCGACGCGCGCGGGCTCCATTCGCGTGCTGCGAACAGGGCGAACGTGAACGCCCACGCGCCCAGTATGTCGATGGTGTAGTGCAAGTGCGCCAGCATCACCGCCGCGACCATCGCCACGTGTGCGACGAGCGCGATCCAGCGCCAGCGCGGTCGACGCCACAGGTACAAGACCAAGAGAAAGGTCGTCGCCGCGTGCCCTGAAAAGAAGAGATCCTGCGTCAGATAGGCGCGCGCGGAACCGTCGCTGAAGACTCCGACGGGCGACAACAAGTCGAGAAATGCAGCACTGAGATTGCGCTCGCCGAGGCCCGCTCCCGCGTGATCCGGATCGGGAACGCCCAGCGTCGTGACTGCGATGCACACGCCGCGCGCGAGCGACACCAATCCGCCCGTGATCATGTAGCGCACCCAACGCCGCGGCTCGCTCCACAAGAACACGAGGGTGAGCGGCAGATACACGACGAGCCACGCGACGTAGTTGACGCGATCGATCCACGGCACGTACGGCAAGCGCGAGACGAGCGCGTCGTGCAGAACCGGGCCGCGCTGAGTTTCCGACCACAAAGCCAACGCCGTCATCGCCGCGTAGCACGCGAATCGAAACGCCAACGCGCCGGCGATCGACGGTGCGAGCGCGCGCCACGAACGCCGCGAAAGAGTCGGCGATGCGGCGTCGAAGATCGCGCTCTTGCGCGTCGCTTCACTCGGTATCAAGACGTCGGTGCTCGCGCTCATGCCGGGCGCGCAGCTCAGTACAAAACCGTTCTGGAGCGATGGCGCGGCTTGGCGCGATAAGCCGGAGCTCGACCGCGCGCGCGCAGCCACGTGTCGACTTGAACATCCGTCACGGTCACGCCGCTCGAACGCAGTTGCGTCGCGATCGAATCGACGGCGTACACGGCAGCTGCGCGGATCTCGACCTCGCGTTCGGTGTGCGCCGGCACCGGCTCGCCGCGGTCGATGCGTTCGATCAGACCGCGTTCGTAGCGGATGACGCCGTCGACGCGCAGCACGTGCGGAACCACGCTGTCGGCCGACGGCGCGAGCGTGTCCAAGTCGTCGAACGCGCCGAAACCGCTCAGCTCGAACGTCTGCGCCAACTCGATCGCCAAAGCCTGCGCGCGCAGGAAAAAGGGCACTTCCAGGCCGCGGTAGCGCTGCACGTCGTTGAAAAACGGCATGCGCGCGAGGATCTCGACCAACCGTGCGGCCGAGCCATTCGCTGCGCCGATCAGGTCTTCGAAACGGCCGCCGTGGTGCTCGACGAGCGTGGTGCCGAGGTCGCGCAACGACCGTGCGAACAGGTCCATCAGCTCGACGTGGGCCGGTTCGTTCGGGTCCTGGCCGAACCAGCGCGCGCAGTCACCGCTGGCGACGCGTTTCAGATCGGCGGCGGTCGGCGGTCCATTGCGGACGAACTCGTCGGCGAGCGCCCGCACCAAAGTCTGTCCGACGGACAATCCGGTGCGCTTGGTGAGCTTTTGGTGGTAGCCGGATCCGAACCGGACGGCGGCCAAGGTCACGCAGTAGGCGATCTCCGCATGCGCCTCGCCGGCGAAGCGCAGGTCCAGATCCAGCGGTTTGCCGATCCCGTGCGGTCCAGGCGGCATTTCGAATGCCTGGGCGAGCTCGACCACGCGGTTTTGAACCACGCCGACGTGCTGCGCTTCCTCGGCGACTTGGCGCGCGCGCGGACGGATCTCGTGGACCGTGAGCGAGACCGGGCGACCATGAAGAAGAGACACGACCGGAGAATAGCGCTCGTGAAGGCTTTATCACGCGCGCGAGCCGACATCCGTGGAGCACGTCTCAATCATGAGAATGCGACGAGCGCGCATCCGCGGTTCGACCCATGTCGTAGGGCTCGCGGAATGCTGTCGAAAACCATCAGGGCGCGCGTGCAGGACCGCGAAGCCGGCGAACATGCTGAGGGGGACGTGCGCGCCGTAAGAGAGCGTTCCGAGAAATCTCTCGCTCACGTCATCGAGAGCCCACGCCGCTCGAGGCTCGATACCTCGCGCCGCGCGGGCGAGCGCACTGAACAACAGCGTCATCCAGGGAACCCACCGGCCGGAGCGCGCGTCCTAACCTTACCGCGCGACGTGGAATCGTTTTCGTCGTGCGCGGGGTGGTCGCTCGCGACCAGACCCAGCGGGTCGGAACTCCTGACCCAGTCCTCTGCTTCCGAGGACGAACGAAACGCGCGCTCGCAGCCATTTTTGCCCCTAATTCTTCAAATCCAATCGGTAGCCGTCCCCCCTACTGTGTGTACTTCGTCTACACTTCCAAGGCAGGTCTGACGGGGGCTCTCTCACGTCCCCGACCGACTGCGACCTGCACCCCCTCGATTTGCTCCGGAGTTTGGCTGACATGAAAAGTGTGTGGTTGACAAGCGTCGTTCTCTCCACGTGCATCGGCGCCGCGCAAGCCAGCGATCTGAATGTCCGCACCCAAAGCCCGTGGGGCGCCGTCGCGCGCGTTGCACCGGGTGCCACCGTGCCGTTTTCGATCGAGGGCGAGCTTTCTGACAGCGCCAGCGCTGGCCTCGGGCTGTTCACGTTCGATCTGGCGTTCACGGGCGGGCCGTTGATCCCGCTGGGCACGCCGACGACGGTGCCGATGAACAACTTCAGCGCGCCGAAGGGCTTCGTCAATCCGGCGGGGTTCGGCGGGACCCTGCAAGGCGGGGTGTTGCGCCAGATCGGCGGCGGGCAGAACACGATCAGGAACACGCTCGCAGCGACGCCGAACGGAACGGTGATCTTGAACGTCGCGCAGAGCGGTGCGCCAGTCAGCTTGGCCGCCGGTCAACTGACCGCGCCCTACATCACCGGCTCATACTCGCTCGCGCCGAGCAGCGTGCTGGCGACGGCCATCCAGTCGGGCCAGGGCGCGAACCCGCTCTTCTGGAAGGTCGATCACGTCGGTCAAGGCGCGATCGCTCCGTTGACGGTCATCGTCCAAGCTGTGCGCCCGACGCGCTCGACCGTCAGGCCCGCGAACAATGAACAAGTCGCGATCGTGATCAGCGCCGGTCCGGCGAACGCCGGCCGTCAATACCAGATGGTCGGTTCTTGGTCGGGCACGACGCCCGGCGTGCCGCTGCCGGGTGGGTTGACACTGCCGCTGAACAACGACCGCTACCTCGAGTACACGACCGCATTCCCGAACGGCCCGATCTTGAAGAACTCTCAAGGTGTGCTCGATGCCGACGGTCGCGCGGTGGTCACTTTCAAGCCGACGATTCGCTTCGTCGGGCTGACGGTCAACCACGCTTTCTATCTGCTGGGCCCGACCAATTTCGTCAGCGAGGCGGAAGCGATCGTCGTTCTGCCCTGAGCCTCCACGCTCGTTTCATCCCTCTTTCAACGTCTCTCAAAACCCTCTCTCAAACCAAACTTCAGGGGCTTGTCCGCGCGAATGCATGCGCGCGGCTGGGCCTTGCGAAAGAAGAGATCATGTCGAATTTCCGTCTCCTCACATCCACCTTCGTCGTCGCCGGCCTCAGTGCTGCGTCGGCGAGTGCGCAGTTCAACAACCAGTGGGCCACGTTCGTCAAAGACACGACGCGCATCGTCAATCCTGACGGTTCGCCGGCGACCCAGATCACGACGGACATCGACGAAAAGGACTACGCCATCGGCGACGTCAACAACGACGGTTGGACGGACGTCGTCGTGGTGCGCAAGAACGGCTGGTCGCAGCTCCCGAACAAGCGCGTCGGCTACTTGATGATGAACGAGAACGGCAAGCTCGTCGATCGCACGAGCCAGTTCGCGGTCGATTCGGACACGGGCGGTGACTTCGGGTTGAGCACGGCCACGGCTGCGCGCGAAGTGCAGCTCATCGACATCAACAACGACGGCTGGCTCGACATGATCACGGCCGCCACGAACTTGACGGCGGGCGATCCGAAGAACCTGACGCACCCGCGCGTCTTCCGCAACAAGGGCAACGTCAACGGCCTTTGGCAGGGGTTCCGCCTCGAGAACTCACGCTTCCCGCAGCTCTATCCGATCGGCAATCCGGGCAATCCGGTCGGTCCGCGCGTGTGCGGTCTGGCCGTCGGGGACGTCAATGGCGACGGTTTCGTCGACATGTACTACGCCGACTACGACGAGACGGAACCGGGTCCGATCAGCATTCCTGAGAACGCGGCGGACGACACGAACGACCGTCTTTTGATCAACGACGGTGCAGGCAACTTCATCGATTCGCTCGAGACGCGCATGACGACGCAGATGTTGTTCTCGACGTTCGGGACGCACGCGGTCATCAAGGACATGAACGGCGACAGCTTCCCCGACATCATCAAGAACACTGCGTTGTTCTCGGCGACGTACGACTCGGTCTCGTATCAGAACCCGGCCAGTCCGGGCACTTTCAACATCTTCCAGATCATCACCGGAACGCCGCAGCCGTACCACTTCGACATCGCGGACCTGAACAACGACACGCGCCCCGACTTGATCGTCGGTGACGATGGTTCGGACCACATTCGCTACAACTCCGGCAACGACGGCCTCGGCCGCGTGATTTGGGCCCCGAACGTCAACTACTCCTACATCGGGGGGATCGGGCAAGGGGATCAAGGCTTCCCCGGCCCGACGGTGGCCGCAGACTTGAACAACGACGGCTGGATCGACGTCATCCAGTCGGACGTGGACGTCGACCTCATCGGCTGCAACCGCCGCATGAGGATCTTCCACAACCCCGGTGGCGCTATCGGCGCCAACATCCAGCTCCGTGAAGAGGCCCAACAGTCGGGCTCGGGCGGCTGGAAGGCCGCTGTCGGCATGTTGTCTGCCGATCTTCAAGGCACGTGGGACTGCGTCGCGTTCGACCTCGACAACGACGGCGACAAGGACCTCATCCAAGGCCGTTGCACCGGCACCTCGATCTGGATCAACCAGCTCTTCGCGGCGCCGACGATCACGAGCTTCTGCGCGGGTGACGGCACCGGCGCGGTCTGCCCGTGCGCCAACAACAGTGTCGCAGGTGCCGGTGAAGGCTGCCTCGACTCGTTCGGTCTCGGCGCCAAGCTCGCCCTCTCCGGCATCGGCCGGGTCGGCGCGGATACGCTCAAGATGAACGGCAGTCGCATGCCGAATGGTGGTCCGTCGCTCTACTTCGAAGGCACGGCACAAATGGCCGCGGGCGCGGGCATCGGGTTCGGCGACGGCAAGCTGTGCGTCGGTGGCACGATCATTCGCCTCGGTGTGAAGTTCAACACCGGAACGGGGACGTCGACGTTCCCGGGTGGCGGGGATCCGCTCTTGTCGGTCGCGGGCATCGTCGCTCCGGGCGACACGCGCACCTACCAGATCTGGTACCGCGACGCGGCGGTCTTCTGCTCGGCCGCGACCTACAACCTGACGAACGGCATGCAAGCCGTCTGGGCGCCCTGATTCGTAGCGCTCATCGCACGTGAGAACTCTCTCTCTCTGATGTGACACCCATGAACATGAATTCGAACGACGGACTCTCCTCCATGGCTAATTTCTCACGTGCGGTGGGTGCAACCGCTTTCCTTGTCGCGAGTTCGATGCTCGCGAACGCACAGCTGCCGCTTCAGCCGCGGATGGGTGATCCGATCCCCGGGTTGACTCCGGCCGAGCTCAATCGCTTCGAGCTCGGCAAGCTCGAGTTTGAGCGAGTCCTGTCGGTTCCCGAAGGTTTGGGACCAATCATGAATGACACGAGCTGCGTGCACTGCCACATTGGGCCAGCCACGGGCGGCGGCGGCACCAAGTCGGTGAATCGCTTCGGCATAGCCGCGAACGGCCCGAATCCCTTTGATCCGTTGGATTCACTGGGCGGATCGCTGCAGCAAGAGCTGTCCATCGACAACCTGAACTGCCTCGAGACCATTCCGCCCCAATGTGACGTTGTCATCGAACGCATCACGCCGCCTTGCTTCGGCTTCGGCTTGATCGAGGCGATCCTCGACTCGGACATTCAGGTGCGCGAAGCGCTTCCGCCCCCGGGTGTGAGCGGCAAGGCGCACATCGTGACGCCGGCCGAAACGCCGACGGGTCCGACGCGCGTGGGCCGATTCGGTTGGAAGGCTCAGGTTGCCACCATCCTCACGTTCACTGGCGATGCGGCCATGCAGGAGATGGGTCTCTCCAACCGCCTCTTCCCGTTCGACAACTCCCCGAACGGTCTCCCGACCACGTCACAGCCGTGCGACAGCGTGTCGGATCCCGAGGATGGACCGGACGCATTCGGCTTCCACAAGATCGATCGGATGACAGACTTCCAGCGCTTCCTCGCGCCTCCGCCGCAGACGCCGAAGCTCGGAATGACCGGGGATGCGCTCTTCAACTCCGTCGGCTGTGCGAACTGCCACGTGTCGACGCCGTTCACGACGATTCCGACCGTCGCCGAGACGGCGCTACAGAACAAGCAGTTCAAACCGTACACGGACTTCCTCTTGCATGATGTCGGGCTGACGCTTGGAGACGGCATTCCTCAGGGCATGGCTACCGAGACCGAATTCCGCACGGCACCCCTGTGGGGAATTGCGGCCCGCGCGGCTGCCGGTTTGCTCCACGATGCTCGCGCCGCCGGCTTCACGGGCGGGGCAACGGGCAACATCGACGCGGCAATCCTTGCTCACGGCGGCGAAGCCAGCGGGGCGACTGCGAACTACGTCGCGCTGAGCACAACCGACAAGGAGCACATTCAGAACTTCTTGATGTCGCTCGGTAGGGCTGAATTCGACATCGAGAACGACAACTCGATCTCCGAAGCAGACTGGTTCTTCTTGCGTCCGATCCTGACCGGACCCGGCTCTTTCCTGACGCCTGATTCAACGGCCGCGGTTGCCGACCTCGATCAAGACGGCGACTTCGACCTGCGCGATCTCGCAGGGTTCCAGCGCGCGTACACGCGGCCCTGATTCGTGTCAGCGCATCTCCCGGCCCGCGATGGGCGACCACACAGGTCGCTGATCGCGGGCCGGGTTCTTTCTTGGCTGGGAATCGGAAGATGTCTGGCTGAGCGCGAGTCCAGCCGCGTGCTCTGCGGTTGCATGGCGACGTGTGCGGTACGACATCCTCTTCCCGATCTCGATCGCGACACTCGCGTCCTGTCGTTCGGTGCCGATCACATCACTCGCCGTGATCCCGAAAGGTGTCGAGCGTCGCGCCGTTGCGGTGCATGAGACTCGAGCGACCGAGCACGCTGAACGATTTCATGCGATCCGCGCGGACGTCTGGGCGTGAAGAGTTGGCGTCAGGGGCCTTGCTTGGCTTTCCGAACATACTCGAATGATTATTAGAGTCTGGTTTCGAACGACCCGCGGGCCGGATACGCCGAGACTTTGGCGACGCTGCGCGCGCGCCTCGTAGATTCGGCCCCGAAGGGCGGTCCGCAGCTCATCCAGCCCCTTACAGGCCCGTGCCAAGTCGGCAAAACGACTCTGCTGTTGGCGCTCGCGGCCGATTTCGGCGACCACGCGCTCTACGTTGCCGGCGATGCACCCGAGTCGTCACTGGCAGGATGCTGGGAGCAGTTGTGAGCCCGCACCGAAGCCATCGCAGCCGCACATGACCGCGCGATCGTCCTGATCGACGCAGCACACTTGCTCTCCGATTGGGCCGCGTGACTGAAGGCAGCTTGGGACCGACCGAAGCGCAAGCGCAGTCCGGTTCACATCGTCGCGACCGGCTCGTCGGCGTTGCGTCTCTCGATTGGGCCGCGTGACTGAAGGCAGCTTGGGACCGACCGAAGCGCAAGCGCATTCCGGTTCACATCGTCGCGACCGGCTCGTCGGCGTTGCGTCTCTCGACAGGATCACGTGAGAGTTTGGCCGGTCGTTTCGAGGGACTGACGCTCACATAGTGGAGCGCGATGGCTCTCATCGATGCGTTCGGCATCGCTGGGGTAGAGGCAGCCGACATGATCGTGAGGCTGGGTGCTTAACCAGGTGCGTCACTTCGCCTTCGTAGCAATCAACTGATCGAGCTCGTGCTTCAGCTTCGCGAGGATGTCGTCATAGCTGAACGCGCCCACGTCCTCTTCGCCGCGTTTCAAATTCACGAAGTTCGGACCGCACCACAGACCCAAATCGGCGTCATCGGTTTCGCCGGGGCCGTTCACGCGACAGCCCATCACGGCGATCGTGAGGTCGTGCTCTTTCGCGTAGGCCGTCATGCGTTTGACGTCTTCGGCGAGCTCGATGAAGCGTTCGTTCTCGACGCGTGAGCACGAGGGGCACGCGATGATGTTGAGCCCCTCGAAGAAATTCGGCGGCACGGAGCGGAAGCGACCGTTCTCGATGTCGTGGATCAACTCGCGGCCAACTGCGATTTCGCGACCCTTGTCGTCGAACGGCAGCGTCAAGCTGACGCGCAACGTGTCGCCGATTCCGCGCGACAAGAGCTGCTCGAACGCGATGCGCGTCTTGATGATGCCTTCGGGCGGCATGCCGGCTTCGGTGACGCCCAAGTGGATCGGAACGTCGGGACGTTCGGCGGCGAACCTCGAATTCGCGTCGATGACGAGACGCGGATCGCTGTCTTTGATCGACACGACGTAGTTCGTGAAGCCGAGGCTGTCGACGATCGCGCAGTGATCGATCGCGCACGCGACGATCGCCGACACATGATCGTCGGGGTACTTGGCGTCGTATTCGGGCGCGATCGAGCCGGCGTTGATGCCGATGCGCAGCGCACAATCGTTCTTCGCCGCGACATCGACGAGGAACGCGACCTTGTCGTGCACCGACTTGTTCTTCTCGTGATGGTGTAGGTGGCCGGGGTTGTAGCGGACTTTGTCGACGAACGGCGCCACCGACTCGGCCAGGCGATAGTTCTCTTGCAGGTCGACGCTCAAACGCGCGTTCGTGCCTTCGCGCAACTTCGCCAGAGCTGTCACGTCTTCGCGACTGTCGACAGCGATGCGGATGAGGTCCGCTCCCGCTTCCGTGAGGATGCGGATCTGGCGTGCCGTCGCTTCGAGATCGCGCGTGCGCGTCGCGGCCATGCTTTGCACGGCGATCGGAGCCGTGCCTCCGATAGCCAAACCGCGGATGTAGATCGTGCGTGTCTTGCGGGGGGGGATCATGGCGAACTTGATTCAGCGGACAGCATAGCCGGAGGGCGCTCCTCGATCTGCGCTCACGGCTCTCGCTGGCGGCCGACGGAATTTCCGAAGAGTTTTCCACCCGCTCTCCACCGCTATGCCGGAAGTGTGGCCGGGAGCGCATCGAGGCAGACGACCAGCGACCGAACCGTGTGATCCCCCTCACCACACGGAATCGGGGTCGACTTCGATGTCTCCCCTTTCAAGCCCCGCGCGACCGTTCTTGCCCCTCCCTTCGTCGCGCGGGGCATTCTCTTCCGCGCGCCATCGAACGATCCGAGTTCGATGGCGCGCGATCTCGTAATCTGCGCTCCACATGAGCACGCAGAGAGCGCGCGTCGTCGTCGTCGGTGGAGGAGTGATGGGTGTCGCGATCGCGCTCCATCTCGCGCGCCGTTGCCATCCGCTCGACGAGCCCGTCGTGTTGCTCGAGAAGTCGCGCCTCGCCGCCGGATCGTCGGGTCGATCGGGCGCGATCCTGCGTCAACACTATTCGGATCGCGAGCTCGCTTCGATGGCGCGCGATTCGTTGCGCGTCTACGCGAACTTGGAAGCGCGCACTGGCCGCACCATCGGTTTTCAACGCACCGGAGTGATCACGTTGGCGGGGCCTGAGCGGCCCGAGATGATCGCGCTCGTCGAGCGCAACATCGCGATGCAGCAGTCGATCGGCATCGACACGCGTCTCATCGAGGCGCGTGAAATGCGCGCGCTCGTGCCTGGACTCGTCGTCGCCGACGGATCGATCGGCGCGTACGAGCCCGACGGCGGCGGTGTCGATCCGATTCGCACCGTCGAGGTGTTCGCGGCACTCGCGCGCGAGGCCGGCGCTGTGACACGGATTGGCGTGAAGGTCACCCGGATCGTGACCGACGGAACGCGCGTCATCGGCGTCGACACCGACGGCGGGCGCATCCTGGCCGACGATGTCGTCGTCGCGACAGGCCCGTGGTCGCGACCGTTGCTCGCGGCGATCGGTTTCGACGCGCCGTTGTCGGTCGTGCGTCCCGAGCAGCATTTTCAGGCACTTCCGAACGATTCGCGGGCCGTCGCGAGTGACGCTGATGCGCGCGTCGAAGACTCGGCGCTCGACCGATTCGGGTTGTCACGCGATGCGCTGGCAGCGGCCGCTCATCCTGTGATCCTCGATCTCGAGCGCGGCTTCTACACGCGTTGTGAAGGACACGCCGGACGAACGCGTGTCGGTCGCATGGACTATTCGCACGACGATCCGATTTCCGATCCGGATGCGCTGGACGAAAGCGTGAGCACCGATTTTCGTCGTTGGGCGCGAGAACAACTCACAGCGCGCTTGCCGATCTACACGGACGAGCCGAGCGTCGGCGCGCAAGTCGGCTTGTACACGCTCACGCCCGATGCTCAGGCGCTGATCGGTCGGCCGCGAGCGTTCACCGGCCTCGTCGTGGTCACTGGATTCAGCGGCCACGGTTTCAAGCTCGCGCCTTCCGTCGGAGAAGGCGTCGCGCAGATGCTGCTCGGCGAAACCGTCAGCGCATTCGATGCAGAGTTCTTCGCTCCCGATCGCTTCGCTGGTCGCACATCGGCGAGCACGAGCGGCGCGTTCGGCCTGTGACCAGCACGACAGAAATCGTCCATTGCCGGCTCGACCACGTCCGCCCCCTATTGCCGACGACCGGAAATTCCGCACCAACCCAGGCGACTTGCGGATACTGACGCGCGAGAAAGGCCGGACGCGTCGACCGCTCTCTCTCATAGCCAGGCAGCATCCGACTCAACCACTCACAGGCGAGATCCATCATGTTCGCTCGCTCGAAAGTCCTCAGCGCTCTTCTCGTCGTCGCCGCCGGCTCCGTCGCTCTCGCCGCTTACCAAAGATTCGCCACGTCGTTCATCAGCGCTCCCGCCGGTGTCGTCGTTCCCTCGACCGCGCTCACGCTGCCGCCCGTCCTGTGGCAACCAGGCCAGGCCATTCCACCGGCTCTCGCGCTCACGAGAGGATTCACGCCGGGACTCGACACGCTTCTCTCGGGCGAACTCGTGATCACGAACGAGCATCAGATGCGTCATGTCTGGCGCACGGTTTTCGGCACGGCGTATGACGCGACGCAGTTCAACTTCCACAACTCATTCGTAGTTTGGATCGGCGGCGGAGCGCTGCCCTTCGACGGCTTCGACATCAGCGCCGTAGAGCGCGTCGACGCTAACTACGCGGGCATGTTTCCGACGACCGGCACCGACGTCGATCCGTTCTTGGCAGTGACCGCGACGACGTTCATCCCCGGAAATCCGCCCGTCGGTCAGCCGCCTTTCTACGCAGTTTCGGCCGTGAAAGTGCCGAGGACGTTCTTCGATGACGTCGTGTTCCACCGCACGATATTCGGCGCGCCGTGAGACCCGAAGCGACCCAACGCACGGATCGATCCTGTCCGCGCGCGCAACGGAACTCTCTCAGTTCTCACGCGTCGTCGGGGAACTGGATTTGGTCCCTTCGACCGGCGAACAGGTCGACGGTGTTCACCGGAGACCCCGGCGTGAACGACGAGGAGATCTCAGCGATGCGCCGGAAGCGCTTTTGAAGGTCCATCGCGCCGAGCAACCCCAGGGTACTGCGTTTGTGTGCTAACGGGGCCCGTATGTATATCCGTGGCATCCAAGGTGCGCTCAGGGTGCTTTTCCAGGGCGGCTGAAGCGGAGCCATCCAGCCTAGGCCTCCATGTGGGGTCTGCCTCAATGGAGCTTACGGACGGTCCGGGCGTAAAGCCCTGCACGGGTCGCGGGACCGTCCCGTTGGACACCAGTCCGAGCACCAAACCCTTCTCAGACCCCATTTCCGACCTTGATCGCGATCGCAACCGTCGTCCAGAACAGATTCGAGTACGGGTTTTCGGCCCATTTGCCCTCGCGCAGGAATTCGATCGGCAGCGTGGGATCGCCGACGAACGGGCGCAGCACCCAACCGACTTTGATGCTGACGAAGGCGTAGAGCGCGAACCACGCGATCAGTGTGAAGCGATGGCGGCGGTCGCGAGCGATCAGCGCTCGATAGTGACGTGCGAGCGTCGCTTGTCCGCACGACATCGCGAGCACGAACGCGACTCCATTCCAGAACAGTGCCGTCGAGTACGCGACTCGATTCGAGTAGACGAACGCTGTGACCGGCGCTAGCGCGCACAGAGCGATCGCAACAGTGCCTTGTGCCGAAACGATGCCGCGCACGGCTGCGCTGAAATCGTCGCGCAGCCCGAGGATCGCGTGCACCACGTAGAAGCTGGGCAGGCATATGCAGAGCGCGAAAACGAGCAGGATCGGCAGTTTGATCGCCGAATACGCGATGCCGGCCGCACTCCAGCCGAGTGAACCCATCGTCGCGCCGTACACGATGCCAGCAGCCAGCACGAGGCGTGCGATCCGGATCCACGGCACGCTCGAAGCGTCGACTGAGAAGCGGCCTCGAGCGCGCAACAGATTCTCGGCGTCGTGACGGATACTAAAACGACCGACGCGTGGATGCGCGCCGTCCACGTCGAAGCGTTGCATCGTGATTCGCTCTCAGTCGAGGAACTTCAGCGCTTGGGCGAGTCCGTGGAAGATGTTCGCCTCGGTGTCGCGGAAGAGTTCCTGCGGCATGTGCGGCGTACCGACGAACGGGCGCAGGAGCCAGCCCATTTGCGCAGCGACCGCGCCGTAGATGACGAACCACGTCAGGAGAATGCGCGTCAAGCGTGAGTTCGACGGTGATTCGGCGCCGTCTGCCGACTCCTGCGCGATCAGTGCTTCGGCCAGTCTGGCGCGCACGAAGCGCATGCCGACCAAGCCGCTCACGGTGAACAACGCCGCGTTCAGGAGTTGCATGAACGGATGGCTCCTCGTGCTGAACGTGAAAAACGCGGTGACAGGCGCGAAGCTCACGAGCACGGCGAGCGAAAGTGCAATCGAAGCCAAGAGCAAGCGCACCGTCTGCGCGAGATTCAGCGTCGATCCCGCGAGTGCGCTGAAGACGTACAACGACGGGCAAGTGACGAGGAGCGTGAGCAAGAACAGGCTCGGCACTTTGATCATCACGGCGATCACGTGCTGCGTTCCGTACGCCTGACCCCATTTCAATCCGTAAAGCGCCATGCACGCGCCGTAGATCGCTCCCAAGATCACGATCGACAGGATGAGCGATTCCACCGACACGATCGGGCGTTCGTGACGCAGGAAATCGCGTGCGCGGTACTCACCGTGCAGCAGTCCTTCGACGAGATCGACGAGTTTGGCCATGCGGCAGGGAAGTCACCACCGTGACGCGATCGAGGCCCAAAGGCGCCGGTTTAAGGCCGATCCAGCCGCTTTGCAATTTCCGTGCACCCGATCCGACGATGCCGGTGACTATCGAGGGGCCCACCATGTCAGTACCCGAACCCTGGTCGAATCCGGAGATGTGGATCGAGCATCGCGACTTCGTGCGGGCGCTCGCGCGGCGACTGCTCGCGGACGAACACGCTGCCGAAGACGTGGCTCAAGAGGCGTGCATCGCCGCGCTCGAGTCTCCGCCGCGTTCGAGTGAAGCTGCGCGGGCTTGGCTGTCGCGAGTGGTGCGCAATCTGTCACTCAACACGCTGCGCGAAAGAGAACGTCGGCGCCGGCGTGAGTTGTCGATCGCGCGCGAGGAAGCGCACGAATCGAACATCGACGCGCGCATCGATGCGCAAAGACGTGTGTTGGAGGCTGTGACGGCGCTGCGCGAACCGTACAAGACGGCCATCTGGATGCGCTGGTTCGAAGGGTTGCCGCCGCGTGAAATCGCGCGACGGACGCAAGTCCCCATCGAGACGGCGAAGAGCCGACTGAAGCGCGGGCTCGCCGAACTGCAGGTCGCACTCGAGCGCGACTTCGGTGATCGCGAGCGCTGGATGCACGCGCTCGCGCCGCTCGCGATCGTAGAACGCACGCTCGTCGGCATGTCGACTTGGGTCCTCGCCGGCGCAGTCACGTTCGCGATCGTGTCGACTTGGGCCGTGAGCGCGTTGTCGAGTTCGAAATCCGCCTTCTACGTGCATGAAAACCGGGTCATCCCGAACTTCGAACGTGGATCGACCGCGACGTCGGAAGCGCCGCCCGATACACGTCTATCGATCCACCGCGAGTCGGAAACGAGTGCCGCTGCGACGTCGCTCCCGATCCACGCATCGTCGGGTGCGACAACAGACGGAATGCCGATGGCACCGCAGGGCCCGGCGTTCGAGCTCGAGCTCGAGCTCCCGAACGGCCTGATTTCAGCCGAATTCTCAGGTGCTCTCGTTCTCGATGGTGCAGCCGGAGGTGTGGAGAAGAAGCAGTTCGCACCCGTTGTCGCCGACCCCAGTCCGCGTGTTCGTTTCGCTCGTGAGCCACGCACGAGTCTCTTCGGCGGCGGAGCGCGATCGACGTGGACGCTCACGCTGACGAGTCTCGACGGACTGTGGCGCGGGGAAAGAAGGCTACCCGCGATCATCGAGAACGAACCCACTCGTGTGCGCATCCTATTGGAGCCGCGAGCGATCGTGGAAGGACGTGTGCGTGATCGCGCGGGCAAGCCCGTCGCGGCAGCTCGTGTGCGCCTCCGCACCGCGAATGGAACACTCGTCGATGAACTCACGACGGACGGAGACGGGCGTTGGAGTTCGATGGGGCTCGTGCTGGAGCGACTCACGATCGAAGCACGATCGATTGCGCATCCGCTCGCGACGACGACGGTCGAGTTGCTCGCGCCCGAACGAAAAGAGCTCGAAATCGTGCTCGAATCGTGCGCAACGACCACGCTGACCGGCCGGCTCACGAGTCGAACCGGAAGTCATGTGCCGAGCGGAGCCGTGCGCGTCGCGAGCGGAGACGACCCGACGTTCGTGACTCTGGCCGAGATGACGCCCGCTTTCGATTCACGAGACGGCGTGTATTCGTTCGCGATCGAATCACTCGCCCCCGGCACGTACACGATCTACCCGCCGATGGACGACGGGTTCGCGTGGAGCCCGGCCTACGTGACCTCGACGGTGCCGTCTCTTCCAATCGTGTTCACGTGTCGCGACGACGTGGAGGCGCGTGACGTCGCACTGCGCGCGCGGAGAGCGGACGACGGATCCGCGTTGAAGAATCTGCGCGCGACCATCCTCCTCGATCGATACGGCGCCGGACGCAAGCAGGCGATCGCGATCGAACCACGCGTTCTGCTCGACGAAACGAGCACTGGTGAAGCACTTTTCCGGAACATCCCCAGCGACATGCGCGGCTGGTGGCTCGTCGAAGCCGACGGTTGTGCGTCGGCCTGGGGTGAGTTGAGCGCGCTCACGCGAAGCAACGGCCGCAGCGAGACGACGGCAGCTCTGGAGGCCGGTTGGACCGCGCGATTCTGGATCGGCACACGCGACGAATTCGGCCGCGAGATCGGAATCGAGAACGCGCGCATCGTCACGCGGGGCGGCACCTGTCTGGCGACGAGCTCGGAGGACGGAATCGCATACTTGGACTTGCTCTACGACCCAGGTCGTCTACGCGTCGAACTCCCGGGTTGGCGGATGGTGACCATGGAAGGTTTCGCGAACGGCAAACTCGCCAGTCGGCGCGTTTCGCACCGCGTGTGGCTCGAGCGCCAATGACGGCCGGCAGGTTCAGTCGCTGACCCAGGCCGGGCACGCGCTTTTGCGCTCCACTCCGCGGCGGTCGTACGGGCCGTTTCCTGCGGCACAACCGGCGTTCTTCCCAAATCTCGGTGTGGTTGGAGAGGCTCATGATCGGCTCGACGAAGCTAGTGTTCCGCGGCATGGCGACCGCCTTCATGCTGCTCGTGCTCGCTGCGCTGGTTCGCGCAGACCACAAAGACGCGCGTCTCGGTTTCACGATGCAGACGCCGCGCGGTTGGACTCCGTTGCCGATGAAGGTCGACGAGAAATGGCTCGTCGCTGCTTATCAATCCGACAAGCCGAATTTTTGGACGGACAAGGCCGGCGGCTGGACCAATGAACATCGGCCCGACTGTCAAGTGATCGCCTTCGTTTCGGAGGACGTCAAAGCCAAGGCGAAAGTCACCAAGGGGCAAGACAAGAAAGGCAACGAGTCGATCTTCATCGAGTTCGACAGTCCGTACAAAGACTACAAGGATTACATGCAGCGTCGCTACACGGGTGGCGGCTGGTTCATCGACAAGGAAGAGCAGATCACCGTCAACGACGTCAAGGTCACAGCGTACGAGATTCGTGTCGACAAGCTCAGCTACAACGGCCCGAAGCGCATTCTCACTTGGATCTACCACGTCAGTGACGTCGACATCGCCGTTCAGTTCGAGATGCTCACCGACGCCGCGCCCAAGGTCCAACCTGAGATCGTGCGCTGTTTGAAATCGTTCAAAGCGATCCAGCGATCGGGTGAGGCACTGACGAACAGTGTCTCGACCGGTAGGCGTATGACGCTCTTGGACATGGACGAGGTCAGCCCTGAAGAGCGGAAAAACGCGCGCATTTCGCTCGAACGCGAGGCGCACGATCTGGCGACGAAGAAACTGACCGAGGGCTGGACCGCGAAACGGATGGGGCGCTTTTACGTACTCAATCACGCCGACGAAAAGTTAGCCAAATCGATCGTGGAGCAAGCAGAAGCCGTGTGGAGCTGGCTCGACGAGACGTTTCCGTTCATAGGCGACAAGGAGTACGTCCGCTCACCGATCATCCGCATCTGCAAGGACCAGAACGAGTACAACGCGTTCAATCGCACCGGCGGTTGGAGCTTGAACGACTTGGAGATCGTGACATGTCAGGACTACGGCGGCTCGACTTCGTGGATGGTCGAGGTCGTCAAGACGCGCATGCTCGACATCTGGTTCGAAGACCGTGATCGCGACCTGTACTGGGCCATGCCTCGTTGGCTCAAAGACGGTCTGTCGGAAGTCATCAAGAAGTTGAAGGTGAAAGGGAACAAGGTCGTCTTCGGAACGAACGATTGGGCGCGCGACGAAGTGCGTCAGGCAATACGCGACGGAACGTTGACCAAGCCGCGCGAGCTGATGACGCTCAGCAACGACGAGTTCTGGAAGGATTTCTGGAAAGCACAGCAAGCTTCATCGACGCTCGTCGGGTTCTTCGTCAGCGGTGTGGCGGCCAAGAATCCGCGTACGAAGACCGTGCTCGTCGACTACGTCAAAGCGCTCAAGAGCGTTCAACTCGCCATCAGGACCGAAGAGAAGGCCAAAGGCGACAAGGACACCACCCAGCCCAAGACCGAAGAGGAGGAGGACGCCGCGTTCAAGAATCAGCGACAGGGTTACAAGGAAAAGGAGAAGCGCATCCTCGAAGAAACCCAGCGCAAAGCATTTTCGGGCTGGAGTGACAAGGATTGGGACGAGTTCCACGACGCCTACACGAAAGCAATCAGCTGAGATGAGGCTCATCACGACGGCTAGGTTTTTCGTCGCGCTCGCGTTTTGCTCGTCATCCTCCTTCGCGGGGGACATCCTCATCCTGAAAGACGGTCGCATCTTCGAATGCGACAAAATGGTGCGCACGGCGATCGGCATCGAGATCACCTTCAAGAACGGCGTCGTCCAAGTGCCAAGTGATTCGATTCAGGACGCGGTCCTCGCCTCGGATGCGACTCTGCCTCCGGCGACGGACGAAGAGAAAGTGAACGCCGAAAAAGGCCTCGTTCGATTCGAAGGCAAGTGGGTTCCGCTCAAGCGTCGCGAGGAACTGGTGGCGAAGAAGCTCGCGCAAAAGAAGGCGGAGATCGAATCGATCCGCTCTCACGGCGAGTGGCGCAACCGCTACATCGAGGAGACGAAGCCGTTTCGCTACGAATACACGGTGCCACCGCACATTTTTGCCGAGTTCAAGGACGCGATGGAGGCGTACTACCAGCAGTTCGTCAAAACCTGGCGCATCACCACGAAGAGCAGCGACCCGAAATTGCCGGTAAACATCTATTACGACGAGAAGAGCTATCACCAGGTGTCCGGCGCGCCGAACGGAGCGCTCGCCTACTTTCGTTTCGTCAAACCGTGGGATCTGAACACCTATTACGAGCGACTCGATCCGGAGTACAGCAAGCACGTCCTCTATCACGAGGCCAATCACTACTTGCAACTGCTCGTCGACACGAGCTTCGCCGTGCCGCATTTTCCAGGGGAAGCGCTCGCCGAGTACTACGGCGCGAGCAGCTGGAATCCCACGACGAAGAAGTTCGAAACCGGACTGATCCAAGAGGGGCGGTTGTGCGAAATCCAAACCGACATCGCGGGCGGCGAACGCCTGACGTTGGAGACGCTGATCACCACCGAAGGCATGTATCAGCACTACACGTGGGGCTGGTCGCTCGTTCACTACTTGATGAACGACACGCGCTATGCGGACAAGTTCCAGAAGTTCTTCTTCGCGCTGTCGAAGAGCCGCGACGCGAAGCGCGAGAAAATGGACGTCGACAATCTGTCGACGATGAAGCAGGACGAAGTGTGGAAGCTGTTCCGCGCTGAGCTTGGACTCAAGGACGCAGACGCCGTCCGCAAGCTCGAAACGGACTGGTACAACTACATCGATCAGAAGCTCGTGCTCGTGACGGCCTCTGGACTCGCGAAGGCCGGTTTCGCGGCTGCTGGAACCAATCGACCGATCAAGGCTCGTCGGTTCTTCAAAGAGGCCATCGAGAAGGGCTCGACGAACCCGCTCGTTTTCCATCGCTACGCCGAGTTGCTGGAAATGGACGGCAAGTCCTCCGACGCCAAAGCGATGCTCGAGAAAGCGATCGCGTTGAATCCGCTCGAGGGCAAGTTCTACAACGCACTTGGGCACCGCCTGAAAATGAAGGACAACCCAGAGGGCTCACGCTGGATCGCGTTGGGCGAGGAGCTCGGTTACGAGGACGATTGGATCGATCTCTCGGAGATCGATCCGAAGGGCAAGGGCAAAGACAAGGGCAATTGAGACATCCGCTCGCCCTGCCGCTCTCCTGAGTTAGTATGAGAGGGTTCCATCGGCGCCTCCCCGTCGAATTTTCAGCTCGCGTCGCGATCTCTATCTCTCATCACCGGGTCGTCGCATGCACGCACGTTTCCTCTCCGTCGTGTTCGTTTCCGTCGCGTTGTCTACTGCTGCTCAGAGTCAAACTCGAGCCGGTACCACGGAAGCACTGACTGTGTTTCGAGCTCGTTTCGGTGAGCGGTGGTCGGCTGCCGTCGATCCGCTGACGAAGCGTGCCGAGATGATCTACGGCGGACGAGCGGGGTGGGCCGGTCAGCCCATCAGCGACGAGGACTGGATCGCGCGCGCGCAAGTTGCGATCGCTGCGTCGAGCGGTCTCCACGGCGTCGACGTCACGTCACTCGTACCGGGTCGCGTCACGTTGATCCCGCTGGGCCAAGTCGGCAGCGGCGACAAGTGGTCGGTCGAGTTTCGTCAGGCGTTCGGCGGAATCGACGTAGAAGACGGCGACATCGTCGCGTTGTTCGATGCGCGCGGCGGACTGTTGTCGATTCAGAATCACGCGCTCGCCGACGTCGAACAAATCGACCTCGATCCGTTGGTGACAGCGGAGACTGCTCGTGAACAAGCGCGGCTGGCCTTCGAGAAAGAGCACGCTCCGATCGCCGAAACGATCAGCGCCGCCACGCTCGTCATCCTGCCCGTCGATCGCACCGACTCGCGCGTCGGGCAACTCGCGTGGCGCGTCGACGTCGAGTACGCGCCGAGCGACGCGGAGCCGACCGGACGCCGCTACTGGATCGACGCCCGCAACGGGTATCCGCTGCGCGACGAGACGAACGTGCACGCTTTCGACATCTCGGGGAACGTCTCGATGTTCGCGACACCGGGTAGCGCTGCCGACACAGCGGGAAATCCGGAAGCACTCATGCCGGCGAAGTACCTCCGTATCCAGCACTCGACCGGCACGGTGTTCACCGACATCGACGGCAACTTCACGATTCCCGGCGCGACAGCTCCCGAAACGGTGACCCTGAGCTTCTCGGGGCTCTTCGGTGCGGTCGACGACGTCCCCTCGGGTCTTCCGCACTCGGAAGTATTCACGCTCAATCCCGGCCCGGGCAACAACGTCGTCCTCAACGGCGCAGCTTTCGACACGATCACGGCGCAGGCCAACATCTTCAATCACACAGCGACAGTGCGCGATTTCATTCGAAGCACCATCCCGGGAGATTCGACAGCGGACTTCGTCGCCGTCGGTCACGCGAACGTCGCAGCGACGTGCAACGCGAATTTCAACGGCAACTCGATCAACTTCTTCGCGGCGGGCGGCAACTGCAACAACACCGGCTTTTCCACGGTAGTGGGCCACGAAGACGGCCATTGGCTCAACGTTCTCTACGGTACGAACAACGGTTCGGACGGTATGGGGGAGGGCAATGCCGACGTGTTCGCGCTCTACACGTTCGACACGCCGCTCAACGGCGAAGGCTTCTTCACGAACGGCGGCGCGGTTCGCACGGGCAACAACACACGGCCATTCTGCGGTGATTGTGCGCCGAGCTGTAACGGTCAAGTGCACCGCGACGGCGAACCGTGGATGGGTGCCGCGTGGAAGTTGCGCGTGAATTTGAACAACTCGCTCGGCAACGTGGTCGGAGACCACACTGCGAACCTGCTCTTCCTTGGTTGGATGAACGGCTACAACCAGCGCACGATTCGCTCGATCATCGAGTTGCAGTGGTTGATCCTCGACGACGACGACGCGAACCTCGCGAACGGAACGCCGCACGCGATCGACATCAAGAACGGTTTCAGAGCGCAGGGCTTTCCCGGGTACGAGATCGAGTACGCGAGCACAGCGACCCTCGCCGACCAGACGTGTGAAGCGAGCTCATACTCGGTCACGACGACTGTGTCGACCTTGCAGACCACCACGATCGCGAGCGTTTCCCTGCGTTGGCGCGTGAACAGCGGTGCGTGGGTGACGACGGCGATGACCCCGACGGGCGGCGCCAATTGGAGTGGGAGTATTCCCTACGTCGTCTCACCGGCGAACGTCGAGTACACCGTGACCGCGACGGATTCGGCGGGGAACACGAAGGACGGTTTCTGCGGCACGCGTTCGTTCTTCATCGGCCAGATCGTCGCGTTCGCGTCGGACGATTTCGAGTCAGCGGGCACGTGGACGACGGGATCGGTGGGCGACACTTCGAACCTGAACAACGACTGGGGACGTGGAGTTCCGAGCGGGAAAACAGGCACTTCTCAGGGTGTCGCATGGTCCGATCCGGCGTCTGCAGCGTCGGGCTCGGCGTGTCGCGGTAACGACCTGGGAGCGAGCGGCGCGAACGGCGCATACCAAACGAACGTGCACAGTTTTCTCGTCTCGACTCCGTTCGATTGCACGGGGCAGTCAGGCGTGCAGCTCTTGTTCAAGCGCTGGCTCACGGTCGAGAAATCGCAATTCGACACGGCGCGTGTGCTCGTCAACAACGTCGAGGTCTGGCGCAACTCCGCGACGGACAATCTACTGGATTCGAGTTGGACGACTCAGTCGATCGACATCTCGGCCGCCGCGGACAACAACCCGTCGGTCGTGATCCAGTTCGAACTGCAGAGCGACGGCGGACTCGAACTCGGCGGCTGGCAGATCGACGCGTTCGCACTCGGACGTATCACGCGCGCAGCTCAATGTGCGGCGATTCAAAATTACTGCGCGGGTGACGGCAGTCTCGCGACGGATTGCCCGTGCGGCAATTTCGGCGCCACGGGACACGGCTGCGCCGACGCGCTCGCCCCCGCGGGTGCACTGCTGAGCGCGAGCGGTTCGCCGGGCTCCAACACCGTCGTGCTCAGCGCGAGTTCACTGCCGACGTTCGGCTTCGGCGTGTACTTGCAGCAAGACGCGGTGGGCGAGTTCGTGTTCCAAAATGGCGTGATGTGCGGCAGCGGTGCGCTCCTGCGCTTGCGTGTGCGCGCGACGACGAGCGGAACGAGCACGCTTCCGGACGGAACCGACACGCAACCACTGTCGACGATCGGTCTGGTCACGCCGGGCAGTGGATCGCGTCGCTACTACTCGCTGTGGTATCGCGGCGGCGTCCCGACGTTTTGCTCGCCGGCCGCCGCGAATTTGACGAACGGTGTGATGGTGACTTGGTAGAGGAAGAGCTTCTATGGCAGCGCAAGCGACGATGACGATCGGATCCCTACGCATCATTTTGTTCGCGCTGATCGGCGGGCTCGTGATGATCACGGGGGCGGCCTCGCTCATGCGCACGCAAGGCGAGATCGCACCCGTGCCGGCAGCGCAGACCGTTCTTCCCATCGTCGTCGCGCTCGTACTGGCCTCGAGTGTCGCAATCGCATTCGCTCTGCGCGCACGACTCGTCACCGAAGCAGCGAAGCAGAAGGACGTGTCGCTACAACTGTTGCGTGAGGACAAAGTCCCGCAGGCACTCGGCGCGGCGACCATCATCAGCGCGGCGCTCTTCGAAGGCCCCGGCTTGCTCGGCGCCGTCACCGTTCTTCTCGGCGGTCCGTGGTACTGCCTGGCGGCGCCGATTCTCGCCATCTTCGCGATGGTGTGGTTGTTGCCCAGTCGCGACCGCTTCAAGGAAGCGCTGCGCAGTTCAGGTTGAAATCATCTTGGTGATGCGCACGCCGTAGCGCGCACCGACCGTCACCACTTCGCCCTTCGCGACCAGCTTGCCGTTGACGAGCACGTCGACGTTCTCGTGTGCTTCACGCTCCAGCGTGACGAGCGAACCCGGCGCGAACTGGGACAGGCCCGCGATCGAGATGCGCGTGCGACCGAGTTCGACCGTCAGCGGCACCGTCACGTCCATCAAGTGATCGAGACCAATCGCTTCGCCTTGCGACTTGCTCGGGTTCAGCGACGGCAAGTCGTTCGGATGGAGGGGAACGGCCCTCGTATCGGCTTGGTTGTTCACCACTGTCTCGCTCATGTCACTTCCCATCCGTTGATTTCGATCCAGCACGATCGACGCTGCGCAACCGCACGGCCAACTTGCCGTCGCGTCGGCCGAGTTCGCCACGTGCACGCACTTCGTTCTCGGCCGTGAGCGCGATCATGTCACCGACTTTCGTGTCGAGCAGGACCACGTCGCCCACTTCCAGACTCATCAGATCCTGCAGCGGCAGCACGACCGTGCCGAGCTCCGCGCACAGATCGACGTGAACGTCGGCGAACTGCGCTGACATCCCGCCTTTCGCAGGTGATTTCGCAGATCCCGTCGATGTCTCGGGCGGCTTCACAGCCGGCACGTAGATGCGCAGAACGCTTTCGCCGACAGCTCCCTCGAGAGCCAGCTGCACGCCGATGCGTTGGGGATCGGAAGTCGCGACATCCTCGGCCAGATTCATCTCCTTCTTCTCGCGCATGACGCGAAAGTTGGTCGCCTCGACTCCGAGTGACGAGACGACGAGCATTGCAGCGCGCACGAGGAGCTTTTCGAGCACGCGCTCTTCGACGACGGAGAGTGGTCTGGCCGTCGCCATCTTCGGGTCGGGAGACCCGAGCGCGACTTCGATCGCCGTCGTCATCGCGCCCAAGTCCCAAGCGACGAAACCGAGTTGCGACCCGACGTCGAATGCCAACGTGCGCATCGGCTCGACGAAGCCTTCGATCAACGTGCCGACGTGTGCCTCGACGACGTCGGCAACGCGAGCGCGATGCGGACTGCGCAGCCAAGCCGTGAGGTGAGCCGACACGTCGGGCATGACCTTGTCGACGCGACGCGCGAGAACGTCGAGCTGAGCGCGGCTCAATCGACACGGCGCCTTGAAGTCACGCGGCAAGATGCGCACGACGTCTTCGACGGCGGGGCGCACCATGTCCATGATGGCTTCGACTTCGGCGTCGCTGACTTGACTCTGTTGTGACACGTGCGGGAACCTGATCTCTACACGTCTCTATCGACGAAATCGTTTCCGGCCTTGACCGCGAAAAACGCCGGAAACACGCTCATTTCACGCTCTTGCGATAAGCGTCGAGGAACGTCTTGTACTGGTCTTGAGGCAGGGCGTTCACGAGTGCGATCGCACGCTCGTCGTCCATCTGATGCAGGATCTTGGCGGCGTCCTTCGGATCGAACGTAGTCAGCTTCTTCACGAGGTCATCGACCTCGCCTTCCTGGAAAAAGCGCGCCAACTCGGTCCAACTCTTCTCCTCTGCCGCAGCATTCGCGTCGCCGTCGCGGCGCAGTTCCTGCTCGCGCATGGCGAGTTCCTTGGTGCGCGTGTCGAGCTCGTTCTTCAGACCCTGAAGCTCCTTCTCACGACCCGTGAGAGCGCGTTCGCGTTCATCGAGCGCGCGCTCTTTGTCCTTCACGGTCGCCAACTTCACTTCCGCCTCTTCGAGACGCAGTGCGAGTTTGGATTGCAGTTGAGCCAACTCGTCGCTGTTGAACGGCGCCGGCATCACGAACGCACTGAGCACGCTTGCCTTCGTCGGCACGACCTCGTCGACGTGGTGCGACATGGGAGCCTTCGCACGAACTTCCTCGTGAGTGATCTCCGGTTCGTGCGCATCGGTTACGACGTGCGGCACTGCAGTGTGCTCGTCCGGCGGCTTCACCGGCTTCTGAGCGAAGTTTTTGAGCAGCGGAATCTCGTACGCCGGACGGCCCGACACGAGTGCGACACCGACGAACGAGCCCGTGAAGAGCGTCGTTCCGCCGCCGAGGAGGAGGGCACCTTTGAGAATGGGGTTCATCGAGTTTCTCCGATCCGTTCCGTGCTGTACGCACGTGTTTCACCGCGTCGATTGCGTGCATTCCGTTGACTGGCGGTCTCGTCGAGTTCACGAGCCTCGTCGCGATCGCGCTCGAGCATCCAATCGGCTCGCGCGTGTTCGTCGAGGCGCGCCAATCCGTCGAGATCACGTTTGCGAGCCTGCCAGGCACGACGTTGTTCTTCGGCTCGCGCACGCAGACCGCGCGCGGACTCCTCGGCTTCGAACCACACGCGTCGTGCGTCGTCCACCATCTCGAGCGCGACCATCACGGAAGTCGGCGCGAGCCTCGGCGAGCCCTGGAGACCACGCAAATCGTCGATGGCGATTTCGATCGCGAGCTTGCGCTCCTGTGCGCGAGTCTCTGCTTCGCGCGCGACCATTTCGGCAGCGGCGAACTGGGCCTTCGCCAACTCCTCTTCGACACCGCGCACGCGCTTCACGCGCTGCAATCCGAACACGTACCGTTTCATCGCTTCACTCAGTTCTTCCTGGTCACGAGCGCTAGAAGCGCTGCGGATTCCGCGAACGCAGTCGATTCCTTCGCGCCCTGTCTCAAATACGCCTCGATCGCCGGCATGCGCGCCAACGCCTGATCGAGGCGGGGATTCGTGCCCGATTTGTACGCACCGATTTCGACGAGATCGCGGCCTTCGCGGTGTGCCGCAAGCCAACCGCGCAACGTCGACGCCGCGTTCAAGTGCTCATCCGACGCGAGTGCAGGCATCAAACGCGACAAGCTGCCGAGGACGTCGATCGCCGGGAAATGTCCGGCCTGAGCGAGCTCGCGTCTCAGGAAAACGTGTCCGTCGAGCAGGCCACGCAACGTGTCCGCGACGGGTTCGTTCGGATCGTCGCCGTCGAGCAAGACCGTGATCAGTCCCGTGATGCTGCCGGATTTCGTGCGACCCATGCGCTCGACGAGCTTCGGCACGGTCGCGAAGAAACTCGGCGGATATCCGCGCACCGTCGGCGGTTCACCGGCGGCCAGTCCGATTTCGCGGGACGCCGCAGCGAAGCGCGTGATCGAGTCCATGACGAGCAAGACGTTCTTGCCGGCGTCGCGGAAGTGCTCGGCGACGGTGACGGCCACGAATGGCGCGAGGAATCGCTCGATCGGCGCGCGATCGCTGGTCGCGACGACGAGAACAGCCTTTTTCCGTGTGTTTTCGTCGAGCACATCGTGAACGAACGCGCCGACTTCGCGACCGCGCTCGCCGACGAGGGCGACGACGATGACGTCGGCGTCGCACCCGCGCGTGATCTGGCCCAGCAACGTCGACTTGCCGACGCCCGAACCGGCAAAGATCCCGATGCGCTGCCCGCGACCGAGCGTGTTCAGTCCGTCGATCGCTCGCACACCGGTCTGCATCGGTTGAACGATGGGGGGGCGGTCGAGCGGATCAGGCGAACCTCCGCGAACGGGACGAGTGTCGCGCGTGCGAATCGGAGTGCCGTTGTCGATCGCTTGACCGTAGCCGTCGAGTGTGCGGCCCAGCAATTCGTCGCCGACATGCACGACGAACGGTCGGCCCAGCGCCGTGACCTCTTGCTGCGGTGCGATGCCGGACACGTCGCCGTGTGGCATCAACAGCGTGGTCGATCCACGAAATCCGACGACTTCGGCATCGACGAATTCGTCGCGACCGCGGCGGATGCGGCACATCTCGCCGACTGCTGCGGGGACGCCGGTCGCCTCGACGATCACGCCAGACACTTGGTCGATGCGGCCGCGAAACAGAGGTACGGCGCCGAGGCGAACGTGTTCGAAACAGCGTTCGAGTTGGAGTGCGCTCACGTCGCATCTCCTTCGAGTCGCTCGGCGATCGACGCGAGAGCCTGTTCGACATCGCGTACGAGCAAACCGCGCTGTGTCGTGACGTGCACGTCGCCGGCGACGACTTCCGGATCGGCCTCGATCGTCGTAGCTGCTCGGAAGACGACGTCCGCCAGGCGTTTCGCATCGGACGGATTGACGTGCACGACGCATGCGCCGCGGCCGATGCTGGCAGCAGCCAACGTCTCGCGCACGATGCGCTCGATGTCGTAGCGCCCCGCGTCGATCTCGCCGCGCAAGAGAGTGCGCGCGATCTCGACTGCCAATCGCGTCGCATCGCGAGCGAGTTCAGCCGCTTGCGCTTCGGCCGCTCGCGCGAGCTTTTCGGTAGCCAGCGTGAGCGTGGAGGCAGCGCCGGCGAGCGCAGCACGCTCACCTTCGGCCCGACCGAGCCCGAACGCTCGATCCAATTCGTCGCGTCGACGCCGTTCGATCAGCTGTGCCGGATCGCCCTCGAAAACGCGCACCACCTTCGGTCGCGTCGGAACGAGGACACGGATCACGTGACCGGGAGAGTTCGTATTCGAATCAAGCGACAAGCTCTTCACCTGCCTTCGAGCTCGAGAGTTCGCCCGACTCGAGCAGACCGCGAACGGCCTTCATGATGATCTCGCGTGACGCGAGAATCTCGATCATGGGTAATGCGCCGGCCAGCTCGCGCTCGTCGACGATCATCGCTTTCACCCGCGTCGACAGGTTGTTCATGATGTTCGCTTCGACCTCGGGCCGGCTGCCCTTCAGGCCGATCGCGAGTGAGCGCGTTTCGACCGACGACAGCACCTTCTGCATGCCGCGCTTGTCGAGCGACGCGAGGTCGTCCCACGTGAACATGAACTCGCGGATCGTTCCGACCATCTCCTGGTCGGTGTCCTCGAGTCCCTCGAGCACGGCCCTCTCGACTTCCTTCTGCGAGAGCGAGAGCATCTGCGCGATCGTCTTGAGGCGCTCCTTCGGTTCGATGGGCGACGGACGAGCACCGACGATCGTGACGCGCGCTTCGACGCTGTCCGCAACCGTGGCGAGCGTATCGAATCCGGGCGGCACGATTTGCGACATCCGTTTGACGACGTCGACGGCCGCGTCGGGCTCGAAAGCAGCAAGAATCTCAGCCGAAAACTTGGGTTCGAGGTGTGCGAGCACGAGTGCGGCAACCGCAGTGGATTCTTCGCGAAGAGCTCGACCGACGACGGCACTGGGCATCTTTTCTATGCGCGCGAACGGACGTTCGTGCCGACGACGTTCGACGATCTCGTTCAGCACCGACTTCGATTTGTCTTTGCCGATCGAACTCTCGAGCAGCGTGGACAGCTCGCCGTCGGCAGCCGCACGCGGCTTCGAAGGGGTGTGCAACGTCTTCGACAGCTCGGTGTACAGCGCGTCGACGGCAGCGCGGTCCAAGAGCTTCGGATCGAGTTCGGTCATGGCCGACGCCACTTCGGATACGACACGCGGATCGAGACTCTTCAAGACGGCCGCAGCGGCCGACTTGTCCAAGCTCAACAAGAACGCGGCAACTTTCTGAGCACCGCTGACAGCTTTCGTTTCCGATCTCATCGGCCGGCACCGACCGTTTCTTCTTCAGCAGCCCAGCGCGAGAGAATCGTGCTGACGCGCTGCGGATCGGACTTGACGAGTTCCTCGATCTCGGTCTTCGCGAGCAACTCGAGCGAGCGCTCGTCCATTTCGCCGCCTACGGACGCGTCGGTCTTGCTTGCGGTCGCCGACTTGGGCGAGCTCTTGAGCGTCTTGAACAGGAGGAAGAGGAACGCGACCGCTGCGCCGATTTCGATGCCGCGTTGAATCAACATCTCGGTCATGCGGTTCGGCGCGCTGACTTCTGCAGGGGCGGGCGGGGAGACGATCTGGCCCTTGTCGTCACGCTTGAATGCGGCGAACGCGGTGACGAGCGAGCTGAATCCGTCGCGCTTGTCGTCGAAGCCGACCGACGCTTTCACGCTCGATTCCAGGTCTTTCAGGCGCTCTCTCTGACTTTCGTCGAGGAACAGCGAAACGGACAGACGCTCCAGCTTGGGCGCGCTCGAGCGTTCGAGTCGAGTCTCGCGACCGACGACTTTGCTCGTGGTGGTTTCCTTCGTGGTCGCCGGTTGTGCGACCGGGGCGCTGGCGTTGGTCACGGCCGGAATCGCTGCATTCGTCGCGCCGAACTCGGCAGTCAAGTTCGCGCTCGTGCCGACTGCTGGACTCTGGGAGGAGTTCGGCGTCGACGTTTCGTTCTTCGTCTCGTTGATCGTGACGGCTTTGGGATCGATCGTTTCCTTGACGCTCTCGAGCTCGCCGAACTGCCACTTCGAGTTCACGACGACGTACGCCATCCCCGGTCCGAAGACGCGGTCGAGGACTTGATTCGTCTTGCCCGCGAGTTCCTCGTCGTAGCGACGCGCGTGATCGAACACCTCGGTCTTGCCAGCGTTCTGGTCGCCGTCGACGGAGCCGTCGAAGAGGCTGCGACCGGATTGATCGGCGATGAGCACGTTCTCTTGCGGGACGTTGAAGCGGAAACGCGCAATCTTCGCCACGGTGCTGGCTTGCCCGCGCGACAGGTCGCCACGGCCGCGCAACGTGAGCGTCACCGCTACCGTCATCGGCACCGACTTCTTCATCGGCGAAGACTCGGCAGACGACGTGCTGACGTGCGCGCGCTGCACGAAATCAAGTTCTTCCAGCTGCTTTTCGAGTTCCTGCCATTCGCGCTTCAAAGCGTTCTGCGCTCGTTCCGGGGCCGAGAGGAACACTTGGCTCGCGCCATTCCCGTTCGTCTGGATGCCTTCGGGTGCGGTACTCAACGCACCTGCGATCGCGACGGCGTTCTGGGCGACGTAGAACTGCGTCTCGTCGACGTGGACCGTGAAAGGTCCCGGCGGTTGACTGACTTGAAAGCGCACATTCGCGCTGGCGAGCGCGCTCTGTACGGCCGCTGCACTGCGTGAATCGAGCTCGCTGTACAGGAGCTTGAAGCTCGGCGTCGCGGCCCACGTGTTGGCGAAATAGATCGCGCCCACCAACACGGCCGCGCCGACCGCGAGCGCGACCTTCGCGCCGGCAGAAGCAGTCGCGAATTGACTCTTGAGGTTGGTGAGGAAGTCCATGTTGTTGGGTTAGCCGATCAGACGCTCATCCGCATGATTTCGCGGTAGGCGTCGACGAACTTGTTGCGCACTTCGAGCGAGAACTTCAGCGCCAGTTCCGATTCCTTCAGGGCGGCAGCGACCTCGTGGAAGTCTTGAACCTTGCCCGAGACGATGCCGTCGACGAGGGCGTCGGCACGTTTGACCTGAGAGTCGACGTCTTTCAGTCCGTCCACGATCGCCGATGAGAAGTTCGACGCGGTCGCGGCGCCGGCGCCCGACGATTCGACGGCCGTGGTCGCACGCGCAACCGATTCCGCGTGCCGCTTGAGCGCGGCCTCGATCGCGGATCGCGCGAGACTAGATCCTCCTCCGATGCTGTCGACCATGTGTGTTCGCTAACTTTCGATCACTGCGCGAGGCGCAGAGCACGTTCCGCCATGCGGACGAAACTGTCCGCCGCGTTCGCATTCGCTTCGTACGCGCGAACAGCCGTCATGAGGTCGGCCATCTCGAGTGTGCTGTCGATGTTCGGCATCGTCACCCAGCCGTCCGCATCGGCGTCGGGGTGACCCGGGATGCGCACGCGTTCGAACGGTGTCTTGAAGTCCTTGTCGATGGACGCGATCCGCACACCGCCGGTGCGCTCGAGACCGTTTTCGGTACGCCGCAGAATCGGCGCAAAGCGCACGATTTCTCGACGATAAGGCTCGCCTTCGGGAGTCTTCGTGACCTCCGCGTTGGCGAGGTTCTTCGCGATGATGTCGATGCGAACGCGCTCGGCGGACATGCCCGACGAGCTCGTGCGCATTCCTTCGAAGAGCTTGTGAATACCGCTCATGGTCAACGACCTTCCATGATGCTCGAGCGCATCATCTCGTGCTTCGTCTGCAGGATCGCTGCATACGTCTGGTAGAGGAGCGAGTTCTCGCGCATCGCGTTGGCCTCGACTTCGAGGCTGACGTTGTTGCCGTCCGGACTGGCCGGCGTCGCGAAATCGGTTTCGATCTTCGGGACGACTCCGTCGAGCGATCGAGCACCGTGCGCGAGTTTCTCCGCCAGGAGATCCTCGAATCGCACGAACTGGCGCTTGTAGCCGGGGACGTTCTGATTGGCGATGTTCTCGGACAACACCTTGGCGCGCAGCGCCGAGGCCGACATCAACCGCAAGAGCATCCCGCTCGAATCGCCGACGGAGTTCATCGTCATGCCTTCAGGCCACGAGGCCCGTCGAGCGCCACAACTTCATCTTGTTGGAGAGCGTGCGCGCGGTGACACCTAGGCGGCGAGCCGCTTCGGTCTTGTTGCCGCGTGCCGAATCGAGAGTCGACAGGATCGCGACGCGCTCGATCTCCTCGAGCTGACGATTGGCGAGCGCGCTGGCGAGTGCCGTCGTCGGCAAGGAGGCCGACACTTCGGTCGACTTCGACGGACTTCCCGAGTTCGTCGGACCGAAGGCCAGGTCGTTGACGTCGATCGTCGTCTGACGAAGCATCACGACTGCGCGTTGGACGACGTTCTCGAGCTCGCGCACGTTGCCCGGCCAGTTCCACACGTTGAGGCGATCGAGCGCTTCCTTCGTGAAACGAGGCGTTTCCAGGCCGTTTTGGCGTGCGTAGAACTCCGCGAAGTGCTGTGCGAGCGGCACGATGTCCTCGATGCGTTCGCGCAGCGACGACAAGTGCAAGGGGAGGACGTGCAAGCGGTAGTACAGATCCTCGCGGAACGAACCCGAGCGCATTTCCGCAGCCAGATCGCGATTCGTCGTGGCGATGACGCGCACGTCGACCTTCAGTGTGTTCGTGCCGCCGACGCGCTCGAATTCTTCCTCTTCGAGGACGCGCAAGAGCTTTGCTTGCAGGTTCGGCGTGATCTCACCGATCTCGTCGAGCATCAGCGTGCCCCCGTCTGCGAGCTCGAAGCGACCTTCCTTCGTCTTGTGCGCGCCGGTGAACGCACCGCGTTCGTGACCGAAGAGTTCGGACTCGAGCAGCTGCTCCGACAGTGCCGCGCAGTTGACGCGGATGAACGGCGCGTTCGCACGCGGCGAGTTCTGGTGGATGTAGTGAGCGACCCGTTCCTTGCCCGTGCCGGATTCGCCGGTGATCAGCACGGTGCCCTTGCTGCGCGCGATGCGCGAAGCGGTACGCAGTGTGTCGAGCGTCGACGGGCTCTTCGCGATCATGTCGCTCGGTGCGCCGCCGGTGACTTCCGATCGCAAGTACTGGTTTTCTCGGATCAAACGCGTGGTGCGCTCGATGCGGTCGATCACGGCTTCGATCGCGTCGGCCGTGCACGGCTTGAGCAGGAAGTCGGAAGCGCCGTTGCGCATCGCTTGCACCGCTGACTCGATCGTGCCTTGCGCCGTGATCATCACGGACGGCACGTCGGGTGCGAGCTCGCGGATCTTCTTGACCAACTCGATGCCGTCCATGCCCGGCATGCGCAGGTCGGTCAAGATGAGGTCGGGGTTGGAGTTCTGAGCGCGCTCGAGCGCCTCAATGCCGTTCTTCGCCTCGATCGGTTTGTAACCGAGCGCGGTGATGGCTTCGACCAGGAACTCACGGCTGAGGGCGTCGTCGTCGACGACCAGAATGCGTTGAATCGACATCGTGGGTCTTTCGCTATTGAAGAGGAATGCGGAACGCGATGTCCGCACCGCCGAGTGAGGCGGGATTGGGGGACACTTGAAGTCGACCGCCGTGCAATTCGGCGATCGAGTGGACGAGTGCGAGACCGAGGCCAGTGCCTTCGGCGCGCGTGGTGAAGAAGGGCTCGGCGACACGCGCGCGCAGACTCGGCGGAATGCCGGGCCCGGCGTCGCAGACGCGGAAAAGAACGTCATTGCCGTCGCGTGTGATCGAAACGTCGACCACGCCGCCTTCCGGCTGTGCTTGCAGGGCGTTGGCCACCAGGTTGCGGAGCGCTTGTCGCACCTTGATCCGATCGGCAAGAAATCCCGGGATGCTGGTGGAAGAAATGATCTGCCACTTCTTCTCGGTCGCACAGTTGGGAAGAACACGTCTTGCGGCCGCGATAGCGTCCTGGCAGAGCTCGGCGGCGTCGATCTTGTCGAGCGCCAGACGCTCCGGTGACGCGAACGTCAGCATGCTCGCGATGATCTGGTCCGCTTCGTCGACGCCTTCGCAGATGCGCGACGCGAAGCGGTGAGCGCGCGTTCCGGGCGACAGGTCGCGCCGCAGGAGATCAGCGAAGCCGCGAACCGCGTTCATCGGATTGCGAATCTCATGTGCGATTCCGCCGGACATCGTGCCCAGCGCGGCCATCTTGCTCTGCGCGAGCAGACGTTCTTGCAGGCGCTCGAAATCCGTCTTGTCATCGACGATCTCGACCGATCCGCCGGATCGAATGGGGGACCAGCGCGAAGCGAGGACGCGACGCTCACCGTCGGTGCGCACGTACTCGTGATTCACTCCGCACGCGTTCGCCCCTTGGAGCCCGGGATGCGATTTCGCGCCGACGAGTTCTTCTTCTGGAACAGCCAAGATCGAACAAGCTGCGTCGTTGACTCGCGCGATGACGTGGTTCTCGCCGCGCACGACGACGCCGGTCGGCAACGCGTGCAAGACTGCCTCGAGATGTGACCGCGCAGCATCGAGCTCGCGGACCTTGCGCGCGAGTTCGGCGTTCGCAGCGACGAGCTCCATCTCGACGCGTTCGGCGCGCTCTTCGAGTCGCGCGTAGCTCGCCAGCAGGCTGTCCTTGATGACGGACAGCTCGTCGACGAGCGGTGAAGTTGCGGTGTGCGAGGTCACGGGTGATTGGTGTCCTTCGCGGGAGCTTTCGCCGGCTCTTTCGAGGTCCCTTCCGTCGACTGCTTCCACTTCAGGAACTCGAGGTCCGCACGAGCGCGTTCACCCGCCCAACCGGCACTCTTTTCTGCAGAAATCCGCGTGTAGATGGCGATCGCTTCGTCGGTCTTGTCGAGGTGTTCGAGCGAACGCGCAGTCCAGTACAGAGCACGCGGATCGTCCGGCGCTCTCTCGAGCACCTTGATGCACTCGTTGAAGCGATCGGCGCGGAACAGGACCTCGCCCTGTTTGACGAGATCGGCGCTGAATCCTACGGCCTCGAACGCGGTCAAATTTGCGTCGGGCGTGACATCCGCTTTGTTCTTCGTCGACTTCGACTTGGTGTCTGCATCCGACTTCTTCGGCAGGGGAGCCAGACCATCGCGCTGCATTTCGAGGCGAGCGACTTCGACGCGCAACGTGTCGAGGCGAGCGTCGTCGACCTTGCGATCGACGGCGGGCGCGGTCGAGAGCTTCAAGACGTCAGCGATCGCGTCGCGGTCGCCCTTGTCGATGCGGTCGCGCAGACCGACCAACGTCTCCAACTCGCGCATCGTGCGATCGAGCGAGATTTCGAGGCTTTTCGCGTCGCCATCGGTGAATCCGACGGCGGTCGCGACGAGCGCGGCTCCGGCGAGGGCGTTCAATGCGAATCCGAACTTCATCATCAGAGTCGTCCTCCGTAGGCCTGCGCAGCGAGATCCCACTGCGAGCGCTTTTCGTAGAGTTCGCCGGCCAGGAGATAGATGCGGCGCCGACCTTCGGGTCGCTTGATCTCCGGTAGCGCGTTCTTCAGCACCTCGATGGCCGGTGCGATTCCGTCGGCGGCTTCGACGCAGCGCGAGCGAACCAAGGCGGCGCGGACCAAATCCGATTCGCCGAGCCGCGCGCGATCGCGCCAAACGTTCTCGATCAGCGACGCGGCGAGAGTGAAAGCAGACTCGTCGCATTGAGTCTCGGCGCGCGAGAGGCGCTCGATCAAACTCTCTTCGTCGTGTTCCTCGAGACCGAGCGTCGTGCGAGCTGCATCGGCGATCGGCCGGATGCGAGCTTCCGCACCGCTGCCCACGGCCGTGCGTTCGATGAACAAGATGCCCAGCAAATCACCAGCTTTTTCAGCACTTTGAGCGGCTCTGACGTAGGCGTCCTTCTTGCGATCGTCCTCGCACGTCCGCGCGAAAGCGAGCCACGCACGCGATGCCTCTGTGGGCCGATCGGCATGATCGAGCGCGTCGGCGCGCAGTCGCGCAGCATCGACCGTCACGGATTGATCGAGGCCGGCCTTCATCGCTTCTTCGAGCGTCTCGAGACCTTCCTTGCCGTTACCGGCAGCGACGAGCGCAGCAGCGCGCACGTACATGCGATCGGCACGCTCGGCGAGATTCACCGGTGGCGCTGTTTGGTCGAGCGCGTCGATCATCGTGAGTGCTTGTCGCCCATCGCCCGACATCGCCAAGCTGCGCGCCAGTTCGACACGGGCGAACACGGCGTACGAATTGGGCGGCGGATGGTTCGCCACGCGCGACCAGTAGGTCGCCGCATCGCGCCACGATCCGAGCCGCGAGAGGATCGTGCCCGTGCGCATCAAGGCTTCGATGTAGAAAGGCGACTCGGGGAACGCGCGGATCAGGGTGTCGTAGTGCGTTCGAGCCGCACCTTGGTTCTTGCGCCGCTCTTGGATGTCGCCGAGCAAGAACTCGGCTTCCGCAGCCTGCGGTGCTTCGGGGAAGTGACGCAGCGCGCGGACGAACATCACGTCCGCCATGTCGATGAGTTCGTCCGTCGTGGCAGAACCGTCGAGGTCCGACTTGACCGTGATGGACTTCGATTTGACTTGGGCACGCAGCCCGGCGGCGCCGCACACGCGCTCGACGACGAGGTCGATCGGGCGCTCGACGAGGTCGATTTCGACCTCGGGGTACTCGCGAAGTTCGGCCAGCCCTTCGATCGTGCGGCCGGACTCACGACCGATCTGGCGCATCAATTCGTCGATCGGAACGTGGCGGGCGTGCACGGTGCAGACGATCTCGCCGTCCTTTTCGACGACCTCGACCTCGGTGAAGGCCGGAGTCGCGCACATAGCGGAAACAGCTAGAAACAAAGCCTGAATCACTTGTTGTCTCCCTTGCGAGCGCGCGCCTCGTCGAGGTAGCTCTTCGCGATCAGGTACGTCGCGCGCGGTTCGATTTCGGCGCGCAGACTCTTGTTCATGCGATCGGCCTCGGCGAGCAGCTTGTAGAGACGCTGACGCGCGGCGCCGTACTCGCCACCGAATATTTCGTTCTCGGCCATGACGATCGACGAGCGCTCGAGCGCGTTGATGCGCGCGATCTCGACTTCGTCTTCGCTCAGGATGGCCGTGCTGGCCTGGGCCGATGTCTCGCGTCGTGCGCGTTCGAGTCGCTTCGACGCGTCATCGAGTTCCGTGCGCATCTCCTCGATGCCGGCTCCGAACGTGACGCGCGTCTTCCACAGATAGAAGAATCCGGCGGCGTTCAATCCGAACAGGAGAACGAGCGATGCGACCAACATGAGCGGTCGCGTCCGTCGCGGCCCAGGCACGTCGGCCGGCGGATTCGATATCGGCGTCGAGGTCGTAGTCGACGGCGCGGGAGTGACGTGCTTGATCGACGGGGTCGCGTGCGCAGTGACCGTCGTCGCCGATTGGACCGGCGGAGGAGGAGTGGTTTCGCGCGGCAAAGGTGCGGCGACCGAAGCGAGCGACGGCGCGGGCGGAGGCATCGTCGACGCCGTGGACCCGACGAACGACGCGTCTCGCAAGCCCGTGAGCGTCAATTCGATGCGCGGGAAGTCGAAGAGGTCCTCGTCTTCGTCGTTCGTTTTCGCCGTATCGAGGTGATCGTTGTTGACCATGGATCAGCTCCAGAGTGCGCGATCGACGAGAGCGCGCGGTTCGGGCCCCGCGAGCAAACGGCCGACGACGACGGCGAGCGCAGGCGACAGTTGGTGGGTGGACGAAGTTTCGTGGCGTCGCAGCGTGTGCAGCACGCGTCGCGCAGTGTCGGGTGCGAGGAAATCGTGGTCGGTCAGGTCGACCGTGCCGTCTGAGTCGAAGGCCGACGAAGCGGCGGCGAAGCGCAGGACGACGGTCGTCCCCGTGCCGATTTCCGAATCGAGTGCGAGCCCGTCGGACAACGCTGAGGCTCGCGCCAAACCGCTGTACAAGGGCCGCGACAACAGGTCGTCGTCGAGAAGTTCCGTGTCGAACCCGATCCCGTGATCCGTGACCGTGACGACGAGCTCGCGAGCCTGGACCTCGGCTTGGACGTCGATCGTTCCGGGAGTCGTCGGATACCCACGCCGCACCGCGTTGTCGACGACTTCGGCGAGAGCGCTGCCGATGCGCGCGCGACAGGCTGGACCGAATCCGGCTTCGAGCGCAAACGCGACGACGGATCGTGCCGCACGGGTCGGAAGTCCCGACGCAGCACTGAACGTGCGCTCGAAGACGCGCTTCGCTTCGTTCTCGACTTCGTTACGGACGTCGCGCATGGGGTTCGCCTCGTTCATGTTGGGAAGGGATGTCCCGCGCGAGCTCGATTGCTCCTCGTGGGGTAGACAACTTTTCGACGTGACCTCGGAAAACCTTGAAGGTCGAGCTCTCGACCGTGCGTTTCCTTCGCGATTCGCGCAGACTTTCCCGGCCGTGAACCACCGGCTGCTAGATCAGGCAGAGAGGTCGTACGTGCGCAGCTTGTTGTAGAGCGTCGCGCGATTCACACCGAGCGCGCGAGCAGCTGCCGAACGATTGCCCGACACTTCGACGAGCACACGCTCGATCAACGCGCGCTCGACGTTCTTCAGCGAGCGGTCCGCGACATCGAGCACCAGCATTCCGCTCGACTGGGAAATCGTTTCAACGCTCTCCTCGAGACCCAAGTGTTCAATTGCGATCGGTGCACCCGCCGAGTGGACGAGCGCACGTTCGATGACGTTGCGCAGTTCGCGCACGTTGCCCGGCCAGGCATGTCGCGCGAGCCGATCCAACGTTCCGTCGGCAAAACCGCCTGTTTTCAGGCACATTTCGGCCGTCAAGTCCGTGGCGAAGCGCAACGCGAGCGGCGCCACGTCCTCGCGGCGATCGCGCAACGACGGCACGCGGATCGACAACACGTTCAAGCGGTAGTAGAGGTCTTCGCGAAAGCGTCCCTCGGCAACCATGCGCGAGAGATCGCGATTCGTCGCCGCGAGAATGCGCACGTCCATCGGTTGTTCGACGTCGGATCCGACGGGACGAAACGTTCTTTCCTGCAACACGCGCAGGAGTCGTGCCTGCAAGGTCAGGTCGAGCTCGCCGATCTCGTCGAGCAAGATCGTTCCGCCTTCGGCCGCAGCGAAGAGCCCATCGCGTCCGCCGGGCAGTGCTCCCGTGAAGGCGCCCGCCGCGTATCCGAACAACTCGGCTTCGAGCAGGCCTTCACCGAGCGACGCGCAATTCACGGCGACGAACGGACGCTGTGCACGGGCCGATCGCGAGTGGATCGCACGCGCGACGAGTTCTTTTCCGACACCCGATTCGCCGGCGATGAGCACCGTCGTGCGCGGCGCGGCCGACGCGCGCTCGACGGCGACGAGCACCACATCCATCGCACGGCTCGCGCCCCACTCGATCGAGTGCGCGGTCGATTCTTGTTGTCGCGGGATCACCCTCACGTGCTCTGCATCGGCCGATTGCCGGAGACACCGAAGACTTTTCCGCCTGGAACGAAGCGGCGATTCCCAAAAAGAAGGCGAAGACGCTCACGCCGATCTGGGAGGGTCCGAGAACTAACCCCGAGGTCGCCCTCCCAACCGGGATGACAGCGCGAACCTCGAGTAGACACTCAAAGCTGCAAGGAATGTCATGGGACTGAGAATCAACACGAACATCGCGTCGCTGAACGCGCAAAAGAACCTGAATTCGGTGTCCGATCGCTTGGGCGGCAACTACCAACGCCTGTCGTCTGGCCTCCGCATCACGCAAGCCTCTGACGATGCCGCTGGCCTCGGCTTGTCCGAAAAACTGCGCTCCAAGATTCGCTCGTTCGACCAAGCCGGTCGGAACGCGCAAGACGGCATCTCGCTGACGCAAACGGCGGAAGGCGCTCTCCAAGAGACGAGCAACATCCTGAACCGCATCCGCGAGTTGGCCGTTCAATCTGCCAACGGCACGCTCGGCACGGAAGAACGCGCCACGATCGACAACGAAGTTCAGTCGCTCGTCAGCGAAATCGACCGCATCGCCGACACGACGGAGTTCAACGGCGTTCAACTGCTCGACGGCTCCGGCACGACGGCCTCGATCCAAGTCGGCATCAACAGCGGTGCGACCCAACAGATCGACATCGCGCTCCAGGACACGAAGGTCGCGACGCTCGGCGTCGACTCGATCGACACGACGACCGCCTCGGGCGCGACGGCCGCTCTCGCGGACATCGACGCTGCGATCGACGCGGTCAACACGGGCCGCGGTAGCCTCGGCGCCGCTCAGAACCGCCTCAACAGCGCGTTCGGCAGCATCCAAACCGCGCGCGAAAACCTCAGCGCGTCGGAGAGCCGCATCCGCGACGTCGACTTCGCCTCGGAAACCGCGGAACTGACGCGTAACACGGTTCTGCAACAAGCCGCCACGTCGGTCCTGCAGCAAGCCAACACGCAACCGCAGATCGCCCTCTCGCTCCTCCGCGGTTAGTCGTAAGTCGAAGTTCGCTTCGGGAAGGAGGTCGTCCTCGAGACGGCCTCCTTTTTTCGTTTCGACGCGATGCGGGCACTCATGCGCGATGGGCTGCCGTCCGATAACAACGAGGATCGCGGATACCAGCCGTGATCGAAGGATTTCACCATGGTCACTTTCGGAAGCGGTCTCGGAGTCGGCGGCATCGCCAGCGGTCTCGACACGAACAGCATCGTGCAGAAGCTCGTGCAGATCGAGAGCCTGCCCATCAATGCGCTCAACACGAAGAAGACCGCGCAGAAGAACAAGCTCAGCGGCATCACGCGTCTCAAGACGTTGGTGACGGACCTCAAGGCGAAGGCCAAGGAATTGTCGACGAAGTCCGACTTCCTGGAGTTCACGACCAAGGTCAGCAAGGAAGGCGTCGCGAGCGTGTCGGCCACGGGCTCCGCTGCAGCCACCTCGCACACACTGATCGTCGAACAGCTGGCGGCTGTCGATCGTTGGGCCTTCGACGGGGTCGACGACGCCACGACTAATTTGACGGACACCAGCGGTCAATCGGTCAGCTTCACGGTGAATGGACATCCGCATTCGATCCCCGTGGATCCCGCGCTCTCGTCGCTGGACCAGATCGCTGCCGCGATCAACGAGGGTGCGGGCGACGAAGTGGCCGCAACCGTCGTGAACACAGGCACTGCGTCAGCGCCCGATTTCAAACTCGTCCTGACCTCCAAATCGAGCGGAGAATCCGCGCGCATCACGGACCTGGTCAGCACCGTCGAAGACTTGACCATCGACGGCACGGCTGCCAACGGTGCAGGTATTGCTCAGAGCACGAACAACATCACGGTGGGTTTGAACGCCTTCGCGATCGTCGACGGACTGGAGGTCGAGCGTTCGACGAACGAATTCACGGACGTCATCACAGGCATCTCGTTCACTGCTCAGGCCGAAGATCCCGCCACACAGATCACGTTCTCCGCCGAACCGAACAAGACCGCGATCAAGGGCAAAGTGCAGGAGTTCGTCGATTCGTACAACGCGATCATCGGATTCGTGAACACGCAGAACACCTACTCCCAGGATGCGGGAGCGGGCGGCGTCCTCTTCGGCGATTCGTTGTTGAGAGGCGTCCGCAGCGCGATCAACACCGCGCTCTTCGACGTGCCCATCGACGACGTCGTGAACGACACAGCGGGGTATTCGACGCTGAGCGTCGTCGGCATCAAGGCGCAACGCGACGGGACGCTCTCCATCGACGCGACCACGTTCGACGGCAAACTGGCGGGGGATCTCAGCGCGCTCGCGGACCTGTTCGTGGACTCGGACGGCTTCGACAACGGCGGCGCCGTGGTCAACACGCCCGAATATTTCACCGACACGACGGCCGATTCCGGTATCGCGGCCAGTTTGGTGCGATCCATCGACCGCATGCTCAACAACGCGGCTGGCAACAGCGGCACGACGGTCAAAGGCCTGTTCAACTCCCGCACCGAGACGATCACGAAGCAGATGCGCTCCCTCGACAGCGAGATCGCGAAGAAGCAGTCGCAGGTGGACGAATACCAATCCAACCTGTTCCTGCGGTTTGCCCGCCTGGAATCGCTGATCGGACAAATCAATTCGAAAGGCGCGGGGTTCGCCGCCGCGATCGCAGGACTCAGCTGATGACCCACAACGCCACCATCCGGAACGTCGCCGATCACTACCTCGAAAGTGCTGTCGAGAACGCGCCGCCGATCAAGTTGGTACGCATGCTGGTCGAAGGGTCTGTGCGCTTCCTCGATCGCGCCATCGCGACGTCGCCGAAGGAGAACCGCAAGGCCTTCGTCGCGTGGGCCAAGAAGGCGGACGCGATCGTCATCGAGCTCCGCCTGTCCCTGGTGCCGATCGAAGGATCGGACATCGCACCCAACCTCGAGAAACTCTATTTGTTCTGCGAGGAACGCATCGGCAAAGCGCTGCTGCACGACGATCCACAACCACTGCGTGAAGCCCGTCAAGTGTTGGCCGTCCTGTTGGACGCCTGGCTGCTCATCGAAACCCCTACTGGTGAGCACGTAGACGGATGAGCATCCACGACGAACAACGAACGGTGCTAGCTCGTCTCGACGAAATCGAACGCGCTCTCAAATCGCTCTTGACCGTGCTGGACTCGAAGCAATCACCGGTCGAGACGATCGACCGGGCACTGGTCGGACTCGAATCCGTGCCCTTCGACGTCGGCGACGTCTTGCGCGCGTTCCAAAACGGATCCGAGGACGAGATCGAGTCGGTGAAGCTGCGCTTGGCACGGCTGGCGGATCTGGACGCGGTCGCCCGCGCCGAATGCCAACGCATGCTCGAGAAGACGACCGTGGCGATCGATCGCACGCGCGTCCTGAAAACGCGGCTCGAGATCCTCGCGACGTCGACGACGACGGGTGATTCGATCGACTGCACGCGGTGATCGAGCGACTGTCGAGAATCTCGACAAGTGCTGAGGATTTCGACAGGTGCGCGAGCGGGAGCGGTGCTCGAAACGCGATCGGCTGCGTTGAAATGGGGATGAGGCGGTTGGCACCGCCATTGCTTTGACGGGAGCGCGCGCACAGCGCTCCCCATGCACACCACACTCGCCTCGATCGCCACGCCTTCCACGAATGCTGGCGGCCCGGACATGACGCGTTACGTCATGGTCTGCGCGCTGCTGCTCGTTCTGATCTGCGTCGCCGCATACTTGTTCAAACGCTTCGTCGCGACCGCCGTGCGCACGAAAGCTGCGAAACGTTCGCTGCAAATCCTCGACGTCTTGCCGCTCGGCGGGAAACAGCGCATGTGCGTCGTGCGTTGTTACGACCGCACGTTCGCGCTCGGCCTCGGCGACAAAGAAGTCGCGCTGATCGCGGAACTCGACGCGTCGATCTCGGCCGTCACGAACTCGAAGACGTCGTTTGCTTCGTTGTTGAAGCGCGAAGAAGCGACGGGCAACGCAGAGCCTACTCCCGCGAAGCGCGGATTGTTCCCGACCGGAGGATTGTTCGGATGATCCGCACACTGTTACTCGTTCTCGCATTCGTCTGCATCGGTCCCGCGGCGAGCGCTCTCCAAGAATCCGGAGCCGCGACGGCAGTCGCAGACGCTTTGAAACAAGGCGTTTCGGCAGCAGCTGACGCACCCCTGGTCGACGGCGCAATGCGCAGCGCGACAGCGATCGAAATCGCCATCCTCATGACGGTGTTGTCGCTGTTGCCCGCAATCCTCGTCACGATCACGAGCTTCACGCGCATCATCATCGTGCTGTCTTTCGTGCGTCGCGCGCTCGGCGTCAACGAACTCCCGCCGAACCCAGTGTTGATCGGCTTGTCGTTGTTCTTGACGAGCTTCGTGATGGCGCCGGTCGCGGAACGCATTCACGAGAAAGCGTGGAAGCCGTACAAGGCCGGCACGATCCAGATCGACGTGGCGGGCGACCTCGCGTGGACCGAGATGCGCGGCTTCCTCGTGGCGAACACGCGCCAGAGCGAGCTCGATCTCTTCCTCGACATGGCCAAGATCGAGAGGACGCCCGACGGAGCCGGCCCGCAGGAGCTGCCGATCCGCGTCGTCGTGCCGGCGTTCGTGCTGTCCGAGCTGAAGACCGCGTTTCAGATGGGATTCTTGCTCTTCCTGCCCTTCCTCGTCATCGACCTCGTCGTGTCGAGCGTGTTGCTCTCGATGGGCATGTTCATGTTGCCACCCGTGATGATCTCGACGCCGTTCAAGATCCTCTTGTTCGTGCTCGTCGACGGGTGGCATCTCGTCTGTCAATCGCTCGTGACGAGCTTCGTCACCACCTGAACAGGAGCACGCCATGGATCAAATGGATTTCCGGATCACCGAGCTCGCGCGCGATCTCTTGTGGACGACGATCGTGCTCGCGGGCCCGGTCCTGATCGTCGGACTCGTCGTCGGCTTGTGCGTCAGCTTGTTCCAAGCACTGACGAGCGTGCAGGAACAGACGATGTCGCTCATCCCGAAGATGCTCGCGGTGATGCTCGTCGTGCTGTTGCTCCTATCGCCGGCGCTGCAGATCCTGCGCGAGTACACGGCGAGCATCTTCGGCCAACTCGTGAGCTTCGGTATCAGCTGATGCACTTCGAAGCAGGAACCCTCGAGGCGTTCGGCCTCTTCATGGTGCGATCCAGCGCGCTCGTCTTGAGCGCACCGGTCTTGGGCACCACGACGGGATTCTCCGGCTACAAAATCGCTCTGATCTTCAGCGTCACGTTTCTCTTGTACGGCGTTCACGGCGAACCGCTGGGACACGAAGTCGAAGCGATCGAGTTCGCTTGCCTCGCGATGCGCGAGATCTTGATCGGGCTGGCACTCGCGTTCAGCTTGCACGCCGTGATGTTGGCGTTGCGTGTCGCAGGCGAACTGGTCGGGCACGAAATGGGCTTCAACATGGCCTCGATCATCGATCCGGTCACGGGCCTGAACACGCCGATCATCACGCAGATCTACGACGTGTTTTTCATCCTCGGGTTCCTGATGGTCGACGGACACCACTTGCTCCTGCGCGGACTCGCGCAGTCGTTCGAGCGCGCTCCTGTCGGCACGATGGACATCGGCGCCAGCATCCCGTGGATCACGGAACGCCTCTTCACGCAGATGTTCACGGCTGGACTCACGTTCGCGGCACCGGTTCTGATCCTGTTGATGGCGGCCTCGCTCTTGCTCGCGTTCTTGGCGCGAGCGGTCCCGTCGCTCAACGTCAACGAAGCTGGCTTCACCGCTCGCATCGCGATCGGATTGGTCGCGTTGTTCGTGTTCGCGCCGTTGCTGACGTCGGCGCTGCACCTGCTCTACGGTCGCTTCGAGGAAGGAATGGCCGCGGTGCTCGACGCCGTGGCGATCTGACATGGCCGAAGAAGGCGACAAGAGCGACAAGACCGAAGACGCGACCCCAAAGCGACGCGACGACGCGCGTGAACAGGGCCAAGTGGCGATGTCGGCCGACGCGATCGCGGCCGCGGGACTGATCGCCAGCGCGATCCTCTTGGTCGCCGGCGGCGGAATGCTCGCGACGTCGACGGGCATGCTCGTACGTGGCGCTTGCTTGGACTTCGGCGCGCTCGGTCGTGCGGAATTCACCGAGAACGAGTGGACCAACCTCATCACGCGGTCGATCCAGGCGCTCAGCTTGCCCACGCTGGCGATCATCGTGCCGCTGACCGCCGTGATCGTGCTCGCCGCGTACGCGCAAGTCGGATTGCAAATCACGCCCAAGGCGATCGCGTGGAACCCGAGCCGCCTCAATCCAATTCAAGGCTGGAGCAAAGTCTTCAGCGTGCGCGGCGCAATTCGCACGCTCTCGGCGTCCACGAAGATCACGATCGTGACGATCGCAACTTGCTGGGCGGCCTGGAACGACGTGCCGTTGATGTCGAGCTGCGCCGGCGCGGACCTGGGTCCGGCACTGGTCGTTTTCGGCAAAGTGTTCACGCACTGCTCGATAGCAGCGCTGATCGCCATCTGTTCGATCGCGATGTTCGATCTCGTGTACCAGCGCTGGCAGCACGACCGTGACCTGCGCATGAGCAAGAAGGACATCCAAGAAGAGTTCAAATCGACGGACGGTGATCCGCACGTCAAAGCAAAGATCCGCTCGATCCAGCGCGAGATGTCGCGTCGGCGCATGATGTCCGACGTTCCGAAGGCGACCGTCGTCATCACGAACCCGACGCACTACGCCGTCGCCCTGCGCTACGAGAAGGCGAACGGCGAGAGCGGCGGACGTGCGCCGATCGTCGTCGCGAAGGGCGTCGACGTGGTTGCACAGAAGATCAAGGCCGTCGCACTCGAGGCCGGAGTTCCGCTGCACGAAGACGTTCCGCTCGCTCGCGCTCTTCACGCTCAGGTCGAGATCGGTCAAGAGATCCCGGAGCAACTGTTCCAAGCCGTCGCCGGTGTGTTGGCCTACGTCTACCGCATTCAAAAGGGCGCGCAGTCGCTCGAGCGAGCTGATTCGTGAGTGCAACGAAACCCAAGTCGATCACGAATGTGGTTGGATTCCTCGAGCGCTACGCCGACTGGGCGATGGGCCTCGGCGTCCTCGGGCTCGTGTTCACATTGATCGTGCCGGTCTCGCCGGTGCTGCTCGACATCCTCGTCGCGTTGAACATCGCGATCTCGTTGATGTTGCTGCTCGTGACGATGAACGCGCGCAACGCGAGCGAACTCTCGACGTTTCCGACGATCCTCTTGTTCACGACGTTGTTCCGACTCGGATTGAACGTCGCGAGCACGCGCTCGATCCTCACCGAAGGGCACGCCGGACGCATCATCAAGGCGTTCGGAGATTACGTCGGTGGTGACAACCTCGCGGTCGGGTTGGTCGTCTTCCTGATCCTGATCGTCATCCAGTTCGTCGTCATCACGAAGGGATCCGGCCGCATCAGCGAAGTCGCCGCCCGATTCGTGCTCGACGCGATGCCGGGCAAGCAGATGGCGATCGATGCCGACTTGAACAGCGGCGTCATCGACGCGAACGAAGCACGCACGCGTCGCACTGCCGTCGCGAAAGAGGCCGAGTTCTACGGCGCGATGGACGGCGCCAGCAAGTACGTGCGCGGCGACGCGATCGCCGGGCTCATCATCACGGCACTCAACCTCGTCGGGGGAATCGCACTCGGGTCGTGGCGCGGGATGGACATGGGTGAAGCCGTCGATCGCTATTCGAAGCTCTCGATCGGCGACAGTTTGGTGTCGCAGATCCCGGCGCTCTTCCTGTCGACGGCAGCCGCTGTGTTGGTCACGAAGAACTCGAGCGAGAAGTCGCTCGGTATGGACTTGCTCGGCCAGATCGGCGGACGCCCGAAGGCGACCGTCATCACTGCAGGCATGTTGTTCGTGATCGGCCTCTTGCCGGGAATGCCTGCGCTGCCGTTCTTCGTTCTCGCGAGCCTCTTGCTCGTGGTGTGGAACTCGACGAGGAATTCGAACGCTGCGGCGGAGCGGGCGATCGAAGTCGCCGAAACAACGATTACGCCGGCGCAAATCGCCGAGAACACGGCGCGCGCCGAAGAACAGAAAGTCGACGAGCTCATGACCGTCGATCGCGTCGCGCTGGAGATCGGATATCGATTGATCCCGCTCGTCCAAGAGAAGGGCGGCGGCGGGATCCTCGATCACATCAGCCAGGTACGCAAACGCTTCGCGTCGCGCGAGGGCATCATCGTTCCGCCCGTGCGCATCAAGGACAACATTCGTCTCGGCCCGTCGACTTACCGCATCTTGGTCGGCGGTCACGAAGTCGCTCGCGGCGAGATCGAGCCCGGCCAATTCCTCGCGATGGACGGCGGTCACGTCACCGCGAAATTGGCCGGAAAACAGTCGAAGGATCCGGCCTTCGGTTTGCCGGCGACGTGGATCCAAGAGAGTGTGCGCGACACTGCGGAGATGGCCGGATACACGGTCATCGATCCGACCAGCGTGCTCGTCACGCACTTGTCCGAGACGCTCAAGAACTGCGTCGGGGACATCTTGTCGCGCGACGACGTCAAAGAGCTGATCGAGAAGGTCAAGAAGACTTCGCCCGCGGTCGTCGACGAGCTCGTGCCATCCAAGATGGGGTACGGCGACATCCAGCGCGTCTTGCGCAACTTGCTGCGTGAGGGCGTTTCGATTCGCAACATGCCTGCGATTCTCGAGTGTCTCGCAGACAACGCCGGCAAGGTGAAGGACGCCGATGCGATGTCGGAACTGGTGCGTCAACGTCTGGCGCGCGTCCTGTGCGAAATGCACTCCGATCGCGACGGCGCCGTTCACGCTGTGACGCTCGACCCGGACATCGAGATGAAACTCGCAGCAGCCGTGAACGGCACGCGCGACGGCGACGCGAACGTCGTGAACCCGGCGTGGCTGCAAAAGCTCATGGAGAAAACCGCTGCTTCCGTCGCGCAGTCGACGAAGGGCGGCAAGGACGTCGTCTTGCTCGTGCGTTCGAACGTGCGACGGTTCTTGAACGAGCTCGTGCGCTCGTCGATGCCGAAGACGACGGTGCTTTCCTACAACGAAGTCGCGCCCGCCCGCTCCGTCGTGACGGCGGCGGTCGTGCGCATGGAGGATTGAGATGCATGTTCATCGAATCGTAGGGGCATCGCTGCGCGAGGCTCTGCAGCGCGCGCGCAGGCTGCACGGCGAAGACGCGGTCGTCATCGGCGAGGAGATGTCGCCGACAGGCGGCGTCACGCTGACCGTCGCACGCAAAGTGGCGTCGACGACGCCGGAAGTGCTCGGTTCTCGCGGCGAAACGAAAGTCGCGCCGAAAGACATGGCGTTGACCGAGATCGCGACGCGATTGAAGAGACACGGCGCGTCGCCGGCCTTCGTCGAGCGCGTACTCGTCGACGTCGCGACACGGCGGGCTGACGGAGTGCACATCTTGGACACAGCCGCGCTCGCGATCGGGGAGATGTTCAAGACGGCGAAACTGCCGCGAGCGCGAGGAAAAGCGCGCGTTCTGGCGCTCGCCGGATCTGGCGGCGTCGGCAAGACCACCACGGTCGCGAAGATCGCGCTGCGCCTCGTGCGCTCCGGCCGCCGTGTCGAGCTCGTCACCTTCGACGCCGATCGTCCGGGTGCGGTCGAGCAGTTGCGCGCGTGGTCGACGCTCTTGGGAACGCCGTTCCGCGTCGCGCGTACGGGGGCCGACGTCGACGTCGCGTCGATCGCGACTGCCGACCTGATCTTGGTCGACACGAGCGGCCGCCCCGAACGTGACATCGCACGACTCGAGCGCTTGAAAGCAAGCTGCGTCGAAGTCGGTGCCGAGCTCGAGACCTATCTCGTGCTCTCGGCCGGTGCTTCGAGCAGTATGTTGCGGACGATCACGTCGACTCTGTCGATCGTCACGCCGAGCGCCGTGGTCATCACCAAACTCGACGAGACCAACGAACCGATCGCCGTGCTCGAGCACGTTCTCGACGCGGAATTGCCGATCGCATTCTTGTCCGACGGGCCGGACGTACAGTCGAACTTGCAACGTGCAGATGCCGAACACATCGCCGACCTGTGCTTGAGAGGGAAGCTGTCATGAGTGTGTCCCAGCTCCTCCAACAACGAATTCGCACGGGAAAACAAGCTCGCCGCGCACCGATCGTGCTCGTCGCAGGCGGCAAAGGCGGGGTCGGAAAGACGACGCTTGCAGTGAACTTGGCCGTGGCGCTCACGCAACAGAAGAAGCGCACCCTGCTCGTCGATCTCGACCTGGGTCTCGCCGACGCACTGGTTATGCTGAAGGTGTCCGCGCGCCGCACGATCGAGGACGCGCTCTTCGGCCGATGCAGCTTCAAGGACTGCATCGTGCGTACCGAGCACGGTCTCGACGTTCTGCCCGCGAGTTCAGGCACGCCCGAGATGGGGCAGTTGTCGACGGCGATGCGCACTCGACTCTGCGACGCATTGCACGAGTTGGCACAGGACTACGACCTCGTCATCGCCGACGCATCCGCCGGCATCGGAACTGATGTGCTCACGTTCGCTGGATCTGCGGATCACGTGTTCGTCGTCACGACGCCCGAACCCACGTCGATCACGGACGCGTACGGATTCATCAAGGCGCTCCACGCCTTCGCTGCGGCGAACGATCGCGACGTCGCGACTCCCGAACTGGTCGTCAACCGCGCCGATGGCATCGAAGAAGCCGAATCGGTCGCCGCGAAGCTGCGCATCGTCTGCGAGCGCTTCCTCTCGCGTTCGCCACGCAATGCAGGCTGGATGCCCGGCTCGGGTGCTGTCGAGCTCGCAGCGCGCTTCCAACGCCCATTCGCGCTGGATCCGCGTCCAGGTTTGGCTTCGTCGTGCCTGCAGGCGTTGGCGGCGCGAATCGCACGCCTGGGCGACGCCTCGGAAATCCTTTCCATGCACTCAAGCGTTTCATGAACAAGATCGATAGATCGGGCACTATGACCCCCGTCCTCGCCTGGCAAGCCTTCGGGCGCAAAGCGGCCGTGATCGCCGGTTCATCGACTGCGCTGATCAGCTTGCTCGTGCACAACACGTTGCTCACGGCGTCCATTCGCGGCGCCATCGCCTTGATCGGTGTGCTGCTCATCGTGCGCGCTGGGACATCGATTCTGTTGCGCACGCCGGCGCCTTTCGCCGTCAAATCGAAGGGGACGAGCGCGCCGAAATCGCGCGAAGCGTGAAAACCGTGAGTCAACGTCCGAACGAACGATCGACAGCGGGAGGTCGTCTTGACTGAACTCCAACTCGGTGACGTGGGAGAGCGCGACAAGCTCATCCTCGATCACATTCCGCTGCTGCGACACGTCGTCGGACGCATGAGCATTCCGCCGAGCCTCTTGCGCGAGGACGTCGAAGGCTACGCGATGATCGGCTTGATCGCCGCCGCGGACTCGTTCGATCCGTCTCGCGGATTGAAGTTCTCGACGTACGCGTTCCCGAAGATTCGTGGCGCGATCCTCGACGAGCTGAGACGCATGGACTTCTTGCCGCGCGGACGACGCGAGCGCTTGCGCGAACTGGAATCTGTCGTCTCCAAACTCGAACAGAAACACGGCGTGGTCCCGGCGCTCGAAGAGATCGCCACGCAGATGGAGTGCCCACTCGAAGAAGTCGAGGAGATCCTGCAGTCCGCGCGCAGCGTCGTCGAAGCCTCGCTCGACGTCGAGACGAGCTCGGGCACGCTGGGCAGCCTGGTTGCAGATCCGAAGAGCGACGATCCCGTCGGCAGTGCGCAATGGAACGAGACGAAAGCGCTGCTCATCACAGCCATACAAGGTCTCCCTGATCCGGATCGCACGGTTATCACGCTGTACTACGGTGAAAGTCTCCTGTTACGCGAGATCAGCGAAGTGTTGGGCGTGACGGAATCACGTGTGAGCCAGATCCACAGCCGCGCGCTGTACAAACTGAATCGCGAACTCGCCACACAAGCGGAAGTCGGTGGTCGATGAACGGCGTCGATCGAGCACGGCACGTGCTCCAACCACACCAAGCGAGCGGCACGCACCCCGATCGTCGACGCAAACAGCGAGACGCGCGCCCGTTCGAAGTCGACATGGATGCTGAACAAGACGACGGCCCGGAGACGCAGTCGACCGAGCCGACGGCAAGTCGCGTGATTCCCAGCAGTGGCGACGAAGGTGTCGGTGAGTTCGTGAACATCGTGGTCTGAGGAGAAGAACGTGCAACGAAACATCATCAAACGTGCTCAGGTGCAACTGGCGGAAGTCGAGTTGCAACGTCCGGCGAACCTAGCCGAAGCGACGCCGCATCGAGTGACGAAGAAGCGCGCCGTTCTCCTCGAAAGCGATGGTCGACCGTTGGCGATCGAAGTGACGTGCTCGTGCGGCGAAGTGACCCTGGTCGAGCTCGAACTTGGCGCTGCATCAGGCGAAAACGTCGGGAAAACCGCATGAAACTCACGATCGCAAGCCTGGCCTTCGTCGCGACGTTCGCGTGTGCTGCTTGCTCGGTGACGCGAGTCGATCCGACTCCGTTGACGCCCGAGTCCATCACGACCAGCACGACGAATGCGAGCGCGACACCCTCGATCGAAGGCGTGCTCTACGCACGGGATGGAACTCCGGTGACGAGCACGTCGAAAGGGGCTGCTCGCATCGAGCCCGAACCGAAACGCGATCTTGGCGACAGCGAAGGTGGGCGCGCGTCGTTGCTCGAGCTCTACACCAAGTCGGTCGCGGACAAGAGCGCGCTCGCGGAAGAGGTCGTCGCTCTGAAGGCCACACTCGAAGTGGAGCGCAAGGCCGTGATGGCCGGCATCGAGGAACGCGGGGTGTTGCGCGGCGAGTTGAGCAAGCTGCTTCGCGAACGAGACACGCTGCTGGCCGAAACGATGGATCTGGCCGCGCGCTTGACGAGCGCGCAGATCGCGCGACTGGAAGCTCAGAAGACGCTACTCGAAATTCAGATCGACCAACGCATGCGCGAAGAAGCTGCGGCGTCGGTGCAAGGATCGTCGAAGGACAAAGACAAGAAACGCAGTGGAGGCGAGCGCAAATGAAGTTGGTCACGATGCTCGCTCTCGTCGCGCTGTGCGCCTGCACCACGGTTCAGAAGTCGGTCGAGCCGCTCGCCGTCGTGCGCTTGGCCGCCGACCGTGATCTCTACGAATTGCGCCGCGTCGGCATCCTGCCGATCGAGTCGAAGGACATGCGCCTCGAGGATCAACAGTCGTTACAAGCTTCCTTGGCGTCGCGACTCAGCGCCGAGATGCACGCCGAAGTGATCGTGCTCACACGCGGCGAAGCGGCTGAAATTCCCAGCAATGACGCCTATTTGACGGGTCGCATCGATCCGGAGGCCGTGCTCGGTCTCGCGCGCCGATTCAACTTGGATGGGCTCGTGACGACGAACGTGACCGAGCGACGCACGTACGCTCCTCAACGTTTGGGCCTCGAAGTGGAACTGACCGCGTGCGACACAGGGTTGCCTATCTGGGGTGCATCGCTGCGTCTCGACGCGGCACAGGAGCGCACGCAGAACTCGTTGCGCGCATGGTTCGAGAAAGAACGCGGTGCGACGGACACCAATGAGTCCGTCGATCTCTACTTGCTTTCGCCGCAACGGTTCGCCGAGTTCGCGGCTGCGCAAGTCGGCATGGCGTACTGAGGGCGCCTCGTTCGAGAGAGGCCGACTCGGGCACTCGGTCTTCGGTTACGAAGCGGAACCGCGCGTGGGCAGCGACATGCCAAAAATGACAGCGCGACCGAGGCCCACGTCGGGCTCCGGTCGCGCTGAGATTCGATCGATCGTGACTACGCGCCCAGCAGCTTTTCGGCGGCCTTCTCGACGCGCTCGTTCGTGACGAGTTTGCCTTCGAGGTACTGCTGACGGAGCTCGGCCGTGCGTTCCCTGCGCTCGGTCGCCTCGTCCTTGCGACTGGCTTCGTTGCGGGCCAGCATCAAGCGCGCTTCCGACGAAACCTCGACGCGATCCGGACTCAGCGAGCGCATCGATTCACGCGCGCGCTGCTCGGCTTCGTGAACACGACGAGCTTCGGTCTCCTTGAAGACCGCGTCGTTCAACTGCCGGTTCGGCCGCGTGATGTCGACGGCGAGTTCGCCATCGGGTAGCGGCCGGTTCGGCGGGGTCGTGTTGTTGATGGATGCCATGTTTGGGTCACCTCCTGCGCAAGGTAGGGCCTTCCGGAGAGAGTTATCGGCTGCACCCCTCTCCGAATGAGAGGAAAGCAGGAGAAAATGGACGTGAGCCGGGAAATCGTTCTCAGCTCTCGGAATGCAGCGCCGAATCATCGGCACAATCCCTTGGGATGGAGTGAGTTACGCACGCATCGCCCTTGTCGAGGCTTGCACTTCCGCGCATCATGAGCGCATGCCTCTCTCGGGTTTCGCGCGCGACGTCGCGTGCCTCCTCGTCGCTTCGGCAATTTTTTCCGCGCGGCCGACGAGTGCCCAATCGGGCGACGAGCGCTCGTGTCGCACCGACTACGTGATCGCCGTTCGCTACGACGAGAACGCGCGCACGCTCACGGGCACCGAGACGATCACCTGGAGAAACGAGTCGCGCGACGACGTGCCGGACTTGTGGTTCCATCTCTATTGGAACGCGTTCGCAAACGACGCGACGACGCACCACCTCGGAACCGGTCGCCCGGGCAGCGACTTCAAGGACGGCGAGTGGGGTTGGACGCGCATCACGTCGCTCGTCGTCGACGGAAAAGAGCTCGCGCCGTCGATCGAGTTCGTGTCTCCGGACGACAAGCGGTCCGAGGATCGCACGGTATGTCGCGTCAAACTGCCTGCGGTCGCGAAACGCGGCGACGTCGTGACGGCAAAGCTCGCTTGGGAAGCGCAGATCCCGCGGCTGCGTCGACGCACTGGATACAAGGACGACTTTCTCTTGATCGCGCAGTGGTTCCCGAAGCTCGGCGTGTACGAATCGGGGAACGGGTGGAACTGCCATCAGTTCCATCGCAACACCGAATTCTTCAGCGACTACGGCACCTACGACGTCGAGCTCGACCTGCCAGCGCGCTACGAGAGCAGCATCGGTGCTTCGGGCGTGCTCGCCGAACCGACTCGAGCTGGCAACGGCCGCGTGAAAGCACGCTTCGCCGCGCCCTCCGAAAAGGATCGGGTCTCGCGTGATCGCACCGGGAAATCGCCTCTCGTTCACGATTTCACGTGGGTCGGCGATCCGACGTCGCTCGAGTACGAAGGCACGTTCCACTACGACGAATGGGCGCAGAAGTATCGCGACGAGGTCGACCGCGTCGCGCTCGCGCTCGGGCGCGCGCCGTCGGAAATGCGTCTGCGCGACGTGCGCGTCACGGTGCTGTTGCAACCCGAGCACTACGACCAAGGCCAACGTCACTTCGATGCGACGTGTACAGCGCTGTTCTTCTACGGATTGTGGTTCGGCGAGTATCCGTATGAGCACGTGACTTGCGTCGATCCGGCCTGGGGCGGACGCGCGGCGGGCGGGATGGAATACCCGACGCTGTTCACTGCTGGGACGCGCCCCAACACGATCCAGGCGATGCACGAACCGGAGAGCGTGATCGTTCACGAATGCGGCCACCAGTTTTGGTACGGGCTCGTCGGGAACAACGAATTCGAAGCAGCTTGGCTCGACGAGGGATTCAACACGTTCACGCAGAACGAAGCGCTGTGGTTGCACTACGGCGCGCGCATTTCGACGACCGATTTCGCTGGGCGTCCGTTCGACGGCGTGCCGATCACGTCTGGGCCCGGAGGCGGCTTCGTCGGCGATGCGCTGAGCGGAAAACGCTGGAAAATCAAATCGAATCTGACGCTCGAGCCGTTGAGGTCATCACCGTTCGTCGATTGGTGGCGTGATCAACCGATGTTGTCGTACGGCCGTTTGCGCACCGACCCGCGCGAGACGGATCGCAGCGGATATTTGAGCGACCCCGACACCGATCCAGTCGATCGCGCAGCGTTCACGTACTGCGACCGCAACAGCTACCGCACGAACAGTTATCGCCGGACGGCGACAGCATTGCGATCGTTGCAGGGATTGGTCGGCGAAGACAAGTTCTTGCGCGGCATGCGGCACTACGCAGAGACGTGGCGCTATCGGCATCCTTATCCGCAGGATTTCTTCGACGCGTTCCAAGAAGGCTCGAAGGTCGAGATCGCGTGGTACTTCGAACAGGCTTTCCGGAGCACGGCCACGCTCGACTGGCGTGTCGAAGTCGACCAAAAGAGCGCCCGCGATCCGCGCGGCCTCGTGGTCGACGCTTCCGGTGCGTGGGTCGAACGCGCACTCCTGAAGAAGCCCGACGTCGACGAAGCGGACGACGACACGAGAAACGACGAGAAGGACTCGCGATGGGACGTCGAGATCATCGTGCGACGCAAGGGTGCGCTGTTGTTGCCGCTCACGATCGAGCTCACTTGGGCCGGCGGCGAAAAAGAACAGCTGACCTGGGGCCGCGACGAACAAGCACGCTCGACGTGGTGGAAGCCGCTCGAAGGCCGCAAAAACAGCACGAAAAAGCTGGTTTCGGCCGTGATCGATCCAGAGCGCCGGTACTCGTTCGACACGAACATGTCGAACAATCAATGGTATGACGCCGTCGATTCGATCACGCCGCTGCGCTGGTCCGAGCGCGTGTTCGAGCAGTACGCTTCCCTGATGCACTGGTGGGGAGGGATCGGTGGTTGAGCCGTTGGAGACGCAACCGACGACCATGAGGCCGTCGCGCTTCGTCGCGCTCGAAGCGTTGCGCGTTGCGATCGGTCGTCCGCCGGTTTGGATCCTGATTCTCGCCGTCGAGTGCTTGCTCGCGCTGCCTGCAGCCATCGCCTACCACGGTTTCATGACGTCGGCGACAGAGCATCACTATGCGCCGGGTTCGTTGTTCGCGAACTTGAGCGAGAACTTTCGTTTCGATCATCGCGTCGAAACCGACGCACTGAACACGACCATCGCGCGCGTCGGCGCAGTGCTGGCTCTCCTGTCGATGCTGTTCGGATGTTTCTGCGCCGGTGGATGGTTGCAGGTGTTCCTCGAACGCACGCGCGGTGAGTCGCTCAAGCGCTTTTTCTTCGGTGGAGCGCGCTACTTCTGGCGCTTTTTCAGGCTGCTCGTACTGTCGCTTCTCTCGCTCGCGCTCGTCGGTTGGATCGTCTACGGCTGGCCGTGGAATCGAGTCGTGTTGCAGTGGCTCTTCGACGTTCCGGCGCACGCATTCGCTTCGCTCGAGACGTTGCCGAACGAAACGATCGCTCTGCGGCTGCGCTTGGCGCAGAGCACGTTGTACGCGCTGCTGTTCGGACTCGTCTTGACGTGGGGCGACTACACGCGCACGCGGCTGGCGCTGCACGACACGAATTCGGCGCTGTGGGCCGGAATCTGCGCGTGGTGGACGATCCTGCGGCATCCGGTGAAAACGCTGCGTCCGATGATCGCGCTGTTCGCGGTCGAGCTGTCGATCGTGCTCGTGATCGGCTGGCTGGCTCGCTCGATCGAGGCGGACATCGTGCGCAGCCCCGAGTCGTTCAGCATCGGATTGCTGTTCGCTGCGGCGCAATTCGCGCTGTTGTGGCGCGTGATCGTGCGCGGCTCGCGGTACCACGCCGCCGTGCAAGTCAGTCGCGAAGTCGTGCGTCCGATCGCGCGGCCCGATCCGTGGAAGGAATCCGTCGGCGGTCCCGGTGGTCCGCGCTATCCGATCGGTGGCGACGAGTACTCGGTCTCGATGTAGCGTGAAGGTGAGCGCGAGCAGCGCGCTCAGCCCGATTCGAGCAATGCGCGATCGCCGTTCAGCTCGAGGATCGGCCAACCGTGTTTCACCGCGTGCGCTGCGAGCTTCGGGTCGGGGCCGACGCACACCGGGTGCGTTGCCTGTGACAAGAGCGGCAGATCGTTGTGCGAATCGGAGTAGAACCACACTTCGCGCGCGTCGGCGAAGACTCGACCGCGCGCGTGCAGCCACTCGTCGAAACGCGTCACTTTGCCCTCGCGGAAACACGGCACGCCTGCGACTCGGCCCGTGAAACAACCGCCGACGATTTCGGGCTCGGTCGCGATCAAATGACGGATGCCGAATTCTTCGGCGATCGGCTCGACGATGAAGCGATTCGTCGCCGTGATCATCACCGTCTCGTGGCCAGCGCTCTCGTGTTCGCGCACCAAGTCACGCGCTGCTTGCGATATGCGCGGCCGAATGTAGTGACCCAAGAATTCGCGCCGCCATTCGAGCAAGCGCTGCATCGGTTCGCGCGCGAGCGGCTCGAGTTGGAAGCGCAAAAAGGCATCGATGTCGAGCGTGCCGCGGTGGTATTCGACGTGGAATGCACGCGTGCGCGCCGCATCCATCGCGCCGTGCCGCGCCAGCAATTCGCTCCACTCGATGTCGCTGTCTCCGTCGAGCAGCGTGTTGTCGAGGTCGAAGAGGGCGAGGCGCATGAGTGACTGCGTGGAGCTCAGTTCAAGATACGCGCAAGTCCCGAACCGCACAGCGTACACGCCGGAAATTGCTAACGTTCCGCGCAGTGGAGGCACCTCTCGCACAACCGACGTCACTGGGTGAACTCGCGCGCCTCTTCCTGCAGCTGGGCATCACGGGATTCGGCGGACCAGCCGCCCACATTGCGATGTTGCGCGACGAAGTCGTCGTCCGGCGAGCGTGGCTCAGCGAGCGCGAGTTCTTGGACTTGCTCGGCGCGACGAACCTGATCCCGGGCCCGAACTCGACGGAGATGGCCCTTCACGTCGGATGGCGGAGGCGGCGGACCGCGGGGCTCGTCGTCGCGGGCCTGGCCTTCATCGTGCCCGCAGTCCTCATCACGTCGGTGATTGCTTGGTCGTACGTGAAATACGGGTCGCTTCCGCCCGTGCAGTGGATCTCGTGGGGGATCAAACCCGTGATCGTCGCGATCGTATTCGATGCGCTGGTCAAGCTCGTTCCCAGTGCAGCGAAATCCTGGACGCTGCGCGCCGTGGGATTGTCTGCGATCGTCGCATTCGTGTTGGGCGCGAATGAACTCGTCGTGATCTTCGGAGCCGGCGCGATCGTCTGCGCCTCGAACCTGTCCACGAAACGCGCGCTTCCGGTGTTCTTGCCGTTCGCGGCTTGGAGCCTCGGTGCGAGCACGCTTTCGCTCTCGAGCATCTTCTGGATCTTCCTGAAGATCGGATCGGTCTTGTTCGGAAGCGGCTACGTGCTCATCGCGTTCTTGCGCACCGATTTCGTCGAGCGTCTCGGCGTGTTGACCGAAGCCCAGCTGCTCGATGCCGTCGCGGTCGGACAAGTCACTCCCGGACCGGTGTTCTCGACCGCGACATTCATCGGGTATCTGCTCGCCAGCTGGAGCGGCGCCCTCGTTGCGACGATCGGCATTTTCCTGCCCGCATTCGTCTTCGTAGCATTGAGCGCGCCGTTCATCCCTCGACTGCGCGCCTCCAAATTCGCGGCCGCGCTCCTCGACGGCGTCACCATCGCGTCGCTCGCACTCATGGCTTGCGTGACGTTCGAAATCGGGCGTGGCGCACTCGTCGACATCCCGACCATCGCCGTCGCCATCGCCGCATTCTGGCTGCTGCGCCGGCGCATCAACGCGACGTGGCTGATCGCAGGCGGCGGACTCGTCGGACTCGTGAAGTTCTGGACAGCGTGAGCGCGTGCCTTATGCTCTCGCCCCAAATGGCCAGCATGAAGGATCTCACGGAACGCGCGAACTCTCTCCTCCGTCGCTTCGAACAGTTGAAGGAGAGTCTTTGACTACGCCACCAACCTGAAGCGGTTCGGTGAGATCGAAGAGCTGCAGACGCAGCCCGATTTTTGGACGAATGCGGAACGCGCGCAGCGTTTCGTCAATGAGATGAAGAACGTGCGCTCGGTGGTCGAGCCCGTGAAGCGCGTGCAGAGTGCCTACGACGATCTGGGCGTGCTCGTCGAGATGGGTCGAGAAGCCAGTGAAGCGGACGTGGTCGACGAGGCCGAGAAATCCGTGCTCACGATCGAGCAAGGCATCCACGATCTCGATTTCCGCGTGATGCTCGGCGGCCCGGACGATCGCTCCGGCGCGTACGTGCAGTTCGCTCCGGGCGCAGGCGGTGTCGATGCGGCGGATTGGGCCGGCATCTTGCTGCGCATGTACGTGCGCTGGGCCGAGCGCAAGGGATACAAGGTCAGCGAGGTCGATCGCACCGAGGACGACGACGGCGGCATTCGCTCGGCGACGCTGGAAATCGAGGGTGATTACGCGTTCGGGAGATTGAAGGCCGAGAGCGGCGTGCACCGACTCGTGCGCATCAGTCCCTTCGATGCGCAAGCTCGGCGCCAGACAGCGTTCGCATCTGTCGACGTGACGCCGATCCTCGACGACTCGATCAAGATCGACATCAAGGAGAGCGACGTCGAGATCGAAACGATGCGATCAGGCGGCGCCGGTGGTCAGAACGTGAACAAGGTCGAAACGGCCGTGAGATTGCGCCACTTGCCGTCGGGCATCGTGATCCGCAGTCAGAGCCAACGCTCGCAGCTCAAGAACAAAGAGTTGGCGTTCAAACTGCTCGCTGCAAAATTGCGCCAGCGTGAAGAAGCGAAGCGCGACGCCGAGATGAGCGTGCTCTACGGCCAAAAGAGCGACACGAGCTTCGGCAGCCAAATTCGCTCGTACGTGATGCATCCCTACCAGATGGTGAAGGATCATCGGACCGACAAGGAAACCGGCAACATTCAGGCGGTTCTCGACGGCGACATCGACCCGTTCATCGAGGAGTATTTGCGCGGTCGCGGCGGCGCGCCGAAGTAGACGTATCAGTTCTTCGCGCTCTTCGGGCCGGTCAACTGTTCGCCGGTCGGAACCGTCGGAGCGAATTTCGAGCGCAAATTGGCCGTCTGCGGTGCTGCATCGGCGAGTCGACGCAGTTCGATCTGCCACGCGGAACGGAACTGACCCTGTAGCGCGAAAATGTTCTCGGATTCGAGCGTGTCCGTTTTCACGTCGTACATCTCGAAGCGATCTTCGCGCGCGATGAACACGAGTTTGTAGCGATCGTCGCGGTGCGCCAGGATCGCACTCGGCGCTTCGGGCGGATGAGATTCAGCGATGAGTTCGCGCGGACCTTCTTGCAGTAGTGAGAAGCCTTCCGATCCCGACAGCGGACGTTCGCCCACGAGCTCGAGAATCGTCGGCGCGATGTCGATCTGGCGCACGAGGCCGAACTGCCGCTTGCCGAGCGCAATGCGTCGATCCTCTTCGGCGACGGGCTTGACGATGAGAGGCACGCGCAACACTTCGTCGTAGAGCGTGATGTCGTGACCGGTGACACCGTGTTCGCCGAGCGCCTCGCCGTGACTGCCCGTGACGATGATCACGGTGTCATCGTATTGGCCCGTCTTCTTCAAGGTCGCAACGAGCTCGCCGATCGCGCGATCGACGCCTTCGACTTGCTTTTTGTAGCGAGCGCGACACTGGGCCAAGCTCTGAACACCGCGAATTTGAGCTTGAATGCGGCATGTGACCACCGCGTCGCGATCGTTCGTGAACGTCGTCACGATGCGCTGCATCGGCGCGAACAAGTGGCCCTGATCGAACTGCGGCTCGAAGCGCATCGTGTCGGACGTGATCTCCAGTCGGCGCAGATTGAACGTGTCGTCCGAACGGAACTCGAGGCTGTGCGGACCCGCGCTCACGTCGATCTTCACCGACCAGTCTTCGGATGAGTGAGTGCGCACGCTGCCGATCGGCGAGCCGTCCAAGAAGACTTTCGCCGTGATCTCCTTGGTCCCGACGAGCTCGTCGGCGCGCGCCGGGTCGTTGTAGTGCACGTACGCGAACCACGGCGTTCCGTGGTCGGCGTTCTCGAGGAAGGTCGTGACGCGCTCGTTCACCTCCGCAGCATCGACGGGAGAACTCGTGTGAGCGCGAAATGTGTCGAAGCCGCGATCGAGGCCTTGATCGCGAGCGACCGGCGCGAGTTCATCGGTGCTGATCTCGGCGAAAGTGCGCCAATCACGCTCCTTCAGATGTGCAGCGAGCAACGGCACGTCGGCATCGATCGCTTGACCGTCGTTGCGTACACCGCTTCCGTTGGGCGTACGGCCGCTCGCTATCGCGACGTGAGCGGGGAACGTCACCGAACTCTGCGCATAGCACGAGCGAAAGGTGAGACCCTCGTTGCTCAGAGCTTGAACGTTGGGCGTCTCTGCCGAACCGATGGACTTGCTGAAAGCGTCGAATCGCAAGCTGTCGACCACGACGAGAAGCACGTTGGACTTCGCTCTGTGCTCGAACAAGAAGCACGAGGGGAGCGCGGCGAGCACGAGAAGCGGCACTAGGCGGACGCGCACGATCGAAGGCCTCGACGGGGACATATGTCGGACCTGCTTGCCCACCGTGGACGCGCAGAACCGATCCACCTCTTTTCGCGCGCCGGTTGACGATGTCTTGAGGCGACCCTGTCGCCTTCATGAGAATGCGAAAAGCCTTCCGCATCGCACCCTGTCCGGCGAGGCCTCCGAGCGGCAAAATGCGCGCCCTTTTCGAGGCTAGACATGACCGAACGACGACCGCACCCTCACTTCGACGACCGTGGAACGCTCTCTTGGGAGACGCGCTACGACGACGCCATCGCGCGCGCCAAGCGCGAAAAGAAGCACGTGTTCATCGAGATGGGACGTGAGTTGTGAGGTCAATGTCGCGCTCTCGTGCAGAGCGTCGTTCCGCGTCCGGATATCGCGCCGTTGTTGCAAGCGCATTTCGTCGCGCTCGCATCGGATGCCGACGAAACCGAGGACGCGGTGTTGAAACACGCGCACGAACTGGAGGACGCGTACATGCTGCCGTTCGTCATGTTCATTGATGCGGAGGGCAAGTTCGTCGAAGGATTCGCGGGAGCCGCCAATCCGATCTCGTTCGCTGCGCGCTTGAAGCGCATCGCCGGAGTTCCCTGACATGAATCGCATCCAACGCGCGCTCGTCAGCGTTTCCGACAAAACGGGCATCGAGGATTTCGCGCGCGCACTCGCCCGCGCCGGCGTCGAAATCCTCTCGACGGGCGGCACGTTCGCGACGCTGAAGAAAGCCGGTGTGCCCGTGCGCGAAGTCAGCGACTACACGGGCTTTCCCGAAATGATGGACGGCCGCGTGAAGACGCTGCATCCGAAAGTGCACGGCGGAATCCTCGCACTGCGCGATGTCGCCACGCACACGGGAGCGATGAACGAGCACGGCATTGCGCCGATCGATCTGGTCGTCGTGAACCTATATCCGTTCGAGGCGACGGTGAAGAAGCCCGGCGTGACGCGCGAGGACGCGATCGAGAACATCGACATCGGCGGACCTTCGATGGTGCGCTCGGCGGCCAAGAATCATCGTTTCGTCGGCATCGTGACGAGTCCTTCCGACTACGCACGCGTGATCGACGAGATGCAAGCGAACGGCGGTGCGTTGACCGATTCGTTCAAGCGCGACCTGGCGATCAAGGCCTATTCGCTGACAGCGCGTTACGACGCGGCGATCAGTGCGTGGTTGCACCGATCGGAAGCTCGTCATACGACGAAGGATGCTTCGCCGTACCCCGCATCGTTCGCACTCGCCGGTGTGAAAGTCGCCGACCTGCGTTACGGCGAAAACCCGCATCAAACGGCCGCGTTCTATCGCGACACGACGTTCGACGAGCCGAGCCTCGCGACGGCGAAAGTGTTGAATGGCAAAACGCTCAGCTACAACAACTTGGTCGATCTCGACGCAGCACTCGGCATCGCCAAGGAGTTCGACGAGCCGTTCGTCGCCGTGTGCAAGCACAACAATCCGTGCGGTGCCGCGGCGGCGGAATCGATCGCGACGGCGCTCGAACACGCGTGGGAGGGCGATCCCGTCTCGGCATTCGGATCGGTGCTCGCGTTCACGCGCACCGTCGATCTGCGCTGCGCTGAATACTTGGTGTCGGGCAACCGCTTCGTCGAAGCGATCGTCGCGCCCGGGTTCGACGACGAAGCGTTTCGGATGCTCGTCGACAAGCCGAAGTGGGGCAAGAACGTGCGCCTGCTGTCGATCGGCGATTTCGTGAGCGCGTCGCGCGACGCACGCGACGTCGAAGTGAAAAAGCTCGTCGGGGGTTTCCTCCTGCAGAATCGCGACCTGCACGCGGCCGGCGAAGGCGATTGCAAGGTGGCGACCAAGCGCGCTCCGACGACGGATGAACTGATCGGCCTCTTGTTCGCGAATCGAATCGCGAAGCACGTCAAGTCGAACGCGATCGTTCTAACCGAGAAAACACGCGTGCGCGGAGTCGGTGCCGGCCAGATGAGCCGCGTCGATTCAGTGCACATGGCCGTGCGCAAAGCCGGCGAGAATGCGCAACGCTGCGTGCTCGGTTCCGACGCGTTCTTCCCATTCAAGGATGGCGTCGAACTCGCGCTCGACGCGGGTGTCACGGCCTTCCTGCAACCGGGCGGTTCCGTGCGCGATGCCGAAGTCGTGGCCGCGTGCGACGAGCGCGGTGCCGCGATGGTGTTCAGCGGGGCGCGGCACTTCCGGCACTGATCGAAACGCTCCCCCTGCGCGACTTGAATGCCACCACGTTCACTTTACCGCGTCGCGCGCGGCGCTGACCCGCGAGCTGTCGGCGACGCGCTCTACTCCAATCCGTCGGGAGTCAGCGCTTGGCCGACGCCGCTTTCGGTCCGTTTGCGTTCATCGGTTCGAGCTGCGCGTAACCCACTTGCTCGAGCCAGTCGTACACAGCTGGCAACGGCGTCGCGAGCCCCATGTGAGGCACCACCGTCGGGCGCAGCGTGCCGTGCGTGTAGATCTTGGTGAAGATGCCGAGCAGTTCGTGCGTGGTCGCATCGAACACTCCGCCGCCTGAATTACCGATGTAGGTCGGCGCGCTGATCATCCAGTAGCGTTGCCCGTCGACCGAGTGATGCGTGTCCGCGATCTCGCCGAACGTGGGAATCGGATCGTTGCCCAGCGGACAGCCGACGGCGTAGATGTTCTCGAAAACGGCGACCTGATCGAGACGTTCACGCGGCGCCAGCTTGGCTCCGCATTCGACTGCGCGCGTCGAATTGAGCTTCAAGAGCGCGACGTCGAGCGCAGCGTCGTACTTCAACAGATGTGCGGTCTCCGACCGGATCTCTCCAGTGCGAGCGTAAATCGTGATCGGAACCGGCGTGTTCACGCTGTCAGGCGTCGACTGTATGTCGCGGATGACGTGCCACGCCGTGATGACGTACGTCGTGTAGTCGGTCGATCCGTCGATCTGTTCGGAGCGCAACAACACGCCGCTTCCGACGGTTTCCTCGCCCATCAGCTGCACCGTGGGGCCGAGCAAGTCGCGCCACATGCGCTCCTTGTCGCGCTCCAGCGATTGCGCGAGTTGATCGACACCCGCGTTCGCAGCTTCGGCTGCTTCGAGCGCGCGTTGCACACCTTCGTCGAGCGCTTGGTACTCGGCGATGAGCGTCGTGCGCAGTTCCGCGACGCGTACGTCGACGGCTTCGGGCCCGATCTCCTCGCGCACGTCGTCCCACTGCGCCAATTTCGCGCGCTGCTCCGAAATGCTCGAGGCTGCGGTCGAGAGCTCGCAGGACAACTCCGACAATCGATCGCCGTAGCCGGCCGTGCGCTCTTGATTGCTCGCGAGCGCGTTTAGAGTCGCGATCGACGTACCGACACGGGTGGAAAGTTCTTCGAGCTCACGCGTGAGTGTGCGGATCCTCGTCGGATCGACGCGCGGCGTCGCCTCGAGTTGTTCGACGCGCAAACGCATGTCACGCAGGGTGACGCCAGCCAATCCGAGTACCGCGATGGCACTCACCACGATCCACATGTTGCGCATCTAAAGGGACCTCCAACGGCCGCGCGCGGCCGCTCCGCTTGCAGGGGCAAACGGATCTTTCGGGTCGCATTTGCGCCGAATTGAAGGGAATCCGCATTTCCGGTGCGGGTCCTGAATGGGTTGGTGCGGACGCGCGGGCTGCGTACCCAACCTGCGCAGCGTCACGACACTCTTCAGATGCAGAGGATCAGCGCGCAGTCAGCAGCGTGATCGATTCGATCCGATCGCCGACTTCGATCGCGTCGAGCACTTCGAAGCCCGACCTCTGCTCGCCGAAGATCGTGTAGCGACCATCGAGATGCGGTGTCTCGCGGTGCGTCACGAAAAATTGGCTGCCACCGCTGTCGAGATCATCGTTGCGCGGCATGCCGAGTGATCCGCGTACGAAGGCGCGCGGCGTGAACTCGGCGCGCAACGGCTCGCCACGCCAAGTGATGCCGCCGTTGCCGTCGCCGCGGTGATCGCCGCCTTGGACGACGAAGTCGGGTACGACGCGGTGGAACGTGAGCCCGTCGTAGTGGCGCTTCTCGATGAGCGCGAGAAAATTGAACACGTGCGCCGGGGTTTCGTTCGGGAACAACTCGAACACCATCGAGCCATGATTCGTTTTGATTTCGACGCGCGGATTCGTCGTCCAGAGCGGCGCGTCTTTGCCCGGAATGGGAACCGCGGCGATGCGAGCGAGTCGATCGTTTGCGCGCGGAAGAGTGACATTCGGATACTTGTCCGCGATCCACCCACGCGACTTGCGGCGTACGAACGGATCCGCGTGGTCGAGTCCGGCCTTCAACAAGGAGAGCGCCTCGTCACCGCCGAGCTTGGCCGCGTTGTCCATGATTCCCGCCGCGATTTCGGCCGAGTTTTCACCGGTCGAGCTCGACAAGCACTCGCGCAACGGCACCAGATCGGCGCTCGTCGCCATCTCGCCGAGGCTCGTGACCGCGCCCAGACGCAAACCGTTGTCGTTCGATCGGAGCAACTCGTGCAGTCGCGCACGCGACTCCGCCGTCGTGTGCGCCGCGAGTCCTTCGATGGCAGCGCCGGCGACGCGCACGTCCGGATCCGCCGACAGCGAGATCAGCATGGGCGCCGCCGACGCGGACGAAAGACGAGCAGCTCCACGCGCCGCCCCGATGCGCACCAAGGGGTCCTTGTCGAGCGCCGCAAGCGAGAGTTTCGGCGCCGTTTCGTCGCCAAAGAGGCGAGCCCCGGCCGCGATCGCAGCTGCACGAACGTTCGGCGAAGCGTCGACGCGTGCGCGCTCGAAGACAGCGCGCGCTTCGATCTTCGAATCACGGAACGCGCCGAGCGCCTCGTACGCGCAGCGTCGTACATGCGGAGAAGCATGATGCGTCGCTACAGCGAGCGCATCGAACGCCCCCTGGAAGGATTGCTTGCCGAGCGCATTCGCCGCTTCGCAGGCGACGCGCCAATCGGTGTCCGCGAGCAGCGTCACGAGAGCTTTGCGACTCGCGTCGTCCGAGCCGACTGCGCCCATGCCTTGACATGCGTAGATGCGCTCACGCGGATCGATCGCTGACGCTCCTGCGATGAACAACGCGCGCGCTCGGACCGCTTTGCGTCGAGACAATGCGTACGATCCGCGCCAGCGAATCTCGACATCGGGAGCCGGCTTCGTGCCCTTTTCGTTGCGCATCAGGTATTCGACGAGCGCCGCATCCGTCAGTGGGGCGTCCGGCGCGAGGGGAGGAAAGCGACTCGGCGCGAGCGCAGCCAGCGCGCGCACGTTCGAATCCGGATCGTCCAAGCTCGTGAGGATGCGCGCTCGCAACGAAGCATCGTCGATGCGCGACGCGGCTTCGACAATGCGCGCTCGCACACCGGCATCCGGATCGTTCCAGTGCGCGAGCAAAGCCGCCGCCGCGGACTTGTCGGCACGTTGTCCGAGCGCGAAAGCTGCAGCGGCACGCACGCCGGACGAGTCGTCCTCGAGTGCGACGATCAAGCCTTCGGTCGCGCTCGCGCCGAAGACTTGCGGGTCGAGTCGACCCAAGGCGACGGCCGCACGCTCACGCGTTTTCGGCGAACCTCTTTGCAGGAGGGCCTGCAGCAATCCGTCCCCGTCGGTGCGCGCGTCTTCATACCTGGCGATCGTCTCGAGTGGATCTTGAAGCGTCGGTTGAAGAGGCGCGATCTGCACTCCCATAGGCCCAGGCCTTTCGGTCGGAGCCATTCGGCACGAGGTGGCCGCGAGGGCCGAAAGCATGAGAAAAACTGCATAAAGCGAGCGCAACGTCATCGAGTCCTCCAAGGGCATGGTACGCGGCGGGTCGGGTTCGTTCACACGGGCGAGGTCGCTGGCCAAGCTCTGAAATCACTGTCGGCAGCCGTCTTCGACCGAAACTCGGGAGGACCAGGCGGTTTCAGGAGCGAAGGACTTCCCCGAGCAGGCGATTCCTGACGAAATGACCTGGCCGCACATGCCGAACGGGTGCCCCTCATGAAGACGACATTGATTCTCGCGACGTCCATTCTCGCTTTCACCACCGCCGCGCTCACGGCGCAAGAAAAGGACAAGGGCGTCGCGTTCGACGCGTTGCGCAAGAGGCTCGACACGGACCTCGACGGGCGCATCAGCTTGGCCGAGTTCCCGCGCGGCGAGCGCGCGTTCAATCGGCTCGACCGCGATCGCGACGGGTATCTCACGGCAGCCGATTTCGCAACGGCGGGCGCGAAACCGAGCAGCGAGGCGATGGCGAATCGCAAAGAGGCGACTCCGGAAGAGATCGAGTTCTTCGAGAAGAGCGTGCGGCCGGTGCTCGCGAACAACTGCTACTCGTGTCACTCGAACAACGCGACGAAATTGAAGGCGGGATTGAAGGTCGACTCGATCGACGCCTTGCTCGCGGGAGGAGTTTCGGGACCGGCGATCATGCCCGGTGACGCGGACGCGAGCTTGTTGATCACGGCGGTGCGCTACACGGATTCGGACTTGGCGATGCCGCCCAAGAAGCAACTCGACGAAGCCGTCGTGAAGGATCTCGAGAAGTGGGTGACGATGGGCGCGCCGTGGCCGGGTGCGAAGGCGACGGGCGAAACGGCTGCGAGCGCGACGCGAGCACCGAAAGCTCCACTCGATCTCGCCAAAGCGCGCGAATTCTGGGCGTTCAAGCCGCCCGTGCGCAGCGAGCCACCGAGCACGCGCGAGAAAGCGTGGCCGTGGACGCCGATCGATCAATTCCTGATGGCGGCGATGGAAAAATCGAACCTCGCGCCGGTGGCCGACGCCGATAAACGCACTTGGTTGCGACGTGTGACTTTCGATCTGACCGGTTTGCCGCCGACGCCTGATGAGTTGGCTGCATTCGAAGCGGACAAATCGCCGAGAGCGTTCGAGAGCGTCGTCGACCGATTGCTCGCCTCGCCTGCGTACGGCGAACGCTGGGGGCGGCACTGGTTGGACGTCGCTCGCTACGCCGAATCGAGCGGGAAAGACACGAACATTGCCTATCCGCAGGCTTGGCGTTATCGCGATTGGGTCATCGCGGCATTCAATGCAGACAAGCCCTATGACCAGATGCTGAGAGAGCAACTCGCCGGCGATTTGCTGCCGAGCGCCGACAGCGACGCGCGCGCGGCCAACGTGACGGCGACGGGCTACCTGGCGCTCGGCGCGAAGAGCCACAACACACGCGATGCTCGTCAGTTTTCGCTCGACGTCGCGGACGAGCAGATCGACGCAGTCAGTCAAGGCATGCTGGGCATGACGATCGCTTGCGCGCGCTGTCACGATCACAAATTCGATCCCATTCCGACCGAGGACTACTACGCGCTCGCCGGCATCTTCTTGAGCACCGACACGCGCTTCGGCACGTATCCGGGACCCGGCAACAACAATGCGGGCAAGCTGATCGAACTGCCCGCGGATGCACATGTGCCGAACGGGCCGACGATGGAGCCCGCCGTGCGTACTGTGATCGAGCGCGCACGCGACAACTTTGCACGACAGGCTGAGGAAGCGCGCGCGATGCCGCGCACGGGCGACGCGCCGGGGACCGAGAAGAAAAAGGACGGGCTCGACATCTATCGCGAGCGAGTGCTGAAACAACAGACGGCGCTCTTCGACGAGCTGCTCGGGCGTTTCGACGAGAAGGGTCGCGCATTGCCGGCCAATCGCCTCGCCATGGGCGCCCTCGAAGGCAAGCCGCGCGACATCGCGGTGCTCGATCGTGGCGAAGTCGACAAACCCGGCGCGATCGCGCTGCGCGGGATGCCGCAAGTGTTGCGCACGGCCACCGCTCAGCCGATCAAGCAAGGCAGCGGTCGCAAGGAACTCGCCGATTGGATCGCGTCGAGTTCGAATCCGCTGACCGCGCGTGTGTGGGCCAATCGCGTCTGGGGTCACCTGTTCGGCGCTGGAATCGTGCGCACGCCGGAGAATTTCGGTGCGAGCGGTCAACGGCCCGATCATCCCGAACTGCTCGATTGGCTCGCGACGGAATTGGTCGCGCAAGGTTGGTCGACGAAGAAGTTGGTGCGAGAAATCGTGCTCAGTCACGCGTATCGCCTCGACAGCGTGTCGAACGACAAGAACGCTGCCGTCGATCCCGAAGCGCGCAATCTGTGGCGCATGCCCGATCGCAGACTCGAAGCGGAAGCGATCCGCGACGCGATCTTGTCGGTCGCCGGCGTGTTGCAGACGGACGTGCCCGTCGGTTCGAAAGCGGGCGTCGTCGAAGGTCCGTTCGCGCGCGACGAGATCGTCAACTACCTCACGCGCGAACAGCCTGTGCGCTCGATCTACCTGCCGAACTTGCGCGATCACTTGCCCGAAGCGTTGGCCGTGTTCGACGCACCGGATTCGGCTTTCGTCACCGGCGATCGCGAAGAGACGAATGTCGCGACGCAGGCGTTGTTCCTTATGAACGACGTCGACGTGATGAAGATCGCCGACGCGTTCGCGGACAAAGTGCTCGCGCAGAAGGGCACCGACGACGAACGCATCGCGTACGCGTTCGAGCGTGCACTCGGGCGCAAGCCCAACGGCAATGAAACGAGCAGCGTGCGCGCGTTCCTCACCGAGTTCGAGAAGCTCGCGGCCAAGGAAGTGAAGACCGACAAGGTGGACCGTGGTTCGGGCGAGGAACGCAAGAAGCGCCGGCAAAAACAGGCCGAATCACCGCTCGCGACCGATGGCGGCGAATCGGCGCTCGCGCCGGTCGACCCGCATCGTGCCGCGTGGTCTGCGTTCGCGCAGACGCTGTTCCAAAGTGCTGAGTTCCGCTCTGTCGGCTGACCGAGCAAATCGAGAAGACACATGAACGACGACACTTCGAATTCACTCTTCGTGCCCAGCCGACGCGACACGCTCAAGTTGCTCTCGTGCGGTTTCGGGATGCTCGCGCTGCGCGGTTTGTGCGCGGCCGATGCTCAGGACATGGTCAGCGATCCGCTGGCGCCGAAAATGACGCATCACAAGGCGCGGGCGAAGCGCGTCATCTTCCTCTGCATGAGCGGAGCGCCGTCGCACGTCGACACTTTCGATTACAAACCAGCGCTGAAGGATCACGACGGTCAGACCCTTTCGGGTTATCGCCAAGGTGCCAAGTTGTTGGCGTCGCCGTGGTCGTTCAAGCAATCGGGCAAGAGCGGATTGTGGATGAGCGAGTTGTTCCCCGAGCTCGCGAAGCGCGCGGACGATCTGTGCCTCTTGCGCGGTATGCACACCGAGGTGCCGGCGCACGCACAAGCGACGATCGCCCAACACACCGGCAGTTTCCAATTCGTGCGGCCGTCGTTGGGCTCATGGAGCTTGTACGGATTGGGCACGTCGAACCGCAATTTGCCCGGTTTCGTGACGTTGAATCCGCCGACGGGCAACGGCGGTGCACAGAACTACGGATCCGCGTTCTTGCCCGCGACGTACCAAGGCATGCGCATCGGGATGGACCGGAAAGCCGGCGGAAATCGGCGCGGAGCGGGATCCGAATCGGTCGCGAACATCGCCAACGGACGGATGACTACGGATGAACAGCGCGCTCAACTCGATTTGCTGCAGAAGCTCAACAAAGAGCACGCACGCCGAGATTCAGGCGACGAACAAGCGGAAGGCGTGATCGAGTCGTACGAGCTCGCGTTCAGGATGCAAGCCGAGTTACCGAGCCTGCTCGACTTGTCGAAAGAGAAAAAGGCGACGCTCGACGCGTACGGAATCGGCGCGGAAGAGACCGATCGTTTCGGTCGCCAATGTCTGACGGCGCGTCACCTGGTCGCGAGCGGCGTGCGCTTCGTCGAAGTCGGCATGGGCGGATGGGATCACCATCGCAACCTTCGCGAGGAATTGCCGCAGCGCTGCAAGCAGATCGACCAGCCGATTGCCGCGTTGCTCGCCGATCTGAAGCAGAGTGGCTTGCTGGAAGACACGCTCGTGATCTGGGCCGGCGAGTTCGGACGCACGCCGTACGCACAAGGCACGGACGGTCGCGATCACAACAATCGCGGCTACACGACGTGGATGGCGGGCGCCGGAGTGAAGGGCGGTTTCTCGTACGGAGCGACCGACGAAAACGGAATCGAAGCCGTCGAGGGACGGATGTCGACGCACGATTGGCACGCCACGATCCTGCACATGCTCGGGATCGATCACGAGCGTCTGACGTACAACTATGCGGGTCGCGACTTCCGATTGACGGACGTCAGTGGCGTGGTCGCTAGCGACATCCTGAGCTGAGAGCCGGTCGCCCGAGTGGGGTCAGTGGTCTGTCTGATCCCACCCGGATACGATGAGCGATCGAAGCTTCGCTCGTCGAATTCGAAAGGCACACTCCGCATGGCCATCAGCCCGATCCCCGATGTTCTCGCCGACCTCATGGCCGGCCGCATGATCATCCTCGTCGACGATCCGGGCCGCGAGAACGAGGGCGACCTCGCGATGCTCGCGGAGCAAGTCACTCCCGAAGCGATCAATTTCATGGCGCGCGAAGGCCGCGGACTGATCTGCATGCCGCTTTCGGCGGAGATCTGCGATCAGCTCGAACTCGGGCCGCAAGTCGCGCACAACACGAGCAAGATGGGCACCGGTTTCACCGTGTCGATCGAAGCGGCGACCGGCGTCACCACCGGAATCAGCGCGAAAGATCGCGCGCACACGATCAAGACCGCGAGCGCTCCGACCGCCAAACCCTCCGACCTGCATCGTCCCGGTCACGTGTTCCCGTTGCGTGCTCGCGACGGAGGAGTGCTCGTGCGCGGCGGACAAACCGAAGGCATGGTCGACCTCGCGCGACTGTGCGGTTCACGTGCAGCCGGCGTCGTGTGCGAAGTCATCAACGACGACGGCACGATGGCGCGCATGCCCGAGCTCGAAGTGTTCGCGGCGAAGCACAATTTGAAAATCTGCACGATCGAAGCGTTGATCGCGTGGCGTCGCCAGAACGAGCGCCTCGTCGAACCGCTCGAGCTCGACGTCCCGCTGCCGACGCGCTTCGGTCAATTCCAAGCGCACATGTTTCGCTCGAAGATCGACGGCAAGGAGCACGTTGCGCTTTCGATCGGCTTGTCGACGCCGACGCCCGACGGTCCGCGTCTGCCGATCGACGAAGCGGTCACCGTGCGCGTGCACTCCGAATGCTTGACCGGTGACGTGTTCCATTCGCTGCGCTGCGATTGCGGCGCGCAGCTCGACAAAGCGCTCGACATCCTCGGTCGCGAACCGCGCGGCGTGCTCGTCTACATGCGGCAGGAGGGGCGCGGCATCGGCCTCGCGAACAAACTCAAGGCGTACCGATTGCAGGACCAAGGTCTCGACACGGTCGAAGCCAACGAAAAGCTCGGTTTCGCGGCCGATTTGCGCGAGTACGGGCTCGGCGCGCAGATCCTGCACTACCTCGGCGTGCGGCGCATGAAGCTCCTGACGAACAACCCGAAGAAGATCGCGGGGCTCGCTGGTTACGGGTTGGAAGTCGTCGATCAGATCCCGCTCTCGACGCCGAGCACGAGCGAAAATCAGCGCTACCTCGAAACCAAGCGCGACAAGATGGGCCACACGCTGCCGCGGCATTTGCACTGATCGCCTGCGCCGTGGCCGCCGCTGCGAGCAGTGGCCACGCACTCAGTACACGTCGATCAGTGACCCATCGCTCGCGCTCGATTCGATCCCGTCTCGATCGTGGGTTGCGATGGGGACTTGGGCGTGCAGCCGAAATTCGTCGCTGTCACAGCACAACGGGCCCTGAGTGAGGCGCGGACGCTCGGCACCGATCGCGCGCTCGACGACGAAGACGCTGTTCGGTCCGAGAGCAACGCGACCTTGCGTGCACCGGAAGCGAGTCTCGAGAGGCGTGCGGGCCACGGCAAGCCTGGCCACGTTCGCGTTCGCCGCGGGCTGGTCGGAGGGCGCAGCGAAATTGCTGGGAATGCCTGTCGCCTGAGCAGGCCGTCCCGCAGTCCTTCAGAGGACGTCGCCTTTTCGCCCTCGGGCGCGACGTCGAGCCATCGATCCAGGAGTTCCGTCATGAAGAACACTCTCCGCACTACCTCGTCCCACGCGCAAGCCGCGATCCGGTTTACGGCCTGCGCACTTCTGCTGTGCGCGCCCGCTCACGCGCAAGCTGTCGATGCGAACCTAGAGGTTGGCCGACGAGCCCCGTCTCCCGCGCAGGCTCACGACACGGGTCCGCGGGCTGGACGCGAGACGGAAGCGCGCACCACCGCCGTCCCGCCGCTGACGCAGGTCCTGTATTCCATGCAGGACGACGGCACGACGTGGGCGAGCGGAGCGTCGTACAAGGCGAGCTTCGGCGCGGACGGAGCGACTTACATCCCGTTCTTCGGATCCGACGCTCCGCGCAATTTCCCGGTGAGTCTGACGCTCGGTCGCGCGACCGCGGGCGGTGCGGCGATCGACCTTCTGCCGATCAGCGGGGTCGTGCGCAGCAGCGACACGGTGACCATCGAACGCGGGCCGATCGACGAGGTCTACGAGCTCGCGCTCGACCGCGTCGAACAGCGCTTCGTCGTGAAGGAGCGCCCGCAAGCCGGTGCCCTCGATTTGTTCGTGCCGCTGACCAGCGACCTCGAACTCGTCTCCGACGAGGGGCGCATCGAACTGCGCGGCGAGCACGGCACCGTGAACTACGGCCAGGCCTTCGCGCTCCTCGACGACGGCTCGCGCGTGCCGCTCGAATCCAGCATCGTTGACGGTGCAGTGCGCATCCATGTGGACGCCGACTTCATGGCGAGCGCGCGCTTCCCGCTCGTCATCGATCCGATCATCTCGACCTTCGCGATCACGGCTTTCGGGTTTGCGCCCGCCATCTCCTACGACGTGTCGACCGACAGGTACCTGATCGCCTGGGAGCACACATTCAGCTTCGCGGATCACGACGTCCTGTGGCACCTGCGCAGCGCCGGCGGTACCCCGATCGCCAACGGGGTCGCCGACAACTCGGCCAACAATTGCGGCCATCCGCGGGCCGCGAACCTGGAGGGTCAGGACCAGTTCCTGCTCGTGTTCCAGAGACAGGGGGCGCCCGGCACGCAATGGAACATCTGGGGGAGGACCATCAACGCTGCGAGCGCCGCTCAAAGCGGCAGCTTCCTCATCAGCACCACAGACGTGCCCGGCGACAAGATCAATCCCGACGTCGGCGGCGATCCGTATTTCGGCGAAGCGTACTACTGCGTCGTTTGGCAACGCGAGCTCGCTGGGGAGCTCGACATCCACGGGCGACTGGTGCAATACAACACGATCTTGGTCGGCACGAACACGCTGAGCATCGACAACACGACGGGAACGCTCGACTCGAAGCCCGCGATCTCGAAATCGAGCGGACAACTGGCCAACGCAGCGTGGACGGTGGCGTGGCAGCGCGCGGGCGCGACGAACAGCATCTACGCTGCGCGGCTCTCGTACATCGGCGCGATGTTGAATCCGCCGACTTTGATCGCGACTTCGTCCTTTTCGGTCACGGCTCCGGACGTGTCTTCGCCACGAGCCGACGGCCGCGTGTGCCTCGTGTATGGCCAGGACGACTATTTCAATTACAAGCTCCTGAACGGCGTCACGGTCGAAGCGTCGGGCGACATCTCGAACCTCTGGCTCGGGGACCCCCTCCTTATCTACCAGTACGACTTCACGGTCGACACGGACGGGACGCACTTCGTGGCTGGCTTCAGCCACACGGCGTCTAGCAGCGTTCTCTTTCCGTTCGTGATCACGCTGGCCAGCCTCTCGCCGACGGCTCTCACGGTCACCGAAGGACCGATCCTGCTCGGTGGGCAAGTGGGCGCCCGTCCTGACATCACATCGAAGTGGTCCAGCGGTGGCCCGAACCACGACTTCGGCATCGCCTGGGATGGCGGAGGCATCGACGGCGCGACGTTCTACCGGCCGTCGGGCGGACCCTACACGACGGCCTGCACGGGTTTCGGCACAGGCAACAATTGTCCGTGCGCGAACACCGGTAGCGCCGGACGCGGATGCGCAAACTCGGCGCAGGCTAGCGGAGCACTGTTGGCGGCGACCGGCAACGCAGCGACCGGCGCGGAGGAGAGCATGACTTTCATCTTGTCGAATACGCCGGCCGGCTCGCCCGCGATCCTGTTCCAGGGCACGAACACGCCCTTCTCTCCCAGTGGGTTCGGTGACGGCACCTTGTGCACGATCGGGACGATCGTGCGCTTCGCGCTGAAGTTCCCGAATACGTTCGGGACCATGCTCTGGCCGCAGCTGCCGGAGTCGCCGCTCTCCGTTCAGGGCGGTGTACCGCTCGCTGGAGGAACGCGTTGGTATCAAGCCTACTACCGCGACTCGGCGAGCTTCTGCACGAGCTCGACGTTCAACAGCTCGAACGGAGTGAAAGTCATTTGGCTGCCGTGATCGCGACAAGCAAAGTCTGCGCGCAGACGATCCTCATTAGGTTGCTGGGTGTAAGGAAACCGCTGCCGCATTGACGTAGTCGACCGACCGGACGAATCCCGATCTGCGCGACGATGGGCTCGGCGCGCAGATCATTCATTCCTTGAACGTGAGCGGAATGAAGCTGCTTACGAACACCCCGAAAGATGTCGCAGGGCTCGCGGTCTGAGGACTCGAAGTCGTCGACTCCCTTGCGCGCGCGACCCGGCGAGTTCGACGCAGCAGTGCTGGGTCGGAGGGTCGCCAGGAGCGGCGACCTTTTCAACAGGCTCGAGACCAAGCGTGGCAGGCTGGGGCAGACGCTGCCCCGGCGTCGGCATGGAGGGGCTGTTTGACGAGGGATCCTGGAAAAAAAAGCTCCTCGGCACGCTCACCCGGCACCCGCCAGACCGATACTCCTCGCAGTTCCTCGAGACGCTTGGGAAGAAGGCCGTAAAGTCGCCGTCCTTGAGCCCGCCATGGAACGGATCGCGATGGAACCCCAACCGGTAGACGACACCTGCCTCGTCCAGGAAACCCTGGCCGGGAACCAGGCCTCCTTTCAAATCCTGGTCGAGCGCTACCAATCGCGCCTTTTCTCGCTGACCCGGCACTACACGCGCAATCAGTACGAGATCGAGGACGTGGTCCAGGAAACCTTCCTCAAGGCCTACAGCCGCCTCGCCACGTTTCAGCACCAATCGTCGTTCTACACCTGGATCTACCGCATCGCGGTCAACACGGTCCTCGACTTCCTGAAGCGCCGCGGCCGTTCGCCAGTCACCACCGTCGAAGACCCCGAGCTGATTCAAACGAACGTTTCACTGCCGCCCTCGCGCGTGATGAGCCCCGATGCGCGGCTCCAGCGCGAAGAGATCCAGCAGATCACCGCCAAGATCCTCGAGGGCATGCCCGAGATCTTCCGCACCGTCCTGGTCATGCGCGAGTTCGAAGACATGGCCTACCAGGACATCGCCGACACGCTCGGCATCTCGATCGGGACCGTCGAATCGCGACTGTTCCGGGCGCGGGCACGATTCAAAGACAAACTGCTCCAGTTGCACCCCGAATACGGGGAAGGATGATGGGGCCATGACCGAAGACACAGCAGACGGTAGAGACGGCATGAGGGGGCACGCGATGGAATGCCAAGACGCACGCGCATCGATCCAGGCTTACCTGGACGGCGAATTGAATGAAGAACGCGCGGGGCCGCTGCGCAAACACCTGCTCGACTGCCAGCCTTGCCGCGGCAGCGCGCAGTCGGAGAAGAATCTCAAGCGATGGTTCGCCAAAGCCAAGACTCCAGCCGCCAATCTGGTACCGCGGGACTTCTCGGCCCGCGTCGCTCGGCGCGCATTTGCCGGTGATCGGGGTGAGAACTTCTCTGAACCGCGCATGGTGCTCGTGGGAGCGAGCGAAATGACGATGACCAGCACTTCGAAGCCGGATGAACGCAACTTGCGCTTCATTTTGAGCCTAACCGCCGCCGCCGCTGTGTTCTTGGTCGTCCTCTCGGTCGGTATCGGCCGCCTGAGCCTGCCGTCGAGCTCGAGCTTGTTGGCGTCGCCGAAGATGAGCATCGAAGAAGCGCACAAGCAGCTCGACGTGCTCAATCAAAAGCCGACGCTGCCCGTGAAGAAGGCCGCGGAGTCGAAGCGGTGACCAACCTGCGACTGTGGGTCGTGATTCTGGCCCTGGTCGCGTTCTTGGCGGGAGTTGCGACAGGTCCTTGGGTGTCGGCATGGGCGATGCCGCCGGCTCAGGCAGCGACCCGCAACTCCTTCGACGCGTACGAACGCGCGCTCGTCGAAACCTTCCAACTCGCGCCCGAACGACGCGCACCGCTGCGCGCGATCCTCGACGAGTACGAGCGCGACCTCGGGAGAATCAAGGACCGGCACATGGCAGACTACATGTCTTCGATGGAGCCGGACTTGTCCAAACTGGGCCGCGCGTACCGCGAAGAGATCCGCGACAAGGTGCTCCCTGCGGAGCAACGCGCCGAATTCAACCGCCTGGCCCTCGCGCCGACCCCGAACCCTCACTGACGGCTGCCAAGCCGTTCCCAAGACTCATGGCACGTTCCTGTGGATTGCGCATCGGGCCGCGAAGGTTCGAGCTCGTCGTGCTCGACGGCAATGCGAAGAAGCACAAGATCACGGCCTACATGGCCGGCGAGCTACCGCGCGACGGCGACGATCCGATTGCGACGGCTGCTGCCGCGCTGCGTGAGGCCGTCAAGAAGCACAACGTCCCGCATGACAACATCGGCGTCGCGATCGACACAGGATTGGCCGCGTTCCGCACGATCAAGGTGCCGTTCTCGGACAAAGCCAAGATCGAAGATGTGATCAAGTTCGAGGTCGAGGGCCAGCTGCCGCAGTGGAACGTCGACGACGTGGTCGTGGACTTCATGATCCTCGATTCGACCGACGACGCGAGCGAGCTGCTCGTCACCGCGGTGCCGAAGTCGGACATCAAGAACGTGATCTCGATCTGCGAGAAAGCCGGCGTCGAGCCGCTCGAGATCGAGCTAGAGACGACCGCGATGGTGAACGCGGCGATGACGGCATCGATCTGCACCACCGATAATGCGCAGGTCCTCGTGCACATCGGCGAGACGTCGACATCGGTCGTCGTGATGGACGGCGGAAAAGTGCGCGAGATGCGTGCGATCCACATCGGCGCGCTGAGCCACGAATTTCCGACGACGGCGGTCGAGGGCGAAGCACCCATCGAAAACGCCGAGAGGTCCGCGCTCGAAGCGATTGCGCCGGCATCGGATCCGGTCGAAGTTCAGCGCCGCCTCGATCAAGCGATCAAGCGCATTCGTCGTGAGCTCGGCCGCACGGTCTCAGCTGCGCGCACGTTGCACCCGATCGATGCGGTGTACGTGTGCGGACTCGAGTTGCCGGGTCTCGCGGGAAGTCGCATCCTCGATTCCGAAGTGCGCGTGCTCGACGTTTTCGAAAAGGACGGCGGCCAACCTGTGCAGGGCTTCGGTCCGCTCGTCGTGCCGTACGGCGTCGCGGTGCGACAACTCGGCGGCGGCGTGCTGCGTCCGTCGCTGCGTCGCGAAGAATTGCACTACTCAGGCGCGTTCGAGCGCGTCGAGCTGCCGATCGCAGTGGTCGCCTTGCTCGCGGTCACGTTCCTCGGCGTGTGGTTCATTTTCCTGACCCGGGAACGCGACATCGTGAACGACAACCTCGCGATTTGGCGCGACAATGCGCGGTCGCATGTGCTCGGCGAGCCGGCGAAAGGGCGAGCGGGTGTTCTGCAATACCCGTCCGACGAGGCGAAGAAGTACCTGACGAACATCGAGCAGGACGAGTCGCTCAATCGGTTCGATCAGATTCGACGCGCGACGACGATCATCCAGAGCGACGTCAAGAAGCTCGAGAAGGACCTCGGTCAAGACGCCGAGATCAAGCAGCCGCAGTCCGCGTTCGTCGGCATGACGCTCGTGCTCGACGTCTTGTCGCGCCAACGCGATGCCGCCGACAAAGTGCGGCCGTCGTTGCGCAGCGCGCAGGGCACCTATCAGGCTACGCGTACGAACAAACCTGAACACGTCAAAGTGGATTTGAACATGTCGTTCCTCGCGGAGGATTCGTTGACGGCGACCGAAGCGTTCGACGCATTCACGCGCGATGTTCGCTCGCAGGTGTGGTTCATCGACTTCTCGAGTAAGCAGAGCGATCCCGTCGAGGGCGGCCGCGGCATCTATCTGAGTTCAGTGTCGATCGAGGTCGACGTCAGCAAGGCTCCAGCGGCGAAGGAGTCGCAATGAAGAACTTTTTCCAAGGCTTCAATCTCGCACGCGGCATCATCTTGGCGTCGGTCGTCGGGTGCCTTGTGCTCGGATTCCTGTGCTGGAAACGTTCGCAGCAGGTCGCCGATTTGCGCGACGCGTATCAGAATCGCACGCCGAGCGCCGTGAAGGACTTGGTGCAAGTTGCGCAGCGGCATACGCAGCTGAGCCAGAGCTTGAAGGGCGAAGGTCTCAAGGGCCAAGAAGACTTGGTCAGCTACATCCGTCGCGTGGGCGCGAAGGATCGCGTCGAGATCGGTGAGCTCAACATGACTTTGCAAGAGACGCCGCTCACGAACGGGATCATCGACAAGAAGTACACGATCAAACCCGACAGTCCGACCGCGACTTTCAAGCGGATGATGATCGTCAACTTCCTCTACACATTGGAGGACGATTCGCGCCGCGTGAAGCTGACGCGCGTGAAAATGGAAGTCGCCGATCAAAAGGGTCTGAAGACGCACGAGGTCCCGAAAGACGACTGGAAGTTCGATTGCGAACTGACGTCTCGTCAGCGCAAAGCGGCGAACTGAGAACGGACGAGCAACGCTCGTCGCCGAACTTTTACCGACGGCCCGTAACGCGGATCTCGCGCTGCGGGCCGTCGGTGCTCAGCTTGTATGACCACGTTCGTCGAGGGATTCCAGCGAGAGCTGTCGGTGGCGTAGCCGCTCCTCGGCATTACGGACCGTTCGGTTCGCCTGATTTTCGATAGTGCCCGCCCAGCGAGGATTTCGAAGTCGACGTACGATCCGGGCGTCGCCATGGGTTTCGCGTCCAGAATCCGTCGTTCGTGTCGCGCTGCAAACGCGCGGTTTCGTCGACTAGCTCGCCCGTCGATCCCAAGCGCGCTCAGGTCGAGGATTCAGCCGTGAAACTGCGGCGCCTCACGATCGAGAGCGCCAGCAAAGCGACCGTTCGTGCGACGGACTCTTCGATACAACGCGATGCCGTTCGAATCGTCGACGACGTGCGAGCGCGCGGCGAAATCGCTCTCAAAGAGCACGCACGAGCCGCCAGCGATTGGCGCGTAGGCACGCGACTCGTGTTCGATCGCGACGCCATCGAAGATGCCGCGCAACGTGTCGACGATCGTGATGTCGCGCTCTTGAGTCGCACCGCCAATCGCTTGCGCACATTCGCTGCCGCGCAACGTCGAGCGGTGACCGACGTGTGCATTCCGCTCGCCGGCGGTCACGCCGGACAAACCGTCGAACCTGTCGAGCGGGCCGGTTGCTACGCCGCGAGCGGGAAATTGCCATCGGCCGTGTTGATGACGGCGGTGACTGCTCGTGCAGCCGGCGTGCGCAACGTATGGGTCGCGGTGAGCTCGCCGTCACCGATCGTGTTCGCCGCCGCGTACGTTGCCGGCGTCGACTCGTTGCTCGCCGTCGGCGGCCCTGCCGCGATCGGCGCGTTCGCGTTCGGCGCCGGAGTCGTCCCCGCGTGCAACGCTATCGTCGGTATCGGTGACGCGCGTGTCGCAGCGGCGAAACAACACGTCGCCGGACGAGTCGCGATCGACGTGACCGACGGAGCGAACGAATTGTGCGCGCTGGTCGACGATTCGGCGGATGCGCGCCTCGTTGCTGCGGACTTGCTGGCGCAAGCCGAACATGCCGACGGAATCCCGATGCTCGTCAGCTTGGATGAAGCTCTCGTCGAGCGTGTCGAGCGCGAACTCGATCTTCAACTCGCAGCACTTCCCAATGCCGCAGCGTGTCGTCGCGCGCTGGAGCAGGGCTTCGTGATCGTCGAGCCCGATCTGAAACGCGCGATCCACGCTGTCGACGAGATCGCGCCGGCACACTTGCAGTTGGTGCTGCGCGACACCGGGCTCGCGCGCTACTTGGTGAGGCACTGTGGCACGCTGTTCGTTGGTCCACGCAGTTCCGAATCGTTTGCCGACTACGGTGCAGGGCCGAATTGCATGCTGCCGACGGCGCGTGGAGCGCGTTCACGCGGCGGATTGTCGGTATTCACGTTCCTACGTGTGCGCCCGTGGCTCGAGATCACCGATCCGACCGAGCTCGCCGCCGATGCGGCGGCGTTCGCGCGCCTGGAAGGGTTCGAAGCGCACGCGCGAGCAGCTGAGATTCGCGCAAAGAGCTGAGCTCTGCGCTCAGCGCGCTCGAACCGGTTCCGTCCGCAAGAGCTTCAACTGATGCTCTTGGATCGTGTTGACCTTGTAGTCACCACGATGAATTGCGGCGAGCGCGCTCACCACCGCACTGATACCAGCTTTGGTCGTCACGCACGGAATCCCGGCCGTCACTGCGGCCGAGCGAATCGAGCTGTCGTCGATGCGCTGTTGCTTGCCGTACGGCGTATTCAAGATCAGATCGATCTCGCGATTCTTGAGCATGTCGACGATGTGCGGACGACCTTCGTGCACTTTGTTGACGCGCGTCACCGCGATGCCGTTGCTCCTGAGCGCGCGCCACGTGCCTTCGGTCGCGAACAATTCATAGCCGAGCGCATGCAGTTGTCGCGCTTCCGGCAGGATCGCACGCTTGTCGGCGTTCTTGACCGAGATGAACACGCGGCCCGTCTTGGGCAGTTTCAGTCCGGCGGCTTGGTACGCCTTCACGAACGCGAAGCCCAGATCGTCGTCGATGCCCATCACCTCGCCGGTCGAGCGCATCTCCGGGCCGAGCGTGATGTCGACGCCGGGGAACTTGCTGAAGGGGAAAACGGGGGTTTTCACCGAGAAATACGGGGGTGTGACCTCTTCGGTGAAGCCCAATTCTTCGAGCGTCATCCCGCACATCACCTTCGCAGCCAACTTCGCGAGCGGACGACCGATCGCCTTGCTCACGAAAGGAACGGTGCGTGACGCACGCGGATTCACTTCGAGCACGAACACGCGATCTTCCTTCACCGCGTACTGCACGTTCATCAAGCCGATGACGCCGAGCTCCTTCGCGAGCGCCTTCGTCGCACGTCTGATCTCGTCTTGGATCTCCATCGGCAGCGTGTGCGGCGGCAGCACGCAGGTCGAGTCGCCGGAGTGGATGCCCGCTTCCTCGATGTGCTCCATCACGCCGCCGATCACGACGATCTTGCCGTCGCTGATCGCGTCGACGTCGACTTCGATCGCTTCTTCGAGGAACTTGTCGACGAGGATCGGACGATCGGGCGAAACGTTCGCAGCATTCGACATGTAGCGCTCGAGCGCTTCGTCGTCGTACACGATCTCCATCGCGCGACCGCCGAGCACGTAGCTCGGACGCACGAGCACCGGATAACCGATCCGGCGCGCGACCGCGAAAGCTTGACCGGTGTCGGCCGCCATGCCGCTCTCGGGCTGATGCAGTCCGAGTTTCTTGATGCACTGATTGAACAGGTCGCGATCTTCCGCGCGATCGATCGAATCGACGCTGGTGCCGATCAGCGGCGCACCTGCGCGATGCAGTCCGGCAGCGAGATTCAGCGGCGTTTGCCCGCCGAATTGCACGATGATGCCCTCCGGCTTCACGACCTTGACGATGTTCATCACGTCTTCGTGAGTCAGCGGCTCGAAGAACAGATCGTCGCTCGTGTCGTAGTCGGTCGAAACCGTTTCGGGATTCGAATTGACCATCACGGCTTCGCGCCCGATTTCTTGCACCGCGATGGCGGCGTGCACGCAGCAGTAGTCGAACTCGATGCCTTGACCGATGCGATTCGGTCCGCCGCCGAGGATCATCACGCGCGGTTTCTTGCCCGGTCGGTACTCGTCCTCGTCTTCCCAAGTCGAGTAGTAGTACGGCGTCGCGGCTTCGAATTCGGCGGCGCACGTGTCGACCAACTTGTACGTCGGGCGGATGCCCATCTCTTCGCGCAACGCGGTGACGTCGGCTTCGGTCGAGCCAGCGGCGAGTGCGATCTGGCGATCGGAGTAGCCGAGCCGCTTTGCGTCGCGGATCAATTCCTTCGTGAGCAACGCGCCCGACAGTTCGTTCTCGAAATCGACGAGCTCGCGGATGTTCTCGAGGAACCACGGATCGATTTTCGACGCTTCGAAGATGTCGTCGGTGCTCCAACCGGCGCGATAGGCGACGCGCAACGCGAGCAATCGATGCTCGTTCGGAACGCGCAGCGCGCGCGTCAAGGCTGCTTCATCTTCGGCCAAAAGTTCGGCCGGATCGCGCGGGTCCAGCCCGATGCCGAGGCGCCCCGTTTCGAGTCCGCGCACGGCTTTTTGCAGAGCTTCTTTGAACGTGCGGCCGATCGCCATCGTCTCGCCGACGCTCTTCATCTGCGTCGTGAGCGTGCGATCGGCGCCTTTGAATTTCTCGAACGCGAAGCGCGGGATCTTCACGACCGTGTAATCGATCGATGGCTCGAAGCACGCCGGCGTCTTCTTCGTGATGTCGTTCAACAGCTCGTCGAGCGTGTATCCGACAGCCAATTTCGCGGCAAATTTCGCGATCGGGAACCCTGTCGCCTTCGACGCGAGCGCCGAACTGCGCGACACGCGCGGGTTCATCTCGATCACGATCATGCGGCCGGTGTTGGGCTCGATCGCGAACTGCACGTTGGATCCGCCGCACTCGATACCGATCTCGCGCAGGATGCGGATCGACGCGTTGCGCATGTTCTGGTACTCGCGATCGGTCAGCGTTTGCGCGGGTGCGACGGTGATCGAATCGCCAGTGTGCACGCCCATCGGATCGAGGTTCTCGATCGAGCAAATGATGACCGCGTTGTCCTTGTAGTCGCGCATCACCTCCATCTCGAACTCCTTCCAGCCCGCGAGGCATTCCTCGACGAGCACTTCGGAATTCATCGACGCCGCGAGTCCGCGCTCGACGATCTCTTCGAATTCGTCGACGTTGTACGCGATGCCGCCGCCCGTTCCGCCCAGCGTGAAACCCGGCCGAATGACGCACGGCAAACCGATCTCGGAGAGAACGCGGCGCGCGTCGTCCATGTTGTGCGCCGACCCCGAGCGCGCGCTCTCCATGCCGATCGACGTCATCGCCGCGCGGAACAAGTTGCGGTCTTCGGCCTTACGGATGACTTCCGCTTTCGCGCCGATCATCTCGACGCCGAGTCGATCGAGGATGCCGCGGTCGTAGAGTCCGAGTCCGGTGTTGAGGCCCGTCTGTCCGCCGAGCGTCGGCAGGATCGCGGACGGGCGCTCCTTCTCCAGGATCTTCGTGACCGCTTCGATCGTGATCGGCTCGATGTAGATCGCGTCGGCCGTCTCGGGGTCCGTCATGATCGTCGCCGGATTCGAGTTCACGAGGATGACTCGATAGCCCTCCTCACGCAGCGCTTTGCAGGCTTGCGTGCCGGAGTAGTCGAACTCGCAGGCTTGACCGATGACGATCGGTCCGCTGCCAATGATCAAGATGGATTGAAGGTCGTCGCGTCTGGGCATCGTGCAAGGGATCGGCGCGGCGTGGAGGATGAGGAGGTCGAGCGTGAGGCCGGAGCCCCTGGTCTCGAACCCGTTCGGCGGTGACCAAACTGCCCGATTGAAACAAAAAGCGTGAGGCGTTGCGAGGCTGGCCGCAGGCGAGGCAATCGACAGCCACATCTCGGGCGGTCGGGGCAAGTGTGCTCCTGCCGGAGCATAAGGCAACGAAGCAGATCAACCTCTGCCAATGGCCCGCGTGGTTTCCTTGTCTGCGTCAGGACTGGGACACATTTGACGTGGAGCCTCGTATGTCCAGGCAGTAGTCTCCGGACGGGCAGGGTACTTTCCCTTCACTGCCTCGGTAGCAAGTTTGCGAGAAAGACAACTCTCATCATGAAAATTCACTTGCAACGACTGCTGGTGATAATCGCGCTCCTCATCCCCTTCCTGGCGTACGGTCTGGCGGGAAGTGTTCAAGCACAGGAGTCAGATCCCAGCCAGAATCTGTGCGCTGTGTAAGGGTGCGATTCAAGCGGAACCCCTTACGGCCCCCACTGTCCATGGGGTCAGCGTGGAAACGCAGACCACCCAAACGGTTATGATGGTAAGAAGGGAGACGCTGAGAATCCAAATGGTGACGATGGAGAACCAGCCCTGCCCGGCTCTAACAGCCCGTTGAAAAACTGCCCGCTCGACGTGTCGGTCATGCCGCCGATCTGAGCTCGACTCGCGACGCCGGTCTCGTCTGATCGACGATCATCAACTCCACAAGCATCCAAAGTGCCGCCGCA
>Ga0163144_10000278_pt1 | contig 117357 bp, 107 predicted proteins | sample OliLak19BULKMAT1_FD_123175 | JGI IMG/M metagenome (GOLD analysis project Ga0163144, IMG submission 123175) | Freshwater microbial mat bacterial communities from Lake Vanda, McMurdo Dry Valleys, Antarctica - Oligotrophic Lake LV.19.BULKMAT1 | ecosystem: Environmental > Aquatic > Freshwater >...
AACCTGCCTGCCGATCGTCTTTTCGCGCTCAATCAGGATCACACCACGCAATGCTGGTCCATCGGCGAAGGGTCCAGGCAGGGAACCGCAACCATCGGCGACGCCATGGTGACCAATAAACCGAACACCGGCCTTGGCGTGCTGACCGCTGATTGCGCCCCGGTTCTCTTTCATGCCGATTCCAGCAGTATCGAAGCGCCATGGGGCGTGATTGGCGCCGCGCATGCCGGCCACAAAGGCGCGCGCGCAGGCGTGCTTGAAAGCACCGTGCTGGCCATGAGGGATTTCGGCGTGACGGCGGAAGACATCACTGCCGTGATCGGCCCGTGCATCGGCCCGGACAGTTATGAAGTCAGCAAGGGGTTCGAAGAACCCTTCCTGCGCGAAGACGAGGCGGCGGGGGATTATTTTCACGCTGCCGCTACGCCCGCGAAATTGATGTTCGATCTGCCGGGATACGTCATCCATCGCCTGAAACGGATAGGGCTTAAAAATATCAGCTGGGTCGGCGTAGACACGCTGCCCGCAGAAACCGGGTATTTCAGCCATCGCCGCACCACCATGAGTGGAGAAACGCGGCGCGGCCTGCAAATGTCGGTAATCCGCCTAAAACATTCTTGATTTGCGGGCCTTGGCCGCTATGATGCCCCAAATTCTGACATTCGGGGCGCGCTAATGAAATTGATCTGCTGCAATTCCAACAGACCGCTGGGCGAGGACATCGCCAAATATCTGGGCGCGTCTCTGGCGCAGGCATCGATCCGCCGCTTCTCCGACATGGAAGTCTTCGTCGAAATTCAGGAAAATATTCGTGGCGAAGACGTCTTCGTCATTCAGTCCACGTCCTATCCCGCCAACGACAACCTGATGGAATTGCTGGTCACGCTCGATGCGTGCCGCCGCGGTTCCGCCCGCCGCATCACCGCCGTGCTGCCGTATTTCGGTTACGCGCGCCAGGACCGAAAAACCGGCCCGCGCACGCCGATCTCGGCCAAGCTCGTCGCCAACCTGATCACCGAAGCCGGCGCCGACCGCGTTCTGACCATGGAACTGCACGCCGGGCAGATTCAGGGCTTCTTCGATATCCCGCTCGATAACCTCATCATCTCGCCCGTCTTCCTTCCCAGCATGGAAAAACGCGCGAAGACGGCTGACGATCTGGTCATCGTTTCGCCGGATGTCGGCGGCGTGGTTCGCGCGCGCGCCTTCGCCAAGAAACTGGGCTGCGACCTGGCCATCATCGACAAGCGCCGCCCGCAGGCCGGCGTATCCGAAGTCATGAATGTTATCGGTGAAGTGGCTGGCAAGAACTGCATTCTGGTCGACGACATCGTCGATAGCGCGGGCACGCTGTGCAACGCCGCCGTCGCGCTCAAAAAAGAAGGGGCCAACGATATTTTCGCCTATACCGTGCACGGTGTTCTCTCCGGCGGCGCGGTTGCGCGCATTTCGGCGTCGCCTATCAAGAAACTGGTGATCGCCGATACGATTGCCGCGACGGAATCCGTGCGCATTGCCGAGTGCATCGAAAGCGTGTCGGTCGCGGCCCTGATCGGCGAAGCCATCCAGCGCATCGCGGACGAGAAATCGATCTCGGATCTGTTTAAATAATCTTTTAGTAATCCAGTGTGGACTGGCGCTTGAGCAATTCGTCGTTGACGGAACGGCGCAGGTCACCCACGAGATAACGATCCGTCGGTGCAATGGTTTTAGCGGTCTGTTCAGCGATGCGGTAAACCTGCTCGTTGAATTGGTCCCGCACTTCCGCCTTGTAGGTTTTCAGCCCGTTTTGCCCTTTGATGCGCTCGACTTTCGCGGCATGGCCCAGCCCGTGATTGTAATCGATATGGGATTTCATCTGGTCCGGGGTGAGGGCCATGAAATCATGATGATCGACGACTTTTTTGGCTAGACGCTCGGTGATCTTGGCCTGTCTCTTGCGCATGCGGCTGATGCGGATGGAATGGTAGGCTTTTTTAATGCCCATCACGCTGGCGGACAGCACCACCGTGGCCGCGGTGGCCGCGCCCAGAAATTCAACCGTAGCCAGCAAAGCCGGATTGACCCCCGTCAGGACCATGGTTGCCAGCCCGACAGCGCCGATGGTAAACCCGACGCCGACGCCTTTTAAAATGGACGACCGGCCGTAAGCGGCATCCTGCGGGGCAAGCCGCTTGCTTTCCTGTTGGTACGAAATCACATCCGGATCGTTCACGGCGATCGGAGGAACATGGGGACTGCTGCTGACCATGACACACCCTTTGAAGTCTTGTTTTCCAAGGGCTTGGCCCCGGATCACGTATTATTTTTATGAAAATGTAAACGGATTGATTCCAAAAGGCCAGTTATTTGGATGATTTCCTTGCATTTCCGATACTTAACGCTTAAAAACGCCACCAATGCCGCGACACCCCTGGAGGTCGCGGGTAACCAAGTAGTTTGTAAGGAACGTCAAAATGGCTAAATCACATATCCAACTGACGGCTGACAAACGCGAGGGGTCAGGCAAGGGGACCGCCCGCGCTGTTCGCCGCGAAAATAAAATTCCTGCTGTTATCTACGGTGACAACAAAATACCGGTGACAATCAGCATGGATGTTAAACCGATCACGCTTGAGCATCTCAAGGGCCATATCTTCACGGCTCTGTGCGATCTCGACGTTGCTGGTACGAAACACCTTGTCATCGCCCGCGACCTGCAGCTGGACCCGGTCACCGACCGCATCCTTCATGCCGACTTCCTGCGCGTGACCGAGAAAACCGTCATCCGCGTTGAAGTGCCTGTTCACTTCACCGGTCATGACGAATGCCCGGCCCTGAAAGAAGGCGCAACGCTCACCGTCATCAACCACGAAATTCCGTTGATGTGCCAGGCGAACGCCATTCCGGACGAAATCACGATCGACATCGCTGGTCAGCCGATGGGTCACTCGTTCAAACTTGCGGATGTCAAACTGCCGAACGGTGTCAAAGCCGCCGTGCAGGATGCAGAAGCCTTCACCATCGCAACGCTTGCCGCGCCGCGTAAGGAAGAAGAAGTCGAAACGACTGCGCCGACCGCTGACGCTGTGCCTTCTGACGTCAAATCTGACGAAGAAGTCGCTGCTGCCAAAGCCGGCGATAAAAAAGACGAGAAGAAGTAATCTTCCGCATTTAAGGCTCTTAAATGTTCAACAGATTGCGCGCCGCCCTTGGAAAGAAACCGCCATCGGGCGGCGCGACGTATTCATGGCTGATTGTTGGCCTGGGCAATCCGGACCGCGAACACGAAAACAATCGCCACAATATTGGCTTCATGGCGGTGGACCGCATGCAGGCCGATCACGAATTTTCCGACTGGAAAAACAAATTCTCCGCGCAGATCTGCGAACGTCAGGGCCCCGACGGCCAGAAAATCATGCTGATGAAGCCGCAGACCTATATGAACCGTTCGGGCCAGTCGGTCGCAGAAGCCGCCAGGTTTTATAAAATTCCCGTCGACCGCATCATCGTGCTGCATGACGAGCTGGATATCCCGCTCGGCAAAGTGCGCACCAAGCAGGGCGGCGGCCCCGCCGGCCATAACGGCCTGAAAAGCATTGATAACGATCTTGGCAATCAGGGCTATCGCCGCGTGCGCATCGGCATCGGCCATCCCGGCGACAAGGCGCGCGTATCGGGTTACGTATTATCCGACTTCGCCAGCGACGAACGTCATTTGTCCGACCTCATCGTGGCCGGCATCTCCCGCCACATCGACTTTTTGCTGAATGGCAAGGAGTCGGATTTCATGAACAAAATTCAAGACGAAACAAAGGCAGCTTAATCATGGGTTTCAATTGCGGCATCGTTGGTCTTCCCAACGTCGGCAAATCGACATTGTTCAACGCGCTCACGGCAACCGCAGCCGCGCAGGCGGCGAACTTCCCGTTCTGCACGATCGAGCCCAATGTTGGCCGCGTCGCCGTGCCGGATACACGCCTCGATAAACTGGCCGAACTGGGCGGCTCGCAGAAAATCGTGCCCTCGCAGCTGGAATTCGTCGATATCGCAGGCTTGGTAAAAGGCGCCGCGACAGGCCAGGGCCTCGGCAACCAGTTCCTCGCCAATATCCGCGAGACCGATGCCATTCTGCATGTCGTGCGCTGCTTCGAAGACGCCGATATCATCCACGTCGAAGGCTCGACCGATCCGATCCGCGATGCCGATGTCATCGAAACCGAATTGATGCTGGCCGATATGGAGAGCCTGGATAAACAGGCCAACAACCTTGCCAAGAAAGCCAAGGGCGGCGACAAGCAGGCCATCGAAATGATGGACGTGATCACGCCGATCAAGGCCGCGCTCGAAGCCGGTAAACCCGCCCGCACCGTGAAGCTGGACGATGCGCAAAAACCGCTGGTCAAACTGCTGCAGCTCATCACCTCCAAACCGCAGCTCTATATCTGCAACGTCAAGGAAGTCGACGCCGCAAACGGCAACGAGTGGACGAAGAAGGTCGAAGCCCGCGCCAAGGCTGAGGGCACGCATGCGGTTGTCATCTGCGCGCAGATCGAATCTGAAATCGCACAAATGTCGGACGAGGCGGAGAAAAAAGAATTTTTGAGCGCGAGCGGGCTGGACGAAGCAGGCCTGAACAAAATCATCCGTGCCGGCCACACCATGCTGGGCCTGCAGACTTATTTTACAGTAGGCCCCAAGGAAGCCCGCGCATGGACCGTGCGCACGGGCGCGAAAGCGCCTGAAGCTGCCGGCGTCATCCACACCGACTTCGAGCGCGGTTTCATCAAGGCCGAAGTCATTTCATTTGCCGATTTCGTCGCCTGCGAAGGCGAAGCAAAAGCCAAGGAAACCGGCAGGATGCGCCAGGAAGGCAAAGACTACATCGTCAAGGACGGCGACGTCATGCTCTTCCGTTTCAACGTGTAGGCTGAATTCTCAAGTTCATTAAAGTTCCATCTGCGAATGGTTTTATAGACAGCTGGGTCGCTTTTCCGGCTGCCTTTGTATGGTCATTTTCCGGCACGGAACCGCTTCCGGTGCGCAATCATTAGTAGCATGACCCTAAAAACAGCAGTGAATTGAGCGTGAACGCATGACAGCACAAGTTAAAATCGCCCCGAATATTCAGGCCGTTAAAACCGGCAATGAAAACCTCGACAATATATTAGGCGGCGGTCTCGCGCCGGACAGGGTGTATCTGCTTCAAGGCAGTCCCGGCACAGGAAAAACGACGTTGGCGCTTCAGTTTTTAATGGAAGGCGTCCGGCAGGGCGAAAAATCGCTGTATATCACCTTGTCTGAAAGCAAGATGGAGTTGGAATCCGTCGCCGCATCCCATGGCTGGTCCTTAAAGGGTGTGGAGATTTTTGAGCTTCTGACTTACGAAGACGAACTGCAGACGGATAATCAGTACACGATGTATCAACCCTCAGAAGTCGAGCTGGGGTCGACCAATGATGCGATCCTCAAGGAAGTCGAGCGCGTCAAACCTTCCCGTGTCGTTCTCGATTCTCTTTCGGAATTGAAATTGCTGGCGCAAAACCCGCTGCGTTTCCGCCGCCAGATCCTGGCCTTGAAAAACTTCTTTACGACGCGTTCCTGCACGGTCTGGTTTCTTGATGACAAGACGACCACCGGGCCGGAAAGTTTCCAGCTGGAAAGCATTGCCCACGGCGTAGTGGACCTGGAACAGCTGTCCCCGGAATTTGGCGCGGATCGCCGCCGCCTGAGAGTTAAAAAATTTCGTGGTCAGAAATATCGCGGCGGTTATCATGACTTCACCATTCTCAAGGGCGGCCTTTGCATCTTCCCGCGCATCATTCCAGCCGAACACGCAAGACCGCATAAGAAAAATATTCTAAAGAGCGGCGTGGCGCAGATGGATGCCCTGGTTGACGGCGGCTTCGACGACGGAACCAGCGTCCTGTTGCTGGGCCCTGCCGGCATCGGAAAATCGACACTGGCATTGCAATACGCCCTGAATGCCGCCAAAAACGGCGACCATGCGGTGATTTTCACGTTCGATGAAAGCATCAATACCATCTACCACAGGGCCCGTGGCATCGGCATGGAATTGGAAAAATATGTCGAACAGGGCCTGGTTCACCTGCAGCCGATCGACCCGACCGAAATGTCACCCGGAGAATTCGCCCACCGCGTTCGTCAGGTGGCAGGCGGTGAAAACGGCAGGCCGACCGCGAAAGTCGTGGTGATCGACAGTCTGAACGGCTATCTCAATGCAATGCCTGAGGAACGTTTTCTGATTTCCCAGATGCATGAACTGCTCACCTATCTGGGCCATCATGGGGTGGTGACGTTCCTGGTGGTGGCGCAGCACGGCCTCCTCGGCCATGCCATGCATACCCCGGTCGACACCAGCTATCTGGCGGATTCTGTCATATTGTTCCGTTATTTTGAAGCAGATGGCGAAGTGCGTCAGGCCGTATCGGTGCTGAAAAAACGCAGCGGCGCGCACGAAAAAACCATTCGCGAATTCAAGCTTGGCCCTCAGGGAATTACCCTTGGCGAGCCACTATCGCAGTTCCGCGGCATATTGACCGGAACACCCGTTCAAAAAAATATCGCTTGATGACAACCGGGAGTGGATTTGAATAGTCAATTCATAGAAGATCTTCGTGTCCTGATACTCGCGCCGACGCAACGCGACGCCAGCATTACCGCACAATTCATGGAAAGGGAGAAAATCCCCTATCATATATGCGCCAATGTGCAGGATATATGTGATGAAATAGCGAAAGGGGCCGGCGCGGCCATCATTACTGAAGAATCCGTTCTTGCTGATAAAGACAACCTGATCCAGGACACCATCGAAAAACAGCAGGCATGGTCGGATTTTCCGCTTCTTGTTCTCACTCGCGCCGGCGAGCCTTCGCTGGAAGCCCGCAAAAAGACCAACAAAATACCGCATATTACTTTGATACGCCGCCCGGTACAGGTAGCAGAACTGATCAGCACGATTCATGCATGCCTGCGGGACCGCGCCCGGCAATACGAGGTGCGTAAATACCTTCTTGATCGCGAAAAACAATCGGAAGAATTGATTTTTGAGCGCGACAACGCGTACACCGCCAACCTCGCGAAATCCGAATTTCTGGCCAATATGAGCCACGAAATTCGTACTCCCATGAATGCGATCATCGGGCTTTCAAACATTCTGGGCCGGACCGAACCGCTTTCAGACAAGCAACGGGACTATCTCAAGACCCTCCAGGTCAGCGCGAACACGCTTCTGGCTCTGATTAACGATCTGCTGGATATTTCAAAAATTGAAGCGCACAGCATCGAACTCGAAGAAATTCCGTTTACCCTGGGCGCGTTGGTGGATGAAATGGGGCATGTCTTTTCCATTCAGGCCAGCCAGAAAAACATCCGTTTTATAACTAAAATCAATTTTCCGCCTGAAATGCAGGTCATGGGCGACCCCACGCGCCTGCGGCAGATTCTTCTAAATTTATGCAGCAATGCCGTGAAATTCACATCGCAGGGCAGCATCACCTTTTCAGTGATGAGCAAAGCCACGGCGGAACCCGGCAGGCATCTTGTCACTTTTGAGGTCCGCGACACCGGTATCGGCATTGCCGCCGACAAGCTGGATACGGTCTTTGAAAAATTCGTTCAGGCAGACAGCTCGATCAACCGCAAATACGGTGGCAGCGGCCTTGGCCTGGCCATTACCAGGACGCTGACGGAAATGATGGGCGGCACGATTGAAGTTGAAAGCACGCCGGGACAGGGCTCTGTTTTCCGTGTCGAGCTCGCCATGGAAGATGCCGATATCAACGACCTTTCCCTGGAAAGCACCGATACCCCTGCCGCGACGCCTGATACCGGTATGCAGCACGCTCATATTTTGCTGGTTGAGGATTACGAGCCCAATGTGCTGGTTGCGGGCACTTTTCTGGAGGAGTTTGGTTACACCTATGATGTCGCCTCAGACGGCGAAGAAGCCTTGCGCAAGCTGGAAAATAAAAAATATGCCGCCGTTCTGATGGATGTTCAGATGCCCAAAATGAACGGGCTCGACGCCACGCAATCCATCCGCCAGCGGGAAAAGAATGAGAACCTCCCGCATACGCCCATCATAGGCATGACCGCGCACGCGCTTGCCGGCGACCGCGAACGCTGCATTGAAGCAGGCATGGATGACTATATCTGCAAGCCATTCAAACCCGATGAAATGAAAGAAAAGCTGGATTTACATTCAGCCGCGCGACAGGCCGCCTGATTTAAGGCGCGCTCTTGCAGCCACTGACACAGCGCGGCTCGCGCGCCTGTACGCTGCCGCCGTTCTGCTTGTAGCATTCGATCTGGTCTTCGCGGCAGGACTGTTCGCAGAAGGCCGTGGTGTTGCACGAACGCCCGCCGTAATTGCCGCCCAGCGGGAAGCCAACGCCGATACCGCCGCCCAATCCGCCACTGCCGCCGCCGATGCTGCCATAGGGGCCATAGTCATTGAATTTTTCACACTGCAAAGCGCGCTGGTAACACTGTTTCTCGCAACGTTCCTTGACGACGTCGCATTGCAATGCCGCCTGTTTGCCCTGCGTTGTGGCAGCCGGATAAAGATCGTAATCGGTCACGTATTTTGGCCCGCAGGAAGCAAGCACAACAACCGATATCATGGCCATAAAAAGTCTCATGCCATTCACCTAGGGCAGGTTTTATGCGTTCACAGCCGCTTCATACATTTTATGCAACTGCTTTGTAACCGGACCAACCGTATAGGCCTGGCTGTTGATCTTGCCGACGGGCGTGATCTCCGCCGCCGTGCCGGTCAGAAATACTTCGTCCGCCGCATTCAGCTCGTCCACCGTGATATGTTTTTCTTCGACCTTGATCCCGGCTTCTTTGGCGAGCGCCATGACCGTCTGACGCGTGATGCCGTTCAGGAAACAATCCGGGATCGGCGTATAAAGCTTGCCCTCTTTGACCATGAACAGATTGGCGCCCGAAGATTCGGCGACATAGCCGCGATAGTCGAGCATCAGGGCATCATTATAGCCGGCAGCATCGGCTTCATGACGGGCCAGCGTGCCGATCATGTACAGGCCAGCCGCCTTGGATTCCGTGGGCGCCGTGTTCGGCGCAGGCTTCGCCCATTTGGATGTGACCAGCGAAATGCCTTTTTCGAGAAGGTCGGGCGAATAGTATTTACCCCATTCCCACGCCGCGATCGCGACATGCACCTTCGCGCCGGTGCCGGCAATGCCCATCATTTCCGGCCCGCGCCAGGCGGCCGGGCGCAGATAGGCGCTGCTCATGTTGTTCTTCCTGAGCACTTCCAGGCAGGCCGCGTCGATGGTCGCGACATCGTAAGGGACTTTCATATCCAGAATTTCGGCCGAACGATGCAGGCGCTGGTTATGCTCGGTCAGTTTGAAGGGTTTGCCGTTATAGGCGCGGATGCCCTCGAACACGCAGGAAGCATAGTGCAGGCCATGCGTTAAAAAGTGGAATTTGGCCTCGCGGGCAGGCAGGAATTCGCCGTTATACCAGATAAAACCGTCACGTTGATCGAAGGGAATAGCACCCATTGTTACCTCACATTTTAAGAGCTAATATCAATATCTTAACAGCATAGGAACGCAAGCGGCAACGCAGCATGGGCGCCCTGACAAAACCGCATATCCTGGTGGTGGACGATGACGACCGGATCCGCCAGCTTCTGACGCGATATCTGTCGCAGCAGGGATACTGGGTATCCGCTGCCGGCGACGCGCAGGCCGCGCGCACCCAGATGAATATGCTTAAATTCGATCTCGCCATTCTGGACGTGATGATGCCCGGCGAAACCGGCCTCGAGCTTGCCCGCTTTATCCGCAAGACGCGCGAACTGCCCATTCTGATGCTGACCGCCATGGGCGAAACCACCGACCGTATCGCCGGCCTTGAAGCCGGTGTCGACGACTACCTGCCCAAACCGTTCGAGCCCAAGGAACTGGTTTTGCGCATAAACGCCATTTTACGCCGCAGCGCCCCGGCAGCGACCGTGCCGGGCCCGCGCAAACTGCAGATCGGCCCGTGGGTGTTCGATGTCGATGGCAGATGCCTCTACGATATTCACGGCCGCCCCACGCCCCTGACCGGCAACGAAGTGGCTTTGCTGAATGTGCTCTCTGAAAAACCGGGCATGGCTGTTCGCCGCGAAGCGCTGGCCGCATCGCTGGGTTTAAGCGGCGGATCGGACCGCACCATCGACGTGCAGGTCACGCGCCTGCGCCGCAAACTGAACGATGATCCCAAACTGCCCATGATGGTGCAGACCGTGCGCGGGCAGGGGTACCTGCTGCGCGCGAAAGCGATTGAAGAATGAAACGCATCCGCACCCTGCGCGACCTTGCCCCCTACGGCCTGTTCGGCCGGACAGTGCTGATCATTCTGCTGCCCGTGCTGCTGGTGCAGGCGCTCTCCACCTATATCTTCTTCGACCGGCACTGGACGCGCATGACCGAACGTCTGGCCTATGCCGTGGCCGGTGAAATCGCCGCGATCAGCGACCAGATCGAAGCCGCACCCAGCGACCGCGAAACTTTCGACGTTTTGAAAAGCCTGATGGCCAAGCATCTCGACATGCTAGCCACATATAACAAAGGCCAGAAGGGCGTCGACCTCATGATCGCCGCCGATAGCGGCCCCGGCCTTGAAGACACGCTTGCCCGCGCGCTGGTCGAACAGGTGCGCCGGCCTTACGCCGTCGATGTCGATTTGCGCCGCAAGCGCATCGATGTGGAAGTGCAGCTCAAAGACGGCCTACTGCAGATGTCGATGACCCAGCGCCGCATGTACGATTCATCGGGTTATATCTTCGTGCTGTGGCTGAACGGCCTTGCGCTGTTCTTCTTCCTGATCGCGATTGTCTTCATGCGCAACCAGATCCGCCCGATCCGCAAGCTCGCCGTCGCCGCCGAGCGTTTCGGCAAAGGCATGAATGTCCAGACATTCAAGCCGACCGGCGCCCGTGAAATCCGCCGCGCCACAGAAGCTTTTTTCAGCATGAAAGAGCGCATCACCCGCTCGGTCGCGCAGCGCACCGCGATGCTGGGCGGCGTCAGCCACGATCTGCGCACCCCGCTGACACGCATGAAGCTGCAGCTGGAAATGATGGGCAAATCACCCGACACCGAAGCCCTGCGCGCCGATATCGAGGATATGGAGGCGATGGTCGAAGGCTATCTCGCTTTCATGCGCGGCGAGGGCGACGAACCCGCACAGCCGCTTGATCTCGTCACGCTGCTGGAACGCATCGCCGGCAATGCGCGCCGCCAGGGTTTCGCCGTGACGCTGGAAAGCCCGAAATCGCTCATCCTCGAATTGCGCCCGACGGCTTTGGAACGCGCTTTAAGCAACTTCGTCGAAAACAGCCGCAAATACGCGCACACCGCGAAAATCACCGTCTGGCCGGACGACCATAGCGGCTGGGCATCGCTGGTCATTGATGACGACGGACCGGGCATTCCGCCGGAAAATTATGAAGACGTCTTCAAACCCTTCCACCGCCTTGAAACATCGCGCTCGCGCAAAACCGGCGGCATCGGCCTCGGCATGGCCATCGCGCAGGACGTGATCCTCAGCCACGGCGGCCGCGTCATGCTCGACCGATCCCCCATGGGTGGATTGCGCGTGGTTATTCACTTACCGCTTTAATTTATTGTGTCACCCCGGCCAAAGCCGGGGTCCATGGGAAAGAAGGGCAGAGAGTGGAAATGCGGATGAATGGATTCCGGCTTTCGCCGGAATGACGAAGTCTTAATACAGCCGTCCGCCATTGGGCACCGGTTTCGATGGATGGACCAGCGTGACGAAGCCCGCATCGTCCGGGAAACCTAAAATCAGGATCTCGGACATGAAGGGCCCGACCTGGCGCGGCGGGAAATTGACGACGGCTGCGACCTGTTTGCCGATCAATGTCTCGGCAGAATGGTTCTGCGTGATCTGCGCGCTTGTTTTCTTGGTGCCAAGTTCGGGACCGAAATCGACGAACACTTTGAGCGCCGGCTTTTTCGCCTCGGGAAAGGGCTGCACGTCGACGACCGTGCCGACGCGGATATCGATTTTGTGGAAGTCATCAATCGTGGCTGTCATACGCCCACAATATAAAAAAAACCGCCCGGTTCAAAGGGCGGCTTTTTCGTACGAGGAATTTCTTTAAGGCTTAAGCAGCCTTCCTGGAGGCTTTTTTGGCCGACTTGACGACTTTTTTGGCCACTTCGGTGCTTTCATTGGCAGCCGTTTTGACTTTGGCGGCGGCAACGTCGATTTCGCGCTCGAAAGCGGCTTTGAATTCCGTCAGCGTCGCGGAAACGCGGCGGTTGAGGATCTCGGCGGCTTCTTCACCTGATTTGGACATGATTTCGCTGACCTCACGGGCCGACTTGATCGTCGTCTCGTAAGATTTGCGCATCAGTTCGGCCTGACGCTGGACTTTTTGTTCCGGCGTGCCTTCGGACATGATGGTCGAAGCGAAATTGGAATTGTCCTGAACCATGCGGCCGACAATTTCGGCCTGGCGGGACATGGCGGTCTGGAAGCCTTCCATGCCGAGCTGCATGGCATCGGTCATGGCTTGCATGTTCTTGCGCTGGGTTTCCATCAGCTGCTTCATGTCGAAGACAGGGGTCGAGCTAAGACCTTGTTTCGGCATCATTTGTTTGAATAAATTCGGATCGAAAAACGATTGGACCATGATGGCCTCCTAAACAGAATTAGTTAATTGCTGCAGTACACAAATTATCCCTTACAAAACCACAAAAGGTTAACGTGGTAAAGGGTTTTGTTAACCATTTGATTTACTGGACATTAATTCCTTTCAGGCAGGATGGGCCTTGGATAACACCGAACGACCGCCGGTTTTCAGCCGGCTTTGGCTCTATGTTCAACAAGGTAAAACCCGCTGCCGCAAAGTCAAAAGCGGCCCGTAAATCTCCCGCCAGAACGGGACGCGGGCGCTCGGGTCTCACCCAGTTGATGGTATTCCTGAACGGGTTGATCCTGACCATCACCGCTTTTGTGACGCTGACAGTGTTTATCACGCAGATGCGCGTCGAAGATGTCAAAACACTCACCGCCCAGATCCGCAACACGATGGACGCGAGCGCCATTGAAATGGCCGACGCCATGGATGCTGCCGGCCGCGCCATCGACATGGTGGAAAAAGAAAATGAAGGACAACTGGCCACCTTGGTGCCCAACCGCCAGCTGTTCCAGAAACTCGCCTGGTTTGATCGCGGCGCAAATGGCGAGTGGATCGCGCACGCCATGTATAATGGCGGCCTGAAACTGGCCGATGAAGATCTCAACACAATTGATCCCAAGGCGCCCTTAAGCGTGCGCAGCGATATCGCGATCGATCCGATCCAGGTCGGCGACAAGGCCGGAATCATTTCGAGCCGCCCGATTGTCATTATGCGCCCCATTTTCGATGGCGCGACCCTGAAACGCATTGTCGCCGCATCGGCATTGCCGGGCGCGGGCCTGAAAGAAGCGGGCATTCTTGATAATGATTCCATTCAGCGCCTGGTGATCCGAGATGGCGGCACCGGCCAGCGCGTCCTGCAGCTGGATCGCCGTAATACCGATAACCCCGAAAAGAAACAGCTGATGCCGCTGCATGTGACGTCCGAAACATGGGTCGGCAAACTGGGCAGCGCGCAATTCGAAATTTCCGTCGACATACGCGAAAACATGCGCATGGCCTTTATCAGCAAGGTGCCGTTCCTGCTGCTGCTCTTCGGCCTGACCCTGACGATGATCGGCACATTATATGTGCGCAACAATTACCGCCAGTCGATGCGCCTGGCTGCCATGAACAACATGCTGACCAGCAAGAACGTCGAACTCAAAACGCAGGTCGATGAATCGACGCGCCTTTACGGCGAATTGCAGCGATCCGAGCGCGAATACCGCGGCGTGATCGACTCGGTGAGCGATATCATTTTTGAAACCGATGGCGCCGGCAATCTGCTTTTCGTCAACGCCACATGGGAACGCGTGACCGGCTTCCCGATCCCGCATTCTCTGGGCCGCGATCTCTTCGATATGCTGCATCCGGCTGAACATGACGCGCAGCGCCGCGGCTTTGTGAACCTTGTCCGTAACCAGGGCAGCGAATACCGGTCCATCACCCGCCTGATGACGGCGGATGGCAAATATCGCGCCGTAGAACTGGCATTCTCCATGGTGCGCACCGATAACATGCGCTCAAGCCGCGTCGTCGGCACCATCACCGATGTCGAAGAACGTCGCCGCGCCGAACGCGCGCTGGCTGAAACCGAAAAGAAATTCCGCACCATCGTCGAAAATGCGGCCGGCGGTATTTATCAGGTTGCGCCCGATGGCCGCATCATGTCGGCTAACCCCGCCATGGCCCGTATTCTTGGTTTCGGCAGCCCGGCCGAACTGATCAGCGGCGCGCATGATATCGGAAAAATGTATGTCGACCCGCGCGAGCGCCTGCGCTACGAACGCGACCTGCAGGCCTTCGGCTTCCTGCGGAACCATGAATCCACGATCCGCCGCAAGGACAACCAGATCATCTGGGTATCGGAAAACGCCCGCGCCGTTAAAGACGACGACGGTAATTTGCTGTTCTATGAAGGCTCGGTCGAAGACATCACCCAGCGCAAGCAGGGCGAACAGGCCCTCAAGGAAGCCAAGCTGCAATCGGACCTGGCCAACCGCGCCAAATCGGAATTCCTGGCCAATATGAGCCACGAATTGCGCACGCCGCTGAATGCGATCATCGGTTTCTCGGAAATCATTCACAACCAGGCGATGGGCCCGGTCGGGCAGGCGGCCTATGCCGACTACGCCGGCGACATCAACATCAGCGGCAAGCGCCTGCTGACCGTCATCAACGATATTCTGGACATTTCGCGCATTGAAGCCGGTGACCGCACGCTGAACGAAACGCTCTTCAACATGCACCGCACCACCGCGACCTGTGTCAGCCTGCTGACCAGCAAGGCGGAAGCGGGCCGCGTGCAGATTTTGAACAATCTGCACGATGATATGCCCAAGATCATCGGCGAGGAACTGGCGTTCAAGCAGATCCTGATGAACATCATTTCCAACGCCATCAAATTTACCCCGCCCGATGGCCGTGTCACGATTGATTGCGATTATCAGGGTCCGGGCAATGATCTGCGTCTTTCCATCACGGATACCGGTATCGGCATGGACGAAAAAGAAATTGAAAAAGCGGTCTCGCCCTTCGGCCAGGTCGAAAGCGCCTTCAGCCGCAGCAATTCCGGCACCGGCCTGGGTCTGACGCTGGTCGATGCGCTCATCAAGATGCATGACGGCAAGTTCGAACTCGTCAGCCGCAAAGGCGTCGGCACCACCGCGACCATCGTCATTCCCGCCAAGCGCATCGCCCAGGCCCCGCAGGCGGAAGCCAACAAGCAACTGCCCGATAACGTGGCCATGTTCAAGGCGCGCGATTAATCGGCGTCGAAGTCGTTATTCATCACTTTTTTGCAGACATCATAGGAAAACCCGGCCCGCGCCAGCGCAGCGAGATCTTTCTGCGGATCGCGTTCCTTTGTGGCGAAGGGCCCCAGTTTTTTGCGGCGGGCGAAAATAACCGCGGTTTCCAGATCGCTCGGATCCTCATCTGTGGCCGCAGGCGCTTCCAGGCCTTTCATCTTCAGCTTCATCGCAATCGCGCGCTTGGGCAGGCCGCGCCGCTGCAGCGAGCCGGTGAGCGCCTTGGCATAAACCTCGTCGTTCAGAAAACCCGCGCGGGTGAAATCAGGCACCAGGACCTCACGCAGGTATTTGCGGAACGATTCGACCTCCTGATCCGGATGGGATTTGAGCGACCGGGCCATTTTCCGGTCCATCACGGTCAGGAAATTGGCGACCGAGGTGGGGTGCCGCTGCAGGTAATACAGGGAAGAATTGCGTAAATAGCTCTCGGAAAGCTTCTTGTAAGCCTTACGTTTGACGGGGCCTTTTTTTGGCTTATCTTGGTCCATTCCAAACCCAGTCTAGAACCAAGGTTATCCCGTGTCATCCACCCTGCAAGAACCGCTGATCGTCAAAGGCATCAACTGGATCGGTCTCTATACATTGACCGCCAAGGAAGTGCGCCGCTTCATGAAAGTGTACTGGCAGACCATCGTGGCACCGGTCATTACCACCGTGATGTACTATCTGGTCTTTTCCGTCGCCTTCGGCAGCGACGGGGGCAGGGCCGATATCGACGGCGTGCCATACCTGGTTTTCCTCTGGCCTGGCCTGCTCATGATGGGCATGGCGCAGAACGCGTTTTCAAATTCATCGTCGTCGCTGATCATCGGTAAAATTCAGGGATCGATCGTCGATGTGCTGATGCCGCCGCTCTCAGCCGGTGAATTGCTGACCGGCTTTGCGGTCGGCGGCGTTCTGCGTGGTCTGGCGGTCGGCGTTGCCACTGTTGCCGTGATGGTGCCCTTCGCGCATCTGCCGGTCACGCATGTCTGGGCGATTTTCGTCTATGGCCTGCTGGGGTCGCTGTTCATGGCGCTGCTCGGCATTCTGGCCGGCATCTGGGCCGATAAGTTCGACCATATCGCCGCCATCACCAACTTCGTCGTGCTGCCGCTGACCATGTTGTCCGGCACGTTTTATTCGGCCAGCCATCTCTCGCCCACCTTTGCGTGGCTCGCGCATCTGAACCCGTTTTTCTACATGAATGACGGTTTCCGGTACGGATTCATTGGCCGCGCCGACATGCCCCTGATCACGGGTCTGGCGATTCTGGGCGCCCTGTGCCTTGTGTTATGGGCAGCGTGCTGGTGGATGTTGAAAACCGGCTATAAAATTCGTAGTTAATAAGCCATGACCAAGACTTCAACATGACACGCATCGCCAACGACAATACCGATATCACCACGCCGAAAAGCCCGGATGACAATATCATCCAGCCTTTCCAGCTGGAGACATCCGGCCTGCGCGGACGCATCGTGCGTCTGGGCGCTACGCTGAACGATATTCTCTCGGCGCATGATTATCCGATGCCCGTCGCGCATCTGCTGGCCGAAACGGTTGCCACATCCATTTTGCTTTCAAGCATGCTCAAATACGAAGGCGTCTTCACGCTGCAGACCAGTTCCGACGGTCCCGTGCGCACGATCGTCACCGATGTCACGACCACCGGCGCCGTGCGCGGTTACGCCGGTTATTCGGAAGACCTCATCAAGGCGATGGAACTGGCCGCCAAGCGCCCGACCGATGGCCCTTATGAAGGCTTCGACCTGCGCCAGATGACCGGCAAGGGATACCTGGCCTTTACCGTCGATCAGGGGACGCACACCGACCGCTATCAGGGCATCACCTCCCTGACCGGGCAGGCGCTGACCGATTCCGTCTCGCATTATTTCGACCAGTCCGAACAGATCGGCACCTCGCTGAAAGTCGCCGCGTCTTACGACGAAAAAGAAGGCTGGCGCGCTGGCGCTATCATGCTGCAGCGCATGCCCGATGCTTCCATCGGCACGGATGCCTCGGTCGATGCCATCCCGCTGCGTCCTGATCTGGCCGAAGAAAAAGAAGAAGACTGGGCGCGCGCCAACATCCTGCTGCAATCCGCCACCAGCGACGAACTGGTCAAATCCACACTGCACAGCCACGAATTGCTGATGCGCCTGTTCCACGAAGAGGGCGTGCGCATTTTCTCGCCCCAGCCTATCGTCAAGCAATGCCGCTGCTCGCCACAGCGAGTGCGCGATGTGCTGGGAACACTGACACCCGATGACCGCGAACACGCTTCCGTGAACGGCGTTATCGAAATGACCTGCGAATTCTGCTCGAAAACCTACCGCTTCCGCAGCGACGATCTTGAATGCGTGGAAGTGAAACCGGAACCGAAACACTAAAAGGCCCAAACATTTAAAGGCCCAAACACTTAAAGGAGTAACCATGTTGTCCCGTAAATCGCTTTTGATGATCGCTGTCGCCGCTCTTATGCCGATGGCTGCCTGCACGACCACGCCCAAAAACACGACGCCTGCCGATTTAAGCTTTCAGCAATTGCAGCGCCTCGATCTCAACGTCGGCGGCGTGCAGGTCATCAACAATGCGGGCGCTTCCGACAACCCGCGCGTCCAGCCCGGCGCAGCGCTTGCGCGCTACGCCAATCGCCGCCTGCAGGCTGTGGGCGGTGAGGGGACGCTCAATTTCGTGATTGAGCAGGCATCGCTCTCCAGCAAGGAAGGCGAAACCGCCGGCAACTGGACCGATGCCTTTTTGCTGTCCAAACCGATGGAATACACGATCACCATGAAAGTGGGCTTGAACCTGGTCGGCCGCAGCACGCGCCCGGATGTGAAATCGGCTTTCACCCTGGAACGTAAAAAACAATTGCCGGAAGGTTCCTCGCTGCAGGACCGCGACCGCGAACTCAACAAGCTGATCGAGGCCATGGTCCGTGATGTGGATCCCGCTGTTCAGCGCGCGCTGGCTGACAACATGAAAATCCTGGTCGCCAAAGGCCCGATTACGTTTGGCGCTACGGCATTGCCGATTAATGAAGGGCCGCTGGTTCAGCCGGGCCCCGCCGGTGCCGCCCCAGTGGTCATCACCGGCCAGTTGCCGCAGGATTAATAAAGACTCTTTATCAAAATCAGACCCGCGACTGCGAGCCCGCGCGCTCATGCGCGCGCAGCCGGCGCCTGAGGGGCATATAAGGTTATTTCTTCCAGAAGCCCGGCAGGAATAGAACCAGCAGGGTGAAGAATTCAAGTCGGCCAAGGATCATCGCCATGGAACAGATCCATGTCGCCGCATCCGTGAGCGGCTCATACGTGCCGGATGGGCCGATTTCACCGCCCAGGCCCGGCCCCACATTGGCCAGCATTGAAATGGACCCCGACATCGCGGTAACGAAATCTTCTCCGGCCCACATCAGCGCCAGCGCCACGATGGTGAAGCTGAGCGCGAAGACGAAAAAGAAACCAAGCACTGACATGGTGACATCGGGTTGCAGGCGCTTGCCATTGTAATGCGGCACGAACACGCCGTTCGGATAAATCAGCTGCCGCATCTGCGAGAGCGTGACGGACCCCAGGACGATAAAGCGGTAAATTTTAAGACCGCCCGCCGATGAGCCCGCGCAACCGCCCACGCAGGACAAAAAGAAAAACGCGCCGATGGCAAAGGGCCCCCACGCCGTGTAGTCGGCATTGGCGAAGCCCGTCGTGGTCACGACACTGACGATCGAAAACGCGGCCGTGCGGAAGGCCTCTTCGCCGGGCAGGCCGACCCACAGCATCGCATAAATGGCCATCGCGGTAATCGTAACGGCCAGGAAAATGAAAAAGCCGCGCACCTGCGTATCGTTGAAAAGAATGCGCCACTGACCCGCAAAGGCCCGCGCCACCAGAATGAACGGCAACGCCCCCAAGGCCATGAACAGGATCGCGTTGTATTGCGCGAAGATCGTGGGTTCGACCATGAAGGATGTATCGTTGGTGGAAAAACCGGCCGTGGAAACCGTGGACATCGCATGCGCGAAGGAATCGAACCAGCTCATGTCGCCCACTTTGTAACCGATCATGCAGGCGGCCGTGAGGCCCAGATAAACCCCGATAATGTTGGAGGTGATCTGGCGGATTTTCGGCAGGTGCTTGTTGCGGTCGGAAGCTTCCGTTCTGAAAAGCTGCATGCCGCCGACGCGCAGCATCGGCAGAACCGACAACGCCATCACGATAATCCCGACCCCGCCCATCCATTGCAGCAGCGAGCGCCAGATGAGAATGCCGGGAGGCGCCTGGTCCAGCCCGACAATGACGGTTGAACCTGTCGTCGTCAGGCCCGACATGGCCTCGAAATAAGCGTCGGTGAAGGAAAGCCCGATCTTGGAGGCGCAGAAGGGAATGGCGGCGAAAGCCGTGAGGATGATCCATGCAAGGCCCGTCAGCAAAAACGCCTGCTTGGGCGTGAGGGCGATGTTTTCGCGGGCAGGCTTGTTGGTGAGCACCAGAAGAATGCCGAAGAAGCCGGTGGACGCCATGGCGAACAGGAAAGCCTTCCAGTCCGCATGGTTGGCCTTGAGGTCGAAGGTGATCGGCACCGTCATGGCGATTGCCAGCGTGATGAGGAAAATACCCAGGACATAAAGGACGGGGCGCAAATCGATCATAGGTTCGATAATACGCTAAAAAGGAAAGGCGCCCAATGCCCTCGCGCCGTTAAGCGCAAAAAGAAAACCGCCCGTTAAGGGCGGCTTTCTGTATTTGGTATGACCTTCGCTTACTGGAAGGTGATGACGCCGCGGCGGTTAGCCGGTTCGCGGACGTTATCAGCGGTCTGGACGAGCAGTTCGCTCTCGCCACGGCCGGAGACCGTGATTGCGCTTGCGGACACGCCACGAGCGATCAGCTCTTTCTTGATCGCGTTGGCGCGGCGCATGGCCAGCTTGTCGTTGTAGTCATCCGGACCCGAACGGTCGGTGTGACCGACGATGTTCACGCCCTGGACGCCACGGCTTTGGATTTCTTTGACGACAGCATCCAGAACCGATGCACCGCCGGCGCCGACGACCGAGCTATCCCAGTCGAAGAACACGAGGTACATGGCTTCTTTCAGAGCCATCGGTTCGCCAGTGCCATCCATCATGCCGACCGGGGCCGGAACGGTTTCAGGCATAGCAACCGGGGCCGGTGCTTGAGCCGGAATTGCAGCTTCGACTTCCTGCATGGCAGCCATGAACTGGCCTTTGCAATCCAGGTTGCCGGTCTTGCCGGTGTCGTTCACAGAACCTTCATCCTGTTCGATCCAGCAATCGTAGCGGGCTTGAGCCACAGCCGATTTGCCCGGGATGATTTCGCGGGCGCCGCGGTCGAACGCCGAAATGAGGCGCGCGCGCGCGTCGGAGAGCGGCGGAATTTCGGAAGCTTCGAGATCGTAGTCATTGACCGGTTCCGGCATGACATTCTCGCCTTTGGCGGCGGTCAGGCCTTTACGCGCGAAGTGCAGCGCGTCGGCGTAATCTTTCATGTCCTTGAGAAGGTAGTTCGAGAACGCCTTGTATTCGGCGGTCAGCTGCTGCGTGAACGGCGAACCGGAAGCAGAAGCCTTGTTCAGCGCGTTGACTTCGCTGTAACCCTGCGCGCCGCAGGCACTGACAGCGCCCATGGTCACGATTGCGGCCATCAGGCCAAACTGGCGGAAACGGAACATAGGCGGAGAACTCCTTGTTTATCTTAAAAATGTTATGGGTAGGTATAAAGAGTCGTGACCCTTAAGGCAACCAAAAACATGAACGCCTTCAAGGCTATGACGGTTCCCCACACGCAATTTGTTGATTTTTATCAATTTTCATAATATTAAAAGGGCATGAAGACCCTACAGCCCGCCCCGTTAATGTCGGAATCCCTGCCTGTGGAAGCATGGTCGCGCGAGGCGATCTTTCGTCTGATCTATGAATGCGAGCGGGTGATATATCCGGTCGCGATCAAATCCGGCGCCTATTATTACCCGCAGGGCGCCTATCAGGTGTTCGAAGCGCCGGATGGTGCCCGCATCGGCATATGGGCCCAGGATCCTGACGACCTGGTTCTGGAAGAGCGGGTGGTCGACGAAAAGCTGGCTGGCCAGCTTTTCAAATACGATGAATTCAACAACCGCGTTCCTGTCGCCGTGGGCGACAAACTGCCTGGCCGCATCAAGGATCTGGGCAACGGCAATATCGAACGCTTGCGCATCTTCACTGTGAAGCAGGCCTACGAATCCGAAAAATGGCTGCACGAAGAAATGAACAAGCACCAGGCGGCGTACCGGTCCTTCGTGCTTGAGCAGGGCATGATCGTGCGGGAGTCGCCGAGCCGCTGGACCAGCGGCGGCATTGTCTATCACTGGCTGGATGACAATGAGCAGCGCGGAGTGATTTCAAACTTCGTGCATATGAATGGCATTGAGCCGCGCATCGGTGACGGGGGCTATTCCGACGATGACGGCACGCCCTGTTCGGATCTGATCATGACGACCGCGCCGACCTATGGCTGGCGCCTTGGTCACGACTACCAAAAACTTTATCGCCGGGATATTGTCGGCAGTTTCCTGCGCGCAGCGTCTTTGCGCGCCAAACGCGTCACGCGGGCTCAGGCGCAGGATCTGGTTATTAAAGATTTTGAAAAACGCGCCCCGCGTTTCATTGAAGGGCAGGATCCATACAGGCTGCGCGAGATCGGCGCTCGTCAGCAGATGGACAATATCGGCCGCATGGCCAAGCTAGTGCACAAACACCCGGTATTAAGGGCTGCGGTGGTGCAATGGCGCGCGCGCCCGATCCGCAAGGCCGCTTTATACTTCCTCTATGGTCTGCGTCAGCTGCAATGGAAAGAAGTCGCCAATTCCGCAGCCATCGTCGGCATTAGCGCGGTCATCTTGAGCGGTATCGCCCACTGGCTGGGGTCGCCGTTAAATCCGGCCGTGCTGGCGGGGCGCATTTCAGGCCGTACGCTCAATAAGGCAAGCCAGCGCATCAATGAATATACCCGTGGCCGGGAAATGTTGCTGAACCAGCCGGGTGTCATGAGTTTATATCAATACTATGCGAAGAACTGGAATCGCCGGCAGATCTGGGGCACAAAACCCGATACGAAAAAGCTGCACTTGCTGCGCGCGCTCAGCCACAAAGAGCTAAACACCGATCTGAATTTCTGTTCCGCCATCGAAGATGAACTGCCGCCCGATCTGCCAGTGAAAGAGTATATTTTCGGTGTGTTGCAGGGCCCCCCAGGATCGCGGATTACCCCATTCCGTTTTGGCCGGTATGGCGGCATTCGTGTCGATGAGCCTAATGGTTTGTCTATTGAACACGTGCCTGAACGGGATGCATGCTTTGCCCGCCTCGACTGGTCAAAGCTGGATCATCACCGCTTGCCTGATTCCGTAGTGCGCCTTTTTGAATCGCTGCCATCTGATCAGCCGTATTTGAAAATTTCATATAATCCGGAAAAAGGCGGCCTGCAGATGTGCGGCGTAACCGTCGCAGAGTATACGGACAATATTGAATCCATTCGACGTGCCGAATTTCCGCCTCCGCATCGTCGACCCTCTCAGAATGAAATACGCCTTGTCGCGCCGGAAATTCCCGATGTGAAGGTCAGTTGGTTTGGGGCAGTGCGTAAAGATGCAACCGGTCAGACCGCAGGCGATGCGACGGAAGACGGCGTGGAAAAGCTGGCCGACTTCGTAAAAATTCTCAGACCTTAATCAGCCGCTTTGGCGGGGGCCTCTGATGCGGCCGGGCCTGGAAGATTGCCGTTATATTTACCGCGCACCTCCTGGATAAGACCGCGGCAATCGCTGTCCTCGCCGCCGCCCATTTCAATGAACGGGATGATCGCTGCCAGCGGGTTGAGCAGGGCAAGCACCGCCGCGCCGCCGGCGCGCGCAGCCAGGCCCGATGGCTCGATGCCGACGCGTGGTTTTTTCAATGGGCCCGACAACGTGAGCGGCGTGCGCGCCACCAGCGGCGATGCATCTTTGGGATGCGCTTCCAGTCGCGCTTCGATGGTTTCATTTCTCAGGTTGATGTCGGCGTCGCCTTCGATATTCGTATCGACGGTATCGAAAACGAAAATGTCGGACCGCAGCATGCCGTTGGTCACCGTGAAATCGCCGATGCCGCAACGGACACGCGTGGTTTTGTCTTCGCCCAGCAGGCGCGCCGAAAATTCTGCGATGTCGAGACCGGCTGCTTCGACAAGCATCAGCGATACCTGTCCGCCCGCCATCATCACGCTGATGCGTCCGTCAGCGGTGCCAAGCACTTCGGCCAGTGACCGGCCCGAGCCGTTGATCATGAATCGGCCACCGAAACGGCCCGAGGACAAGTCCTTGAATTTTTCAGATGTAAAAAATTCCTTCATGGACAGGCGGCGCAGCAGCAGGTCGGCATCGAGCTTCGGCATGTCTTCACGGCCATCAAGATAAAGATGGCCGGTCATCGTGCCGCTGGCGATAGCGGCGTTGATCGGCTCGATTTTCAAAAGGCCGTTATCCAGCAGGAAGCGCGCATCCATGGACTGGAACGGCAGGCCGGGGGCCACCAGCTTGTCGGCTTTGAGCGTCACGTCCAGATCGGATTTGCGCATGCGGCTGAGATCGAGCTTCACGTCCGGGAAAAGACGGTCGCTCGGCGCGACTGTTTCCTTGCCTTTTGGTTTCAAGCCGACAAACCCGCCCATATCGTCCATATGCAGTTGTTTGGAGGCGATATCCATTTTCAGGAAACCGCGTTCACGCCCTACATCATACGTGCCGTTGGCAGCCAGATCGGAATTGCCGACACTGGCGTTGGGAATATCGAAGCGCCACACATCGCCGGTTTTGACCAGCTTGCCGGACAGCTCATAAGCCGGCGACGGCGGCAGCGGAATCGAGGTGAGATAGAAAAGATCGGCAAGGTTTTCGCCTTTGACCGAGAGATTGGCATCCACGCCCTGCATTTTGAGCGGATCGTTGAACGTGCCATCCATTTTCACCGAGGTCTGGCCCATGACAATATTCGCGGCAAGCGGATAATCGCGCCCTGTGTCGCGCAGCGCCAGCAGCGAGCCGCCGGTCGCATCTATTTTGAATTCTTTGCCCGACAGCGTGCCATCGCCGGAAAGCGAGAACTGGTCGTCCTTGTCGTTGCCTGTGCCTGCGCCGGAGAGAGAGTCGAGCTTCAGATCGACATCGAGTTTTTTCTCGGCGTCACGATAGATGAGGTTGCCGTTGGTAATGACAATGGTGCCGATGATCGGAAAATCGCCGCGCTCTTTGGGCAAGGCGGTCGAGGCCGCGACATTGCCGGAGGATAATTCGGGGAAGTCCCAGTTCTTCGATCCGTCGGCCGATTTTTCCAAAACCAGTTTCGGCGCTTCCATGCCGACGGTGGGTAATTCCAGGCGACCGAATAAAAGCTTCCATGGCTTGAAAGTGAAATCCAGTGTCTCGATTTCCAGCATGTTTTCTTCTTTCAGGCCCGGCGCATTGGAAATGCGCACCTGCTGCGCGGTCACGCGCGTACCGCCCCAGTTCCAGTTGACATCGAGCGGGCCGGCGATCGTCAGCTCGCGCCCAAGCCTCGAGGATCCGGCGGTTGAAAGTTTCTGTCGCAAATAGTCGGATTGCAGAAAGATGATGCCGGCAGCCATGGCGCCGACGCATAAAACCACCACCGCAAGCAGTGAATAGAGCACAATGGACAGCCGGCGGCTGAGCCGGGGCTGGGGGATATTGAAGGCCATAATTTATTTAACTGTTTAAAGGGTGATTTGGTTCCGCGATTTTTCTTGACGGCGAACAACCAAATCGGGCTATATCGCCCAACTTTTTACCAACAAAAACAATCAAGAAGGTGTCATGAACCAATCCCCCAATATTGCCCTGCTGGCTGCATCCGGCGTCAGCGAAACCGAAATGACCGCAATTCAGCGCGCGCTTGCCGCCGCAAAACTGCGCGCGCATGTCATCAGCCCCGAAAGCGGTCTGATCCATTCATGGGGTGAGGGTACCTGGGGTCACTGCTATCCGGCGGACGCCAAACTCGAAGTCTCGCTCGGTTCCGATTACGACATGCTCATCATCCCGGGCGGCCAGCGTCATATCACCAAACTCTCGGCCAATCCGCACACGAGGCGTTTCGTCAACGCCTTCTTCCTGACCCGCAAGCCGGTCGCCGTCTACAGCGACGCCCAAACCATTCTTGCCACGAACGAGCTGACGGGCGACAATGCCGTCGAACTGACCTATGCGTCGGCCGAAGACCTCACCGAAGCTGCCCAGAAAATGATGGTGCATTTCGAGAACTTCGCCTCCGACCTGATGGCCGAGGCCGCGTAAAAAGCTTATAAAAAGGTAGACCGTGAAAGCAGAAACTCAGGCAGTCGTCGACGCAATCAACGCGTCGCTTGAATTGCTGAGGAGGCATCTTTGACTGGGATGTCGCGCTTTCTCGTCTCGCCGAACTGAACGCCCTCGCTGAAGATCCCAATCTCTGGAACGATTCTGCCAAGGCGCAGACCCTCATGCGCGAACGCACCCAGCTGCAGACGCGCATCGATGCGGTCAAAAAAATCATGAACGAGCTGGCCGACCACATCGGCCTCATCGAAATGGGCGAGGCGGAAGGCGATGCCTCCATCGTCGTCGAAAGCGAAAAGGCGCTGGCGTCTTTAAAAGAAGAAGCCGCCAAGAAAGAACTGGAAAGCCTGCTTTCCGGCGAAGCCGATGCGAACGGCGCCTATCTCGAAGTCAACGCCGGCGCCGGCGGCACCGAAGCGCAGGACTGGGCCGGCATGCTGCTGCGCATGTACACGCGCTGGGCCGAACAGCATGGATATAAAGTCAACCTGCTCGATCAGAGCGACGGCGAAGAAGCCGGCATCAAGTCAGCCACCATCGAAATCACCGGCCAGAATGCCTATGGCTGGCTGAAAGGCGAAAACGGCGTCCACCGCCTGGTGCGCATTTCACCGTTTGACTCAAACGCAAGAAGGCACACCTCCTTTTCGTCCATCAGCGTGGCGCCCATCGTCGACGACACGATCAACATCGAAATTCTCGATAAGGATTTGAAGGTCGACACCTACCGCGCATCGGGCGCCGGCGGCCAGCACGTCAACCGGACCGATTCCGCCATCCGCATCACCCACCTGCCAACCGGCATCATCGTCGCCTGCCAGGCCGATCGCTCGCAGCATAAAAACCGCGCGTCCGCGATGAGCATGCTCAAAGCCCGCATCTACGAACAGGAACTGCAAAAGCGCGAAGACGCCAAGGCCGCCGCCCACGGCGAAAAAACCGATATCGGTTTCGGCCACCAGATCCGTTCTTACGTTCTGGCGCCATACCAACTGGTGAAGGATCTGCGCACGGAAGTGGAAACCAATCAGTCCGACAACGTGCTGAACGGCGACCTGGATATGTTTTTGGAAGCAAGCCTCGCCGCCCGCATCACCAAAGAATCTTAAAGTTTAAGGACGGCGTTGCCGGTCAGCAGCGTGCGCGCGACGCGCTCGGCGCCGCGGCCATCACAAAGCCCGCGCGACGCTGCCGCCATGTTTTTGCAGGAATTCTTGGCATCAAGGACCATGCGCGCAAGGCTGATGGCGTTGTGAGCGATGTGTTTTCGATTCGCGACCGGCACGATCTCGTTATTCACGACATTCGCATAAACACCCGCATTTAAACCTGCGCCGCTGTCTTCGACGAGTGTGGCGATTTTGTCCTGGTTATGCCCCGCCGCCAGAACGATGGATGGCACACCGCCCACCGCGCCCAGTTCATACGGTGTCAAACCTGCCGCGCCGACATACAGGTCCGCCATGGCAAGCTGCATCGGGAAATCCGGCACATCGAGCGTGAGCGTAATGTCGATGCCGCGTTTTTTTGCTTTGAGCACAGCAGACCGCACATCGAAGATCAGTTTCGCCCCTTTCAGCATGAACACGCGGAAACGGCAATCTTTCCACAAACCGGCGTGGTCCAGGTCGTTGACGAGATCTTCCAGCATATGGCCGATATTCAGCCCGCCATTCATCAGAACGACAGTTTTTTTCTCATCGCCTTTACGCGCGGCCAGCTCAAGACGTCGCCATTCGGCAAGCTTTTGATAGTCGGCCGACACCATCTGATACATCGGCCCGATCATGAGCTGTGTGAAATCGGCAGTGAGGCTTTTATAGGCTTGGGGGTCGGTCGTCATGAAATCGGCGACAAAATGCGTGTCGCCCAGATGACGGTTCTGTTTTTCATCGACGAACACGGTTGTGCCCACCATATTCTGGGCGCGCGCCATGTTAGTGGTCTCGTGATCGAGATGATAGCCGTCGATGATGAAACCCGGTTTTTTTTCGCCCGTATCGCCAATCGCCTGCACCATGTGCATGACCTGCGCTGCCTGCTCGGGGGCGGTGAGGGTGAGCGTATAAAATGTTTCTTTCAGCGACGGCATCAGAGCGAAGGTTTCTTCGCTGCCAGCCCAGAGAATGGTGGCATCCGGCTTGGCTTTTCTGAAAGCGTCGGCAAGATTGAGATTGCGGCGCACATGACCCTGGCCAAACTTCTGGCTGGCGTCGGCACGTATAATCAGGTCATAAGCAGGCTTCATGACCCAGACCCTATTAATTCTTATGAAAAATTGCAAGTTTATGTGCAGGAGGGGAACCCCTGGCCGCTCAAGCCTTTGCGCCATAACCATAAAAGGGTAAACTTCGCGCGATGAATTCTGTATCCCGATTCGCGCTTGTCCTAGCCGCGTCCGCGCTTTTTGCCGGATCCGCGCACGCACTCACGGCTGGAAAAGGCGACCTGAAAGCCCCGGTCGCCAAGCCCATGTCGGCCTGGCTCGTCGGTCCCTCCCAGGCATCGGCCTTCGATGCGAAGGATCACCCGGAAGATGCGGGATGCCTGATGGTGACCGAATTCGATAACAATATGATCGTTGGTTTCCACGCTCGCAAAGAAGGCGTGATCGGCATGACCGTCGACACCAAGCAGCAAACCATGGCCCCCGGCGATGCCCGGACCGTCGGTCTGAATGTCGGGCAGGATGCTTATGTTATCAATGCGGTAGCCAGTGACAGTTCAACCATCTCCTTACCTTTCGCGGAAGCCGGTGGCGGCCAGAGCGTTGTCGAGCGCCTCACCGGCCTTGGCAATTTCCGCCTGCTGATCGACGAGAAACCCCACTACTTTGCGACCACCGGTTTTACCGATGGTCTGGCGCGTCTGCAGGCCTGCATGGGATCAACCATGGCAGTGCCGGTCGTGGTCCGCGGCCCCGGCGAAACGGATGGCAAGGTCTTCCACGACACGGCGATCGAAAGCATGAAGGTCACCAGTTCCGGCCACGCGACGCCGCTGGCGCTGGCGATGCCCAATCTGATTCCCGCCGGATACCGTTTCGTTCTTGATGATGTCGACCCGATGACCCCGATCAGCTGGCAGTCCGGCGATGAGTGGGTGGACGTGATGCGCATGGCGCTGGCCTCGCAGGGGCTGAAAATGTCGATCCGTGACCGGACAATCCGCATTGAGCAGCGCATCGGCGATGACGATCCGGTGATCGAGGAAACCCAGCATGTCGACGCGGCCGAAGCGGCCGTCGCAATGGCCGACGTGCCGGAAGGCATCTGGGGCGGCGCGAAGGGTGAAAGCCTGTCATCTGTTCTTGAAGCCTGGGGCCTGATGGCCGGCGTGAATGTGAAAACCGATCTGACCGGCGATCTGAGATTGCCGCGCGATGTCAAATACGAAGGCCGCTTTGACGACGCCGTGCAAAAACTGCTCGCGCAGTTCACGGGCGCCGGCAAGCCAATGGCCGCTTACAGCGGCATGAATGCCGATGCCGTGCCTGAACCGGTCGGCTATAAAAAGCAAACCACGACGGTCACGGAATACATCTCCAATCCGGGCAAGGCATCGAAAAAATTCCAGGCGCGTCCGATTGATGAAATCGTTCCGAACCGCAAAAACCGCAGCGCCGGCGTCAAGCAGATGGCGACGATTCCTGATCCCGCCGACGCGCCGAAATCGGTCGACAGCAAAGGCAAGGCAACCGACAAGAAAACGACTGCCAAAAAAAGCGGCAAGGTGAAAACCTCCGGCACCTGGAATGCGCTGGAAGGCACATCCTTGCGCGATGCGCTCGAGCAATGGGGCGATGACGCCGGGGTGCGCGTCATCTGGCTGACTGATCAGAATTACCCGCTGCCCAAGACCGTGAAGGAAAAGGGCAAGTTCGAAGAAGTGGTGATGAAGGCGCTGGCCCAATATGAAGACCAAGGTGTCCGCCCCGTTGCGCAGCTGAACAGCGACCCGAAAACCGGCGAGCGTGTTTTGATCATCAAAAATGCCCGCGCGGGTATGTAATATAGAAAATCACTGCCGTTCTCCGCGCCTCACACGTTAAGATTCTGTTAACTAAACTGCTTTGCCGGAGTCAGCGAAGCAGATACCCTTGTGGATAAGATTCGTGCCGATGTCCGGTGCGCTTTCCAGTCATTCGCCTCCGTGGGGTTACAAAATCATGATCAACCGTCGCAAACTGCTCGCCATTCTCGGCATCGGTGTCTCCGCTTTTGTGCTGAACGCGCACCCGGCTCACGCCGCACGGGGCATGACCTTCGCGCCGGCCACCAGCTGGTCGGTCAGCCGCATCGACCCCACCAATGGCGGTGCCGCATACTGCACGCTGGCCCGCCGTTTCGACGGCAACACGGTCATCACTTTCGCGCGCAACACGGCAGGCGAGGGCACGATTGCCGTCGACTTCCAGCAGTCTCTCTTCGACCCGAACCAGACCTACCGCATCGGCCTGCAGGCCGGGAACGGTCTGCAGCGCGAATTCATGACGCGCCCCGCCACGCCCAACGCCATCGTTCTGCGCACCGGCCAGGATCCGCAATTCTTCAATGCGCTCAGCCAGGCCAACGAGCTCGGTGTGATCCTCGATAAAACGCGCCACGCCTTTACCATTCCTGATTTCGGTAGCGGCACGACGCAGCTTTCGACCTGCATCGGCGACGCCCCCTCCGTCCAGGAAGTGACGCCGGCCAAAACGGCGATGAAACAATCCCCGCGCGCTAGCGGCCCCGCCGCTGCCGCGCCGGAAAGCGATGCTGTCAAAGAATTGCGGGCCGAACTGAACGCCCTGCGTCAGGAAAACGCCGGTATCGTCGCCTCTCTCAAGCAAGGCAGCGTTGAAACCGTGCAGGCCGCCGCTGCCATGCCGCAGACGCAGGAAAACCAGCAACTCGTCGCCAAGCTCGCCAGCCTTGAAGGTGAGAAAAACGCGCTTGTCGAAAAACTGCAGAACGAGCGTTCGCGCCAGCAGCAGGAAGCCAACGACGAAGCGACCATGAAACAGGCGCTCGAAGATCAAAAAGCGCTCAAATCGATGCTGGAAGCCGAGCGTCAGCAGCGCGCCGAACTGGAACTGGCGCTTACCGAGAAAACCGCTGAAGCGGAAAAACGCGGCGAATTGCGCGCCCGCATTGAATCGCTGGAAAGCAGCAACGCCGAACTCAAAACCCTGCGCGAAACGCTGGAGACCGAGCGCCAGAAACGCCTGGCTGCAGAAAAAATGCTGCAGGACCAGAAAATGGCTTCGGCCAACACACTGGAAGAACAAGAACGCCTGCGCACCCGCGTATCCGAACTGGAAACCCAGAATAAATCGCTGCAGCAGAACGTCGCCGTCGTCGAAGACATGAAAGTGCAGCTGGAAGACACCGGCACCCGCGCCTCGATGGAACGCGCCCGCCGCGAAGCAGCGGAAAAGGCCTTGCAGGAAATGCAGCTGAGCGCATCCGAGCGCGAAGCCAGCATCACCAAAATGCAGCAGCAGCTTGAATCCGAGCGTGCCAAACTGGCCGCTGCCGAAACCGCCAAAGAAGCCGAGCTGACCAAAAAGCATATGGACCAGATCGCGTTGCTGAACGCCGAGATGGAAAAACTGCGCCTCGATGATGCGAAAGCAGCTGAACTGGCCGCCAAAATCACCGCCGAAAAAGAAAAAACCGCTGCGCTCGATATGAAAGCCGCGACCGAACAGGCGCGCCGCGAAGCGGCAGAGAGAATGCTGGCCGACGTGCAAAAAGAACGCGAAGCCACCCTTGCCAAAATGACCAGCGAGCTGGAAAGCGCCCGCAAGCCTGACCCGGCGAAGGAAGCCGAAGTCGCGCGCCTGAAAAACGAGCTGGAAAATGCCCGCAAACCCGATCCGGCGAAAGAAGCCGAAGTCGCCCGCCTGAAAACTGAATTGGACAACGCCCGCAAGGCTGCCGATGAAGTCGGCATCACGCGCGAAGAAGTCACCGCCAAGCAGGCTGAAATCAAGAAGCTGCAGGACGAACTGGCGCTGGCTAATAAAAAGGCCCAGGAAGCTGTGCAGACCGCGAACATGGGCGAGACCGCCAAGGCCGAAGAAATCGCCCGCCTGAATACAGAAATTGAAAAACTGCGCAAAGACAACATGGCCAAAGTGGTCGATGCCGGCGACAACGCCCGCATGAAAGAAATTTCCGACAAGCTGGCCGAAATGGAAGGCCGCAACAGCGACCTGATGGACCAGCTGGCTGCCGCCAATGCGCGTAAAGAATCGGCTGAAAAAGCCGCGATGAGCACGACATCCAACGACCCGGCCACCAACGCCAAAATCGTCGAGATGGGCCGCAAGGCCGAAGCCGATCGCCGCGAATTGCAGGCATTGCTGGAAGCCGAGCAGGCGCGCCGCGAAAAACTGGAAGGCATCATGGCCAAGGGTGGTTCGGAAACCGACCGCATGAAGGAAATGAGCAACCAGATTTCCGAGTTGAACAAACGCAACGTCGATCTGGAAACGCGCCTGCGTGAAGCCAGGGCGAACGATATCGCCCCGGCAGCCGGCGAGAATAACAATGCCGACCTCGAAGCCCTGCGCAAGCAGCTGGCTGTTTTGAAGGCCGACAATTCAATGCTGGCTGAAAAACTGGCCAGCGGCGCATCGACGGGTAAGGGCGCCGAGAAAATCGTCTATGCCGGTGACGACCAGATTGCTGAAGAGCTGGCTGAATCGAAATCGTCTCTCGCATCTGTCATGGCAGAACGCGACGAATACCGCGGTTTGCTGCAGCGTGAGCGTCAGGACCGCAAAGAAGAAACCCAAGGCGGCAAGAAGAGCGATAAAAAAGACGCCAAGGTTGAAGACAAGGGCGCAAACGCCCGCATTGCCGCGCTCGAAGCCGAACGTGTTGAACTGGTTCGTCAACTGGAATTCGAACGCGCCCGCCTGGAAAACATAGCTGCCGGCCGCGAAGCCGCGCCCAGCGCTGCCGAAGGCCAATCGGAAGGCGAGATCAATCAGAAACTGGCCGCGGTTGAAGCCGAAAAGGCCAACCTGAAGAAGCAACTGGAAATCGCCCAGAAAGACGTGATCGCCGCGCGTGAGAAAATCGCCAGCGGCAAGGGCGCGACCGACGCTGATCTGCGTCAATTGCTGCAGGAAAATAAAAAGCTGCAGGCTGAACTGGCCGCATCCGCCGCGAGCGGCGGTGGCGACAGCCGGGCCATGCAGACGGAAATTGCCGCTCTGCGCGCGCAGAACAATATCCTGAACGATGAAATCAACAAACGCCTGGCCGCAGCCCCGAGCCGCGCGCAGATGGATAACGTCGCTGCCGAAGCCAACTATAAGGTCAAGGAAGCCAAACAGGTTGCCAAGCAGGAAGTTTCGGCCGATCTGAACAAGGCCAACACGCGCTTCCAGCAGGCTGAACAGGAAAACATCCGTCTCGCGCAGGAACTGGCCAAGGCGCGCATGCAGCCGATCGTTTCGGCCGACCAGCCGATGGCGACGATTTCCCCGCAGATTCAGCAGCAGCAACCGCAACCCACCATCGCGCAGATGCAGATGCAGCCGCAGCCAGTGCCGCAGCAGCCGAAAATGCAGCCGGTGATGGCGCAGGCGCAACCCGCGCCGATGCCGGAAACGCGTAGCATGTCGCAGCAACAGCAAATGCCGAGCCAGATGTACCAGCAGGCTTCCGTGGCCCCGCTGCCGCCGCAGGCTGCGGGCCCGACCGGCTCTGATATTGCCGCTTACCTGAAACGCGCCGGCATTCCGATGACGGCGGGCTTCGAGAAAATCAACAAGGTCGCTACCCCGCAATTCGGCGCCTTCCGCTGGGATACCGGCGTGGTCTTTGGCACGGCTGAACAGCAGGTTGTGCCTGAGAAAAACTTCGAGCAGGCCGTGAACAACTACATCAACAAAACCCAGGCGCGTTGCTCGGGCACGTTCGATAAATCCTTCGATGCCTCGCAGATGACGCAGCATAAAGACGTGGCTGTCGCCGACGTCGCCTGCGTGATGCCTGATGGCTCGGGCGCCGGCGCCGCCATGCTGTTCTATTATAAGGACGGTGTTTTCACGGCCGTTGCCCACGAAGGCGACATCAGCCAGTTCGAGCAGGCGATGACCACCCGCGACCAGCTGGCCAGGTTCATGAACGGGGTCATTTAAGCCCTTTTGGTAACTGGGAAATGGCGCAAATCCGCCGTTTTCCGCCCCAATTCCTAAAAATTTAATTAAAATTTTCGGTAATCTTTTCCTAAGACTCCTTCCGTAGAATAAAGGAAGGAAAACAGGAATTTACCGTGTCTTTTAACAATCAATCTCTTCTCGATGCAGCGTTGGCCGATCTCGGCCAGGCGGGCTTTTCGTGGCGTTTTATGAACGGCCAGTTGAGCTGGAGTAAGGATGCTGCAGGCATTCTGGGCCTGCACGCTGAAGACCTTCCGCAGAACGCGCACACCCTCAAAAATCTGATCAACCCGCAGGATCTTCCCAACCTGATGACCGCGCTGCAGGATCATGCCGCGCGTCTCGACGGCGCCCAGACGGTGCGTGTCAGCGAACCTTTCCGCATCCGCATGCGGGACGGCCAGCAGCGCGACCTGCGCCTTGAAGGCCGCATGGCCATCGATTCAGACTCCGGCGCCCCGATTTTATCCGGCGTGATGATGCATGACGACGGCAGCCGCGAACTGCATAAAGGCGGCATTCTTTCCCACCGCGCCGCCATTGCTGCCGCGATCGAAAACATTTTGCTCTGCCGCTCGGCGGCAGTGCGTAACCGCGGATATTTCATGGCGCTGGGTCTCGACCGCGTCGGGCTGCTGAATGCCGCGCATGGCGCATCCTTTGTCGATACCGTCCTGATCGAAGTTGAAAAACGCCTGGCAAGCTTCCTGGATGGCAAGGCTTCCGTGGGCCGCATGGCGGGCGATGTGTATGGTCTGATTTTCGAAGACCTGCCGCACAGCCAGGCTGATGCGCTGGCAACGGCATTGCTGCAGATTTTCACATCCACCCCGATTTTAACGCTGCATGGTCCGGTCATGATCGGCCTGTCCATCGGCGGCGCCGCGCTTGAAACCTCGGCCGAGAAGGGCAGCGATATCGTCGCCCGCGCTGAAGCCGCTTTGGGCGAAGCCAAGAAAAAAGGCCGTGGCTGCTTTATCGTCTCAAGCCCGATGCGCGAAGAGCGCGACGAAGCCCGCCGTCTTCTGAGTGGCGGCCAGGCCGTCTACAACGCGCTGGAACATGGCCGCATGCGCATGGCCTTCCAGCCGGTCATGAACATGAAGCGCAACGACGTTGAATTTTACGAATGCCTGATCCGCATGGTCGACGAAAACGGCAAGCTGGTCGCAGCCGAGCATTTCATCCCGAGCCTCGAAGAACTGGGCATGATGCGCCTGCTCGACGTCTACAGCCTGCATTGCGCGATCCGCGAACTCGAACAGTTTCCGAATATCGCGCTCTCGGTCAACGTATCCAACCTGTCGCTGGTCGATGCCGGCTGGCTGCGCACCGCGGTCAGCCTGATGGCCGGCAAGCCGCATATCGCCCGCCGCCTGATTGTCGAAATCACCGAAAGCAGCGCCATGGATGACATTGAATCCGTCGCCCGCATCGTCCGCACCCTGAAAGACCTGGGCTGCCGCATCGCGCTCGACGATTTCGGCGCCGGACAGACATCTTTCCGCCAGCTGAAACTGCTGGCCGTCGATATCGTCAAAATCGATAAAGCCTATATCCGCAACATCCATGAACCGATGAACACGCTGTTCGTCAAATCCCTGCTGGAACTGGCCGGCGGCCTTGGCCTGGAAACAGTGGCCGAAGGCGCCGAGACGATGGCCGAAGCCGACCAACTGCGCGAAAACGGCATCGACTTCATCCAGGGCTACGCGTTCGGCTTCCCCTCCATCGAGCGGGTGTGGCTGCCGAAAACCCACGAGCTGCGCATGCCGCAGAAAAAAGCGTCTTAACCGACAAAAAAACGGCCCCTTTCGGGGCCGCTTTCATTTCCGGAGGAAATTCCTTGGGCTACTGAACCAGACCGCGCAGTTCTTCCTGCATCTTGGTGATATTGGCCTTCAGCTGTTTGATCTTGTCGTCGCGGGTTTGCGGCTTGCCCTGCTGCGGCGCCTGCGCTTGGGCGGGGGCTTCCTCGCCCTTGACGCCAAACGCGCGAAGCGGGGAGAACATGTTCATGGTCTGCGAGAACATTTCCATGTTCTTGCGGTTCAGTTCCTCGAACGCGCCGGCGCCCGGCATCATGGTCATGCCCGGGATCATGCCTGTGAAGGATTTGGACATGGAACTGCGTAGCGTCTCCTGATGGGTGACGAAATTCTGCAGCGCCTGTTCCAGATAATTGGGCACCACGCCCTGCATGCTGTCGCCATAAAATTTGATCAGCGTGCGCAGGAAATCAGGGCGCAGCATGGACTGGCCGCCGCGGCCTTCCTGTTCGACGATGATCTGGGTCAGCACTTGCTGCGTTAAATCCTCGGCTGTCTTGGCGTCCTGGACGACAAACTCCTGGCCTTCCTTGATCATCTCGCACAGATCGTCGAGCGTGACATAGGACGAACGCCCCGTGTCATAGAGGCGGCGGTTGGCGTATTTTTTGACAATGATCACATCATCTTTCTTTTTGCGCGGGCGGGCCATCGCTGGATACTCCTGATTGGTATTGTGACGGGTTTCTCTATATATATGCACAAAAGGGTTAAGAACGGAAGAGCCCCCCGGTGTCACGTCCAAAAGCGACTCATAATGCAGCAAACGAAGCGCTGGAAGCCGCCATGCGCGAAGGCCCGCGCCCGTTTAATTTACACCTGTTTACAACGGCATGCATGCTGACCGCTGCCGCCATGCCGCTGGCCGCTGACCCGCAGCATAAGGACAGGGTCCTGACCCTCGTCGACCAGATGACCGGGGATATGATGGAAGGTCTGAAGGCCTACCGCGCCTGGCCCTGCACAAAAAAAACGCGCACCCATGATGTGCTGTGGGAAGAGGGGTCCACCCGTCTTCTGCGCATGCCCGGTGGCGCAGCAAAAACGGGCGATCCCGTGCTGCTGGTGCCCTCGCTCATCAACCGCTTCGACATCATGGACCTCGATCCGCAGCATTCCTTTGCCGCGTATCTGGCGGGGCAGGGCTATGACGTCTATATCCTCGACTGGGGTGCGCCTGGCAAAGACGAAACAGCCTTTACCATCGATACTTATATAACGCAGCGCCTCTACCCCGCCTTCGCCAAACTAGGCAATCCCCATGTCATCGGGTACTGCATGGGCGGAACGATGGCAGCCGGGGCCATTGCCGCAGCGTATGGCAAATATGATCCGCGCTCGCTCACGCTTCTTGCCGCCCCGTGGGATTTCCATGCCGGTGACCAGACGATGAAAATGCGTATGAATGCGTTTGCTCTTTCCGCCGGCCCGGTCATGGAAACCACCCGGACGCTGCCGGTTGACTGGATCCAGGCGCTGTTCGCCAGTATCGACCCGCTCTTTGCCTTCAACAAATTCCGCTCGTTTGCGAAGATGGAGAAAGACAGCCAGGAAGCGCGGCGCTTTGTCATGGTCGAAGACTGGCTGAATGACGGCGTCGATCTGACCGCTGGCGCGGCCAACCAGGCAATGCAGCAATGGTATATCGAAAACCAGCCTGCCAATGGCGTCTGGACCCTGGGTAAAGGCATCGCGGATGCGTCTTACATAAAGACGCCAACCTTCGTGGTGGCGGCCGGCACCGACAAGCTGGTCCCGAAGGACACAGCGCTCGCCATCGGCAAGCAAATTGTCGCAGCCCAAACATACATACCCGATATCGGTCACATTGGTATGATGGCGAGCCCGCGTGCAGCCAAGGCTGTATGGCAGCCCATCGCAGAATTTTTGAAAAAGCACTGATATCGCAGCGCACAATAAGCAGCGCTTGAAGCACCATCCCGACACCTATAGTTTGCCGCTAACTTTTCATTCCCAAGGAGTTTCTCCATGACCGATCCTGTTGTCATTGTCGCCGCCAAACGCACTGCTGTCGGTTCCTTCAGCGGCACGCTGGCCGACCAGCCCGCGCATGTTCTGGGCGCCACCGTCATCAAGGCCGCCATCGCGGATTGCGGCGTGAAACCCGAAGAGGTCGACGAGGTTGTTCTGGGCCAGATTTTGACAGCAGGTCAGGGGCAGGGCCCGGCCCGCCAGGCCGCGAAACTCGCCGGCATCCCGAATGACAAGACGGCCTATGGCATCAACCAGATCTGCGGCTCGGGCCTGCGCGCTGTTGCCCTTGGTTACCAGGCCATTGCCTGCGGCGATGCCAAAATCATGGTCTGCGGCGGACAGGAAAGCATGAGCCAGAGCCAGCACGCGATCTTTGCCCGCGGCGGCGTGAAGTTCGGCGATGCCAAGCTGACCGACACCATGATCAAGGACGGCCTGTGGGATGCCTTCAACGATTACCATATGGGCATCACGGCCGAAAATATTGCTGCGCAGTTCAACGTCAGCCGCAGCGAGCAGGACGCTTTCGCCGCCACCAGCCAGAACCGCGCCGAAGCCGCGCAAAAAGCCGGCAAGTTCGATGCTGAAATCGTGCCCGTCACCATCAAGAAGAAAAAAGAGGAAATCGTCTTCAATAAAGACGAATTCATCCGCCCCGGCGTGACCGCAGAAAGCATCGGCACTCTCAAACCGGCCTTCAAGCCGGATGGGGGCTCGGTCACCGCCGCCAACGCATCGGGCCTGAATGACGGCGCCGCCGTGCTTGTTCTCATGAAAGCGTCAGAAGCCAAAAAGCGCGGCCTCAAACCTTTTGCGCGTATCGTCTCGTGGGCAACCGCTGGCGTGGACCCTGCCATCATGGGCACCGGTCCCATCCCGGCATCGAAAAAAGCGCTGGAAAAAGCCGGCTGGTCGGTGGGCGATCTCGACCTCGTGGAATCCAACGAAGCTTTCGCCGCGCAGGCATGCTGCGTCGTGAAGGAACTCAAACTCGATACGAACAAGGTCAATGTCAACGGCGGCGCCATCGCCATCGGGCACCCGATCGGCGCATCAGGCGCCCGTATTCTGGTCACGCTGCTGCATGAAATGGCGCGCACCGATGCGAAAAAAGGCCTGGCAACATTGTGCATCGGCGGTGGCATGGGCATCGCGCTGACCGTTGCACGCGACGACACAATGGAATGGAAAACAATTTAATGACCAGAATAGCAATCGTTACCGGCGGCACGCGCGGCATTGGCGCATCGATCTCCAAAGCACTCATTGCCGATGGCTGGACCGTCGCCGCGATTTATCACGGCAACATCGACGCCGCGAACGCGTTCAAGGCGCAAACCGGGGCGCATGTTTACAAAGTGGATGTGTCGAACTACGGCGAATGCCAGGCCGGTGTCGAGCAGATTGAAAAAGACCTGGGCTCTGTCTCGGCGCTGGTCAACAACGCGGGCATCACCAAAGATGCGATGCTGCATAAAATGGAAGAAGATGCCTGGCACGCTGTCATCGAAACCAACCTGACATCCTGTTTCAATATGTGCCGTGCGCTCGTCGCCGGCATGCGCGAGCGTCAATTCGGACGCATCATCAACATCGCTTCCATCAACGGCCAGAAGGGCCAGCTGGGCCAGACCAATTATTCGGCCGCCAAGGCCGGGATGATTGGCTTCACCAAGGCTCTGGCTCTGGAATCCGCCGCCAAGGGCGTCACCGTCAACGCCGTCTGCCCGGGCTATATCGAGACCGAAATGACCGGCGCCATGAAGAAAGAAGTGCTGGATGGCATCATCCGGTCCATCCCCGTCGCCCGTATGGGAAAACCCGAAGAAATCGCGGATATCGTGGCTTTTCTGGCCTCGGAAAAGGCCGCTTTCATTACCGGCGCGACCCTGACGGCCAACGGCGGCCAGTACATGGTCTGACCAAAACCCTAACGGGTCTATATGGTTTAGTAACCAATTCTGGGGTACCATAGTTGGGCATGCCGCGTAGCACCCCCATCCTCGAACGCCGTTTTTTCCCGGAAGGCCACGTGATCATCGCCGAAGGCGATGCCGCGCAGAATGCCTATATTATCCAGTCCGGATCAGCCGTCGTTCTCAAGGACAAAAAGGGCCAGCCAGTTGAACTGGCGCGTCTGGGCGTCGGCGATATTTTTGGCGAAACCGCCCTCATGTTCGACGAGCCGCGCATGGCATCAGTCAAGGCGCTGGAAGATTGCAATCTTATCATCATCACGCGTCAGGTTCTTGAAGAAAAACTAAAGGATTCCGACCCTACCATCCGCGCCATTGTGCAGATGATGAAAGAGCGCCTCAAGGCCGCGAACACCGACCGCGTCAACAAGACGCCGACCGAAGTGCAGGACGTGCACAAATTATTCAACGATGCGTTCAAGATCGTGATCAAGCATCTCGCCCCGGATGACCGCAAAAACTATCAGCACGAAGCCTCGCCGATCCTGCGCGAATTTCTGGATTTGACCCAGATTTACATCGATCGCCACGGTAAATCCTAAAAAAACAGGCCAAAGACTCTGATTCAGCACGTAAATTTACGTGACAGCGTCTTGATTTGGCCTACATCCACGACCATAATCCCCTCGATAAACGGGAGAATTGAAATATGCAAAAGAAACGCCTTTGGGCCGTGGCTGGTACTGTCTTTGTTATCCTGCTGCTCGCGCTGCTCGTCATTCCGTCTTTCATCGACTGGAGTAAGTATCAATCCGTCGCGCGCGACAAAGTCCGCACCGCGACCGGTTACGATCTGACGATCAACGGCAAGCTCAGCATGGCGCTTCTCCCGACGCCGCATGCAACCGTGACCAATGTCGTTGTCACCAAGCCGATCGGCGACCAGAAAACCGAACCTTTCCTGCAGCTTGAAGAGGCCGATGTGCGCGTCGCGCTGCTGCCGCTTTTGATCGGCAAAGTGAAAATCGCCTCCATCACGCTGGAAAAACCGGTCGTGAAGCTGATTAAATTCGCAGGCGGCATGGATAATTACATGCCTGTAAAACCCGCCGGTGCGCCCGCGCGCAATGCCGTTACGGGGGAGGATGTATCCCCGGAAAGCAGCGACGAGATTTCCATCGATGAAATCAAGATCAAGGATGGCCTGGTCACGATGAACGATGTGACCAAAGGCACGACCCACACGATCGCCATCGAAGAACTGGCTGTGAAAGCCGATACGCTGTCTGGCCCGTTTGACGGTGATGGCAAGCTCGCTTACGGCGATGCGCATTTCAAAATCGACATGAACACCGGCGGCATCAAGACGGGTGAAAGTATTCCCGTCCAGTTGAATGTCGAGGAAGAGGACGGTCGCGCCAAATTGAAATGGTCGGGCGTAGTCTCAACCGCGAGCAACGAATACCAGGGCGAATTGAACCTGGTGCTGAACGATATCGAAGGCATTCTGGAAGATACCGGCGTTGCGATGAACATCCCCAATATTGGCAAATCGCAGCTAAGCGGCATGGTCACCGTCAACGACCAGCTCATCAGCCTTACCAATGGCACGCTGCAACTGGGCAAAACCAAATTCCGCGCCAAGCTGAACGCGCAAAACTACGGCACCGATACGATGTCGATCACGGCAGCGTTTGATTCTGATGACCGCCTCGATCTCGACACTCTGCTGGAAGTAGCCGACGAAGTGGCCGCCCAGCAGCGCAAGGCCGAAGAAAAAGAAGCCAAAGCCGCCCAAAAAGATGAAAAGAAAGCAGCGCCCGCTGCCGCAACCGCGCAGGCTTCGGTCAAACCGCTTCTGGCTGATGACTTCGAATTGCCTAAAGGCTTCGTTGCCGATATCCAGCTGGCGGCGCCCGGCATCGAGTACAAAGGTGAAAAAACCGGCGCCTTCGGTCTCAATATCAAAGCGCAGGATGGCCTGGGCGACGCATCCCTGACAGTGGAAGACCTGCCGGGCGGTGGCGACATCATCACCTCCGCCGAAATGCGGGAGAAGGGCAAGATCGATGGCAATATTCGCGCCGATATCTCGTCTCTTGAAACGGTTCTGGTGAAATGGCTGGATGTTGTTGAAAAAGACACCATGCAACAGCCGGGCATGCCCAAACGCATCGACCTGGAAAGCTCGTTCACGGTCTCCGGCTATAATGCGAGCGCCAATATCGGCACGTTGTCGCTGGGCGAAACCAAGTTGCAGGGCAGCGTTGGCTATACAGCCGCATCGCGCCCGGTGGTCAGCGCCAAGCTGGCAGGCAATGTCTTTACCCTGCCGTCCAGCAAGCCAGCGAAAAAGACTGAAGAAAAAGCCAATGGCGCAAAAGAGGAAACCACAACCGCCGCGCCAGCCAAAGTCGACTTCGATTTCGACCCGCCGCAATTGCCCTTCGATGTGAAATTCGACATCACGCTGGCACGCCTCGTTAAAGATGACCTGGTCATGCAAAACGTGGAAGCGGCTGGTGTTTACAACAGCAAAGGCATCACGCTGAGCAAAGGACAGGCTTCCGTAAGCGGCGGCACGTTGAACGCCACCGGCACGATTGCCGATCTCAAGGAAATGTCGGGTATCGACGCGCAGGCCGCGTTGCGCACCAGCGATCTTGAAGGCTTTGTTGGCGCCATGACCAGCAAACCGCTGGAGATGAAACAAAAAATCGGCGAATTTGCCGGTTCCGTCAAAGCCAAGGGAGATCGCAAATCGGTCGCTGCCGATGTCACGGCCGCTGCGCGTGGATACACGCTGGCTGCCAGCGGCACGCTGGAAGATCCATTCTCGCCCGAAGTGCCGGGCACGATGACTGTGCGCATCCGCCACGGCAACCTGACCGAGGCCATTCGCGTCTTTTCACCGGGATTCAACAATTCCGGCACGCAAGGCGCCCCGCAACCGGTCGATCTGACCGGCGTCGCCAAAATCAACGGCAAGGTCTACGAATTCGACAACATGAAGGGCACGCTGGGCGCAAGCGACATCGCGGGATCCCTGAAGGCCGATCTCTCAGGGTCCATTCCCTCGGTCATGGCAAACCTTTCCAGCAACAGGATGGATCTGGGATCTTTGCTCGGCGTTTCCAACAAGACCGCCAAGGTATCGGGTTCGACAGCGGGCGCGGCCGCCAATACGCCGCCACCCTCCGTATCGGGCAACTGGTCGCGTGAAAATCTCGACCTCGATTTCATGAAATCGATGATGCTGGATATCGATATTGCAGCCAAATCGCTGATCTACGGCACGTGGTCGCTGTCCGACGCCAAAGTCGGCATCGATCTCAAAGACGGCAACCTCAAAGTCACGCCGCTCTCGGGCGGTCTCTACGGCGGCACGATTGACGGCAACCTGGCCGCCAATGTCGGCGGCACGGCAGCCATGCCGGTTCTGAACATTGACGGCAAAGCGGATGTGAAAAACGTTGCTGTCGGTTCATTCCTGCAGGCGCTGACATCGTCGCCGGCCAAACGCGCCGATGGCACGGGCTCTGTGAACATCGCGGTGAAGGGCGCTGGCACATCCGCCGGCCAGTTGATGAACTCCCTGAACGGCGAAACAAGCGTGAGCGCGCAATCGCTTGTCATTTACGGCATGGATATCGACAAGCTGGCCGCGAACATCGTCGAAGCGTTCGACGGCGGCTGGGAGGGCGTTCTGGCTGGCGTGACCACGCAGGGCCTGGCCAGTGGCCAGACCAGTATCAAGAATTTCAGTCAGAAATTCCCGATTGCGAACGGCGACATGGCAGTCAGGCAGTTCAAGATGGAAACCACATCCGGCAACGCGACGCTGAATACCAATGGGGTCGTCAGCTTCGGCCGTTACGTGATGGACGTGCAGACCGATGTTCTGGTCACGCAGCCCAAAGACGTGCCGGTTATCAACCTGCGCATCAGCGGCCCGCTGAACGCGCCGGTCAAATCGGTCAATTCCGCCGCGTTGGATAACCTCATCCGTTCCAAAGTGGGCGACAAGGTGCAGGACCTGGTCAAAGACAAGCTGGGCGATTCACCGCTTGGCAACGCGCTGGGCCAGTTCCTGGGCGGCAGCCAGAAACCGGCTGCTGCGCCCGTGGTGACACCGGCCGCGCCGGCAGCGCAGGCCCCCGCAACGGTCACGCCGACCACCCCGTCCACGCAGATGGCGCCCGTACAAGAAACGCCAGTGGCCCCGCAAAGCGCCCCCGCTGAAACAACACCGGCTGAAACAGAACCGGCGGAAACGGCGCCGTCCGCAGAGCCGGCACCTGCGGCTGCACCCGCAGCCGAACCGGCACCCGCCGCTGAACCGCAGGCCAGCGCGCCGGCACCGGCAGAAGAAAAAACCCCCGAGGAACAACTCCTCGAGGGCGTTTTGAATCGCTTGGCGGAATAAAAAATTAAGCGCGGCGCAACCGTGCTTCAAACGGCACGGGTTGCAGTTTCAGCTGTCTTTCGATACCCGCCGCAAGCGCCGGGAAAGTTTTGGCAGAAGTCTGAATGGCGTCAGCGGCGTCCGTATTGCCAATCGCGCGGTTGTTGCGCGCAAGTCTCGCGCCGATATTGATCAGGAAAAGCGCGTTGCTGCTGGTAAGCCATTTTTGTTCGAGCACGGTGCAGAATTGTTTGGCGGCGACAGCGTTATGCTGGCCGGCATCCTGCCAGACGCGGGCGAGCGTGATCAGAACATCCCACCGGCCTTTTTCATCCAGCTTTTCTGTCTGCGTCATAATGTCGGCGAAGGGCGGGTGACCGCGCGTCATGGAGTGGTAAGCAGCCATCTCGAAGCTGTCGAGAAGGGTAACAATATTGGTAGTCGAATGGGTCGTCGTCATAGAAGTCCTCTTTCGAGGCGAGGTTCTACGCATGAATTGTGACCAAATCAAGGACCAATGTTTTCAGTGACTTGCAGATGATTATGCACAGAACTCGGTAATAATGTTTCGTTACGTTCCGTGCGATGGAATTGGAATCTTATTGCGCGTGGGGGCGGTTCTTGAGAACAAACACCCGCAACGCGCTGCTCAAATTCGCGCTGCCCCGTGAGGCATCCACGCTTTCCACGATCTTCTGCAGGCTGGAATTCTGCGCCGCCGCGATATCATCCAGCCCTGCCCAGAATTCCCCTTCCAGCGAAATGCTGGTGCGGTGGCCTTTGAGCGTGACGGACCGTTTCTTCATCGGCCTAGTCGCGCGGTTTCACCATGTCGGCGGGCTTGATCCAGTCCTTGAATTTCGCCTCGTCCAGCAGGCCGAGCTCTTTACCGGCTTCCAGCAGCGATGTGCCGTCATGATGCGCCTTTTTGGCGATCTTGGCCGCGTTGTCATACCCGATATGCGGGTTGAGCGCGGTGACCAGCATCAGGCTCTCATTCAGCAGTTTGGAAATGCGCTGCTCGTTGGCAACAATGCCGACCACGCAGTTATCGGTGAACGAGCGCGACGCATCGGCCAGCAGGCGGGCCGATTGCAGCACATTGTAAATGATAACCGGCTTGAACACGTTGAGTTCAAAATGACCGTTCGAACCGCCGATGGACACGGCAACATGGTTGCCCATGACCTGCGCGCACACCATGGTCAGCGCTTCCGACTGCGTCGGGTTCACTTTACCCGGCATGATCGACGAACCCGGTTCGTTTTCAGGCAGGCTGATCTCGCCAATGCCGCAACGGGGACCTGAGCCCAGCAGGCGCACATCGTTGGCGATTTTCATGAGGCTGACGGCGATCGTGTTCAGCGCGCCATGCAGCTCGACCAGGCTGTCATGCGTAGCCAGAGCCTCGAATTTGTTGGGCGCAGTGACGAAATCAAGCCCTGTCGTTTCCGCGACTTTTTTGGCGAACAACTTGTCGAAACCGGCTTTGCAGTTGATGCCGGTGCCGACAGCCGTGCCGCCCTGCGCCAGTTCCATGATATGCGGAAGGCAGGCTTTCACGCGCTTGATGCTGGCCTGGATCTGATGCGCATACCCGGAAAATTCCTGGCCCAGGGTCACAGGCGTCGCATCCTGCAGATGCGTGCGGCCGATTTTGACGATGTCTTTGAATTCCTTCGCCTTGGCATTCAGCGCGTCATGCAGCTGTTCCAGCGACGGGATCAGTTCGTGGTGAACCTGTTCGCCGGCGGCGATATGCATCGCGGTCGGGAAGCTGTCATTCGACGACTGGCCCATATTGACGTGATCGTTCGGATGAACGGGTTTCTTGGATCCCATCTCGCCGCCCAGAATTTCAATCGCGCGGTTCGAAATCACTTCATTCACATTCATGTTGGTCTGCGTGCCGGAACCCGTTTGCCACACGACCAGCGGGAAATTGCCATCCAGCGTGCCATCAATCACTTCGTCCGCCGCCTGGGCGATGGCGGATGACAGCTGGGCATCCAGAATGCCGAGGTCGGTATTGGCCAGAGCCGCGCATTTTTTGAGGATGGCGAAAGCCCGGATGAGGGGCTTGGGCATCGTCTCGCCGCCGATTTTGAAATTCTGCAAAGACCGCTGGGTCTGCGCGCCCCAGTATTTATCGGAAGGCACATCGATAGGGCCGAACGAGTCGGTCTCGACGCGGGGGGCGGCTTGCGGGGCGGTCTTTTGGGCGGAAGCAGGGCACATTGGCAGCGATAATCCTTGTTGTTGAACCCTTGAAGTTTTAGACCGCTTCGTCCCCCAAACCAAGCCCGAAGGCCCTTTTTGCACTGCAGCAGGTCAAAACTTGCGGGCGGGATGACGGGTGGATATGGTAATTGACCATTTTATAAGAAGGCTTAAACCATGACGTCATCCCGTCAGTCCGTACATTTCGGCCGCGCCGCCATCGCCGTGCCGCCGCGCATTCTGGTCCGCACAGAACATGAAGTGAAAAAACTTCTCACCATGAAATTCCTCGCCGATCACGATTTCAGCTGCGGCATGCATGATGCCGTCGTCAATCCCGCGCATTTCCGTTTGAAAGGGAAGACGCTGCCCTGCGCCATTGTTGCTCAGAAAGGCTTGGATAAAAAACTGGTCCGGAATATTTACCTGGCGCCGGTTGCGTCCGAAATTGCCTTCGGCATCGTCAGCCGCATGAACAGCCTGGATACGCGCAGCGCCCTGGCCGGTTTCAAAAACGCTTACGAAATGAATCTGCACTATTCATTCCCCGCAAGCTGGGGCAAAGCCGGGCATCCCTGGCAGCGGAATAGCGCGATTTAATTAACTGATCCTAAGACCGTGACATGGCCCATCTTACGGCCGGGCTTGGCTTCTTTTTTGCCGTAGTCGGTCACGAACGTATTCGGCTGCGCGGCCAGTTGATCGCGCTGGAAAATATCTTCGCCCAGCAGATTGGTCATGAGGGCGTCGTGATGGCGCGCGAATGAGCCCAATTCCATCCCCGACACCGCGCGCATATGCTGTTCGAACTGCGAGCATGCGCAGGCATCGATGGTCCAGTGGCCCGAATTATGCGGACGTGGCGCGATTTCATTCACCAGCAGTTTGAGATCCTGCGTCACGAACAGTTCGACCCCGAGCACGCCGATCAGGTTGATCTTCTCCGCCAGGGTCTGCGCGATGGTCTGCGCATCTTCCAGCAGATGCGGCGGCAGCGGCGCCGGCACCGTGGTGGTGTGCAGAATGTGATGCTGATGCACATTCAGCCCCGGCGTGAATGACCCGACATGACCATGTTGGTCACGCGCCACGATGACAGAGATTTCGCATTTGAAATCCACAACTTCTTCGACGATCACGATGTCAGCTTTGAGCAACGCCCAGCCACGCTCGATCTCGCCGCTGTCTTTGATGAAGGCCTGGCCTTTTCCATCGTAGCCAAAGCGCGTTGTCTTTATAATACAAGCGCTTGCGTTCCACTCTTTCATAACGGCTTTAATATCTTGAGGTGAACGGGCAGGGGCGAAACGCGTGGTGGGCAGGCCATACTGGTTCATCGCCGTTTTCTCAGCGATGCGTTCCTGCGCGATGGCCAGCACCTGCGATGACGGATAGACCGGTTTCAGGGTTTCGAGATAGCGGACCGTCTCGACCGGGATGTTTTCGAATTCGTAGGTGATGACATCGACCCTGTCGGCGAATTTTTTGAGCGCCGCCTGGTCTTCATAGGCTGCCTTTGTCGAAAAATCGGCAACCTGCGTGCCGGGGGCGTTGTCTTCCGTCCCATAAACATGGGTTTGCAGCCCAAGTTTTTTGCCCGCCTGCGCCGACATGCGGCCCAGTTGCCCGTCACCCAGCATACCGATGATTTTTGCGCTCATGCGGATGTTTTAAGGATTGGTGGGCGATGCGCCAAGCGCTTTTTGCTTCCGAAGTTTATAAGCCTGCGCCATGCCGACGCCGGAATAGCCCAGCAAACCCCAGCGGGCGACATGCAGCGCAAACCAGACCGCATAATAAGGCGCAATTCTGAAAGCGAGATGCTTGTTTTTGACCGCATTCTCAACGAGCCCCAGCGCGGGATCCGTATTGGCGGCATAAGCCACGAAAAGATCGGTCAGGCCCACGGTGATGACCGCCGCCTTGAGGCCCCATGCAACCTTGGAAGCAATCAGCGCCTTGCCCCAGTGACGCGCGGCGCGGTCGCGGTCGACATGGCGGCCCACGCAGCGCTCGAAAGCGCGGGAAACCCAGCCGGATTTTTTCTCGTCATCCATAAAAGCAGTTGTAAAAGACTTAAGAGGAAACGGTCAATTTTGAAACGCCCCGATCACGGGGCCGGCGGTAAGCCTGGATTTGCGCTGCCGCGTAATAAGCCGTCGCCGGCGAACCCACCAGGTACGACCCGACCATCAGGTAAAACGACCATTTATATTTTTCAGCCGGCGGCGCTTCCAGGACGGTGCCGGTTTTTTTGATCGGCATGGCATGGGCAAGTTCGGGCTTCTTTTCCTGCACGACCGTATCGACGGCGATGTATCCCCCCGCAAGAAACGGCACATAAGAGGCGACCGAAATCGCCAGCGCGGTTTTGCGAAAACGCATATAGCGCGCCGGAATGCGATTGAACTGACGGGTAAGAAAACCGCTGATCATGAATCAAGGGTACGCCCGTTAGGGCAGGGCTGCAATCAGGCGGAAGGGCTGCGCGTCTTGGCGCGGTGATGCACGTAACCGACGCCACCATACGTCCAGCCCGCCCATTTGATGGCCATGCAGGTGCCAATCGCGATCGCCCATACAAGCGCGGTTTGCGCGCCGGAATCGGGCATGGCAACGGTTTCGGCGGCGGAAGCCTCGCTGACGACATCATAAGCAAGGAAAGCGAAAATGGCCCAGCGTGTGGCCCATCCGATGGTCCCGGCGATCAGGGCAGGTTTGTGCCAGCGCGCCGCGCGATCAAGATCGCAATAGCGCCCGACAAAAGCAGTGGCTTTTTCAGCCTTCGCATAAACACCAGGGAACATGAGAATCAGTATAGCCCTTCAGACCGGCTTTTTGCCAACAGAACGTGTCTGCTGTGCACGAAATGCATCGACGCGTTTGGCGAGTTTGGCATCGGTGGTTGCCAGAATCGCAGCCGCCAATAACCCTGCATTTTTTGCGCCTGCTTCGCCGATCGCCAGCGTGCCGACCGGAATGCCTGCCGGCATTTGTGCGATAGACAGCAAACTGTCCATGCCTTTCAAAGCCTTGGATTCAACCGGCACGCCCAAAACAGGCAGCGGAGTCATGGAAGCCGCCATGCCCGGAAGATGCGCAGCGCCACCGGCGCCCGCAATGATCACGCGAAGCCCGCGTTTTTTTGCGGTCTTTGCATACTGAACCAGCCGGTCAGGGGTGCGATGCGCGGAAACGATGGCGGTTTCGTAGGCAACCCCCAGCATGTCGAGATTATCGGCGGCGAGTTTCATCGTCGCCCAGTCGCTTTGCGACCCCATGATAATGCCGACAAGGGCTTTGGCGACGCGGGGGGCTTTTTTCTTCGGCATCAGGCGAGAATATCCGGCAGAAGCTGGCTTTCGATCTTGAGGATCATGTCCTTCAGGGCCAGTTTGCGCTTTTTGAGACGCTGCAATTGAAACAGGTCGACGGGCTGCGCATCGGTCAGCTGATTGATGACGGCATCCAGATCACGGTGCTCGGTCTTGAGCTGTTCCAGCTTTTCTTTGAGTTGAATGGATACTTCATCCATAACGAAAACAAACCCTTCCGGCATTAAACAGGGCCTTATGTGTACCATAAAAGGCACTGATTTATAAGTTTTTTATCAGCCTCAGAGACAACTGTGCAAAACCATTAAATCTCCCTTCGGACGGGGGGCCTGCTGTCCTACAAAAGAACCATGACAAAACGCATCGGAATTCTGACCAGCGGCGGGGACTGCGCGGGCCTCAACGCTGTTATTCGCGCCGCTACCCACAGGGCGCATATTCTTGGCTATGAAATGGTGGGAATCCTCGACGGGACCCATGGTCTCATCAGCGATCCGCCCCTCTATAAAATCCTCACACCGGATGTCACCGACGCGACCATGATGCGTCAGGGCGGCACCATGCTGGGCACGACGAACAAGGGCAACCCGTTCGCTTTCCCCATGCCGGACGGGACAACCAAGGATTTGTCTGAAGACATCATCGGCGGAATCAAAAAACTCAATCTCGATGCCGTGATCGGCATCGGCGGCGACGGATCATTCGCGATCCTGCGCAAGCTCGCCAAGCAGGGCGGCTTCAAGATGGTCGGGGTTCCCAAGACCATCGACAACGATCTGGGCAAAACGGAAGTCTCGGTCGGTTTCGACACGGCTGTCACAGTGGCGACTGAAGCGCTCGACCGCCTGCAGCCGACAGCGGCCAGCCATGACCGCGTGATGATCCTGGAAGTGATGGGCCGCGATGCCGGTCACATCGCGCTCTGTGCCGGCATTGCCGGTGGCGCCGACGTCATCCTCGTCCCGGAAATTCCCTACGACATCAAAAAAGTTGCCGCCAAAATCAAGCAGGTCAAGGATTCGGGCCGCAATTTCGCGCTCGTCGTCGTCTCCGAAGCCGTCAAAGGCGCGGAAGGGGAAGATCTGAAAGTCACCTTCGCCGACGGCCAGAAACGCTATGGCGGCATCGGCCAGTATATCGGCCAGCAACTCTTCGAAGCGACCGGCTGCGAAACCCGCGTGACCGTTCTGGGCCACGTGCAGCGCGGCTGCCCTCCGACCTATTCCGACCGCCTGATCGCCTCGGCCTTTGGCGTGCATGCCGTCGACCTGATCGCGGCGGGCAAGTTCGACCGCATGGTGTCGTGGAACAACCGCGGCGTCATCGATGTCGACATCGAAGCGGCGATTGCCGCTTATCAGGAAATCGACAAGAAAAGCACGCTGGTCCATACCGCCCGCGCGCTCGGCATTTGCCTTGGAGATGAATGAGCTACATCGAAGCATCCCTTACAGCTGGTGAGAAGGTCGTTCATATCGGGCGCTTTCACTGGATCTACATTGCCGGGGCTGTGACGTGGATCATCATGGGCCTTATCGGCTGCTCTCTGATCGTCGGCGCCGGCATGGGCTGGGATATCCAGCAGGGCATCCGCGTTCTTTACCCTGATCTTCCGGCCAGCATGTTCTGGGAAGGGTGGTCCGCCACCGTCGCCGCCAAGGGGGGCTACATCGCCGTCATCCGCGACCTGCATCCTATCCTGCGCTTTGCCGCCTTCGGCATTCTGATCTTGGGCATGATGCTGTTCGGTCACATGATGATCGTGCGCGCCACCACGGAAATCGCCATCACCAACACGCGCTTTGTTCTGAAAGAGGGCATCGTCGCCCGCAATGTCGACGAAATGAACATCGACCGCATTGAAAGCGTCCATGTCATCCAGTCGGTGATCGGGCGTCTGCTGGATTACGGCACCGTCATGGTCCGCGGCATGGGGATCGGCGAAATCGTGCTGCCGCCGGTCGCGCACCCGATCGTCCTGCGCAAGGCGATCGACCGCGCCAAGCAATTGCATGAAAATAAACGGGGGGACGACCTATGAAGAAACTGATTCTGGGGCTTACCCTTTTGCTGGCGCTGGTCATACCGGCTGCCGCGCAGACGCCATCCCCCACGCAGGACACCGCTTTCACGGTCCTACATGAATTTTACGCGGCCCGGAATTACAAACCGGTCTGGACGCGGGGCGAAAAATTCAACAACAAGGCGCAGGACCTTCCCCGCATTCTGATGGATGGCCGCGAGCACGGCATGGATCCGAACGCGTTTGGCGTCGAGCGCATGGCAAAAGTGCTGAGCGAAGAAAAGCCGGACGGCCCCAACGCCTGGAAACAGGCCGAGCTGTTCTGGACCTTTAACGTCTGGGAATACGCATCTGCCCTGGCCGGCATGCCGGTCGACGCGGCGACGCTGGAATCCGTCATCACTGGCGACGTGAAAGACAATCTCGCCCAGCTGGCCCCCGATAACACACTTTATAAAGCATTGCAGGGCAGGCTGGCCGAAGCCGACCGCCTTCTGGCGACCGGCGCGGATCAATCGCTGGCCACGTTTAACTTCAACAAGAACCTGTTCAAGCCGGGCATGTCTCATGCCCAGGTGCCGGAACTGCGCGCCCTCATGGTCGCCTTTGGCGCCTTCGACGGTCTGCCCGCAGACTCGCCCGAAGGCAGCGAAAGGGTCTACGACCCGCAGCTGGCCAAGGCGGTCGGCCGCTTCCAGAATGAGTACGGCCTGAAGAACGACGGCTCGATCGGCCCGGTCACGTTGCAGATCCTCAACCGCGACCCGTTCACCGAGCGCCAGCAGATCGTCGCCAACCTGCAGCGCCTGCGCGAACCGCATCGCCGCCTGCGAGAGGACAAACGCATCGATGTCTCCATCGCGCGTTACCGCCTCTCGGGTTTCGAGGGCGGCCGCGAAGTGCTGTCCATGCCGGTCATCGTCGGCAAGCCGGCGCGTCAGACCATTTCATTCCGCACCGAAATTGCAGGCATCCGCCTCAACCCGACCTGGACCGTGCCGCCCACCATCAAGAAACAGGACTTCATTCCGCAATTGTTAACGGACCCCAGCAAGCTGGTGCGTAAATACGGGGTGAAGGTGGTCCATGCTGGTCAGACCGTCGATCCCAATCTCGTCAACTGGAACAACCTGACGCCGCGCGAACTGGCGCAGGTGAAATTCTGGCAGCCGGCTGGTGACGGCAATGCGCTTGGCCGTTACCGCGTCATCATGGAGAACCCGTACGACATCTATCTCCACGACACCAATCACCCGGAATTGTTTGAATTGTCGATGCGCGCCCAGTCCTCGGGCTGCGTCCGCGTCGCCCGTCCCGACGAACTGGCCGCTTTTATCCTCAATGGCAAGCAGGGCTGGGAGGCGCAGAAAACCGCCGATATCCTGAAAAAAGGCCGCACCACTGATGTGGTTATTGAAAATAAGATACCAATTTACCTTGACTACATGACGGCATGGTTTAATGATCGCGGCCAGCTCATCCTGGGGATGGACGTTTACGGTCTGGATAAACCCCGGTATGATGTTTTGGTCAAAAATGGATTAACAACCCAAAGGAACGCCCACAGGATTTTGAGCCGAGTAACGGACATTCTCGAACCGGAACTCAAAGAAGCTTACAACCGCGAAGCTGTCATCACTCCTACGGCAAACTAATCACACACTCACAAACGTTCCAGCCAAACGACTTGTTCCACTAACAAGGGATTTGTAATGAAGAATTTTTTAATGCGTCGCAAAATTTTGAAAGTAGGCTTGGCCGGTGCCGCAGGCATTGCCGCCACTTTCCTGAATGTTCTGCCTGCGTCCGCCCGTGAAACCATCGGCTACTCCATTTCCATCAAATCCGCCCATACGGGCGAAGTTTTCAAGGGCGTTTACCGCGTTGGCGGTTACTACGTTCCCCGCGCTTTCCGCCAGATCAACCGCATCATGCGCGACCACCGTTCCGGCGACCTGCACCCGATTGACCCCCGCCTGATCGACGTTCTGGCCAAGCTGCAAAAGCGCTGCGCCTGCAACGAGCCCCTCACGGTTCTCTCCGGCTACCGTTCACCCACCACCAATGCCATGCTGCGCAAGGTTTCGGGCAATGTCGCCCGCAACTCCTTCCACATGCGCGGCCAGGCCGCCGATATCCGCGTTCCGGGATCTTCGGCCAGCCAGGTTCACGAAGTAGCGATGTCTTTGCATGCCGGCGGCGTTGGATACTATCCGCGCCGCTCTTTCGTCCACGTGGACACCGGCGATATCCGCCACTGGGTCGCTTAAGAAACACCCATTCATAAAGAAGCCCGCTTGAAGCGGGCTTTTTTATTGTTTGATCGGATCGGGAAGCGACGGGCAGATCGGCGCCGGGCCGGACCTTAAGCTGTTCTTCCACTCATAGAGAGTGACCTTCCACGGCATCGGATCATGCGCCGGTTCCGGGTCGAAGCGGTGCAGGGTCGCATTCGGGATGAACACGCGCCGATCCCGGCCATGAATCAATTGAAACGAATGAAACGTCCCGCCATGCCCCACGAACAACACGCGTTCCGATGCATGGGCCAGCAACTGGCGGGTCATGGCGGCGCGGACGCGGGCGCCGAATTCATGCCGGCTTTCACCGCCCGCAGGTTTGGTGTCACCATGCAGGAACGGAAACACCTCGTCCCATGGCTTGGATTCCCACTCGCCCATCATATGTTCGCGCAGATCATTGTCTGATGTGACAGGCAGGCCCAGCCCGGCGTTCAGAATCTCTGTCGTCTGCCGGGTGCGCAGCATGTCGGAATGGATGATAAGGGTCGGCTTTTCCGGCAGATCGCTCAGAACGCGGGCCGCTTCGTAAGCCTGCCGGCGGCCTTCGTCGTTCAATTCCGTATCGATCCCGCCGCCGCAGGTCAGGCGCTTGGCGTTCATGACCGTCTGCCCGTGCCGGATCATGTAAAACGGCTGCAACGGGACAATGGGTTCAGGCTTTGAGGAGGGGGATTCCATAGGCGTCTAAATGGGGGCAGGCAGTGATGATCGTCAACCCCTCGCATGCGGCCTGAGCCAGAAGCAGCCGGTCATACGGATCGGTATGGTGATACGGCAGCCGCAGGGTCTTCCAGGCGTGTTCCGGCGCGATATCCAGGACTGGAATACCGCTTAAAGTGACGATTTCAGGCAAATTTTCCGGAATTTTGGCCTTTTTCATCGCTTTTTTAACCGCAATCTCGAAAAAACTGGCCGCTGAAGCCCATATTCGGGCATTTTTGTCCTCAAAAACCGACAAAACAGGCTCGGGCAGGCCCTCAGGCGCGTCCAGATACCGTAAAAGAACCGAAGTATCGAGCAGATAGCTCATTTTTTAATCCCGAAAAGAGCGCCATCCGGCGTATCGAAGTCATCTGACACCCAGATCTGCCCGGCCAGCAGCCCACCTTTGCGTTTGCCGCCGCCGGTTGCACGGGTCATGCGCGCCACAGGGCGCCCAGCCCGGCACAACAGAACCTCACCGCCGTTTTCTTCAAGGTTGGCGATCAGTTTGGAAAGATTGGTCTTGGCGGCATGGATATTGGTCTGCATAAACTAAGTCTAGCTTAGCTAATTAATCTTAAAAAGCGAAATCTGAAGGGCAAGCGAATCTCTGCTATTGAAACCCTATGGAACGTTGGAAAGATCAGGGGATCGTCATCGGCGTGCGCAAGCACGGCGAGGGCGGTACGGTGGTGACACTGCTGACCGCGAACCACGGCAAACACGCCGGTTATGTGCATGGCGGCGCCAGTTCGCAACGCCTGCGCGCCAATCTGCAGCCGGGTTCGGTGGCGGATGTCGAATGGTCCGCCCAAAGCATGGACCAGCTGGGCACATTCACCATTGAAGATGCGCAGAATATGAACGCCGGCTATCTGGATGACGCCGCAGCTCTGGCCGCGCTGCAGTCCATGTGCGCATTGGTCGAACGCAGCGTGCCGGAACGCGAGCCGCATCCCGGTCTGTACGAGGGATCGAAGGTGTTCCTGGAATTGCTCGGGCAGGACCGCGATGTCTGGGGCGCCATGTATGTCTTTTGGGAATTGGCGCTGTTGCGGGAAATGGGCTTCGCCCTCGATCTTTCCAAATGCGCGGTGACCGGCGAAACGGAGAATCTGCGCTTCGTCTCCCCCAAAACCGGCAAGGCCGTCAGCGAGGCGGGGGCAGGCACATATAAAGACAGGCTTCTGCCGCTGCCGGGTTTTTTAAGCGGCGGTCATGACAGCAGTGATTCCGCTGTCTTAGAGGGCTTGAAATTATCCGCCCATTTCATCGAACACCGCCTGTTTGCCCACACCACGCACACCATGCCCGAGGCGCGCACAAGGCTGCCCGGCTTCTTCGAAGCCAAACCAGCGAGTCTTTGAACCGCAATAAAATGCTTGGATTTCCGCCCCCCACAAGGTAGACACGAACCCCATGGCTAAGAAAATCGATCCCATCCGCGATAATCCCGGCAATATTGTCGAACAGCCCCTGACCGACATTCTGTCGCGGCAGTATCTGGCCTACGCCCTTTCGACCATCACGTCCCGTTCGCTGCCCGATGTGCGCGACGGCCTGAAACCTGTGCATCGCCGCCTGCTGTTCGCGATGCATCAGCTGAATTTGAAATCGACCCTCGGCCCGAAAAAATCCGCCCGCGTGGTCGGCGACGTGATCGGTAAATTCCACCCCCACGGCGACACCTCTGTTTACGACGCGCTGGTCCGCCTCGCGCAGGATTTCGCAGTGCGCTATCCGCTGGTCGACGGCCAGGGCAATTTCGGCAATATCGATGGCGATAACGCCGCCGCCATGCGGTACACGGAAGCGCGACTGACGCGCGTCGCCGAACTTCTGATGGAAGGCCTCGACGAAGACGCCGTCGACTTCCGCCCGACCTATGACGGTGAACAGGCTGAACCCATTGTCATGCCCGCCGGTTTCCCGAACCTGCTTGCCAACGGATCAAGCGGCATCGCCGTCGGCATGGCGACCAATATTCCCCCGCACAACGTGGCCGAGCTCTGCGAAGCCATGGTTGCGATGATCGATGGCGATCCGTCGATCGCGGACATCGTCAAAATGGTCCCAGGGCCTGACTTCCCGACCGGCGGCATTCTCGTCGAAGAAAAATCGGCGATTGTCGAGGCTTATACAAAAGGCCGCGGCTCTTTCCGGCTACGCGCGAAATGGGAAACCGAAGAACTCAAAGGCGGCGCCTGGCAGATCGTGGTCACGCAGATCCCGTACCAGGTGCAAAAAGCCAAGCTGATCGAGGATATCGCCAACCTCATCACCAATAAAAAAATCTCTACCCTCGACGACGTGCGCGACGAATCCGCCGAAGACGTGCGTCTGGTCCTGATCCCGAAATCGCGCAACATCGAAGCTTCGTTGCTGATGGAGCAGCTGTTCCGTTCTTCCGATCTCGAAACCCGCTTCAGCCTTAACATGAACGTGCTGGAACATGGCCGCGCCCCGCGTGTTATGAACATCAAGGAAGTCTTGCAGAACTTCCTCAACCACCGTCAGGAAGTGCTGGTCCGCCGCACCAGAAACCGCCTTGGCATCGTCGATCACCGCCTCGAACTCCTGGCCGGTTATCTGATCGCGTATCTGAATCTCGATAAAGTTATCAAGATCATTCGCACTGAGGACGAGCCGAAGCCGGTTCTGATCAAAACCTTCAAACTGACCGACAATCAGGCCGACGCCATCCTCAATATGCGTCTGCGTTCTTTGCGCAAGCTCGAGGAAATGGAAATCAGAGCCGAAGACAAGGCGCTGAAAGAAGAAAAAACGGAACTCGAAACACTGCTCGGTTCCGAAAAACGCCAATGGACCGCGATCAAGAAGCAGATCGCTGCGCTTGGCAAGGAATTCGGCAAGGACACGAGCCTGGGCGCGCGCCGCACCAAGATGGGTAAACCATCCCAGATCACGGTCGTGAACGAAGAAGATTTCATCGAAAAAGAACCTGTCACGCTGGCGCTCTCCACGCAGGGCTGGATCCGCGCGATGAAAGGTCACGATCTGAACCCGGTGGATTTCAAGCACAAGGAAGGCGACGAAAACCGTTTCGTCATTCCGATGCAGACGACAGACAAGATTTTGATGTTCGCATCCAACGGCCGCTCTTACGTGCTGGGCGCCGACAAGCTGCCATCCGGACGCGGCTACGGCGAACCGGTGCGCCTGATGATCGACATGCCCCCGCAGGACGATATCATCGCCATCTTCGTCTACAACGAAGCCGATAAATATATGATCGCGTCCGCCGATGGCCGCGGTTTCATCGTGAAAGCTGCCGACTGCATGGCGCAGACCAAGAACGGCAAGATCATTCTCAACGTCGATGACGGCGTGCAGGCGACCATCGTCCGCAAAGTCGAGCCCAACCACGATCACGTCGCGGTGATCGGCACCAACCGCAAACTGGTTGTCTTCCCGATGTCGGAAGTGCCGGAAATGGCGCGCGGCAAAGGCGTTGCCCTGCAGAAATACAAAGGCGGCAAACTGGCCGATGCCATCACCTTCAACATGAAGGAAGGCATGCCCTACACCGAAGGCCGCAACAACCAGAAAACGGCGAACGGTAAATTGTGGCTCGCTGCCCGCGCCAGCCAGGGCAAACTGCCGCCGGACGGTTTCCGCCGCGACAACAAGTTCAGCGCTTAATTTTTCTAGAAAGTCAGTTCTTTGGGCGAGCCGCTGGATTGCGGCTGCGTCGGCGCATTCTGCTGCGTGCGCGTTTGCGGCGTGGAAGGACTGGATTCAAAATCAAGGACCTTGGGCGACAGGCGCGGATTGATCAGCTGCAGCTCATCCGTCTGCGCAGGCGCGGCCTGCGGAACAGCCGGCGCATTGAATTGCAGCGTATTCGTGGGTTGCGGCGTCTGATTGATGATCTGCGTCTCCGGCGCGGAAGGCAGCGGTGCAGGCCGGATCGGGGCGGACGGCGCGGGGGTTGGATCGCCGAAATCAAGGCTGCGGCGGGTGGGGTTCACGGAAATGGCAGGCGCCGGCTGCTCAACCGGAACGGGCGCGGATTCAGCGGCAGCGGCGGCTTCTTCCTCCAGCTCTTCATCGCTGGGCAGATTGAAAAGTTTTTTGGTGATGCGCGGCGGTCCTTTTTGTTCGATCGGGGCGCCAATGGTCTGCGCAGGTGTCTGCGCCGGGCCTTCATACAGGCTGTCGTCGGATGAAGGCTTGGAGGCGCCTTCGCCCGCGCCGAAATCGAGCACCTGCGGCTGGCGTTCAAACGATGTGGGCGTCGACGGCGCCACCGGCAGCGGTGGAACGGCGTTTGGATCTTTCTTCGGCGCGGCGTCCGCAGCCGGCTTCGTATCGTCGATGATTTCGATGCCTTTTTTCTCAGGCGCTTTTTTCTGGGCAGCGTCTTTCGCGGCCTTTGCAGCAGCGGCATGTTCGGCTTTGAGTTTTTCGATGGCGGCCTGCGTCAGGCGTTCGCGCAACAGAATGATGGAGATGCGGCGGTTGCGCGCGGCATTCGCGTCCTTGGTGTCCAGATGTTCGCGGTCGGCGCGGCCCATCACGTTTTCAACGCGTGTTTCCGGTAGTTTTCCCTCCACCATGACGCGGCGCGACGCCTGCGCGCGGTCGGCTGAGAGATTCCAGTTATCGTACTTGCTGGCGTCCTTGTACCTGGCGGAATCAGTATGGCCCCGGATTGATACCTGGTTGGGCAGGGGGGTGATGACGCCCGTCACCTTGAGCAGCAATTCACGCATGAACGGATACATGACCGCCGAACCAGACGGGAACATCGAGCGTCCCTTGTCATCCACGATCTGGATGCGCATGCCTTCAGGCGTCACGTCGATGAGCAGGTTTTTCTCCAGTTCGGCCAGAGACGGCGTTTTCTTGATTTCTTCCTTGAGCTTGTTTTCAGCTTCCTTGAAACGCTCGTCTTCCTTCTTGGACAATTCAGCCTGAAGCTGCTGTTCGGTTGCTTCTTCAAGATTGAAATTCTCGGAAGGATCGACGCCCTGCGTCGATGTTTCCGGCACATCGGGCTGCGCGACAGGGGCGACGGTGGAGACCATCGCGCCTTCCAGCGTTACGGTCAGGCCGCCCAGCAGGCCGCCGGCGCCCGATGTCGCCTGCGATACTTTGGGGTGCGAGGGATCGAAATAATTGGAAATAGCGTTTTTCTGCTCTTCCGTTGTGACGTTCAGAAGCCACAGCAAAAGGAAGAACGCCATCATGGCTGTCACGAAGTCGGCATAGGCGACTTTCCAGGCGCCGCCATGGTGGCCGCCGCCGCCCTTCTTGATGCGCTTGATGATGATCGGCGCTAGCTTTTCTTTCTCGTCTTTTTTGCCGCCGGCCATGGGCTTTTATCCTTTGCCCTTTATTTCGCGGCTGTCGCGCCCGACGTTGCCTTGTTGGTTGCTTCTTCAACCTCGAGGAAGGTCGGCTGCACTTCATGGTGCAGGGTTTTACGGGCGAATTCGACCGCAACCTGCGGCGCGCAACCCTGCAGCAATGCCAGAACCGCAACCTTGATGCAGACGTAATATTTGATTTCAGATTCCGCGCGGGAATTGATGGCGCCAGCCAGCGGACCCACAAATCCGTAAGCGACCCACACGCCAAGGAACGTGCCGACCAGTGCGCCGCCGATCATCGAACCCAGGACTTCCGGCGGTTCGGAAATGGAACCCATCGTTTTAATAACGCCCAGAACGGCGGCGACGATGCCGAGCGCCGGAATGCCGTCAGCCATGGTTTGCACGGCATGCCCGGGATGGCGCTTTTCGGTCGAGATGGTGTCGATCTCCTGATCCATCAGGGCTTCAAGCGTGATGGGGTTATCGTTACCAAGCGAGATGATGCGCAGATAATCGCACAAAAATGTTTGCGCATGATGGTTGGCCGTGAAAGACGGAAATTGTTTGAAGATGTCGGATTCTTCCGGGTTTTCGATATGGGCTTCGAGGGCCAGCCAGCCCTTTTGCTTCGAGGTGCGGAAGATCAGGTACAGCATGCCGAGCAGTTCGAGGTAATCTTCCTTCGAATGCGCCTCCGGCTTGGTCATCAGCTTGAGGTAGTGAAGCGTTTCCTTGACCACATGCGGCGAGTTGGCGATCAAAAACGCGCACACGGCGACGCCCATGATGGTCAGACCTTCGCCCGGCAGGGCGTGAAGAATGACATGCGTGATAATTTCGACGCTGCCGCCGGCGAGCAGGAAGCCGCCGAAGGTGCAGAAGAGGACGGCGACGAGCGCGCCAATTTTAATCATGCGCAGGATTCTCCTGTGACTTTCAAAAGCTTATTCTGGCTGTAAACCAATGATGGCATGCGATTGTTAACGAGGGGTCAAAGAACTATGGAAACGAAGTGAATCGTCTCCATATTGTATCAAGAATCAGAGCGTGGGCGTAAGCGTTTTGAGGACCACGGCATGAAGGGATGTGCCTGCCCAAAGCGGCTGGAGGACATCCATCACCATGCGGTGCTGTTCGACCCGGGTTTTGCCCCGGAAAGCGTCGGAAACAATCTCAATTGTAAAATGGGTTTGGCCTTTGCCGTCCGGATTGCCTGCATGGCCGATATGGTGGTGGCTGTCATCGGTGACATGGACCGACACCGGTGAAAGCACCTGCAGTTTTTCCTTGAGTTTGTCGGCCAGCGTCGTCATGAAGAGAGATTCATGACGCCCAAACGCATCAAACTCAAGCCCCAATCGCCCGAATTTGCCGATACCGGCAAACCGAAGGGCAAAACACGCAAATGCGATATCGCCGGATGCCCGCACCCGGCCGAGCACCGCGCCCCCAAGGACCGCGGTTTGCAGGACTATTTCCATTTCTGTTTCCAGCATGCCCAGGAATACAACAAGGCCTGGGATTTCTTCGAAGGGATGAGCCAGTCCGATATCGAGGTCCATATCCGCAACGCCATGTTCGGCGACCGCCCGACCTGGATTTACACGGCAGCGCCCGACTGGGAAGAAACCTTGCGCGCCAAGGCGCAGAGTTACCGCGATTTTTCGGATGACGAGCCGAAGAAGAAAAAAGAACCCCCGCGTAACAACGAGCCGACGCCTGAACGCGAGGCCCTGACCATCATGGGCCTCGAACCGCCGGTGACGTTTGCGAAGCTGAAAGAACGTTATCGCACGCTGATGAAAGCCCACCACCCCGACCGCAACCCCGGCGATAAAGAGGCCGAGGAAATCGTCAAACGCATCAACATGGCCTACACCATCCTCAAGGCAGCGTATGAGAAATACGAGACCTTGAAGGGGTGAATTTGCGCCTTGTTATTGCCTTGCCGTCTTTCTAGATTGGGGGCTCTTTAAAGAAAGCGACAAAAATGGCCGTCCTCCCCGGTAAAACCTCCGTTACTACCAATCTGACCCCGTTTGAAGGCGGCAAGCCCGACCGCGTGATCGACGCAAAAGCCGTATTCGGCTTCGAATGTCCCTGGCCGGTGCTGGGATACAGCACCGCGAATGAATTCGTGCCCATTCCGGACGATGCCTATCACTTCGACCCGGAAACGACGATCGCCATTCTCGCCGGTTTCATGCATAACCGCCGCGTTCTGATTCAGGGTCTCCACGGCACCGGCAAGTCGACGCATATCGAACAGGTCGCCGCGCGCCTGAATTGGCCCTGCGTGCGCATCAACCTCGACAGTCACATCAGCCGCGTCGATCTCGTCGGTAAGGACGCGATTGTTCTGAAAGAGGGCAAACAGGTCACCGAATACAAGGAAGGTATTCTGCCTTGGTCGCTGCAGCACCCGGTCGCGCTGGTCTTCGACGAATACGACGCCGGCCGCCCGGACGTGATGTTTGTCATTCAGCGCGTGCTCGAAGCCGAAGGCCGCCTCACGCTGCTCGAACAAAACCGCATCATCCGCCCGCACCCTTATTTCCGCCTGTTCGCAACCGCCAACACGATTGGTCTGGGCGATACGACCGGCCTGTATCACGGCACGCAGCAGATCAACCAGGGCCAGATGGACCGCTGGAACATTGTGGTCACCATGAATTACCTGAGCCTCGAGCACGAGATGGACGTGGTCCTTAAAAAATACCCGTCTTACAACACCAAGCCTGGCAAGGACGAAGTCAAAGCCATGGTTCAGGTGGCCGAACTGACGCGCAACGGTTTCAAGGCCGGCGATCTTTCCACGCTGATGTCCCCGCGCTCGGTTCTGGCCTGGGCGGAGAACACGCAGATTTTCGGTGACCGCGAAGCCGCGTTCAAGTTCACCTTCCTGAACAAATGCGACGAACTCGAGCGCCCGGTCGTAGCCGAATATTATCAGCGCGCCTTTGGCGTAGAGCTGCTGGCCGATGACAAATCAAGCCCCGCAAAATAAATCCGAACTCTTCCGTCAGGTAACGACGGCAGCGTTGCGCGCGATGACGGGTGAAAATCCCGACACGCTGGATGCGACGTTTGGCCCCGTGCCTTCGTCCATGCAATCGGGCCAGAAAATCGTTCTGCGCACGCCGGGCAAGAAAACCGCGCGCCTGCCAGTGCCCAACGTGAACCTGGATGCCGGCGCGCGCGGCGAGGTGCGCGGCGCCGCCGATGCGGCCGCGCTTCATCTTTTGCACCATGACGCGCATAAACATGCCGAACTGGCCCCTCTTGATTCAAAAGCCCGTGGCATTTTTGACCTGCTCGAACAGGTGCGCGTCGAAGCCATCGGCGCGCGTGAGCAAACGGGCGTAGCCAAAAATCTGCGTGCCGCGCTGGAAGCGCAAAGCAAGCGCAAAGGTTACGGCAACCCGGAACGCGCTTATGTCGTGAGCATGGAAGACGGTTTGTTCGCGCTCGCCTCCGAACAGCTGGAAGGCGGCAATCTGCCGCCGGCCGCCGCCGCGGCGGCCCATCAATGGCGTGATATCGTTGAAGGACGCCTCGGTAAAGACGGACTGAAACATCTGGTCGATCATCTGGACGACCAGGCGGCGTTTGCCCGCGCCGCATACAAAATGATCAGGGCGCTGGAAATCGACCCCGGCCGCGACGATCCGCAGGAAGAAGGCGACGGCGACGGGGAGGGCCAGGGCAAGGGCCAGGGTATGGGCGAAAAGTTCAAAGCCACCGAAGAAAGTGACGAAGAAGCCGAAGGCGAAGTCACTGCCGGTGCTGCCGGTCAGGACATGGAAGGCGCCAGCCAGGAAGGCGAAGCGGGCGCGGAAGAGGGGGACGGCGAAGGCCAAAGCGAAATGCGCGGCAGTGAAAAACCGGGGCCGTCGCAACGTCCCAACGATATGACCGGGCCCCTCGACCGCCCGGCGCATTACAAGGTGTATACATCGCAGCACGACGAGATCATCGAGGCCGAAGATCTGGCCGATGCGAGTGAACGAACGCGCCTGCGCAATAATCTGGACCATCAGCTGCAGCCGCTGCAGATCGTCATCCGCCGCCTCGCTAACCGCCTGCAGCGCCGGCTGATGGCGCAGCAGCAGCGCCACTGGCTGTTCGACCTGGAAGAAGGCATTCTCGACCCCGCCCGCATTGCGCGTGTTGTGACCACGCCGGGCTCGCCACTGTCATTCAAGGTGGAAAAAGACACGGACTTCCGCGATACGGTCGTGACATTGCTGATCGACAATTCCGGATCCATGCGCGGTCGTCCGATTACGATTGCCGCGCTCTCCACCGATATCCTTGCGCAAACACTTGAGAGATGCGGCGTAAAGGTGGAAGTGCTGGGTTTTACCACCACCGCCTGGAAGGGCGGCAAATCACGCGATGCCTGGGTCGCTGCAAACCGTCCCCCGCAACCGGGGCGCCTCAACGATCTGCGCCATATCATTTACAAAGGCGCCGATGCCCCGTGGCGCCGCGCCCGGCCCAATATCGGCATCATGCTCAAAGAAGGGCTGCTCAAAGAGAATATCGATGGCGAAGCGCTGATCTGGGCGCATGCGCGTCTAAGCCACCGGCCCGAACGCAGGAAGATTCTGATGGTGATTTCCGATGGCGCGCCGGTGGATGATTCAACCCTCTCGGCCAACAGTTCGAATTACCTGGAAGCCGATCTGATGCGCAATATCGAATGGATTGAAAAGCGCGGCCTGGTCGAGCTCTGCGCCATCGGCATCGGCCATGACGTGACACGCTATTACAAACGCGCCGTCACCATCCGCGATGTGGAAGATCTGGGATCGACGATGATGACCGAACTCGCAGATCTGTTCGACGCTTAGGCAGCGGATGCCGCAGCCTTGGGATTGTCTTCCCCGACACGGATCAGCGTGATCTGATTGCGCTGGCGCTTCAGAATCTTGAAACGATACCCGTAGAACGTGAAATTCTGTCCGACTGCCGGAATCATCTTGGATTCATGCAAGACAAGACCGGCAAGGGTCGAATACTGGTCATCCGGAAGGTTCCAGCCGACAGCGCGGTTAAGGTCGCGGATCGTGACCGTGCCATCGACGATGAACGAGCCATTGGGCTGCGCGCGCACGCCGGGAATGGAGACGTCGTGCTCGTCGTCGATATCGCCGACGATTTCTTCCAGAATGTCTTCCAGTGTCACGATGCCTTTGAAGGCGCCGTATTCATCGACCACGATGGCGAAATGCTCTTTGCGTTCCCGGAACGCCTGCAACTGGTCGAACAGGATGGTCGTTTCGGGAATGAACCACGGGTCGGACAGGAGGCGCGAAATATCGATGCGCGAAAAATCGCCGTTCACAGCCGAAATTTCCCGCAACAATGCCTTGGCATGCAGAATGCCGACGATGTTGTCTGGATCATCACGAAAAACCGGCATGCGGGAATAAGCGTTGTCCAGAACCTGATCGATGACGACCCCGATAGGCTGAGAGACATCAACTGTTTCCACGCCTTTGCGGTGGGTCATGATCGACCCGACATCGACATCGGCGAGATCGAGGATGGAATGCAGCATGGCGCGTTTGGTTTGCGTTCTGTGCTCTTCCTCGGTCTGGTGCAGCTCAATCGCGCCGCGCAGGTCCTCTTCGGTTGTCAGGTCCGCGTCGTTATCCACGCGGCAGACACGCATGATGAAACGCACGATAGCCGAAACCACGAACACCATCGGCGATAGAATCCAGATAATGAATTGAATGGCCGGCGCCAGAAACAGCGCCAGCTGGTCGGCGCGCATAAGCGCGAATGTTTTGGGCAGAACTTCGGCGAACAGCACCAGCAGCACGGTCATGACCACGGTCGCGTAGACCACGCCCGTATCCCCGAAATGGTTGATAAACAGTGATGTCGCCAGCGCCGATGACAAGATATTGACGATGTTGTTGCCGACCAGCAGCCCGCCGATCAGGCGGTCATTGCGTTCGCGCAGGCGGTTGATGAGGGCAGCGCGCTGGTTGCCTTCCATTTCCAGGGCATGCATGCGCGCGCGCGAAGCCCCTGTAACGGCTGTTTCCGACCCGGAAAAAAACGCGGAAATCAGAATCAGAAAGCCAATCCCGATAATCGTCTCCCAGAATAGCCAGTCGACCTCTTCTAGATTGATGGTGACGATCTCTTCCATGCTTACCCCTTTGCAGACAATATAAGGCTTTGCCGCACAGCATCCATATCCACATCCTGCGTTACAAAGGCCTCGCCGATGCCGCGTGTAAGAATAAAGGTGAGCTTGCCGCCCGATACTTTTTTATCGTTGCCCATCAGATCGATAAGCTGGTCCGCCGTCATCTCAGGGAAACCCTGAATCTCGCTGATGCGGGTCAACAGGCCAAGGGTGCGCATATGGCTGATGGCAGTCTCGGCCTCGGCTTGCGGGCAAAGCCCCATGCGTGCCGACGCGTCGAAAGCCAGGCTCATGCCGATGGATACAGCCTCGCCGTGCAGAACGCGGCGGTCATATTGGCACGCAGCTTCCAGCGCATGCGCAAAAGTATGACCGAAATTGAGAAGCGCGCGTAAACCGGCTTCACGCTCATCCGCGGCGACGACCTTGGCCTTGGCCGTGCAGGATATGGTGATCGCGTAATCAAGCGCTGCTTTGTCGCGGGCCAGCACATTGGCGCCGTTTTTGGAAAGCCAGGTGAAGAAATTCTTGTCGCTGATAAAAGCGTATTTCACCATTTCGGAATAACCGGCCTTCATCTGCCGGTCGGGCAGGGTGGAGAGCGTATCCGTATCGATGATCACCAGCTTGGGCTGATGGAACGCGCCGATCAGGTTTTTACCCTGGGTTGAATTGATGCCCGTCTTGCCGCCTACGGATGAATCGACCTGCGCCAAAAGCGTCGTCGGCACCTGCACGAAATCGAGCCCGCGCAGCGCGATGGCCGCGGCGAAACCGGCATGGTCGCCGACAACCCCGCCACCCAGCGCGACGATCAGGGTTTTACGGTCCGGTTTGCGGTCCAAGATCCAGTGAAGCGTTTTTTCCAGTGCGACGAAGCTTTTGGCGCTTTCGCCTTCTTCCAGCACCAGCAAATCTTTGTTGAAGTCGCGGGGCAGGTGGCCCTGCGCATTCGGGTCGGCGATAACCAGCAGGCGGCGCGTATCGAAACGTTGCGCGATCAGGCCGGCGGCATCGCGCAGCAGCCCCGAGCCGATCAGGATGTCGTAATCGCGGTCCTGATCGAGCGTGACATGAACTGTATTTACGTCTTCGGACACGTGGCCAGACCTTTGAGGATGGTGTTGAGGGCTTCGTCGCCCACGGCGCAGTCGGTGGAAACCGAAAATACCGCCACTTCTTCATACAGGGGGGAACGCTTTTCCAAAAGGGCATTCAGGATGGCCGCTGGGTCGCCGTTTTGCAGGAGGGGGCGCTTGTTATTGGCGGCCGTGCGTTCGACCAGGGTATCGACCGATGCCTGCAACCACACGGTCGTGGCGCGGTCTTTCAAAATGGCGCGGGTTTCTGGCAACACGACGATACCGCCGCCCGCCGCGATGATCTTTGGTTGCCCATCGAGCAACCGGTCCATGACCTTATATTCCCCCTGGCGGAAAGCGTCTTCGCCGTAACGGCTGAAATAATCGGAAATCGTGCAACCCGATGCGGTCTCGAATTCCGTATCGCTGTCGATAAAGGGCAGGTCCATTGTCTTGGCCAGCATGCGGCCTAGCTGGCTTTTGCCGGTGCCCATCATGCCGACCAGCACAACTGGCCCGTTGACGGCAGCGGCAACAGCGGTCACATTTTGGTCACAATTGGCGGTTTTTTGCGCCTTTTCCCCGGTGTGGTCTTGCATCATAGGGGGCGTTATGCCATGAAAGCCCAGTCGAATAGAAGCGTTCTGTTCAAAAAACTGTATAGAAGAGTGAGATAATTATGGCCGAGAATAACAGCAAAACCTTCATCATCGGGATCATCATTTTCGTCCTGCTGGTGATCGGCGGCTTTGCTTTCTTTGCAAAGAAAGATGTTGCCGTTGAGCAAACTACCGCTGAAACGACCGTTCCGGCACCGGAAGGCGCGATGACCATGGAAGTCACGCCGGCCCCGACGCCTGACGCTGCACCGACTCCGTTCCCGGCTCCGGCTGACGAAGTCACGCCGACCGCACCGACCCCGGCTTACAACGTTGAAGTCACCCCGGCACCGGAAGCAACCCCGGCACCGGAAGCAACGGGCGCAACGCCTGAGTCCGAACCGGCGACCGCTCAATAAACACGAAAGTGTTTATGGCGAAAGTGTTTACGGCATAAGCCTAGATTTTCGGGAACGCCCTTCTAAGGAAGGGCGTTTTCTTTTGAGCCAAACTCCTTTACGAATTGCGGTCATGAAAACCATCCGTTTCCTCGTCTGCGCGCTCGCGCTTTGTGTTTCCTTCACCTCCGCGCATGCGGCGCCGTCGCGTTCTTATGAAACGGCGGGCACGCTGACCGACAACACATCCGGCCAGATTGCCGGCAATATCTGGGCGGGGTTGAGCCGCAGTGAAGCGTTGATGCTGATCAATGCGCTGCCCGCGCGTTACGCCAGCCCAACCTATTACGAAATTGCGCGCCGTCTTCTGTTGTCCGATGCGCCGTCGCTGCCCGACGTGCAAGGCAAGGCCAATCCTAACCAGCCACCATCCGATCCGTCGCGCCCTGATGTTTTGATCGCGCGTCTGGACAAATTGCTGGAGATGGGCGCGCTGCGCGATGCTGAAGTTCTTTACGACAGCGTTGTCGAGGGCTTCGCAGATAATTTCGATCTCGCCTACCGCAGTCTGCAAATTCTGATGCTGCGTGGGCAATTATCGGCCGCATGCCTCGACCTGCAGGCGATGCAGGCCGTACACGGCAAAAACCCCAAATGGGTGGAATTAAACCGTCTTTGTCGCGTTTCTTTTGCGCCCAATGCCGAACGTCAGCAGATTCTGGGGAACACCACATTCGAAAATTACCCGGCGCTCGGCACGATGCTGCGCGGCGGCGGTGCTGGCAATCTGGGCACGATGAATACCGAGCAACTGGCCTTTGCGGTTGCAACAGGCAAGGTGACGGAAGGCACGGCGCGTGCGCTGACATCCAAAGCCGGCAAATTACCCCCGTTATTGTTGAGCGTATTATTCAGCCTCGATTCCGAAGATGAAATTCCCGAGCGCACCTGCCTGGCGATCGAAGCCGCCCGTCGCGGTCAGGCAACGACCCGCGATCTCATCACGCTTTACGAGAAACATCATTATGCATCCGACATCCTGCTCAGCCCTGGTATGCCGGCATTGGGCGGCATGCACCCCTGCATGGTCCCGACCGTCATGTATCAGCGCATCGCATCCGCTAAGGACAACCCAGCCCAGCGCAATGCGACCATCCGCCAGGCGCTCGACATTATGGGTGATCTGCCCGATGCGGCCTTTTGGCCCATGGCGACCTATTTTAACGATTTCGATATCCGTGCCCCCCAGAACCAGAAATATCTGTGGCGCCTGACGCGCATCACCGCCTACGAAAAAGATTCCATACCCGAATCATGGTCTTCAGGCTGGGGAAACCCGGGTGTTGCCCCGTTCTGGCCCGTCCAGGCCATCGTCAGCCCGGCCAACGAATCCCTGGATGAGTTGAACCTCTGGCGTCAGCAATGGCCCAACGAAGCCAAGCGAGTCGCAAGCCGCGATCCGCTGCTTCCCTTGCTTTTGAGCCAGTTCGGGGCAGTGCAGGACGCTAAAACTGCTAAAAATACCAAGAAAAACTTGGAAGATTATGAAAATAATTTTTCTTTGACATTTTCCAGAACGTACGCTATGCCTTCTTATGGTTTGACGCAGCGTCTGACTGATGTTATTAAAAATAATCAGACGGGTCAGTCCGTCGCGCTGCTACTGATCGGTTACGGAGCCATCCCGCCAGATCAGGTCATACCTCACCAGATGGCGTTGGTAATAGAAGGTTTAAACAAAGCTGGCCTGGGTCGATACGCGCGTCGTTTCGCCTTGGAAGTTTTACGTTAACGCTTGCCTTTGCCGATAGTTAAGGTAAGAAAATACCAAGTTCAAAAAATTAAGACAGGTTAATAGGAGATTCCATATGCCGCGTCCCGGCCGTCCTGCGAAGCCCAAGCAGCCGCTTCATAAGCAGATTGAATCCTTTTTGGACATGTTGATGTCTGAAAAAGGGGCCGCTCTCAATACGCGCCATGCTTACGAGCGTGACCTCATTGATGTTGAGGCTTATCTCAAACCCAAAAATATCGACATCGCGAAGGCTACCACCGCCAACATCCGCGATTATCTGAACGAGCTGTCGCACAAACAGCACACCAAGGGTGAGCAAACCGCCCAGATTGCTGTGCGCACGGTGGCGCGCCGCCTGAGCGCGCTGCGTCAGTTCTACCGTTTCATGGTTTCCGAAAATATTCGCAAGGACGACCCGACGTCGACCATTGAATCGCCCAAGCAGACCCGCACCCTGCCGAAAACCCTGACGGAAAACGAAGTCAGCCACCTGATTAAGACCGCCAGCAATATGGGCGGCGCCAACAGCCAGCGTCTCGTCTGCCTGCTGGAAATGCTCTACTCGACCGGCCTGCGTGTTTCAGAACTCGTGGGTCTTCCTATTTCTGCGGTCAACGATGGCGCCCAGTTCCTGATCATCACCGGTAAAGGTGGTCGCGAGCGTATGGTCCCGCTGTCTGAACCGGCTCAAAAGGCTTTGGCGTCGTACCTCAAAATCCGCCCGCAATTTGTCGGCGCCGATGATGATGGCGCCCGCGCCCAGTGGCTGTTCCCATCCAAGACCTCGGTCGTCGGCCATCTGACCCGTCAACGTTTCGCCCAGCTTCTCAAAGAACTGGCCAAAGCTGCTGATATGTCAGCGGATAAAGTCTCTCCGCACGTTCTTCGCCACGCTTTTGCGACGCATCTGCTGCGCAACGGCGCCGATCTGCGCTCGGTCCAGAAAATGCTCGGCCACGCCGACATTGCTACGACCCAGATCTATACCCACATGCTGGGCGAGGACATGAAGAAAAAGGTCGCCGAGAAGCACCCGCTTAACCGTCAGCAAGCTGGCCGTTAATCGTTAATCCATCTGTTTATAAAAAGGGCGCTAAACCTAGACGGTGAGCGCCCTTTTTGTTAGGTTCCCCCCTTCGTTTTAACGATACGGTTAAGGTCGATGAGCAATCTGGAATTTGAAAAGCCTGTCCTGGAACTGGAAGCCAAAATCCGCGAGTTGCGCGGCATGTCCGGCGAGCCCGGTTTTTCCGTGGTCGAGGAAGTCGGTCGCATGGAAAAGAAGATCGAGCGTCTTCTTAAAAATGCATACGGTGCGCTGACCCCGGACCAGAAGGTCCAGATCGCCCGCCATTCCGACCGCCCGCATTTTCTGGATTATTCCAAAGCGCTGATCGAGGATTTCACGGCGCTCGCCGGTGACCGCAATTTCGCGGAAGACAAGGCGCTGATCGGCGGCCTGGGCCGATTCCGCGGCCGCGCCTGCGTGATCATGGGGCAGGAACGCGGCAACGACACGACCAGCCGCCTCAAACACAATTTCGGCATGGCCCGCCCCGAAGGATATCGCAAGGCCCAGCGCCTGATGCGCATGGCCGACCAGTTCCAGTTGCCGATCATTACGCTGGTCGACACCGCCGGCGCTTATCCGGGCGTGGACGCAGAAGAACGCGGTCAAAGTGAAGCCATCGCGCGTGGCGTTGAAACATGTCTGTCTGTCGGTGTGCCGGTGGTTACGGTCATTATCGGGGAAGGCGGGTCCGGCGGGGCGATTGCAATCGCGACTGCCAACAAGGTCTACATGCTTGAGCATTCCATCTATTCAGTCATCAGCCCTGAAGGTTGCGCCTCGATTCTCTGGCGGTCTGCCACGCATGCCAAAGAAGCGGCTGTCGCATTGAAACTGACCGCGCAGGATATGCTGGCCAATGGCCTGATCGATGGCATCGTGCCGGAATCGCTGGGTGGTGCGCATCGCAACCGCGACGCGGCCATGGCCGGCGTTGGCGACACGATTGAAGCCGCACTGAAGAGCATGGATGGCATGGATGGCCCGACCTTGCGTCAGAATCGCCGCGAGAAATTCCTCGCCATGGGTAGAACCGCGCGCTGATCGTATGCAACCTTGGGTTGCATTCCTGATAACTTTATTTCTTTTTTAAACGCGCGGGAAACCGCGCGTTTTTGCCTCGACCCCAAGTTTCATAAGCGTTTGAAGGTTTTTTTCACATACATAACCTCATGAAACAGTGCAGTCCGGCACTTGATATTAACCTGCGCTGGTACTATCCATGATTGTATTAAAAGAATGAATTCGTCTTTTGATAGACGTGAAAACCAAGGGGGATTTCAATGCTGACTGACCAAATGCAACCCAATAGCTCGGCCCTGATCAGCCGCAATATCACTGTTCTGGGCAGGCGCACATCCATTCGTCTGGAATCGCAGATGTGGAGTGCCCTTAAAGAAATAGCGGACCGGGAACGCTGCTCAATCCACGATCTGTGCTCGCTGGTGGCCACGCGCCGCAAGCCAGGCCTGTCGCTGACCGCCAGCATCCGCATCTTTCTGATGCTCTACTTCAAGGCCGCGAGCACCGAGGACGGGCACAGCAAGGCCGGCCATGGTGGTCTCGACCGCATGGTCCAGCGTCTGATGCCGCCCGGCGGTATCCGCCGCGGCAACGAGGGGGCCGAAACAAACGGCCATGCCATGCAACTCCAGGCTGCCGGCTGATCGTTAACCATTTTTCGTAAAAGTTTGCACGTCAGGGCGTTTTTCGTTAACAAAAATCTACACTTGGATTTTGTTACAGGGACGAATGACGGACGATCTCCAACCCGCAGACGATCCGGCGATCAACGCCGGCGTGCAGGCCACGCAAGACAGCGACGGAACCGGCGGGGTAGAGCAGCCGGTTCCGCTGTCCAAAGAAGACATCGAAGAACAGTTGTGTTCTCTGGCGGGCATTGCGCGCGACCCGCAAGCGCAGGGCAAAACCGCTTTTGAGGCACTGGCCGCGTATCAGGATATTCTGATGCAGCAAGGCTACGGCCTGGACGAAGACTACAGCTACCAGAAGGGTGGTTTTGAATCGTATCTCGACTTCCAGAATGAAGTCGCCGATCAGGCTTTATTCCAAGCCGGTCTTCACATCGATAATGCGAATGCCAGCGCCGAAGCGAACAGCAAGGCCAAATATGATCTCGTCACCATCGATAACCATCCGGTCAATCATTTCGAGATGGCGTATACCTGGATTCAGAAATCAGGCTTGAGGCTGTTTGCCAACAGCACCTATGCCGCCCTGGGCTGTACGCAGGCCAGCTTTTTCGAAACGTTTCGTGAAATGCATATCATGGCGACGCGCAGCAAACTGCGCATTTTGCGCAGCCTGGTAAAAACCGGAGAAAACGACGAGCGCGGCTATGATCTGATCGAGCAGGTTCTGAACAATCATATGCACCGTCTTGGCATTTACGGCGTCGACGAGCAGATTGGCAAGAAACTGGGTAGCAGCAGCGACGAACTGAATGCGCTGCACCAGTATTTTTCCTGTGCCGAATTCAGGCGGATCCTGGAAGCAGCCATTCCTTTCAAACCGCACAGGCCCGAAGGCGAGATCGTTGACGAAGAAACCCGGCAGGCTTTTGGCGCCTATCGCGCCAACATGAGATTCCATGAAGAAGCCCGCAATAGCCACGCCTACTGCCAGCAGATTATCAATGCCGCGAAAATCCTCCTCAAAACCGGGCAGATTGAAAACCGGAAAGCAACTTTTGAAGGAACCGGCTTTGATAAAATCAGCTTTAATGCCGAATTTTCCCGCTGCGCCGAAATTCTGATCCGTCATCACCTGGATGTCACGATCAAAAAACCGGACGTCACCGGCATCGAGATGGATGATGCGATGCAGTTCTTCGACAATTTGCGCGCCATGTACGGTAAACAGGACATGCCGCCCGATGCCGACTCCGATCACCTCAACGAAGATTATTGGCAATTTGCCATTTTCCGCGAATACGGCTTCCGCTCGTTCACGCATTATATCGATAACCTGGAAGTCACCAGTGCCGCAGGCATCATTCGCGAAACGCTGCATCAGGAAACAGGCCTCGCCACCGAAATCTATGACCGGCTGGACCGAGCGGAAGGCATGTTCGAAGCCGCCCGTCAGCCATCGGACGATCCTGAGCTGATGCGCGATCTGCATATTGATTTCGATCGCTATCAAAGCCTGATGGTTGAAACCGCGCCCCACGCGGCAAACCACCATTGGGCGGTTTTATCCCATATCGACCCAGCCACTGAAGACGACACCGCCGACATCTCAGCCCTCAGGTCCAAAATCGTGGCGAGCCTTCGCCGCGCCTGCAGCCGCATTGAAGGGCACGAGGAAGAAACCTTTTTGGAATTCAATCCGCGCCGGATCGAGGAACGGGATTACAATGTCATGCTGCGTCAGGCAGAAGAAGTAATGGCCGACAGCCGCATCTGCATCGACAACACCCCCGGCCAGTTTAAAATGATGAAGACGGCGTATGATTGCCTGGATGAGCAATCCGCGGATCTTTTGCGTACCGACGTGTATCGCGGCATGGGCATGCGCCGAAAACAGGCCCTTGCGATCGAGCGCGCCTACCACACCATGGAACTGGTCGATCGCTGGAAGCGCGCGACGAACGAGAATACGGCGATTGACGAACGTTTCAAGGAAATGAAGGGCATCGTCGATCTCTATAAAAACATGGACGACGATCTGGTTGCTGAACTCGAACGCCGGCTTGAGACCACCCTTCAAGTGGCGCCCCCCATCCTGCGCGATCTGGGCCTGGAATTGTACCGCGTGAAGATGGCGGAATTCCAGGACAATACCGGCGATGCGATGCTGGCATTCGCCGCAATCGATCTGGCCAAAACCGCGCTGGAAACAGTGAACCCCTCGGTTTTTTACAATGACCATTTCTTCGCGCGCGTAACAGGCATTGCGGGCGATCGCCGCGCCTTATTCCTGGCCGAACATGAACGCTACCGCAGATTGTCAGAAAATTGGGCCGACCGCATCACCCCTGAATTTTTTGCCGCCGCTGGTGGTATCGATCATCTCTCAGAAGCGTTGAAGCCGCATAATCTGGGGGCGCAGGCGTATAAGAAAATTCTCGATCTCGCCCGTGCTCTCAGCGAAGACGGACGGTCCATCATGGATCATGATGTTTTGTCACCTGCGCGCATGACGCGGGGCCGCCTGCAGAAATTTATTGAAGAAAAAGCCCTGGAAGCAGCCGCCGAGCAGGTGCGCCGGGCGCTTGAGCGCAAGGGCCGCCGCATCGGCCTTGAGGAACTGAAAGAGCACTCTTATTCACGTCTCCGCGCCGCGTTGACATGGGTGTCCCGCACCAGCTTCAGCGTGCTGGATGACAAGCCGTGGAAAATTCTGGGCTTCGCCGACCGTAATGATTTCATCATGCAATTGCGCGAGCAGGGCAGGGATCTGCGCAACCGCCTCGAAATGAGCCTCATTGTCGATGGTCTTCAAAAAGGTCCGCTGAAATTCCTGAACGGGTTGCGTGAGATTGAGACGACTTATCAGGTCTTGGGCATAGCGCCCGAAGACCGGGCCATCGACCGCGACGTGATCCGCCGGTCCATCCGCAGCATGGGCTACGCCGCCTGCATGGACGCGCTGGCCAGCAAGAGCAGCGCATCTGCAAAATTCAAAATGATATCCGGCGTTCTCACCTATGCGTCGCGCATGGATGCCCGCATATGGACCAGCGCAGACGATACGATCAAAGGCAATTTCATGCAGCTGGCCCAGAAAAGGGCCGATACCACGATGCTCAACCGCGCATTTTTCGGCCTGATCGAAAACCGCGTCAAAACCGCCCTTGAAAATTACAAAGATGCCATTCGCCGCACGGCCGACCGCGCGAAAGATAAGGACAAAATCGCCCCGTTGGCCACGCCGCACACAACCGTATCGCTGGCGCTGGCTATCAACCAGCTGCGCAAAAATTATAACCTCGATAAGGAAAAATGGTTCCAGGAAGCGTTCGAGCCGCTTGGCTTCGCCAGTTTCAGCACGTTTTCGTACCACGCCGCCTATCTGCGCATGAAGCAGCTGACCGCGCGCGTTGATGCGACCTGCGATAAACTGACGGGCCGGGGCAACGAGCAGCCCGCCCATATCAAAATCCTGCGCGACCTTGAACGCATCGATGCGCTGGTCGAACACAAGCTGATCGGTCCTCGCGAGCGGATACAGTTGTTCCGCCTGTTGGACCTGCCCGAAACATGGATGCGCGACCGCCGCCGCGAGAGCGCGCCCTATGCCCTGCCGACCTTCGAGCGCAATATCTGGGCGCCCGTTAATACGCATGACGAACGCCTGGATGCGATTGACGAAATCAGGAAGATCGGGCAGGCGGCAGGCACTCGCGTCGCCGGCATCGTCGGCATCGACTGGCAGCGCCTCGATCAGGGACAGGCTCAATCCGGCCGCCATTCAGCAGCCGTATTGATGGTCAACCAGCTGGTGCGCGGCGCACCCAGCCAGTTGAACGCCACCATGTTCAATATGCTCGAAACAGTCGCCAAATCCGGCAACGATATCGCCGACCCGCAAATCTGGCGCGGCATGGGCATGAATGAGGGGGAAATCAAAGCCGTCTCGGCCATGGTGCCGCTGCTGCCGCTATATGAGCCGTTGAAAAACGTGATGGCGCTGGGCGACCAGCCGGATCCGCATTATTTCCTGAAAACCATGTTCGACTACCTGAACACAGCCGCGCCGCTCGACGTAACGACGCCGCAAAACCTGCAGCTTCTGGGCTTCCCCAGCCTGTATGATTATAAGGGCAGCATTGATATCTACACGATGCGCCTGCTGGACGGTCTGAACGCCTTCGCCAGCGAAGCGCTGGAACAGCGCGATATCGAAAAGTTTCAGATTCAGATGAATACCATGTTGCAGGTGCTGGACGTATCGAAGGTCGAGCAGCGCCACGATCTGGAAAAAATGGGCGTGCCGACGCGGACGAAAATAATCCGCGCATTGGCGGATATTAAGCAGCAGCAGCGTATCGCGGCAAATCCGGCGCCTTAAGCGCGTTTCATTTTCTCGCGCAGATAAGCGGCGACGTTTGTCATCGGAATGCGTTCCTGCGCCATCGTGTTGCGTTCGCGCACGGTCACCGTGCCATCGGCAACGGTTTGATCGTCGATGGTGAAACAGAACGGCGTGCCGATTTCATCCTGGCGCGCATAGCGCTTGCCGATGTTCTGCTTGATATCGAGGTCGACGACGAATTCATCGCGCAGTTCCATATACAGCCTGGTCGCCAGCACCGGATGCTGGTCTTTCGCGGTTAGCGGCAGGATCGCAGCCTTTTTCGGCGCCACGCTGGGGTGGAAATTCAGATAAACCCCGGATGGACGCGACGGATCCACCGTATACGCCTCGCACAGCAACGCCAGCACGCCACGCGTAAGACCAGCCGCCGGTTCGATGACATGCGGCATGAAGCGTTCGTTGGTGACCGGGTCGAAATAATCGAGTTTCTGCCTCGAATGCGTCTGATGTTGGGTCAGGTCGTAATCGGTGCGGTAGGCAATGCCTTCCAGCTCGCCGAAGCCAGGCGCCGTGAAAGGGAATTTGTATTCGATATCGAATGTGCCTTTGGAATAGAACACCAGCTCATCCGCGCCGTGTTCGCGCATCAGGATATTATCGCCGGAAAGACCGATCTGCTGCCAGAATTTCTGACGCTCGACCTTCCAGAAATCAAACCACATCTTGGCATCTTTGGGATGGCAGAAGAATTCCATTTCCATCTGCTCGAACTCTCTGGATCGGAAGATGAAGTTACGCGGGTTAACCTCGTTGCGGAATGCCTTGCCGATCTGCGCGACGCCGAACGGCACGCGCACGCGGGATGAATCGACCACGTTCTTGAAGTTGATGAAAATACCCTGCGCTGTTTCACCGCGCAGGTAAGCGATATTATCATCCGACGCGACCGCGCCGATCTTGGTTTCGAAGAGCAGGTTGAACGCTTTGGGTTCGGTCAGCGTGCCCGGATCCTTGGCATCGGGGCCGAGGATCTTGGCGTAATCGGTGAACGGGATTTTGTTCAGCGGTGTGCGGGTATAATCGCCTTCCGCCTTGCCGCGCCCGAATTTCTTGATGCGGGCAGGGGTAATGTTGTCTTCGTCCGACTGCGGCACGGCCAGCCATGCGCCTTGACCGTCATTAGGCACCAGCACATCGATATGGTCTTCGCGGTAGCGTTTCTTGGTTTCTTTGCAGTCAACCATGGGGTCGGCGAAACCGCCGACATGGCCCGACGCAACCCACACTTTCGGGTTCTGGATGATCGCGCTATCAAGGCCGACAATCTCAACCGGTTCGCCGTCCGGGCCGATTGGCGGGCACAGCACCATCGATTTCCACCACAGGTCGCGCAAATTGTTCTTGAGCTCGGTGCCAAGCGGGCCGTAATCCCAGAAACCGTTGATGCCGCCGTAAATGTCGGACGCCCCGAAAATAAAGCCGCGGCGTTTGCACAGCGCGACAATGTCTTTCATGAGGTCGGTCGGTTGAGCAGGTGTTGCTTCAACTTTTTTGGCAGCGTCTGTCATTGGAATATCGTTTCGTTAAGTGTCTAAAAAAGAAAGGGGATGCGAAAAAAACGAAGAGGCCCTATTGCGCAGGACCTCGTTGTTGCATCAGACCCTGGACATAACCGTCTTCAATGCGCGGATCCTGGATCAGGCGCTTGAGATGCGTGTCCGAACCCGGTTTGTAAACATATTTGACGGTTTTCTGCGGCTGGCTTTCGGGAGAAAGGGTCATGTTGCCGGTCGGGATCATGTCGGCGACGTTGTTGTCAGCCACGCCGTCGCCATCCGTATCGATCATGCCGGGGAATTGATCGGCCGGCAGTTCGGTCAGGAATTGTTCATCGCTGGACGATAATTGCGGCGTCGCCGAGGTGGCGCCCGCCTGCATCTGGGCAACCGCGGGGGTGGCCAGAACCATCAGGGAAACGATGAGCAGTGTTTTCTTAATCATAAGGGCACGCTACCATGGTTTTTATGAGCTTGGAAGCTTTCCAGATAGACCTTTTGACCCCCGCCGACACCGCCCGGGCGCTGGCTTTTTTCGGGTATGAGGGGGAGGACGCGGCCGCCCTGCGCGCAGGTCTGGCCGGGGGCACCTGGATCGTGCTGATGGCCGTGGACGAGGGGCAGGATATCGGTGGCCTATACCTCAACGCCGCGCCCAAATACCAGGTCTACCGGCGCATGAATCTGCCCGAGTTGCAGGATTTGCGCGTTTTGCCGGGCCACCGCCGCAAAGGCATTGGCGAAGCGCTGGTCCGCGCTGGCGAAGAACTGGTGAAAACAGCCGGCCTCACCGGCGTCGGCGTATCGGTCGGCCTGACCGCCAGGTACGGCGCCGCCCAGCGCTTGTATGCCCGCCTCGGCTACACGCCCGACGGTAACGGCGTCACGTATAACCGCGACCCCGTCAATCACGGGGAGACCCGCGCCATTGACGACGATCTGACGCTGATGATGGTCAAATTCTTCTGAAAATTTGCCAAGCCTCGTCCGACTGTTTAAAAGAAAAAAACATGTATCCGCCGCGCCCTACCACGAACGAAGATGTTGCTGCTGCCCGCGCAGTGCTGGCAGACCTCTTCAATATGATGGGCCGCGGTATCCGCAAAGTGGCCAAAATCCTAAGCGTTCGCCACTATCCGCCTGCGCAGGAAAAGCCCAAGTCCCGACTGGAAAACCAGTAGAATCCCCGTTAAGGTCACCGCACCGATAACGACGTGCGAGGGCAGTACACATGACGCAATGGGTCTATGGTTTCGGGGGCGGTAAAGCCGACGGCAAGGCAGACATGAAAAACCTGCTGGGCGGTAAAGGGGCCAACCTCGCTGAAATGTCCTCCATTGGTCTGCCGGTGCCTCCCGGCTTCACCATCACCACCGAAGTCTGCACCCATTTCTACGACAACAGGCAATCCTACCCCGCCGGTCTCGAAGACCAGGTTGAAAAAGCCCTTCACAAAATTGAAAAAGAGGTCGATTGCGTTTTCGGCGACGTGAAAAAACCGTTGCTGGTTTCTGTCCGTTCCGGCGCGCGCGCCTCCATGCCGGGCATGATGGATACAGTCCTCAATCTCGGCCTCAACGACAAAACGGTCGAAGGTCTTGCTGCCCGTTCCGGCGATGAACGCTTCGCCTGGGATTCCTATCGCCGCTTCATTCACATGTATTCGAACGTCGTGCTCGATATCGACCACCATAATTTCGAAGACATTCTCGATACCGCCAAACGCCGCCTGAATATCCAGCAGGATACCGGCATTTCCGCCGCGCAGTGGAAAACCATCGTCAAAGAATACAAAGAACTGGTTACCGAACGCCTGGGCCGCGAATTCCCGCAAGACCCCAAAGAACAGCTCTGGGGCGCGATTGGCGCGGTCTTCAAATCATGGATGACGCCGCGCGCCGTCACCTACCGCAACATTCATAACATTCCCGCCGACTGGGGCACCGCCGTCAACGTGCAGGCCATGGTCTTTGGCAACATGGGCGATGACTGCGCCACCGGCGTCGCCTTCACGCGCGATCCGTCCACGGGTGAGAATTTCTTCTACGGCGAATATCTGGTCAACGCGCAGGGCGAAGATGTCGTCGCCGGCATCCGCACACCGCAGCAATTGACCGTTCTGTCCAAAGACCGCGAAGGATCGAAACTTCCCGCCATGGAAGAAACCATGCCGCAGGTCTTCAAACAGCTGAACGACGTGCGCCTGCTGCTGGAAAAACACTACCGCGATATGCAGGACATCGAATTCACCGTCCAGCAGGGCAAGCTCTACATGCTGCAGACCCGTAACGGCAAGCGCACGGCGGCGGCGGCTGTCAAAGTCGCTGTCGACATGGTGCATGAAGGCCTGATCTCCACCGACGAAGCCGTTTTGCGCGTCGACCCCTCCGCGCTCGACCAGTTGCTGCATCCGACCCTCGATCCCAAAGCGAAGAAAGAAATCATCGCCAAAGGCCTTCCCGCATCGCCGGGCGCAGCCACCGGCAGGGTGGTCTTCACCGCTGACGAGGCCGAGAGCCTGGCCAAGCGCGGCGAGGCGGTCATGCTGGTCCGCGTTGAAACATCGCCCGAAGATATTCACGGCATGCACGCCGCGCAGGGCATTCTCACATCGCGCGGCGGCATGACATCGCACGCCGCTGTCGTCGCGCGCGGTATGGGCCGCCCCTGCGTCGCCGGTGCTGGCAGCTTGCTCATAGACACCAAAGCCAAGACGATGAAAGTCGGCAATTACGAAATCAAGGAAGGCGACATCATCACCATCAACGGCGGCGCCGGTGAAGTGATCCTGGGCGCCGTGCCGACCATTCAGGCCGAACTTTCCGGCGATTTCGCCAAGCTGATGACCTGGGCCGACGCCGCTCGCCGCATGGGCGTGCGCGCCAACGCCGAAACGCCCGAAGACGCCTCGACCGCCCGCCATTTCGGTGCCGAAGGCATTGGCCTGTGCCGCACCGAACACATGTTCTTCGACCCCAGCCGCATTCAAAAAGTCCGCGAGATGATTTTCGCGGAAAACCCCGAAGGCCGCAAAGCCGCGCTCGCGCATCTGGCGCCGATGCAGCGCGGCGATTTCAAGTCACTGTTTGAAATCATGAAGGGCCTGCCCGTCACGGTGCGGCTGCTCGACCCGCCGCTGCACGAATTCCTGCCGCACAACGATGCGGATATCGCGGCGTTTGGCAAAACCGCCAACCTGCCGGAAAAACGCGTGCGTCAACGTTTGCAGCAACTGCATGAATCAAACCCGATGCTCGGCCATCGCGGTTGCCGCCTGGGTATTACCTACCCGGAAATTTATGAAATGCAGGTCCGCGCGATTTTCGAAGCCGCCAAAGAAGTCGGCGACGTGCTGCCGGAAATCATGATCCCCCTGATCGCGACGCGCAAAGAGCTGAGCATCCTCAAAGCCATGACCGACAAGGTAGCAAGCGAAGTGGGCGTGAAGGAGTACCAGGTCGGCACCATGATCGAATTGCCGCGCGCAGCCCTGATGGCCGACGATATCGCGCATGATGCCGCCTTCTTCAGCTTCGGCACCAACGACCTGACGCAGACGACGCTGGGCCTCTCCCGCGACGACGCCGGTAACTTCCTGCCCGCCTATCAGGAAGCGGGCATCTTCGCGCGCGATCCGTTCGCGACGCTCGACCAGCAGGGCGTGGGCCAGCTGGTTGAAATCGGCGTCGAACGCGGCCGTAAAACCCGCCCCGATCTTAAAGTCGGCATCTGCGGCGAACATGGCGGCGATCCGGATTCCATCCACTTCTTCGAAAAAGCCGGGCTGGATTACGTGTCGTGCAGCCCGTACCGCGTGCCCATCGCCCGCCTGGCAGCCGCCCAGGCCGCCATCAAAGCCGGGGCCCATAAGCTCAAACCGCTGAAAAAAGCCGTCAACGGCTAAATTTGCGAAAACCTGTGCTTATGCGCTATGCCTGGCGGCATGAGCGTAACGAAAAAATTCTTCTTCGATACCGAGTTTAATGACGAGGTCGGCGATTGCCGGGTTGAGCCGATCAGCATCGGTCTCGTCACCGAATGCGGCGGCATGGCCTATTACGGCGTATCGAATGAATTTAACGAAGCGGCCGCGCATCAATGGCTCAAGGACAACGTCATTCCCAAACTGCCGCCCTTTGTCCAGCGCATCCCGCTCAAAGTCATGCGCGAAGAAATTATCGGGTTCTTTGCAGAATCCGCCCCACCGAACGGCGAAGAAGGCAAAGCCCAGCTTTGGGGCAAAAATCCCGGCGGCGATATGATCACGCTGGGCCTGATTTTTGGCGGCCTGTCCAAATTCTACACAGCCATGAACGAAATCGGTTTCAGGCGGACGTATTTTAACGACACCGATACGTTGCGCACGCAATTATTCGAACGCTTCATCAAGCCGCCGCGCCTGACTGTGGAGGAGGCTGATCGTCACACCGCCATAGGCGATGCGATTCAGGAACGCGAAGAATACCGGATGATGAAAATTTTGCTGCCCTAGCGTTAAACGCGCAGCTCGACCAGCGGCTTGGGCTGGAAATAGCCCGCCATGCCGTTTTTCTCATATTTCTCGTAAAAGCTTTGTAATTCGGGATGTTGGCGCGAATTTTTAAAAATGTCCGAATGCTCGTGTGATTTCAGGCAGGCGACGCTTTGCAGAATGCGTTCATCCTGCTTGTCGAGATCGCCATCGCACCACGCCAGCGCCCGGGCGATGGCGCAGAATTTATGCTTGTCTTCGGGATGCGTGATTTTCTTGTACATCGCCTCGACATCCTGCGGGTTGGCGAAATCACCGCTAAGGATCAGAAGCTGCTTGGATGAGAAATGGATGCTGCTGCGGTATTCATCAAGCACGGCTCGCTCTTCCGCCGAAACTTCGTGATCAGTGAAGGCAAAAGCGAAAATGGCCCGCCACATCGCAAACTCGCTCTCACTGATGCCTTGATCGAAATCGACGACTTGTCCCATGCCCTCACAAACGGGCGAGGACCGGATTATGTTCCCGCCACCAGACCCATGCGCTGGGCCAGGTTAAGGGAATCATGCCGCAGCATGGCAAGGCCTGTATCACCGACGGAGGAACGCATCTCGCCGATCAGGTTGCCATCCACGACAATGTCGGTAAAAGCGGGCAGGGATGGCGCGGTCACATTCACCGTATAAAGCCCGCGCTTGGACAAAGCGCGATGATGCATGCGCGATGTCAGTTCCTGGCCCATGTAACAGCCCTTGGTGTAGGACACGCCATTCAGGTAGTCGAGGTTGATATCCGCCACCGTGTCTTCGCCCCACGCAATATCGCGCGATCCGCACGGAATTTTTCTGGCGATGCAGGCACGGTAATAATCATCGTTCGATACTTCCGTACCCGAAACAGCCTTCAGCACGCCGCGCGACGCAGCAGGCAAAGGCCGCGGATCGAGGGGGTAGCCATCAACGAGGGTATTCCAGGACTGGAAAATTCTCACTGGCTGCACATCGAGGGAAACCTGGCGGCGCAGTTTGTAAGTACTGAGCTTTTTTAACAGAGCATCGGCGCGGTGCATCTCGCATTCCAGAACAATGCCGTCCCCGTCTCTGGAGACGAAAAATTCATGGTCCATTTTCCCCTGTGGGGTCAGCATGGCGCCGTAAAGCAGGCGGTTGCCCAGCGTGGTCAGGTCCTGCGTGACCAGGCCTTGCAAAAAATCAAGCGAATCCGCGCCTTTCACGGTCACAAAGGCGCGGTCGGTCAGGATGGTGTAGGAACCCATTGTCATGTCTGGCCTTATATATATCATGCCGGGTCATGAAAAAAATCCTCTTCATTACGGCCACCCGGATCGGGGACGCAGTTCTCTCCATGGGTCTTTTGCGCCATATGATCGAACAATACCCCGACGCACGTATCACGGTCGCCTGCGGCCCGCTGGTGGAAGGGTTCTTCACCGCGGCGCCCAATGTCGAACGCGTCATCGTCCTCAAAAAAGAAAAACGCGCCGGCCACTGGCGCAAATTATGGCGCGATGTGGTCTGGACCCGTTGGGACATGGTGGTCGATCTGCGCAATTCCGCCGTCTCGCGACTGATTGTCGCAAAAAAGAAATACATTTTCGGGCCGCATATCGATCAGGAAAAGCACAAGGTCATGCAAAACGCCGATGTGATGAAACTGACCAGCACGCCGGACCCCATGCTGTGGTTTTCTGATGAAAATCTGCAGCGCGCCTCCGAATTGATGCCGGCAGGCACGCCCATCCTGGGTGTTGGCCCTGCCGCCAACTGGTTTGCCAAAACCTGGCCGGCTGACCGCTTTATCATGCTGCTCAAAATTCTCACCGGTCCCGGCGGCATTTTGCCGGGCGCCCGCATCGCCGTTATCGCCGCACCGGGTGAAGAAGCGCAGGCAAGACCCGTGCTTGAGAGTATTCCCGAAGATCGCCGCATTGATCTGATCGCCAAGGGCAAGCCTGATCTTGCCGCCGCGTGTCTGGCGCGTTGCGATTTCTTCGTTGGCAATGACTCTGGTTTAACGCATTCCGCCGCTGCGGCGGGGGTGCCCACGCTTGGTCTGTTCGGCCCAAGCTGGCCCCATATCTACCGCCCTTGGGGGCCGTATGCGGGGTATATCGCAACACCCAAAAATTTCGCTGAACTGATCGGCTATCCCGCTTACGACAGCAAGACCGCGCCGTGCCTGATGGAAGGTTTGAGCGTCGATTCCGTCGCCGCCGCAGCGCACGACGTTTTTTTACGCGCGCGCAGCAGTTAACTGCGGCCCCGGCGCGTGAGCGCGCAGGCTTTGGGCAATCGCTTTGAACAGCGGCCGTTCAAGCGGCGTTTCCTGCAGGCACGAATCGCGCAGGCGTTCCAGTTGCGGCAATCGCAAATCCGAATACTGCAGCATATCGTCAATCAGGCAGCCAAACGCGCGTACATCGATGCGCTCGCGCGCTGTATCGGCCCTGGTGTAAAACGACGCCGCGCCAAAATCGCCCAGCAGCGCATGGCCGCGAACATCCGCCATCATGTTATGCGCATAGATATCGCCGTGCATCAGCGTGCGGCTGTGGATATGCGCGCACGCAGCTGCAATGCCTGCCAGAACATTTTGAATATAAGCGGCAGAAAAGCGCGTATCGGCGGGGAAGCTGTCGCGCGTGACCGTATCGAAATTGGGCGGCAGCCCGACGCGTGTGTAGGACGGCGGCAGCAAGGCCAGCGCCAGCCCGTCGCGCTTGTCCGGCGCATCCGTGACCCGCGCCAGAATTTGCATGAGATTGTCATGCGAGCCTGCCGCCAGTGCTGCGCGCATGTCATCCGCAGGGTATCCGTCACTGGTCAGGTCGCCTTTGAATAATTTGATGGCGAGTTGCCGGGCACGCGCATCGCTGCCGCTGAACACTTCACTCGATGGGCTTTCACCGATTTTTTTATCGCGGGTGAGTTGATCCCACGCCAGCGTTTCAATACCCTGCGCAGGCGGCTGGGCCGAAAAAGGATTGCCCGCATCCGAATACCACGCCAGCTTCGGCAGGCTGAACAGCCACGCCGGCGGCGCGTCGCGAAAATCATTGGCCGAAATACGTAAGAGTTCCAAGTTGACGCAATCGCGCATTTCGTCGGGCAGGGCGCTCAATTTGTTGCCTGCCAGCGCGCATTTTTGCAGCCCGGTCAGCAAACCGATGGATCGCGGCAACGCGGTCAGCGCGTTGCCGGTTAATACGAGCCAGCGCAGGTGAGGCGACAGCGCATCTTCCGGAATGGATGTCATGCCGCAGGATTTGAACGCCGCCATCCACAGCTTTGGGCACCGTGCGAGAATAGATGGATAAGTCCTGAACGCATTGTTGGAAAAGAAAACGATCTCCAGATCGTTCAGCCGCGTGAAATCATCCGGCAGGGTTTCAAGCGCCCCATCGGAGGCATCGAGAATTTTGACCGGATGCTTTTGCGCAAAGTCGAAAATTTCGGGCGGAATATGCGTGGCCCCGCGCAAGCTGAGGCGCTGCGACGTTTCATCATAGGCGTGAAAAAACGCAAACATATCGTTCTCTAGCAGTAATTTTTCCATAAAGATAGCAGTTTAAAACCGCCATGACTCTGGTATCCTGCTGTCTATGCTGGCCTTCTTCAAAACGCTTTTTGGCGGTAATAAAAAACCGAAACTGCGCACCGTGCAGGACCCCGACCCTGTCCGCTACGAAAAGGAACGCGCGCTCGCTGCCAGCAAGAATGTGCGCGACCGCATCAAACTGGCCCAGAACCCGAACACGCATCTGGAAATTCTTTATTACCTGGCCGCCGATGAGGCGGACGACGTGCGCCTTGCCATCGCTAAAAACACCTCCACCCCGCTGCACACCAGCCCGGTCATGGCGCGCGATAAAAACGTCGATGTGCGCCTGGCGCTCGCCCATCGCCTGATGTCGCTGCTGCCTGAATTATCCGAAGAACAACACAGCCAGCTTTACGCCTATGCCGCGCAGGCGCTGGGCGTGCTGGCGCTCGATGAGGTGCTTAAAGTACGGCTGGCGCTGACCAGCGTTCTCAAGGACATGGCCTGCGCCCCGCCGCAGGTGGTTTCTGTTCTGGCCCGCGATCTGGAACGCCAGGTGTCTGAGCCGATTTTGCGCTATTGCGCGGCACTGCCCGACCAGGACCTGCTTGATATTCTTTCTGAGAACTCGGCCGAATGGGTGCAGGAAGCCATCGCTTCCCGCCGCCAGATCGGCAGCCAGCTGGCCGAAAAAATTTCGCAAAGCCGCAGCGTCAACGTCGGTAAAATTCTCATCACCAATGAAGGCGCCGAAATCACCGACGACACGCTGACCAAAATCGTCGAACGCGCGCGCGAAACGCCGGAATGGCACAAGCCACTCTGCCTGCGCACCCACCTGCCTGCGTTTCTGATGAAAGAGATCGTGCGCTTCGTCGATGCGTCCTTGCATAAATTCATTCTGGAACGTACCGATTTCGACGACGCGACCAAAGCCGACATCGAAGACACCGTCAAACGCCGCATGCGTTTTCTGGTCGATGCCAAAGGCCAGCGCATTACGCCCAAAGACAAGCTGATGGCCATGAGCAAGGCCGGCACGCTGAACGAAGATATCATGAGCGACGCGTTGGCATTGCGCGAGTACGAATTCATCCAGATGGCGCTGGCCATTAAATCGAAGCTGCCGCTGCCCACCGTCAAGCGCATGGTCGAAACCCGTTCGGCCAAGGCGGTCACCGCCCTGAGCTGGCGCTCGGGCCTGTCCATGCGTTATGCCCTGGACCTGCAGAAGGAACTGGCCAAAATCCCGCATGCCGAGCTGATCTACCCCCGGAATGGCGTGGATTACCCGCTTTCCACAGAGGAAATGGACTTCCAGATCGGCTTCTTTAAGCCTGAAAATAAGTAATAAAAACTTGATTTTAGGGCCCCTCCTTGGCATGTTGCCTCGTAATTCCGAACGCTAAAGGAAGGCAGTAAAAAGCATGGCGAATGTCGCGGTTGTTGGCGCCCAGTGGGGCGACGAAGGAAAAGGCAAGATTGTCGATTTCCTCTCTCACCGGGCAGACGTCGTTGTCCGCTTCCAGGGCGGGCATAATGCCGGCCACACCCTTGTTATCAACGGCATCTCTTACAAGCTCGCTCTTCTGCCGTCAGGCGTTGTTCGCGAAGGTAAATTCTCCATCGTCGGCAACGGCGTCGTGGTTGATCCCTGGGCCTTCCTGGCCGAAATCGAAAAAGTCGCTGCCAAAGGAATCACCGTTACCCCGAAAAACCTGATGCTCGCGGATTCCGCGCATGTGATTTTGCCGGTGCATTCCGCCCTCGATAAAGCCTTCGAGGCCGCCAAAGGCAAATCAGCTATCGGAACAACGGGCAGAGGCATCGGCCCGGCTTATGAAGACAAAGTCGCCCGCCGGGGTGTGCGCCTCTGCGACCTCAACGAGCCCGAATTGCTGCGCACCAAGATCGACGCGATGATGCTGCACCATAATGCGCTGCTCAAAGGGCTGAACGCGGAACCGATGGACCCCGCGAAGATTTTTGCTGATCTCATGGAGATCGCGCCGAAAATCATTCCTTTCGTCGGCGTCGCCTGGAAGGCTTTGGACGATGCCCGTAAAGCCGGTAAAAAAATCCTCTTCGAAGGCGCTCAGGGCGCATTGCTCGACATCGACCACGGCACCTATCCGTATGTGACGTCGTCCAACTGCATCGCCTCGCAGGCGGCGGCAGGGTCCGGCATGGGCGCTGCCAGCCACAACTACGTGCTCGGTCTGGCCAAGGCCTATACCACGCGCGTTGGTTCCGGCCCGTTCCCGACCGAACAGCAAAACGACATCGGCGAAACTTTGGGCCAGAAGGGCCATGAATTCGGCACCAATACGGGCCGCAAGCGTCGCTGCGGCTGGTTCGATTCCGTATTGGTGCGCCAATGCGTCGTGCAGGGCGGCATTCACGGCATCGCGCTGACCAAGCTCGACGTGCTGGACGGTTTTGAACATGTCAAAATCTGCACCGGCTACAAGCTGGGCAACCAGGAAATCGATTACTACCCCTCGGGCCAGGCCGATCAGGCAAAGGTCGAGCCGATTTACGAGACGATGGATGGCTGGCCGGAAACCACCCGCGGTGCGCGCGCCTACGCCGATCTGCCGGCCAATGCTGTGAAATATGTGCGCCGGATCGAAGAACTGGTGCAATGCCCGGTGACGCTGCTGTCGACCAGCCCTGAACGTGACGACACGATCCTGATGAAGGATCCGTTCGCGGATTAATACGTGATTGATTACTGGGGAGCGTTCTTAAGCTCGGTCATCACGCTGCGCGGTGTTACCGGCGCAATCGCAAAATGATTCCAGCCGACCGCATGAACCATGGCGGCATCGCTGTCCATCGGCACGCCGGTAACGCGGTCGCCTTTGCCGCCCGGCTTGAATTCCTGAACTGTATGGGTCGCAATATTGTAGAATTTACCCTTAAGCCCTTTTTTGCACTCTGCATCGGCACGGTCGGGATCGATGATCGGACCCATCGGGCAGAGGCTGGCCTGAAGCTGAACCGGCAAATGGCTCATGGATCCTTCAAACGATTTCAATTGCATCATCGGCTTGCCGTCGAACGTGGACGAGACTTGCAACGGTTCATGTGAAAATCGGTGCATGCGCGGAACAACGTCATTCTGCACGTCAGGCAGATCGCTGATCACTTCTTCCGGCGTCGGAATATCAACACGTTCAGGCGCCGCAGCAATAACAGTCTTGGGGTTCTTCGCATTGGCAACTGCTGTGCGCAGGGCGGTAGGGCCTGCGCTCAGCGAGGCGTAAATTTCATTTGGCCCGACATCTTCAAGCAGCTTGTAAACGGCGTTGTTATTGCCCTGCGCCACAGCGACGACATTCGGCTGCTTTCTGGTGCGCTCGAATTTGTCGAAAACGGTTTTCAGCGAACCCCAAAGACCGGCCAAGTATTTTTTATACTTAGGCATGCCGCCATATTTTTTCATGTTGGCATCGGTCATGCGGAAGGGGAAACCCTGGATCTGGATGGATTTCTGCCCGAGAACTTTGAAAGCCTTTTCGACGATCGCGCGCAATTTGGTGATATGCGCATCGCATACCGCCACGCAACCCGCCGAGCTGGTCGGAATATCGCGCAAACCGATATCGTTATGAATGAGGATCATGTCACCGGTGAAGTTCTGGTATTTTTCCACCGCGTTCGGATACGGCACCATGATCGGATATTTGAAAGACCCCGTTTCATTCAAATGCACAGGGAATGCATGGTAAATCCCGAACGGCGATTTCAGATCGCCGTATTTTGTTTTGGTATCCAGTGAATCCGGAGAACCGAATTTGCAGACATCGAAAGTATGGCGCAGCGTGTAAGTGCCGCTGCCGTCCGCTTCCCAGACTTCCAGTTCTTTTTCTACTTTGAAGTAGCGGATGAGAATATCGCCCTTGATATGCGCGGCATCGCGCGCGTTCGGGGGAAGATGGGAATCGAATTTTTTACCGCTCTTCAGTTTTTGATCCAGCGTCGGGGCAACAGTCTCGGTCTGGCCGGCGCCCTGAGAGAATGCTTTCAGCAAATCAAAGCCCTGCGCAGGCTCGGACGCGCCAAGGCTGGCGGCGAGGGCGGCAACAGGCAGGGACGCGCCCATGCCAAGTGTGCGGAGAACTTTTTTCATCGGCCTAAAGTATAGCCCAAATATATGATTATGTAAATTATTTCCTACTTCCAGGCCGTAATAGGCGCACAGGTATCAGGAATGGCCGAATCTTCAACCCCATCCATGATCTGATAGGTCTTGTCGCAGGCCATAACTTTAGGGGGAGTTCCAGTAATATCAAAGGCTTGGTAGACTGGGAACATCTCAGAAACCCAGAAGTCAATCCACGGATTGGCTTTGCGGGCGATCAGGGCGTCCTGCGTCATGCGGAAAGGGAAGGCATGAATGGAAATACTTTCCTGGCCACTGCGCAGCGCGGCTTCGACCAGGGCGTAAACTTCCTCGATATTATCATTGGTCAGCGCATAGCACCCGATGGAGGCGCACGCCCCGTGGATCATCAGCGCCGAACCGGAACGCCCCAGCATTTTATCGTACGCATTCGGATAGCCCATGTTGATGGCCAGATGGTATTTCGAATTGGGATTTAAGTTTTTTAAGCCGACTTCGTAAAAACCTTCCGGCGCCTGGCGGTCGCCTTCTTTTTGCTTGGGGCCAAGAGCGCCCGAATGGCGGCAGATGGGATACACCTCGAACAGCTCGAAGCGCTCGGCCTTTTTCATCCAGAGCTCAATCAGTCCTTCATCTTTGAACACGCGGATATGAACCGGCTGGCCCATCATGAATCCGCGCATCGTCAGCAGCGTGACCAGATCGGGTCTGTCCCCGCCGCGCCACACCTGGACAGCGGTTTCGGGCGCGAAGCCATGCAGAAAATTATAAAAGAAACCGGGATCTTTCGCCTCTGCCACGCGCAAGGGTCGCTCTCGATCCTGCGCCAGGGCAGGGCTGAAAACGCATAGTAAAAGCAGGGCCAGAAGGGCATTGCGCATACTATTCTTATACCGCAAAGGACTGCCGATGTGAGATTATTTATAAGCGATTTTCAACAGGCCGGGCGCTGACAACCTTGGCCGGACGCACGCTGAAAACATGAAATTCTTCAGCGATCACGCCCCCGACCATCGCGCCCGGTGCACCCAGAATCGCCTGGTTCAGCTGATACACGACGGACGGCGCGCGGTGATTGAATAACCGTGTCAGGCCATCGGCAAACGTCATCGTATAGCTTGTGCTGCCGCATGTGCCCTCGAGGTTAAGCGACTGGCCAAAATTATAAATAACGCCGCGAACAATGCCGTAAGGTACGGCGATCAGCGCATTGCCAATCTGCCGGTCTTTAGGATCAGCGCTATTGAAGGGCTGGATATAACCGCCAACCTTGTTAGCGCAGTTCATGCCCTGATACGTATCGATGCCTGCAACCACACTGGTTACAAGCATCCACGCACTGCCAAGTCTGCTCACAAAAGGATACATGCGCTATAAACGCATTAAGCCGCAAATAAGTTCAAGTTATTTGTACTCGATCTTCTGGATCTCGTAGCTTTGCTGGCCTTTGGGCGTATTGACCTCGGCGACATCGCCGATTTTCTTGCCGATCAGCGCGCGCGCGAGCGGCGCGGCAATGGCCAGCTTGCCCGATTTGATATCGGATTCATGTTCCCCGACAATCTGGTAGACGACTTTTTTATCGTCATCATCAGCCACCGTGACCGTAGCGCCAAACATGACCCGATCGCCGGACAGGCGTGTCGTATCGATGACATCGGCGCGGCCCAGAACCGATTCCAGCTCGTCGATGCGCCCTTCGATGAAGCTCTGCTCTTCCTTGGCATACTGATACTCGGCATTCTCCGACAGGTCGCCATGCGCGCGCGCTTCGGCGATCGCCGCGATGATGCGCGGGCGCTGGACGCTCTTCAGGTCCTTCAGTTCAACTTCAAGCAGGCCGTGGCCGCGGGTGGTCATAGGAACTTTGTCGATTGCCATGGGAAAACTCGCTTTTTTAAAACAGCAAAAATCCCGCCTCTTGCCGGCGGGATTTCTAAAACTTAGTGCCTTTATCCGGCGATGTCAAATCTGGTTGAATTGGGCTTCGCGCGTGCTGGAACGGCGCATTTTCTGCATGAATTCGCTTGCGGCTTCTTCATATTGAGATCCGGTTTGTATGGTGCCGCAGCCTTTGGCAGCAACGATATTGCCTTTAACGAACAATTGGACGCTCATATTCGCGCCCGTTGCCACGCCATGCGCGAAATCCAGAAGACGTTGCGTGAATATCTGCGTGCCGCGGGACGACTGAAGCAGAGTGAGGCTGGCGCGATTGGTTGTGAATTCTTTGAGCAATTCGTCTGAGCGTTTTTCAATAAGCGCAACCACGCGCGCACGCGCGGCGGGTTCCACTTTATGTTGCGCGGCAGTCTTAAGGTCGTAGGTAATGCCAAGCGGCACCACCAGCTGGCTCTTCTGGTTTTCCGAGCAGACATGCAGGAACTTCGCGCTCAGCACATGGGGGTTGCCCTCAATGTGCCGAAGACGCAGACCCGCATTGGATTCAATAGTGCTGAGTGCAAGCGGCGCGGGCGTCGGAAGTTTTTCAGGAGTCTTTTTCTTCGGTGCGGCGTCGACGGATGCGGCCGACAATGCAAAAGCAAACGCGGCAAGCGCGGTAGTGGAAAGCCTGTTCATCGTTAATTCCCGTTCTTTGTATTTTTTTTATTGCTTGTATTAAGAAAAACGCAAAAAGGCCTTCCGGGAAAGGCCTTTTTAATCTTATCCACAAACAGGAAGTAGCGAATTACGCCGCGTCGTCGAAATACGACTGAATCGGCGCGATATGGAAGTTGCGCGCCTTCATCGATTTGATCGCCTGCACGACCGCTGTCGCTGCCGCCATGTTGGTGTAATAGGGGATCTTGTGCATCAGGCCGCTGCGGCGGATTTCAACCCCGTCCGTCATCGACTGGCGGGTCAGCGTGGTGTTGATGATCAGGTTCACATCGCCGTTGATGATGCTGTCCACCACATGCGGCTGGCCTTCCGAGACCTTGTTCACCCGCGTGACCTCAAGCCCGGCGCGTTGCAGATGCGTGGCGGTCCCGCCGGTGGCGATGATCTTGAAGCCCATTTGCAGCAAATCGCGGGCAAGCGGCACGACCGCATCCTTGTCAGCGTTGTGAACGGATAAGAACACGGTGCCTTCACGCGGCAGCCACATGCTTGCGCCGATCTGCGATTTGGCGAAAGCCTGCGCCATGTATTTATCGATACCCATGACTTCGCCGGTCGATTTCATTTCGGGGCCCAGTAAAACGTCAACACCCGCAAAGCGCGAGAACGGGAAGACCGGCGCTTTCACGGCGACATGGTCGTCACGCATGCCATGCAGATGGCCATGGAAAGCAGAGAGTTTTTCGCCAGCCATGATACGCGCCGCAAACTTGGCAATGGGCACATTGGTAGCCTTGGCCACAAACGGCACCGTGCGCGACGCGCGCGGATTGACCTCGAGAATATAAACATCGTTTTCGCCGTCATCGTTTTTCTTGACCGCGAATTGCACGTTCATCAGGCCTTTGACCTTCAGCGCCTTGGCCAGGGCCATGGACTGGCGCTCGATTTCGCGCACGACCTTGTAGGGCAGGGAATGCGGCGGCAGCACGCAGGATGAATCGCCCGAATGAATGCCCGCTTCTTCAATATGTTCCATGATGCCGGCGACATAGCAGCCTTCGCCGTCCGACAGCACGTCCACATCGACCTCGGTCGCGTTCTGCAGATACGTATCGATCAGCACCGGGTTTTTGCCCGACACATGCACCGCATTCTTCATGTAGTTTTCAAGTTCTTCCTCGTTGGTCACGATCTGCATCGCGCGGCCGCCCAGAACATAGGACGGGCGCACAACCAGCGGATAGCCCAACGCGTTCGCAGCCTTGATCGCCTGATCGATGGATGTCGCTGTTTCAGCCGGCGGCTGCAGAAGCTTGAGCTTGTCGATCAGCTTCTTGAAACGGTCGCGGTCTTCGGCCAGGTCGATCATGTCGGGATCGGTGCCAAGGATCGGGATTTTGTTGTCTTTGAGGAAATTCGCGAGCTTCAGTGGTGTCTGCCCGCCCAATTGGACAATAACGCCTTTGATCTTGGAACCCTGCTGGTTTTCAGCGTGGATCAGCTCGATCACGTCTTCCTGCGTCAGCGGCTCGAAATAGAGACGATCCGACGTATCGTAATCGGTCGATACGGTTTCCGGGTTGCAGTTGACCATGATGGTCTCGTAACCGGCTTCTTTCAGCGCGTAGGCCGCGTGGACGCAGCAATAATCGAATTCAATGCCTTGCCCGATCCGGTTGGGTCCCCCGCCAAGAATGACGATTTTTTCTTTATCGGTCGGCTCGATCTCCGATTGCGGCTGTCCATTCAGATAGCTTTCGTAGCAGCCATAAAGGTACGGCGTGACCGACGGAATTTCAGCGGCGCAGCTATCGACGCGCTTGTAGACCGGGCGCACGCCGTGCTTCTGACGCGCGGCACGGACGGATTCCTCTTGCGCGCCAGTCAGTTTGGCGAGACGCGCATCGGAAAAGCCCATGCTCTTGAGGCGCGACCACATTTCCGGGTCTTTCGGCAGGCCGTTGATTTTTACGTCTGATTCCTCATCGACGATGCGCTTGATGCGCGCGAGGAACCATCGGTCGATCTTGGTGACGTTGAAAATATCCTCGACGCTCATGCCGTGACGCATAGCCTGTGCGACATACAGAATGCGCTGTGGTGTAGGTTTGGATAAAGAAGCGCGGATTTGTTCGACATCGGCCTCTTCACCCGGCGCAACACCAGGAATGCGCATATCGTCAAAGCCTGACAAATTCACTTCCAGCGAACGCAGGGCTTTTTGCATGGATTCTTCAAAAGAACGGCCCATCGCCATCGCTTCGCCCACCGATTTCATGGCCGTGCCCAGGCGATTGTCGGTGCCTTTGAATTTCTCAAACGCAAAGCGCGGAATTTTGGTGACGACGTAATCAATCGTCGGCTCGAACGACGCCGGCGTTTTGCCGCCCGTAATATCGTTGCCCAGTTCATCAAGCGTGTAGCCAACCGCCAGCTTGGCCGCGATTTTTGCAATCGGGAAACCGGTCGCCTTCGATGCCAACGCGGACGAACGCGACACGCGCGGGTTCATTTCAATGACGACCATGCGGCCATCAACCGGATTGATGCCGTACTGTACGTTGGAACCGCCGGTTTCGACGCCGATGGCGCGCAACACTTTGATCGAGGCATCACGCATGATCTGGTATTCTTTATCGGTCAGCGTCAGCGCCGGGGCGACGGTAATGGAATCACCCGTATGCACGCCCATCGGGTCGACGTTTTCAATCGAGCAGACGATGATGCAATTGTCGTTCTTGTCGCGAACGACTTCCATTTCATATTCTTTCCAGCCAAGAACGGATTCTTCGACCAGCACTTCATGCACCGGCGAAGCATCAAGCCCTTCGCGCAGGATCTGTTCGAATTGCTGCTTGTTATAGGCGATACCGCCCCCTGTGCCGCCCAGAGTGAACGACGGGCGGATGATCGCGGGAATACCCACTTCTTCCAGCGCATCCAGACCTTCGGCGGCTGTTTTGACGAGGCGCGATTTGGGTGAGGACAAACCGATCTCGTCCATGCAGTTGCGGAACAGCAGGCGGTCTTCGGCCTTGCGGATCGCTTCGCGGTTCGCGCCGATCAGTTCAATATTGAGGCGATCCAGCGTGCCGTCATCGGCAAGCGCCAGCGCCGTGTTCAGTGCGGTCTGCCCGCCCATGGTCGGCAGCAGCGCGTCGGGACGTTCGATTTCAAGAATGCGGGCAACGATACCCGGCGTGATCGGCTCGATATACGTCGCATCCGCCAGGTTCGGATCGGTCATGATCGTCGCCGGGTTCGAATTGATCAGGATGATGCGGTAACCTTCGGCCTTGAGCGCCTTGCAGGCCTGCGTGCCGGAATAGTCGAATTCACATGCCTGGCCGATAATAATGGGTCCAGCACCGATGATGGCGATGGATTTGATATCGGTTCTTTTTGGCATGGGGCTTCAGGCCTTGGGTTTTGAGTGGTCCTGAAGAGAACTTGATAGGGGGTCAGCCCCCTCGGTGCAACTATTAAATCAGCAAACCTGTCTTTTGCCCCCAATCCCGCACAGGACCTAGGGCCGCAGCCTGTAATTCTGACGCCAGATAGGCCCTTAAACGGGGTTCAACATCGGGGGCGATTTTGGGGTTCCCGCGAATCTGTCCCAGCACCCGCGCGTGGAACTGCGCGGCCATCAGCACATACCAGTCGTCGAAAAGGTCTTTCCAGTGATCGGGCAGGGCATTTTTGAAGCGACTCTTAAGGTGCGCTTTGAGAGCGGGGTCAATATCGCGCCGCGCATCTTCCAGCAGATTGACGATGTCGTAAACGAACGGCGCCCGCTGCGCGGCCTGAAAATCCAGCAGGCCGATGCGCTTGACGCCATCCCGACCCGGCAGCCAGTGCAGGTTGCCGGCTTTATAATCCATATGCGCAAAAACATCCGGGGCCTGCTGCAGGGAAGCTTCCGCTGTCTCCCATGCCTCAATCCAGCCAGGATCGTCCGAAAACAGCGCCAGTTTTTTATAAATATAGCCGTCTTTGTATTTCACGCGCTGTGATTGATCGCGGCGGAAGACGGCCAGCACATCGACCGCCGCTTCATAGGCCTCGCGTTCGATGGCAGGCGTATCAATCGGCGTATCCCCGAAATCTTCGATGATCATCCAGCCCGGCAATTCGGCGTAAACTTTAGGCGCGCTCAGGCCAAGCACGCGCAGGCGTTCAGCCAGTCGCGCGAATTCATCCAAGGAATGGCCGGGAATTTCCCTGGCCGCATGCATGAGCACCGCCGTGCTGCCATCCGGCTTTGTCAGGCGCCAGAATTGGCGCGGCGACCAGTCCGGGGTGATGGGCGTTTGTGCGGCATCAGCCCAGCCGGCTTTTTGAATGATCTCGTTCACAGCATCCCCATGAGCAGCAGCATCGCAGGAATATAAACCAGCGCAACAACGGTGTTGATGAAGACCACCATCGCTGCCCGTTCAGGGTGAACATTCAGCTGCAAGGCAAAGGCCACTGCATTGGCGGGCAGCGGCATCAGGCCCAGAAGCAGAATGATGCGGTGAATGTCGTTTTCAAACAAAAAGAGGATGTTGCTGTCCAGCCACACGAACGCCCAGGTCAGTAGCGGCCAGACCATGAATTTCATGATCAGCGGAATGGCAAGGAAACGCCGGTCTATTTCGAAACCTTTGGCGCGGGACAGGCCAAGCCCGATAATCAATGCGCCGAGCACGACATACGCGCCGCGGAAATTCTGGGCGGCCGGTTGCAGGGGTTCGGGCATTGAAAAAGCGATGGCGCTGAGGATAACGCCAAGGATCGCGCCATATAACGTCGGCAGGCGGGTCAGGCGCTGAAGCGCTTGGCGCGCAGTAAAGCGTCCGCGTGCGATGAGGTAATAGCCAAGCGTGTTTTCATAGAAAATAAAGCCCAGGCCGGCCAGCAGAAAAAGCCCGACCAGTTCCGGCGGAAACAAAATCATCGCGACCGGCAAACCGAAATACCCGTTATTGGAGGACCCGCACGCGAAAGCGAGCAAATTGCGCGAACCGTCATGGCCGCCGGTAACACGATAAGTCAAAAGCCCGACACCGCAGCACAGCACATAAAAAATAAGCGGCAGCAAAAGATACTCTGCTGAAAAACTCATGGTTCCGATCGTCGCTGCCAGCACGACTGGCGCGATCAGAAAAATCTGCAGTGTAGAGGTAGGGGCAATCGTGTCGGGAAACTTGCGGCCCAAAACATAACCGGCGGCCATGATGCCGTAGAGCGGCAGCATTTTCAGGACAAGCGCAATGAAGACGTCCACTTAGCGGTCTTTTTTCTTTGTTTTGGATTTCGCCGCGATCAGATGCATCGCATCGACATGGTTCTGGCTGGCGGCCTTGCGGCTGACCGGGGCGCCGCTGGAGGCTTCATGCCCGAATTTGGCGGCATGTTCCGAGACAAAAGAGCGCAGCATCTCTTTGCCGATCGCGCTGTCCGCCTTTTTACCCTTGGCGGTTTTTTTGGCTTTGGGGGCAGGGGTCACTTCGCCGCGCTTGGCCCGGGCAATGGCCCGGTCGACCGCATACGCGACGATGCCGTTCCAGTGCGGGCGGGTCAGTTCCAGCAGAAGCTTGGGGTCTTCATAAAACCATGCCTGGATCTGACGCCGCGCCTTGGCGGCATTGCCGCCGGTCAGGCGCAGGGCCTCGGAAAGCTTGTGGTCGGCGTAATCGAGCGTCATGGCTAATAATATACATATTTTTCTAAAAAAAGGAATCAAACCAGCCAAGAGCGCCGTTTTAACCATTTCAATTTTCGCGTATAATCAGAAACTTGAGGGCAATTCGCGATTATGGCTAAAGACATTATCACCAAACCGGCAGGCGAACTGATTGAAGGCGCGGACAGCGCTCATTCAGATGTGAATGCCGGCGGCTTTAAAGGCACGCCGCTGAAAGGCCGCATGATGTTCGGCGACACGATCGAGATCGATCTGTCGACGCGCCTCGCCAAATATTCGAACCAGTATGTCGGCGCCTACATGGCGAAATCCATTTCCGCCGACGCGCGCGAATACATCGCCTATGTCTGCGAACCGCAATACACCCCGCGCAACCGCCTGGGCCCATCCTATGCCAGCGTCGCCAATGCCGCGCTTCTGCGTCTCATCGGGTCCGGCATCGGCCGTATCGTCGATCAGAATTTGAAACGCTTCGTTTTCATTTACGAAAACGCGCTCGGCAATCCGATTGCCGAAACCGATCTCAGCGTAGCCATGGGGATGAAAGCCGAACGCGTGATGGAACGGGTGGTTCATCCGATCATCGGTGTGCTCAAAGATCTGCGCGATAACGACATCGTCCATGGCGGCATTCGCGCCACCAACATTTTCGATGGCGGCAAGGAAAACTACGACCATGTCGTGCTGGGTGAGTGTTTGAGCCTGCCGCCATCCATGGCCCAGCCCAGCATCTACGAACCCATCGACCGCGCTTTGGCCCAGCCCACCGGCCGCGGCCTTGCCACCAACCAGGACGACCTGTATTCGCTGGGCGTCACCATCACATTGCTGATCCGCACCAAAGACCCGATGAAGGGCAAGACGGATGCCGAAATACTCCAGAATAAAATGCAGTACGGCACGTTCTCGACGCTGCTGGACGCGGGCGAGCATATATCCGGCGCCCTGCTCGAATTGCTGCGCGGCCTGCTCTATGACGACCGCGCCCAGCGCTGGACGCTGGACGAAGTGCTTTCCTGGCTCGACGGCCGGCGCCTGAGCCCCAAGCAATCATCCAAAAAACTCAAGGCCGCGCGCCCCATGCCCTTCAACGGCAAAACCTATTCCTATCCCGCGCTGCTGGCCCGCGATCTGTTCCAGCGCCCCCAGGAAGCGGTGCAGCTGATCGACAGCGGCGATCTGTATCAATGGATCAAGCGCTCGCTCGACGATGAACTGATGCTGTTGCGCTTTGATAATGCGGTCGCATCCGCGGAAGAGGGCGGGCGCACGGGGACATACTGGGATCGCCTGATTTCGCGCATGGCCATCGCCCTCGACCCCGATGGACCGATCCGTTACAAAAACCTCTCTCTGACCGGCGAGGGGATCTCCACCGCCATGGCCGAAGCCTTTGTGATGAACAAGGATCTGACCACCTATTCGGAAATTTTCAACGGCACGTTGCTGTCCTTCTGGATGGCGACATTGACCGATCTCAACCACGACGTGGCGAGTTTCGTTTCCCGCTTCGAAGCCTGCCGCAACTATGTGCGCCAGCCGGGGCCTGGTTTCGGCCTGGAACGCGTGCTGTATTTCCTGAACCCGGACGTGCATTGTCTCTCGCCCGTCATATCCAAATTCTATGCGCGCTCGCCCGAAGAATTTTTACAGGCCGCGGAAGAAATAGCCGCCGACACCGCGCACCGCCCGGGACGTCTCATGGATCGTCATTCCATCGCTTTCCTGTGTGTCAAAGACCGTAAAGTGGCCGAGCCCTATCTCTACGACCTCGCGTCGAACGAACCATATAAATACACGCTTGGCACGCTGCAATGCCTGGCGGCAATCCAGCGCTATTACAAAATGCCGCCGATGCGCAACCTCACCCAGTGGATGGCCGATTTTATTGAGCCGGTCTTTGACCGTTTCCACGACCGCGACGTGCGCCGTGAACTGCGCAAAAAGGTCGCTGAAGTTCGCGACCGTGGCGACCTGGCGAAACTTCTGTCCATTCTCGATAATGCGGAACTGCTGCGCGTTGATCTGGTGAATTTTCGCAACGCCATGCGCCAGTATCGGGCGCTGGTGCAGGAACGCGACGATCTGGGCATTCGCGCCCGCGATATCAAATTCTATGGCCGCCGCGAAGGGCGGGAAACATCCGTCATCGTCGCTGGCTTCATCGCCACGTTGCTGATTGTGGGCGTTATTATTCTCTACTTTAACGGCGCGAGGATCCTGTAATGGCAAGAGGCAAGTGGCGCGCGCATCTTTTCACTGTCGTGGGGCTGACCTGCGCCATGTTGTTCCTGGCGTCCTCCCTGATCATTGTTGCGGGCATGATGCCGACAATCGCAGCCAATCTGCTGGATAAAAGCCGGCAGAAAAGCCGGGCTATCTGCGTCGGCATGATGAACTTCGCCGGCTGCGTGCCGTTCCTGCTGGAGTTGTGGATGGGCCCTGCGCCTAATTCAATCGACGCCGCGACAGCCATCATCATGCAGCCCCGCGCCATTGTGATCATTTATGTGCTGGCCGCTGCCGGCTACGCGCTGGAAAGCGCCATTACCGGCATGATTGCAACCATCATGCAGCAACGCGCGCAGGCGCGCCTGCGTGAAATCGACAAACAACTGAATGAACTGAGCGACCGCTGGAACACCTATGTCGATGGATCGGTCCTGCTCGACGATTACGGTTTCCCCGCCCGTCGCGAAGATCTGCGCTAACCGCCGATAACCGGCGCAGGTTTGCGCCATAAGCGCGTAGCTGCGCTCGCCGCGCTGCCTGCCGCCTGCACCGCGCTGGTTTTGGCCATGACCGAGAAGCTGGGCCGCGGTTTTTCAATAATGCGCTTATCGGGCATGTGCGCACGATGACGCTCGTAAATTTCACGGGCATTTTCCGCGGTGACCAGAATGCCCTCCTGTTTCAGCAGGTCAAACGGGTTTTCCGTTGCCATCGCATCACAGATGCCGATCATGCGTTCATATTCGTCTTGCTGAATCCGACCCTGCGCCACCTGGTTGATGGTTATTTCGCGCAACACTTCTGCAAGTTTTGGCAAATTCTGCTGCAGGCTTAAAGCGGCGAACACAAAGAGTTTCTGCAGGTTGGCGGGTGAGCAGTCCATCTGCTTGAGGGAAGGGAACGAGGCCCGTTCATCTTCGTCACCCTCTTTCCATACCAGCGATTTGTTGATGCGCGTGATGGCGGGGCGACCCGTGGCGGCAATCGTTTTATCGTCATAGAACATTTCCATGTCGGCGCGTTCTTCTTGCGCCGCGCTTTGCTTGATCAGGTGCAGCGTGCTGTATTCATCATCGCTCATCGCGCCCATGATGCCCGCTTTGAATTGCTTTGCCTTGGTATAAGGCAATTTGCTGACATCCCCTGCGCCAACAAACAAGGTGCGCACAACAGCGCCATCCGCGTTTTCCAGCGTGCGCGGGCCGCCTCTGGTATTGCGCGCAAAGCGAAAGCTGAGCGCTTCGCGCCGGCTCATGGGCGTCCCGCGCCGGGCCTGCGCCATCTGCCGGAAACGCTTTTGAAGGGCGGCATCCACTTCTTTGTGGATCTTCCCGGCGGAAATGCCGGGGCCGAAATCACGGTAATGCTCGCCGTTTACTTCCCATGGATGAAACACCCCCGGAATGCTGGTGGCCGCCATGGCGACATCCATGAGGCGGGTTGTGCCGTTGAGGAGAGGGTTTTTCAACGCGCTTTCATCGAACAGCGCCGGATCCATGCGCCCGAACCAGAAATTCAGCTTCTGTTCCATGTTGTGCGCGGCGATCAGCACCGTTGCGGGCATATCGCTGAGCGTCTTTTCCAAAAAATGCGGCAGCAGCGTGTAATAGAGATACAGATGCTCGTGGTGATCTTTGAGGTCGAGGCCAAACTTCAGATTTAAAATCTGGTTGCGGATAATGTCATCCGTTGAATCTTTGAACAGGTCGATCGAACAGGCATAGATGCAGTGCGCCAGCGTTTTGGCATCGATGCCCAGGCCCAGCACCAGGGCGTTGACCCCCCCGATGGAGGCGCCTGTCAGTGTGTCGAAAAATGAATTGAATTTTCGCCCCGTGCGCGCTTCGACATAGGCCGCAAGCACAGCTTCGATGATGCCCCACGGGCCGCCGCAATCAAACGATGCGTTGTGAACAACGTAGCTTCCGCGACTCATGCAGTCCTTGTCTCAGGCTGGCTTGATGCCTTGCCCTGAAGACAGGTCCTATGGGAAAGGGATTCGGGAAGTTTTCCCATCCTGCAGCGCACAAGAACTCACAGGAATCAGAGGCTTAAGGAGTTTTTTCAGGCTCGGATTTCAACATGCCGCCGGTCATGGCATGGACGGTGCGCTTGAGCGTCGACATGAAATCATTCTGCTCTTCCGCTTTGCGGTCGCGGTTCGATACCAGCAAATGGCACATATCGTCGAATTTCGATTTATTGTCTTCGATCAGGATTTCGGCAAAACGCGCCAGACGCTTCATGTTTTCCGGCGTCGCGTCGTCGATTTCCACCGATGGCAGGTTCTCTTCCCCAAAGGGCGCCAGCAGCGAGCGGTTAAAGAGAAACAGGTTCTTGCCCATTTCCTGCCCGAACGATTCCATGAGCGCTGATTCAGACGCATGGAAGAAAATATTGATCAGCGGCAGGTCGTTTGCCGGGTCGACGACGCCAAGCGAACCGAAGCGGTTCCATTCATCCTTGTGAATGGGGCGGTTGGTGATGCCGGTGCCCAGGCACAGCATGATCGGCGTCGATCCTGCCGGCACATGCGGTTTCACCGCGCCGTGATACGAAATGCACGGGTTATCGAAGATCGATCCATCGATGGCATGCACGTTGCGCCATTCCCCGTCATTCGGGTCATAGGTGGAAAAATCATGGCATGGGAAAAATGTCGGCGCCGCAGCCGAGGCCATGACGGCGTCGTACAGCGTCACATCCACTGTTTTGCGGTTGCCGGGGTTGTAGGCAGCGCCGCCCAGATGCTTGAGCCACACGGCCGAGCCGCCGCGGAAACGTCTTTGCTGGTCTTCCGGCGTTGCAGCGTCTTCCGGCGCGTTTTCGCCGCCCAGGCTGAAACACGGGATGACCAGCGATGTCAGCGCATCGCCGAGCTTGGCATCGCCGTACAGCGCATAAAGCGCATTGGCGAGATTGCGTTCGCTGTAATGGCCGTGGCGCATCAGCTGCGAGAGCTTGCCAATTTTCATCGTGCGGTTGTTGAAGTCATGAAGCAGGCCGCGGAATTCGCGGAAACGGTCATAAGGGAAAATGCTTTCGCCTTCGCGCTCATAGAAGCGGATCATGTGCCGCGCTTTGTATTGCGGCTCGAACGGGCGGCGGCGATGGGGGCGGGTGAGGGCGGCGTTTAAAATCGAACCGGTGGAAGGGCCGGTGAACATGTCGACCATTTGCGCCATGCCCAGGCCGGTGCGCCGCTCGATCGCGTCCATGATATGCGCCGGCACCAGACCGCGCATGCCACCACCATAAGTAAAGAGGGCAATGAAATTACTCACGAAGCATATTGTAAAGCATTTTCAGGAACTTGTAAGCCGGTCTTCATGGTGCAGAGCGGCAGGTTTTAAGAGGCTTTTAAGCTCTTGCCGCAGATTTCCGCGAAAGCTTATGCCGAGCGCAGATACTTCCAGAGTTTTTCCGCCTCCGGGGCGATGGTCGCGGCCCGGCGGATGATGAGAATGTCCAGATCAATGCGGTAGCGCTTGGGCAGGGCGGGAATGAGAAACTCGCCTTTCAGGTCGTCCTCGATCAGGCTTTCTGGCAAAAACGCCATGCCGAAACCGGCCAGCGCCATGGCCCGCAGAACTTCCGATGACGGGCTTTCGAAAACAGTATCAAGGTTGCGGCGATGCGCCGGCAGGTCGTGAATCAGCCCCTCTACGCACCGGCCAAGGAACGAGCCGGGCGCGTAAGCGAGCAACCCTGCATCCTTGCCAAGGAGGCGCTTGGCAATGACCGGCATGATCGCGTCCGATCCCAGCTTCATGGTCTGCAGGTTGGTGGTGTCATTGAACGGCAGAAAATTTGGCGCCGCATGCACCATCGCGAAATCGGCCAGGCCTTCGCGCAGGTCGGATACGCATTGTTCGATACGCTGCCCCGTGAGACGGACAGAGAGTTGCGGATTTTTGCGCGTGCAGTCTTTCCACCACATCGGGAAAAATGAAATCGCCAGCGTGTGTGAAATAACGATGCGGATCGGGTTATGCAGGGCGGACGATGCGCTGCGCGTATCCTCGATGGCTTTGGCGATGCCCTTGCTGATCTGCTCGGCATGAACCAGAAAGCGTTGCCCTGCCGGCGTCAGATCGACCGGCGTAACGGTGCGGTCGAAGAGCGGCGCGCCGACGCGATCCTCGATCGCCATGATGCGGCGCGAGAATGCAGGCTGCGTGATATTTCTAAAATCCGCCGCGCGGCGAAACGAGCCGGTGCGCGCAAGCGCCAGAAAATCTTCAATCTCGGTCAATTCCATGGCTTGAGAATAACCAGCCTTTCTGCCGCTTGCAAGCCTATGATGCAGAATTTGCATCGGGCATGAGATTAAAGAAGTTCCGTTATACGGCTGAGTCAGCCAAAACCAAAGCAACGACAAGCAAGAAAATGAAACAAGCCAAGGTAATAGAGAGTGCAAATGCAACACCAGCAACAACAACAGGCGCAACCGATGCAGCAGCAGCGTCAATTGTCAGGCCCGGAGGGTCTTTTCCGCCGGCCTGTGGCCGGTCACACGCTTTACGAAGAAGTGCGCACCGCCCAAGGCGTCATGTATCGCCCTGCAACCTTTTCACAAGTGGCGTCTGTAGCCACCCTGCGTGCCGCAGCATGACCTTTTCAGCAGCCATCGAACCCACGGAAGACCTGGAACTGTACCTGGGATACAGTCGTCCCAGCGGCAAATATGCCGAATACGCCGATATCTGCCGAAAAGTGGCTGCGGTGGCGCCCAGTTTCGATTTTGACCGCATCATGACCAATCCGGATATGCGCATCCTTGCCGTGCGGGACGCATCGCGCGTGCGCGCTCTGGCGGTGCTGGGCCGCGGCGTCAATCGCCGCCCGGTTTTTCATTTATACTACGCCGATGACGCCGCAACCACGCGCGCGCTGATGGCGGAAGTAGACAAGGCGGTAAACGATGGCTTCCCTGCATCAAATCCATGAAATTGTAGCCAGAGGCTATCATGCAATGACCGAACGCGGGGTCCATTGGACCCCTGATGCGCAGACGGCCAAAACGGTTGAAGACGTCATCACCGCTTTGGACGAAGGATCATTGCGCGTCATGCGCCGCACATCGGATGGCTGGCAGTCGCAGGACTGGGTCCGTCAGGCGATTTTGATGTATTTCCGCATCACCGGCGCCACACTGATGGAAGGCGTGGCGGGTTCGGCCGCTTTCGACAAAATCCCGCTCAAAACTGCGAACTGGAATGAAAACGAATTCCGCAATGCCGGCTTCCGCATGGTGCCGGGGTCCATTGTGCGCCGCGGCGCCTTCATCGGCCGCAACTGCGTGCTGATGCCGAGCTTCGTGAATATCGGCGCCCATATCGGCGATGGCACCATGGTCGATACCTGGGCCACCGTGGGCTCGTGCGCCCAGATCGGACGTCATGTGCACATCTCCGGCGGTGCTGGCATCGGCGGCGTGCTGGAACCGCTGCAGGCACAGCCTGTGGTCATCGGGGATCATTGCTTCATCGGCGCGCGATCCGAGATCGCCGAAGGCGTCGAAGTGGGTGAGGGCGCGGTCATCGCCATGGGCACGTTCATTTCCGCCAGCACCAAAATCGTCGACCGCGCGAGCGGCAAAATCACCACCGGCAACGTGCCGCCCTATGCGGTGGTGGTGCCCGGCACATTGCCCGGCACGGGCGCCAATCTGGCCTGCGCGGTGATCGTGAAAACAGTCGACGCCCGCACCCGCGAAAAAACCGGGGTTAACGAACTGCTTCGCGCGGCCTAGGTTATCCTCTATGGAACAATTCACCTTCAGTGGCAGGGACGCTGGCCCTACGCTCGTCGTGCTCGGCGGCGTGCATGGCAATGAGCCCTGCGGTCCGGCTGCGATCAGGCGCATGATGGAAGATCTGACCATCGACGCAGGCACGTTGATCTGCGTGCCCGAAGTCAACAAACTGGCGCTGGAGAAAAATGTCCGTTTTATCGACGCGAATTTAAATCGCGTGATGGGCGCGCCCGATGCGGCTACCTATGAAGGCAGCCTTGTGCCGGAACTGCGATCCATTCTTGATAAAGCTGACTATCTGCTCGACCTGCACTCCTACACCGCTGGCGGCCCGCCTTTCGCCTTCGGCACGCAGGAAGAAAAGACGCTGGCCTTCGCCCGCGCACTGCCCGCGGCAGCTGTCGTCACAGGCTGGGAAGAATGCTACGCGAAAACCCATCCGCATCTTGTCGCGCCAGGTATTGGCACAACCGAATACGCAAGACAGCAGGGCGCCATCGCGGCAACTTTCGAATGCGGCCAGCATCAGGACCCCGCCGCGATGGAATTCGGATGCTCGGCCATTCGCGCGGCGCTGGTGCATACCGGCCTGATGCAGGACGCCGCTGCATTCTGGAAGGCGCCCCAGCACATCCGTCTCGATCATATTTTCATCAAGGAAAAACCCGGCCGTCATGCGGGGGTCTGGAAACACCTCGATGCCATTGCAGCCGGGGAAATCTTCGCGGTCTTCGATGATGGCTCGGAACAGATCGCGCCGAATGATGGTGTGATCATCATGCCGCATCCCGGTGTAGGTGAAGGAGTCGAATGGGGCTATCTGGGCATTGAGCTATGAGCTCAGCGCATAGCTAAGCGCCTTAAAAAAAAGAAACCGGACCTTTCGGTCCGGCGAGTTGAACAGGGAGGTTTCACGTCTGGGAGACGTAAAGCTGACCGAAGTCAGCGCTGTCTATGTAGTCCTTCGCTCACAGAGCTGCCACAAAATAATGGTGAGGTCAGGTATGCATAAAATGCATACCTTAAAATCATTTAACCTTTTCAATAGTATGGGTTAAAGCGCCTGGCTGGCGACTTCTTCAATAAGGAAATCCCGGAAGATTTGTATGCGGGTCGAATTCCGGCGTTCCTGCGGATAAACGAAGAAAATGGGAATCTCCGGCGCCGGATACTGGTCGAGGATGATCTGCAAAGCCGGGTTCTGGGTAACCATGAAATCCGGCAGGCAGGCGATGCCCGATCCCGCTTCGATTGTATTGCGGATCGCGGTCATCGAATTCATCAGCAGAACGTTTGGTGCGCTGTCTTTGTCGACATTCGCAGCCGTGAACAAAAAGTCGGTGTGTTCATGCGGAATCGGCACGCCATTGGGATAGCCGACCAGCCAGTGCTTGCGCAGATCGGACGCTGCTTTTGGCGTGCCGTGTTCTTTCAAATAAGCTTTCGATGCGCATAAGTGGAATTTGATGCTGCTGAGCTTGCGTTTGATCAGATCGGGTTGATCCGGCTCGTATAAACGCACCGCCGCATCCGCTTCGCGCATGCCCAGGTTGAGCACGCGGTTGTCGAGGATGAAGGTCAGAGTCATCTTCGGATATTTCTGCCGGAATTTCGCAATGCGGGGCGCGATCCACTCATTGCCCAGAAAACCCGGCACCGTGACCTTGAGCGGACCTTCCGGCGCTGATTTCGTATCCGAGATGCGACCTTCGAGCAGCGCCAGCTTTTCGTAGACATCCTTGGTGGCTTTGAGCAGCAGGTCGCCCTGTTCGGTCAGCAGCAACCCGCGCGCATGGCGATGGAAGAGGGGCACGGACAATGATTCTTCAAGCGCGCCGATCTGGCGGCTGATGGCGGACTGGGACAGGTTCAATGCTTCGCAGGCGCGGGTGAAGCTGCCCGCTTCGGCCACCGCGTGAAAAATACGAAGCTTGTCCCAGTTGAGGTTCATCGTTCCAGTAAGACGTAGTACGCGTGGTAGGCGCTTCCACAGGCAACGCAGGCAAAAGGTGCCGGCGTGGCGCGGAAGGTGCTGGCATCCATCGTGTTGGGTGATGAGGCGAACGTGCCGGTGTAACGCGCGCCCGTATCGTAAACACAGGCCGTGGTGTCTTCCGGAATAGGGTCGACCGGCTGGTAACGGGCCTTTTTATTGAAGGCGCGGCAGAACGCTTCGTTCACATTGGGCAGCACCATGATCAGGTCGGCAGCAGCATCGTCGCCCACTCCGGGCGCGGCGGTGCCGCCCGTGAATTCCCATTGCGTGGCCTCGGTCACGTTTTCAGGCACGTCCATCAGCGCAACGCCGCCGCCTTCAAAGCCGAAGATTTCTGTTTTTGGGTTGGTGCCGGGCGTGCCGTAACCGGTCAGGCCCGCGTGCGCGAAGCTGATATCGGCCTCGCTGTTGCCGGCGCGGGTCATGTTTTCAACGGCGCGTTTGACATCGACGGCAAAACTGGCGACCTGGTCGGCAGCCAGATTGGTTTTTTCGCCCGACATCGATCCGGACCCCTGGTTGCCCTTGGTGATGGCCACGGATAAAGCCGCGAACAGCACGATCGCGATCAGCAGCATGAACATGATGTTGCCGGAAGAGGGACGGGAAAGACGCATGACGAAAAGCCCTTATATATGACGCCTCAACATGTCACGAACTGGCAGGGTCGACAAGATGAACGGGGTGTTATGACCCGGGTGCAACGACGAGGCATGCGCCAAGATGCGCGCAGGCGGCATTAGCCTGGAATTCATCATAGCCCTGCAGCCGGGCGCGGAAGATAAGCCCCTGACCGGTGCTTTGCGGAACAATCACCGGCTGCCCCTGCTGCAGATCGGCTGGCAGGCGGGCCTGCGCGGTGCGCAGGGCCTGATCGGTAATCGCGCGGCTTTGATAGGCGCCGACCTGAATCGACCAGCCCTGCGGGGAGGTCGAGCGCACGATCTGCGAGGGATCGATGCCCTGGGGCAGCTGACCGGCCGGAATGCGCAGCTGCATCACGGTGCGGGCGGCGCCCGACGGCGATGTCGTGGTGGTGGTGCCGGATGGCGGCAGGCTGATGATCTTTGCTTTGGGTGCGCGGACAGGTTCCGGCACGGGAATGGAAACGGCATCGATTTCCAGCGACGGGCGCGCCGGGGGCAGCGGCACGGATGCCACGCGCGAACCCTGGTCGTCGCCCGGGTTGTCCTGCACGCGGTCGATCATCGCGGTGATCTGCTGCGCATCGTCCGGCGTATAGACGGTGACATCTTCGGCGCTGTCGGTTTCATCGGCCCGTGTGGTGATGGCGGTCTCGACGCCGCGCTGGTCATCCATCATCGGCGGGGGCAACGGGATGGGGACGGAGGTCGTGCCCTGCATCGCGGGGATCGATGCTTCCTGGATCGGGTTCTTGCGCTTCTTCAGTTCGACGAAGCCCTCATCCAGCAGTTTGACCATATGGTCGTTGCGCGAACGCCAGGACCGCCCGCCGAACACCACGCCCACCAGGCGGCGGTTATTCTGTTTGGCCGATGCGACCAGGTTGAAACCCGACGCGTTGATGAAACCGGTCTTGATTCCGTCTAATCCCGGGTACTCGCCCAGCAGCCGGTTGTGATTGTGATGGCTGACACCGCGGAATTCAAAATTGCGCACACCGAAGTAATGATAGTAGCCGGGATAGTCGCGTAAGAGTGCCATTGCGAGTTTCGCCATGTCGCGCGCCGTGGTGACCTGCTGCGGATCCGGCAGGCCCGACGCGTTGCGGAACACGGTGCGGGACATGCCTAAGTCTTTGGCTTTACGTGTCATTTTGGCCGCAAAGGCTTTTTCGGATCCGGCCAGTTTTTCACCAAGCGCGGCAGAAACATCGTTCGCGGATTTCGTCACGATCGATTTGATCGCTTCTTCGACTTTGATTGATTGTCCGGCAGGCACACCGAGTTTGGATGGCGACATCCCGGCAGAGCGTGACGACATCACGACACGGTCGCTCATCCGTACGCGGCCGCTGTCGATGGCCTCGAACAGCATGTACAGAGTCATCATCTTGGTCAGCGATGCGGGATGGCGAATCGAATCGGCATGGCGCGCCATGAGCACTTCGCCGGTCTGCGCATCGACGACAATTGCAGCATACAGCTTGTTTTCCGTGCTTTTTGCAGCTTTCGACTTCTTCTTGGTAGCGGCGAACGCATCGTCGCCAAAATCGAATCCGAGAATCAGAGTCGCAAGAAGGACGCATACGAAAAGTGAAAATCGACCTAACGAAACGATTTTATCCAACGCGAAAAAAGACGCCGATTTTGAATTCGCGGTTTGCTTCATCGCCTGAGTTTCTGTGAGGTTGAAAGAAATTTGCTTCACCAACAGTGTAAAAATTTTTCGGGCGCGATGTCCATCTTTTTACACATGCTCTCGACTCCTACACACATTTAGGTATCATTGTTGACTGTAATAGGAATTTGTCCTATTTTGTGCACTGCAACAATGGGGGTTTATACCATGAGTGAACTGTTGAAAGTACTGGCTGCTGCTAAAAAAGCTGCCAAGAAAAAAGTAGCTAAGAAACCGGCTAAAAAAGCTGCCAAGAAAAAACCGGCTGCTAAAAAGAAACCGGCTAAAAAAGCTAAAAAAGCTAAGAAAAAATAATAAAAGCGGCGCTGAAGAGAAACTCTCCAGCGCCGTTTTCCCCCAGGGTTCATATCAACCCAGTCGAAAACGACGTATCCAAGGAGTAGTGACATGAAAGCACCGAAAAACGCATACAGTATGGATCAGTTCGCCAACGGCGGAATGAAACAAGTAGAAGACATGATGTCCATGGGCAAAGAATCAGCCGATGCATGGATGCAGTGCGGGACCATCTTCGCCAAAGGTATGGAAGAGATGATGAAGGCCTGCATGGGCCGCGCCCAATCCGCTGGCGAAAAGAACGCCGATGTCGTGAAATCCCTGATGGCCTGCAAAACCATCAACGAATTCGCCGAAACCCAGAATCGCATCGCCCAGGGCACCTTCGAGGAAGCCATGTCGGCCGGCGCGCAGATCTCCGAGATGTCGGTCAAAATGATGATGGAAGCTTTCGAGCCCATCAATAAACAGATGTCGACCGCCATGAAAAAGGCCAACGACAAGATCGCCGCTTAAGATCAGCGCGATTGGATAAAGAACCCGCCCTTGATGAGGCGGGTTTTTTATTGGGGCCGTCTATTTGCGGGCGATAATCAGATCATGGGTGACCACATCGCCGTTGCCGCGCATATAGGCGACAAAGGATGTGGTCTCGACCACGTCCAGGCCCTGCGACCGGCAAAGCTGGGTGATATGGGAGGGCGCGTGCAGGTATTTGGTGTAAACGCTGGGCACCGGAAACTGCGCCTGCACCCGGCGGATGGCGACCGCCTGCTGGTTTTTGCCCGTCACCCCTGAAAAGAAACCCCCACCATAAAGATGGGTGGTCGCCGGTGTTTCAAACGCCAGCGCCGCATAACCACCGGCACGCAGATTGCGGGCGATGTTTTCAATCATCCGGTCGGTGTGATCCATGAATTCCATGATTCCGGCGGCGATAATGCCTTCGTAAGGGCCGGGGGGCAGAAGATCGGTCCGTGCATCGAGCTTGAACAGGCGGTCCGCGACGCCTTTGCTGCGCGTGGCATCGAGCATGTTCTGCGCAATATCCACGCCCGTAATGTGAAGATCGGGGAAATGAAACCGGAAGGCCGCGCTGCAAAGACCGGTGCCGATGCCAATATCGAGCAGCCTTTTGACCGGACGCCCTTTAAGCCGCGGTTCAAGCGCATCGAAAACCGCCTGGGGCACAGCGTAATCGTACCGGGCCAGATCCCGGTCGTATTTGCTGGCCCAGCCGTCGAAATAGCGTTGCGGTCCTGTTTTCATCGAATATCAGTCTACAATACTTGCAAGCGCGCCGCGAGCGGCGTAAAAACGGGCGTTTTCGCTATTCATTTGAGGAGATTTTTCATGTCGATCGTAGCCAACCGCCTGTCCCGCATCAAACCGTCGCCGACCATCGCGGTCACCACCAAAGCCGCTGAATTGAAAGCCGCCGGCCGTGACGTGATCGGCCTGGGCGCAGGTGAGCCGGATTTCGACACGCCCGACCATATCAAGGATGCCGCCATCGCCGCCATCAAAGCCGGCAAAACCAAATACACCGCCGTCGATGGCACACCGGAACTGAAAAAAGCGATTTGCGCGAAATTCAAACGCGAAAACGAATTGGAATACGAGCCAGCGCAGATCAGCGTTGGCACAGGCGGAAAACAGGTTCTTTTCAATGCCTTCATGGCATCTTTGAACGCAGGCGATGAAGTCATCATCCCCGCGCCGTATTGGGTGTCTTATCCGGACATGGTGATGATGGCCGAAGGCACGCCCGTCTTTGTCGAATGCACCGAAAAGAATTTCTTCAAGATGACCCCCCAGCAACTCGAAGCCGCGATCACACCCAAGACCAAATGGTTCATCTTCAACTCGCCCTCCAACCCGACCGGCGCGGCGTATACCCGGGAAGAGATCAAGGCCCTGACCGACGTGCTGCTCAAGCACCCGCATGTCTGGATCATGACCGACGATATGTACGAACACCTGGTTTATGACGGTTTCAAATATTTCTCGGTCGCTCAGGTCGAACCCAAACTCTACGACCGCACCCTGACCACCAACGGCGTTTCCAAATCTTTCGCCATGACCGGCTGGCGCATCGGCTACGCAGCGGGTCCGAAACCGTTGATCAAGGCGATGGGCGCCGTGCAGTCTCATTCCACCTCCAACCCGTCATCGGTATCGCAGGCGGCTGCGTTGGCCGCGCTGGAAGGGGATCTCGGTTTCCTCAAAGAGCGCAACGCCGTCTTCGTGCAGCGTCGCGACATGGTGGTCGAAATGCTCAACCAGTGCGCGGGCATCACATGCCACAAACCGGAAGGGGCGTTTTACGTCTACCCGTCCTGCGCCGGCACCATCGGCAAGGTCACGCCCAAAGGCGTCACCATCAAATCGGATGACGACTTCGTGACATATCTGCTGGAAGAAGAGGGCGTCGCCGCCGTGCAGGGCTCGGCCTTCGGCCTGTCGCCGCATTTCCGCATTTCCTACGCGACCAGCACAGAAGCCTTGAAAGAAGCGTGCCTGCGCATCCAGCGCGCCTGCAGCAAACTGGCTGTTCAGGCCGCGGCATGATGGAATTTTTCCGAAAGCTGTTTCGGGCATATGGAACAGGTGTTCCTTATCCCGCGGCACCGGAAAGTCAGTATCCAGACCCACGGGATTTTGTAACCCGTGAACCGGCGAAAACAGAGGTTACCCTGGAATATCTCGAAAGCCGGGCAGAAGAAGAGAAATAAAAAAGCCGCCCCAAGGGCGGCTTTTTTTATAGGTGCATCTTTTTGTTAAGCGCGACGTTCCAAAACATAGAGAGCAAAGGCCTTCAGCATCGCAGCGCGGTTATCGAACACATGCAAGTGGCGGATCGCCTGGTGGACCAGCATTTCGGCACGCATCTTGGCCTGTTCGTGGCCCATCGTGCTGACGAAGGTCGATTTGCCTTCACGCGCGTCTTTGCCTTGTTCTTTGCCGGTCACGGCCGGATCGCCTTCAACGTCGAGAATATCGTCCGTCACCTGGAAGGCGAGGCCGAGGTCGAATGCGTAATTGCGAAGCGCCTTGCGCTGCACTTCCGTAGCTTTGCCGAGAATGGCGCCCGCCTCGCACGCGAACGACATCAGCATGCCGGTCTTCATGCGTTGCAGGCGGCTGATCTGGCCGACATCGAAGTTTTCTTTTTCGCCGATCAGATCCAGCATCTGGCCGCCGACCATGCCGTTCATGCCGGCAGCCTTGGCCAGCAGAGACGTCAGTTCGCAGCGCACATGCGGATCTTCGTGGGTTTCATGTTCCGCCAGCACTTCAAAAGCCAGCGTCAGAAGCGCATCACCGGCCAGGATGGCGGTGGCTTCGTCGTATTTTTTGTGCACGGACGGAATGCCGCGGCGCAGGTCAGCATCATCCATCGCGGGCAGATCGTCATGAACGAGGGAATAGCAGTGAACGAATTCCAGGGCAGCCGCGACGCGCTTGGCGCGGATATGATCGACGCCGAACAGCTTTGCGGATTCACAAACCAGGAACGGACGAATGCGTTTGCCGCCTTCAAGCGTTGCGTAGCGCATCGCCTCGACCAGCAGATTGTCCGGCGTGTCGGTTTTGGGCAACATCGTTTCGATGGTGACCTTGATGCCGGACGCGGTTTCTTTAAGCGCGGTTTCAAGTTCGGGTGATGCTTCGCGTGGTGAGGGCATGATTACTCTTCTGTCGTGAACGGTGTCGTGCCGGCCGGTTTGCCGTCGGCGGAAAGTGTAATTTTTTCAACGCGCAGACGGGCATCTTTCAAACGCGCCTCGCAATGTTGTTTGAGCAGCATGCCGCGTTCATACGACTTGATGGAATCTTCCAGCGGCGTCGAGCCGGACTCGAGCGCGCGCACGATCTGATCGAGTTCAGACAGGGCGTCTTCGAAGGACAATTTATCAATGGTTTCAACGGCTTTGGGCATCGGGGCCAAAGCGTACCGAGTCTCAGGCCCAGCGGCAAGGTTTCTCTTAATCGTGGGCCAGGGCCTCTAGATGGGCGCGGACCGAATTGGCCAGGGCATTGAGGTCATACCCACCCTCCAGTACCGAGACAATCTTAGGACAAATGGCCTTCAAACCCGCGGTAACCCAGCGAAAATCCTCCTCATCCAGGGTCATGCCACCGACCGGATCGTCCTTATGAGCGTCAAATCCGGCCGAGAGGATCAGCAGATCCGGCTTGAAGGTTTTCAGGGCTGGAAAGACCGTATCGGTATAGGCCGAGCGGAAAACAGATGATCCAGAGCCTGCGGGCAGCGGCACATCCAGAATCATCCCTCCGGCATTATCGTCAACGGCAGGGTCGCCCGTGCCGGGCCAGAACGGGAACTGGTGCGTGGATGCATACATAATGTCGGTTCGCGCGTGGTTGTAAATCATGTCGGCGGTGCCGTTGCCGTGATGCACGTCGAAATCGACAATCGCGACGCGGCCCATTTTGTGTTTTTCCTGCCCATGACGCGCCGCGATATAGGCGTTTGAAAAAATGCAAAACCCCATCGCTTTGGCAACTTCGGCATGGTGGCCTGGGGGGCGCATGGCGACAAACGCGGCATCGGCCTGCTTGTCTGCGATCATGTCGACGGCCAGGCAAGCCCCGCCCGCCGCATATCGCGCGGCTTCCAGCGTGTAGGGCGATAAAATGGTATCCGGATCGAGATGAACCAGCCCTTCCTTGGGCGCGCGTTCGATCAGTTCGTCCAGATATTCGCGCTCATGGGCGCGCAGGATCTGGATATCCGTGGCTTCCACCGCCTGGATCAGGTCCAGATCGGGCAGATCCGCATCCAGCATTTCCTTGATAACCTCGATCCGCTCGGGCCGCTCGGGATGGCCATAGCCCGTATCATGCTTGACGGCGGACGGATGGGTGATAACGATGACTTTGGAATGAGCCATAAAACCGCGCTGATTTTTGGAATTACCGGACAAGACGGATCCTACTTGTCCGAATTGCTTTTGTCCAAGGGGTATCAGGTGCATGGCCTGACCCGCCGTAGCTCTGTCGATAACCGCGCCCGCCTCAGACCTTTGCTGCCCCATATACAATTGCATGAGGGGGATCTGGCTGACCCCGGTTCGATCTGGCGGGTTATCAACGCCGTGCGGCCCGACGAGGTCTATAATCTGGCCGCGCAAAGCCATGTGCATACATCGTTCGCTGAACCCGATCATACCGGCGATATCAACGCGCTCGGCCCCGTGCGCATCATGGACGCCCTGCGATCCATCGTGCCGGCGGGGCGCTTTTATCAGGCATCGACATCCGAAATCTTCGGGCAGGGTGTGGGCGTCGATGCTTCGCTGAACGAAGACAGCCCCATGCAGCCAGCCAGCCCCTATGGCGCGGCAAAGCTCTACGCGCTCAACATGGTGCGCATTTATCGTCGCGCTTACGGCCTGTTCGCGTGCAATGGCATTTTGTTCAACCATGAAAGCCCGCGCCGCGGCAGCGAATTCGTCACCGCCAAGATTGCCAGCTTCGCGCGCGACCTGAATGACGGCTTGTGGGATGGCGAACCGCTGAAGCTGGGCAACCTGGAAGCCATGCGCGACTGGGGCCATGCCCGGGACTA